>Ga0208478_1000325_pt1 | contig 17483 bp, 15 predicted proteins | sample NGESurdeep072012_5_FD_184462 | JGI IMG/M metagenome (GOLD analysis project Ga0208478, IMG submission 184462) | Arctic peat soil microbial communities from Barrow, Alaska - NGEE Surface sample 415-2 deep-072012 (SPAdes) | ecosystem: Environmental > Terrestrial > Soil > Wetlands > Peat ...
GCAAATGCCGGCTTCGTTCGGCGTGCAGGGGCCGGGCGAGAGCACGATGGCCTCCGGTTCGGCGGCGATCAGGTCGGCAACCGAAATCTTGTCGTTGCGATGCACGACGACGTCCGCCCCCAGCCCGCCCAGGTAATGGAACAGGTTGAAGGTGAAGCTGTCGTAGTTGTCGATCAAAACGATCATGTTTTCGTGCCCGCTCAAGGTCTTAAGACCACGCTTGAGGGGGGTCAAGCAGGCGTCATTTTGGGTCGATGTCGGGCGGCGGGGGGACCATCTCCCGCAAACGCCGGTTGATTTCCTCATCGGAGACCGGTGCGGCCGGCGCGCGGGTGCTCTCGGCGGCGTTCTCGCCGATGTGCACCAACTTGGGCACCAGCAGCACGACGATGAGCAGCATCCACTGCGCCAGCAGGAACGGGATGAGCGCCCGCACGAAGGACCGGAACGGCGCCGGATTCTTGGCCACGCCGCGCACCATCATCAGCGCATAACCGAACGGCGGCAGCAGGAAACTGGACTGCAGGGTGAGCAGCACCAGCACCGCTACCCAGCGCGCGTCAGCGACGCGCACCAGCAGTGGCGGAATGACGATCGGCACGATCACAAAAATGATCTCGAAGGCATCGAGCACGAAGGCGCAAAGTCCGATGACACCGAGAATGACCGCCGTCGCCAGAACGTCGCCACCCGGTATGCCGGCAACCAGATTGTCGACCAGCCGATCGGTGCCGAGCAGCCGCAGGATCAAGGTAAACGTGGTTGCCGCGATCAACAGCGAGAACAGGGCGCCGGTGATGGCGATGGCGTCATGCAGCAGTTCGCGCAACACCTCGCCGCGCAGCCGGCCGCTGATCAGACCGGCACTCAGCAAGGTGAAGGCGCCCATCGCCGCCGCTTCGACGGCATAAAAGTATCCGGTGGCGACGCCGCCGAGCAGCGCCAGCAGCGCGCATAGCGCGAACCCGGCCAGGATGCCTTCTTGCGACGTGAGCCGTTCACGCACGGGCGAGGGAGCATGACTGCGGCCGGCGCGCCACGCCAGCAGCAGACACAGGGTCAGAAAGATCCCGGCCGGCACCAAGGCGGAGTGAAAAACATCTTGCGTGTTGATGACGCGGTCATTGCGGCCGGTCTGCGTCACGGCATAGGTGTGGGCGTTCAACATGGCATCGCTGAGCAGAATGAGCACGAGCGAGGGCGGCACCAGGACGCCGAGCGTGCTGGCCACCGCGATGACGGCGTCACGCGTGGCTGCCGGCACACCCTCGGCGGCGAGCCGCGGCGCCACCACGCGCGAGAGGCCGAGCACGCTGGCGCCGACCGAGCCGTTCATCGGACCGAGCAGGGCGCCAAGGAACATGCCGGAGACCAGCGGCGCCGACGCCCGCTTCGGCAATATGGCGTTGCTGGTGCGATAGAGCGCATCGGCCACCGGCAGCCGGCCGAGCAGCAGGCCCATGGTCACGTAGAGCGGCAGCGCCTGCAGCAGATCGTTGTCGAACAGATTGATCAGCCGGCCGGGCAAAGCCCACAGCAGCGAAAACGGAATCGTATCCGTGACGAGACCGAGCGCCGCACCGAGGCTGGCCACCGTGATCAGCACGAATGCGGCGGGCAGACCGGTGAAAATGATCCCGACACCGACCAGGATCAAAAGCGCAAAGCCGCTCCATTCCATCAGACGTCATCCGCGGGCTTGGGGCGGAAAATATCGACCGCAGCCTGTGCGATGATCACGACCGCCATCAACCACAACGCCGCCTTGATGATGAAATAACCGGGATTGTTGGTATCGGCGAACGCTTCCAGCCCGAGCACCGACGACAGCACGATACCCTTGGCGGCGAACAGCACGAACAGTGCCCAGGGCAGGATCCCGAGAGCGGCGCCCAATTGCTTGAGCCGGCGGCGCGTTCGCGCCGTGTAGCGCTGCGCCAGCGTGTCGGCGGCGAGATGGGTGCCGGCGCGCGTCGCTGCGGTGACGCTGACCGCCACAAACAGCGCGAAGATGATCTGGCCGAGATCGTTCGCCTCGCGCGAATAGACGCGCACGATGTCACGCAACGGCCATTGCAGGAACAACAACACGACGAGCGGCAGCGCCAGCCATTGCGCGGCGGCAACGGTGAAGCCGATCAGACGATCGAGCCGATGCAGCCAGCCCATGCCCCTGTCTCCAGACGCCGCCCCTGGCGCGTGATTATTGCCCGCGCTTGGCGGCGCTGGCAAATCGGCGGGCTTCCTCGGCGGCGCGGAACAAGGCCTTGGCCTTGTTGACGCATTCCTGTTGCTCGGATTCTGGATTGCTGTCGGCGACGATGCCGGCGCCGGCCTGCACATACATGGTGCCGTCCTTCACCAGCGCGGTGCGCAGCACGATGCAGGTGTCCATCTCGCCGGCGGCGGAGAAATAGCCGACGCAGCCGGCATAAAGCCCGCGCTTTTCCTTCTCCAGCTCGTCGATGATCTGCATGGCGCGCACTTTCGGCGCGCCCGATACGGTGCCGGCGGGAAATCCGGCGGCCAGCGCATCGAGCGCGTCGCGGTTCGCGCTGAGCTTGCCCTCGACGTTGGAGACGATGTGCATCACGTGGCTATAGCGCTCGACGAAAAACTGATCGGTGACGGTTACGCTGCCGATCTCCGCGACGCGGCCGACGTCGTTACGGCCGAGATCGAGCAGCATCAGATGCTCGGCGCGCTCCTTCGGATCGGCCAGCAGTTCTTCTTCCAGAGCTTTATCTTCATGCGGCGTCGCACCGCGCGGCCTTGTGCCGGCGATCGGGCGGATGGTCACCACATCGCCGGCGACTTTGACCAGAATCTCCGGGCTCGATCCGGCGACCGCGAAGCTGCCGAAGTCGAGGAAGTAGAGATAGGGCGACGGATTGGTCCGCCGCAGCGCGCGGTAGAGCGAGAACGGCGGCAGCGTGAACGGCGCCTCGAAGCGCTGCGCCAGCACGATCTGGAAGGCGTCGCCGGCAGTGATGTAGTCCTTGGCCTTGGCGACCATCGCCTTGTATTCGTCCGGCGTGGTGTTGGATTTCGGCGGCACGTCGAGCGGGCCTTCGTCGTATTCCGCGAGCGACATATCCAGCGGCCGGTCGAGGCTTTCGACAACGCCGGACAAACGCTCGACCGCGCGCGTCAGCGCCGTCTTGGCGTCGACGCCCTTTTCCGGCCGCACCGGCGTGACCACGGTGATCGAATCCTTCACCGCGTCGAACACCACGATGATGGTCGGGCGCACCAGCACGGCATCGGGAATGCCGATCGGATCCGGATTGGGCGGCGGCAATTCTTCCATCAGCCGCACCATGTCGTAACCGAGATAGCCGAACACGCCGGCCGCCATCGGCGGCAGGCTGTCGGGCAATTCGATGCGGCTTTCCGCGATCAGCGTGCGCAGCGCCTTGAGCGGCGGCTCCGGGCAGGGCACGAAAGCGTCCGGCTTTAATCGCGCGCTCCGATTGACCTCGGCGCGCGCGCCGTTGGCGCGCCAGATCAGGTCGGGGTCGATGCCGATGATGGAATGGCGGCCGCGCACCGCGCCGCCTTCCACCGACTCCAGCAGGAAGCTCATCGGCTTGCCGCCGCCGAGCTTGAGGAAGGCCGAGACCGGCGTCTCCAGGTCGGCGACCAGCGTGGTCCACACCACCTGCGCCTGGCCGCGGCCGTAGCGTTCGGCGAATGCGGTTTCCGACGGCTCGATCTGCATGGGATCAGTAGTCGCCGGTGTTGCCGGTATTGGCCGGTGCGCCGCCGAAGACTTGAGTGATCGCCTGCTGGTTGAGCGTGACGCCGAAGTCGCTTTCGAGCCGCGTGACGTAGGCGCCGACGATATCGTCGGTGTAGGAGTTCTGCAGCGAGGCCGTGATCGCCTTGCTGGCGATGGGATCGAGCGTGGGATCCACGATGTCGGTCACCCGGAATACGAAACGCGCGGTGACTTGATCACCCTCGGCGCTGGCCGGCACGCCCTTGGGCGACTTGAAGGCCGTATCGACCAGCTTGGCCGGCGCGAAGCCACCCGGCTTGCCGCGCTGCAGGTCGGTTGCCGTTACCACTTTCAGGCCGGACTCGGTGGCGAGCTGGGCCAGCGTGCTGCCGGCCTTGAGCTTGCCGACCATGTCCTCGGACTTTGCTTGCAGGCGCTTGGCGATCTCGTCGTCGCGCCAGCGCGCCTCGACCTGATCTTTCACTTCGTCGAGCGTACGTTCGCGCGCGGGTGTGATGCCGGTGACGTCGTACCAGAGATAGCCGCCGTTCGGCAGTTGCAGCGGATCGTTGTCGACGCCAACGTCGCTGCCGAACCCCGCGGCGATCGCGTCCGGCGTCGTCGGCAGGTCGGCGATCGGCTTGCCGTCCGGGCCGCGGCCGGAGCGGTCGACCGCGTCGATGGTGCGGGACGTGAGGCCGAGCTTCTTGGCGGTCTCGGCCAGCGTCGAGCCGGCGGCGCGCTCGTCGTCGAACTTGTCGCGCAGATTTCCGATCTCCGTCTTGGCGCGGCCCTCGGCGATCTCGCGTTTGATCTGCGGCGCGACTTCCTCATAGGTCTTCTGGTTTCCCGGCTCGATTTTTCCGACCTGCAGCAGCACGATGCCGAAACGGCCTTTGACCGGCGTGCTGACCTCGCCCGCTTTGAGCGCGAAGGCGGCGTCGGCGACGGCCGGGTCGATGACGTCGGTCTTCGTCACCACACCGACATCGGTATCGCTGTCCTTCAAGCCGCGTTCCTTGGCGAGATCGGCGAGGCTCGCGCCCTTGACGATGCGCTCATGCGCGGCCGCCGCCTCTTCCGGATTCGGGAACACGATCTGGTGCAGCTCGCGGCGCTCGGGCGTGCCATAGCTCGCTTTGTGCTGCTCGTAATAAGTCTTTGCGTCGGCATCGGACACCGCGTCCGGCTTGGCGAGCTCGGCCGGCGACATCGAGAGCAAGGTGATCTTGCGATATTCGGGGGCGCGGAACAAAACCTTGCGCTCCTCGAAAAATTTGCTGAGCAGCTCGGGCGTCGGCGCCGGAATATCGCCGGCCTGCGCCGGACCCAAGGCAAGATACTCGATCGCGCGTTTCTCGTTTTGATATTGATTGAGCGCCGCCATCGCCGTGACCGGCACGTTAAATTCGCCGCCGATACTGAACGCGATCTGCCGGCGCAGGATCACGCGCCGCTGCTCCTCGACGAAGCGGCCTTCGGTAAAGCCGGCTTGCCGGATGACCTCGACGAAGCGCGTACGATCGAACAGGCCGTTGAGCCCGCGGAAACTGGGGTCGTTGGTGATGCGGCTGGCGATCTCGTCGTTGCCGATGCCGAGCCGCAAAGCCTTCGCCTGCTGGTCGAGCGTGGTCTCGGCCACCAACTGGCTGAGCACCTGGCGGTCGATGCCGGTCGCGCGCGCCTGGTCGGGCGTGATCGGGCGGCCAACCTGGCGGCTGAGTTGCTGCAGGCGCTCGGTGTAATACTGGCGGAACTGTTCGACCGTGATCTCGGTGTTGCCGATCTTGAGCGCCGAATTGAGCCCGAAGCCGCGGAAAATATCGCCGATGCCCCAGATCGCGAAGCTGATGATCAATCCGCCCATAACGACGGCCATCACGGCCTTGCCGACCCAGGTCGAAGTGGCTTTGTGGATACCGCGGAGCATGGGCTGCGTTCTTCCCGGACGACGGTGACGGCTGAATGAATGGCTGGTCGCGCCCTTATAGGGAGCGGGTCAACTCCTTGCAACTCAAGAAGGATCGGCTTGTGGCCGGGCCGCTCTGGCGCCCGCGAAGCGGGTCTGATAACCGCACGCGGATAAGGACTAAAAACATGGCGTCGGCCGACCTAACGCCGCTGGTGGCGGGCAACTGGAAGATGAACGGGCTTGCCGTCTCCGAGGGCGAGCTTGCCAAGATCGTCAACGGCGCGGCCGGTTTCAAAGCCGATCTGATGGTGTGCCCGCCGGCCACCCTGGTTGCGAGCTTTGCCGCCGCCGCACGCGGCTCCGCGGTCGCCATCGGCGGGCAGGATTGTCATGCCGAGCCGTCCGGCGCCCATACCGGCGATATCGCCGCCGAAATGCTCAAGGACGCTGGCGCCGTGGCGGTGATTGTCGGCCATTCCGAGCGTCGCACCGACCATCATGAAACCGACGCCCAGGTGCGCGCCAAGGCCATGGCCGCGCGCCGCGCGGGCTTGCTCGCGATTGTCTGTATCGGCGAGCAGCGCGCCGAGCGCGAGGGCGGGCAGACCCTGGCGGTGATCGGCCGCCAGCTCGACGGTTCGCTGCCTGATGGAGGTGCGAGCGCCAATCTGGTGATCGCGTACGAGCCGGTCTGGGCGATCGGCACCGGGCTGACCCCGACAGCGGCCGACGTGGCCGAAGCCCATGCCTTCATCCGTAAGCGGCTGGAGACACGCTTCGGCGCCGAAGGTGGCCGCATCCGCATCCTCTATGGCGGCTCAGTCAAGCCGGCCAATGCCAAGGAGCTGCTGACAATTGCCGATGTGAACGGTGCCCTGGTCGGGGGCGCCAGCCTGAAAGCGGCCGATTTCCTCGGTATTGCGGCAGTTTATCGCAGCGCGTGATCCCGAAAAGTGGGAACCGCTTTTCGGACAAGATCACGCGCCAATGAGCAAGCTAGCAAGGGTGGAAAAGCGTTGCCCGATCGTGTAGAGACCGCGGCGAATTCCTATATACCTCGCGAAGCGCCGTCTGGGCGGGCAGCCCAGAACGGCCGGTTTGAACGGATTGAGACCTGATGCAGCACGTCGTTATCGTGATCCACCTGATGCTGGTGCTAGCCTTGATTGGCGTGGTGCTGCTGCAGAAGTCGGAGGGCGGCGGGCTCGGCATCGGCGGAAGCGGCGGCGGCGGATTCATGAGCAGCCGCGGCACCGCCAACTTGCTTACGCGCGCCACCGCAATCCTGGCCGGCCTGTTCTTCGCGACCAGCCTCATTCTGTCGATCTTGGCCGGCTTGAACCGCAAGCCGACATCGATCCTGCAAGGCGGCCAAAGCGCGCCGACCGCACCGGGACCTGCCGCACCGCTTAGTCCGGGCGGGCTCCTCAAAGATTTACAGGGCGCGCCCACGGCGCCGCCGGCCGCCCCTGCGTCGCCATCCGGGCCGCAGGTGCCGCAATCGAAATAAGGAACTGAGGGAAGGGCCGGGAAACCGGCCCTTCCGCGTTACGGAACAGGTGTGAGTGGAAAGGCCGCAGCGCCTTTCAGGTGAAAAATGAAAATATCGACGCAAAGGTCTTTGATTTCTATGGTTTACCGATTTGCGCACAGGCGCAGACCGGGTCTGAGTTTTTCGCGCTCGTCGAATCGAGCAGCGGGGATTACAGGTTAGGCCCCATGGCGCGGTACATTTTCATCACCGGCGGCGTGGTCTCCTCACTGGGTAAGGGTCTCGCATCCGCGGCGCTCGGCGCGCTGCTGCAGGCGCGTGGCTACAAGGTGCGGCTGCGCAAGCTCGATCCCTATCTCAACGTTGATCCCGGCACGATGTCGCCGTATCAGCACGGCGAAGTGTTCGTCACCGACGACGGCGCCGAGACCGATCTCGACCTCGGCCATTACGAGCGCTTCACCGGCCGGCCGGCGACGCGCCAGGACAACATCACCACCGGCCGCATCTACCAGGACATCCTCAGCAAGGAGCGGCGCGGCGACTATCTCGGCGCCACCATCCAGGTCATTCCGCACGTCACCAACGCCATCAAGGATTTCATCCGCGAGGGCAATGACGGCTTCGACTTCGTGCTGTGCGAAATCGGCGGCACGGTCGGCGACATCGAAGGCCTGCCGTTCTTCGAGGCGATCCGGCAACTGGGCAACGATCTGCCGCGCCACACGGCTGTCTACATTCATTTGACGCTGCTGCCGTTCATACCGAGCGCGGGCGAACTGAAAACAAAGCCCACGCAGCATTCAGTCAAGGAACTGCGCTCGATCGGTATTCAGCCCGACATTTTATTGTGCCGCACCGACCGACCGATCCCGGAAGGCGAACGGCGCAAGCTCGGCCTGTTCTGCAATGTGCGCGAAAGCGCGGTGATCGAAGCGCGCGACGTCGACAATATTTACGCGGTGCCGGAGGCCTATCACGCGGCCGGCCTCGACCGCGAAGTGCTGGAGGCGTTCGGTCTCGATCCGGTCGCTGAGCCCGATCTGGCGCGCTGGCGGCTGATCAACGAGCGCGTGCGCAATCCGGAAGGCGACGTGACCATCGCCATTGTCGGCAAATATACCGGCCTGAAAGATGCCTATAAGTCGCTGATCGAAGCACTCTCGCACGGCGGCATCGCCAACAAGGTGAAAGTCAATCTCGACTGGATCGAGTCGGAAGTGTTCGAGAACGAGGACCCGGCGCCGTTCCTCGAGCACGTCAACGGCATCCTGGTGCCCGGCGGCTTCGGCCAGCGCGGCGCCGAAGGCAAGATCAAGGCCGCGCAATTCGCCCGTGAGCGCCACGTGCCGTATTTCGGCATCTGCTTCGGCATGCAGATGGCCGTGCTGGAAGCCGCGCGCAATCTGTGCGGCATCGAGCAGGCCAATTCGACCGAGTTCGGCCCGACGAAAGAGCCGGTGGTCGGCCTGATGACCGAATGGCTCAAGGGCAATGAGTTGCAGCGGCGTATGGACGGCGGCGACCTCGGCGGCACCATGCGGTTGGGGGCCTATCCGGCGACGCTCGCGCGCGGCAGCCGTGTCGCCGGCATCTACGGCAAAACGGAAATTTCCGAACGCCACCGCCACCGCTACGAGGTCAATACCGGCTACAAAGGCCGGCTCGAGCAGCGCGGCATGCGTTTCTCCGGCATGTCGCCCGACGGCATCCTGCCCGAGATCATCGAATACGACGACCATCCCTGGTTCATCGGCGTGCAGTTCCACCCCGAGCTGAAATCGCGACCGTTCGAGCCGCATCCGCTGTTCGCTTCGTTCATCGGCGCGGCGGTCGAGCAGAGCCGGCTGGTGTAATCGGCCCCGTTGACCGGGCGGCTTGGCGGCTTCATGGTCGCGCCCGCGAGGGAGAATCCGTGGACAAGAAGCTTGCGCCCAACACGACCGTGACAATCGGTGCCGTGCGCTTCGGCAACGCGCTGCCGCTGGCGCTGATTGCCGGCCCCTGCGCGCTGGAAAGCCGAGCGCATGCACTGGAAATGGCCGCCGCGCTCAAGGAAATCGCGGCGCGCCTCGGCATCGGGCTCGTCTACAAGACCTCGTTCGACAAGGCCAACCGTACATCCGTAAAAAGCGCGCGCGGCATCGGGCTCGACGCGGCGCTCCCCATATTCGCGGAAATCCGCGACACGCTGAAAATTCCGGTGCTCACTGACGTGCACGACGCCGAGCAATGCGCGCGCGTCGCGTCCGCGGTCGACGTGCTGCAAATCCCCGCCTTCTTGTGCCGGCAGACCGATCTACTGATCGCCGCCGCCAAAACGGGAAAAGTCGTCAACGTCAAGAAGGGCCAGTTCCTGGCGCCCTGGGACATGCAGAACGTGGTCGAGAAAATCACCGGCGCGGGAAACAAAAATGTTCTGGTGACCGAACGCGGTGTGTCGTTCGGCTACAACACGCTGGTCTCCGACATGCGCGCACTGCCGATCCTCAAGCGCACGACCGGCGCGCCGGTGATCTTCGATGCCACCCATTCGGTGCAGCAGCCGGGCGGGCAGGGCACGTCCTCGGGCGGCGAGCGCGAGTTCGTGCCGGTGTTGGCGCGCGCGGCGGTCGCGGTCGGCGTCGCCGGCGTATTCATCGAAACCCATCAGGATCCCGATCGCGCGCCTTCCGACGGCCCCAACATGATGCCGTTGAAAGATATGGAGCCGCTGTTGCGCACGCTGGTCGAATTCGACCGGCTGGCCAAACGCGCATGATCCCGAAAAGCATGCCCTCGGGCTTGACCCGTGGGTGGAACCGGTTTTCGGATCAGATCATGCGCAAACAAAAGATACGTGGCGCGCGCTGATCTATGGGACGCGTCCTCAATCTCATGGCGTTCGTCGTGTTCGCGACGTCGCTGTTCATGCGCTCGGTCGATCCGGTCATTCCGCAGATCGCCAGCGGTCTGAACGTCGAGCCGACCACCGCCGCGCTGCTGTCGACCGGCTTCACCTTGCCCTATGCGTTGATTCAGCCGGTGCTGGGCGCGCTCGCCGACATGTTCAGCAAGACGCGGCTGATCTCGATCTGCATGCTCATTCTTGGGCTCACCACGATTGCCTGTGGGTTCGCGACCAATTTCGAAACATTGATGACATTGCGCGTGCTGGCCGGGATCACCGCCGGCGGCGTGTTCCCGATTGCCTTGGCGGTGGCCGGCGACCGCGTGCCGGTGGCGCAGCGCCAGGTCGCGATCGGAAAACTTTTGTTTGCCGCCATGAGCGGCAACCTGCTGGGCGCGTCGGGCGCGGGCGTTATTGGCGACCTGATTGGTTGGCGCGGCGTATTCTTCGCCACCGGCGCCATCGATCTGATCGCGTTGATGCTGGCGATCCCCGGCTTTCGCGGCATGAACGAGACGCCCGGACGTTTCGATCTATCGAGTTTCATTCCGAACTATCGCGCGGTATTCGGTAATCCATTGGCGAAATATTGTTTCGGCGCCGTTTTCTTGGAAGCGATCTTTCTGTTCGGCGTGTTTCCCTACATGGCCGTGCTGCTGCGCAGCGAAGGCGTCACACGCGCCTCCATCGCCGGCGTAGTGATCGCCGGCTTCGGCGTTGGCGGCCTCATTTATACGATCATGGTGTCGCGGCTGCTTAATTCCTTTGGCGAACGGCGTTTGATGGCGGCCGGCGGAATGCTCATGGCATTCGGCCTGGTCGTGATCGCGCTGCGCATGCCATGGCCGATCGAATTCGCCAATTTCGTGCTGCTCGGCTTCAGCTTTTATTTCCTGCACGGTTGCCTGCAGGTCTATGTCACCGAGCTGGCGCCGGGCGCGCGCGCATCGGCGACGGCGGGTCATTCGTTTTTCTTCTTTATCGGGCAGGCGCTGGGCCCGGTGGTCTACGGCCTCGGCCTCTCCAGCGGTATCGGCATCATTCCGGTGCTGCTGCTTGGTGCAGTGGTGCTCACCGCGACGGGATGGATTTGCGCTTTACGCCTGCACCGAAAAAACTAGCCCCTCCCACGATAGGGCACGACGCCCTGGTCCGGCACCCACACGTCCTTCGGCAATGTGCCGGCCTGCCAGAACACGTCGATCGGCATGCCGCCGCGCGGATACCAGTAGCCGCCGATGCGCAGCCATTTCGGCTTGAGCCGCGCCACCAGTTTCTTGCCGATGGCCACGGTGCAGTCCTCGTGGAAGGCGCCGTGGTTGCGGAAACTATTGAGATAAAGCTTGAGCGACTTCGACTCGACCAGGAAGCGGCCCGGCACGTAGTCGATCACCAGATGGGCGAAGTCCGGCTGGCCGGTGATCGGGCAAAGCGTGGTGAATTCCGGCGCGGTGAAGCGGGCGAGGTAGTCGGTGTCCGCGTGCGGATTGGGCACGCGATCGAGCACGGCGTCCTTGGGGGACGCCGGGATGCGCGTAGGGCTGCCGAGTTGAAGTGTTTTCTTCGCCATAGGCAGACTATTGGCCCGCTTTCTTAAGGAATGACAAGACCCATCGCGGCCTGTAGAAACGCCCCAAAACCGGGACATGCCATGACCGCCATTACCGACATTATCGGCCGCGAAATCCTCGACAGCCGCGGCAATCCGACCGTCGAGGTCGACGTCATCCTGGAGGACGGCTCGAAGGGCCGCGCCGCGGTGCCGTCCGGCGCCTCGACCGGCGCGCACGAGGCGGTCGAGCTGCGCGACGGCGACAAGGCGCGCTACGGCGGCAAAGGCGTGCGCAAGGCGGTCGATGCGGTCAACGGCGAGATTTTCGACGCGCTCGGCGGCATGGATGCCGAGGCGCAGGCCAAGATCGACGAAACGCTGATCGCGCTCGACGGCACGCCCAACAAGGGCCGGCTCGGCGCCAATGCCATTCTCGGCGTGTCGCTCGCCGTGGCAAAAGCCGCGGCCGCCGCCAAGAAGGAACCGCTCTACCGTTATGTCGGCGGCACCGCCGCCCGCACTTTGCCGGTGCCGATGATGAACATCATCAATGGCGGCGTGCATGCCGACAATCCGATCGACTTCCAGGAATTCATGATCATGCCGGTCGGGGTGCCGACTTTCGCGGAAGCTTTGCGCGCTGGATCGGAAATTTTTCATACGTTGAAATCGCAACTCAAATCCGCCGGCCTCAACACCAATGTCGGCGACGAGGGCGGCTTTGCGCCCAACCTGCCGTCGGCGGAAGCCGCGCTCGATTTCGTCATGCAGGCCATCACCAAGGCCGGCTACAAGCCGGGCGGCGACGTGATGATTGCGCTCGATCCGGCGGCCAGTGAATTCTTCAAGAACGGCGCTTACGTCTATGAAGGCGAAGGCAAGACCCGCTCAGCGCAGCAGCAGGTCGACTATTTCGCGCAGCTGGTCGGAAAATACCCCATCGTCTCGATCGAGGACGGCATGGCGGAGGACGACTGGGACGGCTGGAAATTACTGACGCAAAAAATCGGCGACAAATGCCAGCTGGTCGGCGACGATGTGTTCGTCACCAACGTGACGCGGCTCGCCAAGGGCATCAAGGACGGCATCGCCAATTCGATCCTGATCAAGGTCAACCAGATCGGCACGCTGACCGAGACGCTGGCCGCCGTCGAGATGGCGCACAAGGCCGGCTACACCGCGGTGATGTCGCACCGCTCGGGCGAAACGGAAGATTCCACCATCGCCGATCTCGCCGTCGCCACCAATTGCGGGCAGATCAAGACCGGCTCCCTGGCGCGCGCCGACCGCACCGCCAAATACAATCAGCTGCTGCGCATCGAGGAAGAACTCGGCGCGCAGGCGAAATATGCCGGGCGCGAGGCCTTGAAGGCGCGGCACTAGCGTCGGTACTGAAGGTAAACGCGGGTCGGCAAGGATACGTCCGCTAAGAGCCAATTCTCTTCTAAGTTGGGGAATCGCGATGGAAAACACATCGGGTCAGGGCGTCGCGGCGGTCGTCCCCCCTGAGTTGGATCGTTGGAACTGGGGCGCATTTTTCCTCAATTGGATTTGGAGCATCGGCAACAATACGTTCATTGCCCTGCTGATGTTCGTGCCGGTCGTCAACATGGTCATGCCCTTTGTGCTCGGCGTGAAGGGCAGCGCTTGGGCTTGGCGCAATAAGCGCTGGGACAGTGTCGATCATTTCAGGCGCGTGCAGCGCAATTGGGCGATCGGCGGCGTGGTCGCCATCATCGCGTTGATCGTCTTTGGTGTGGGCGTGTGGTTCTCCGTCACCGCGGTCTTGAAGCACTCCGAAGCCTATCAAATGGCGGTTGCACAACTGCAAGCGAACAGCGAGGCAATCAACGCACTCGGTACGCCGATCACGACTGGAACACCGACCGGCAAGTTTGAAACGTCAGGGCCGACGGGAACAGCCGATCTGCAATTCGCGGTCGAAGGTCCAAAGGCCAAAGGCACGGTCTATCTGCACGCGACCAAGGATCTGGGCGCGTGGAAAATCAATCGGATTGAACTGCAGATCGAAGGCCGTCCCAACAGAATCAACGTCGCCAAAGGTGGCGACAGAGCAAGTCTTGACGACGGATTGGGTGCGGTCAGACGCGGTGCTTTTACGGTTGCCTTGCGGCGATAGCGGCCATAAATCAAGCAAGTCGCACAAGCCCCGACGCCGGCTTGCATCGCGGGCCAATTCGCCGCAAATTGGCGCCGAATTTCGGGCGCTGAAGTTGAGTTACCACGATGGACCAGACCACGACCCTCACCAGCCGCGATCGCCGCCAGGCCATCGAGCGCTTGTCGGCTTTCGTCACTCAATCGATCGACGCCGCGCGCGCGGTGGAGAAGCCGTTCTTCCATCTCGAATTCGACCGCGTGTTCCCGGACGATGTCTACGCGCAGATCCTCGCGCTGATGCCGGAGGCGACCGACTACCGCCCGATGCACGGCCGCAGCAAGGGCCACGATCTTACCGACGGCACCCATACGCGCGTGAAGATCGATCTGTTTCCGGAATACATCCGCAATCTGCCGCCGGAGAAACGCGCGCTGTGGGACGTGGTCGGCCGCGCGTTGTGTTCGCAGCCGGTTAAGCAGGCCTTCATCCGCCGCCTGGCGCCCGGGCTGTCGAAGCGCTTCGGCGCCGACTTCGCCAGGGTCGGCATGTATCCGATCCCGATCCTCACCCGCGACATCCCCGGCTATCTGATCACGCCGCACACCGACACGCGCTGGAAGGGGATCACGGTCCAGCTCTATCTGCCGAAGGACGACGCCAACACCGACATCGGCACCATCTTCCACGAGAAGCTGCCCGACGGCTCGATGCCGAAGAAGGCGCAGATGCGCTTTGCACCCAACACCGGCTACGCCTTCGCGGTCGGCACCGACACGTGGCACTCGGCCGATGCGGACCATAATCGCGTGAAGTCCCGCGATTCGATCCTGCTCACTTATTTCGTCGACCAAGGGCTGTTGCGGAACTTCCGCAACCGCGGCAAGCGGATCGGCAATTTCGTGCTCAACGAAATTCGTCAATACGTCCCGGTGTGAACTGGCATTAAAGACGCCTTAACGCGATTGCCGCATGTTCGGCGGCCATGGTCTCCCACCGGCATCGCCGCACCATCCTGACCGCGCTCGGCCTCTATACCTTCGCCGCGCTGTTCATCGGCTATTTCGCGGTCAATGCCTTCACCGGCAATCACGGCCTGCGCGCGCAAGCCGACCTCGACCAGCAGATGGCGACCATGCAGGGCGATCTCACGCATTTGAAAGCCGAGCGCGCGCTTTGGGAGCGGCGGATGGCGCTGCTGCGCTCCGACCGCATCGACCCCGACATGCTGGACGAGCGCGCCCGCGCGCTGCTCGGGCTGGCCGACCCGCGCGACCTGACCCTGCTCATCCACTAGCGAGCGAGCGTTATCCACCGCGCGGCTGGTAATTTTCAGCCAAATTCCAGGTGTTTTCCGCAATGTAGCCGGGCGGCCTCGCGCTTTCGCCCCTAAGCGATTTAAGCTATTGGGGGGTCGCAAAGCCTAACCGGCCCCCGTCACAATAGCCGGACGCTTTCGCAGGGAGTACCGATGGCCTCGCCCAAGAAAAACCCGAGCGCCGATGCCAAGGAGCCGGTCGCGCCGGTCGCTCATTTCAGCAAGGACGAGGAGCTTTCCGCCTACCGCACCATGATGAGCATCCGCCGCTTCGAGGAGAAGGCGGGGCAGATGTACGGCATGGGCCTGATCGGCGGCTTCTGCCACCTCTATATCGGCCAGGAGGCGGTGGTGGTCGGCATGCAGATGGCGCTGAAAGCCGGCGACGAGGTCATCACCGGCTACCGCGACCACGGCCACATGATCGCTTGCGGCATGGACGCGAAGGGCGTGATGGCGGAGCTCACCGGCCGCAGTCACGGCTATTCCAAGGGCAAGGGCGGCTCGATGCACATGTTCAGCGTCGAGCGTGGTTTCTTCGGCGGTCACGGCATCGTCGGCGCGCAGGTGCCGATTGGAACCGGTTTGGCCTTCGCCAATCGCTACCGCGGCAACGACAATATCTCCGTCACCTATTTCGGCGACGGCGCCGCCAACCAGGGTCAGGTCTACGAGAGCTTCAACATGGCCGCGCTCTGGAAGCTGCCGGTGATCTACGTCATCGAGAACAACCGCTACGCCATGGGCACCGAGATCTCGCGCGCCTCGGCCGAGGTAAATCTGTCGCGGCGCGGTTTGTCGTTCAACATTCCCGGCGAGCAGGTGGACGGCATGGACGTGCGCGCGGTCAAGGCGGCCGGCGCGAAGGCGGCCCAATGGTGCCGCGCCGGCAAGGGGCCCACCATTCTGGAAATGCTCACCTACCGCTACCGCGGCCACTCGATGTCGGACCCGGCGAAATACCGCACGCGCGAGGAGGTGGAGGAAGTGCGCACGCAGCACGATCCGATCGACATGGCGCGCCACCGCATCCTGGAAAAGAAATTTGCCAAGGAAGACGAGCTGAAAAAGATCGACGGCGAGGTGCGCGACGTGATCAATCAGGCGGCGGAATTCGCCACCCACGATCCGGAGCCGGACGTGGCCGAGCTTTATGCCGACGTTTATCGCTGATCTGTTTGTGGAATAGTAGCGCCCATGCCGATCGAAGTGCTCATGCCCGCGCTGTCGCCCACGATGGAAAAGGGCAACCTCGCCAAATGGCTCAAGAAGGAGGGCGACCGCGTCAAGTCGGGCGACATTATTGCGGAAATCGAAACCGACAAGGCCACCATGGAGGTGGAAGCGGCGGACGAGGGCACTTTGGGAAAAATTCTGGTGCCGGAAGGCACCGCCGATGTGGCGGTCAACACGCCGATCGCGCTGATCTTGAGCGACGGCGAGGACAAATCGTCGATCAAGGCCGGCAAGCCGGCGCCGCAACCGAAGGCCGCGCTTGCCGCGAAAGCGGAAAAATCCGAAGCCAAATCCGAAATAAAGACCGCGCCGAAAGCAGCGCCCGCTCCCGAAGCGCCGGCCGTGCACGCCGCCTCCGATCCCGACATTCCCGAAGGCACCGAAATGGTCACCATGACCATGCGCGAAGCGCTGCGCGACGCCATGGCCGAAGAGATGCGGCGCGACAAGGACGTGTTCGTGATGGGCGAGGAGGTCGCCGAATATCAGGGCGCCTACAAGGTCACACAAGGGCTGTTACAGGAGTTCGGCGATAAACGCGTGATCGACACGCCGATCACCGAGCACGGCTTTGCCGGCTTGGGCATCGGCGCGGCGCTCGCCGGCTTGAAGCCCATCGTCGAGTTCATGACCTTCAATTTCGCCATGCAGGCGCTGGACCAGTTGATCAATTCCGCCGCTAAGACGCTTTATATGTCGGGCGGCCAGATGGGCTGCTCGATCGTGTTTCGCGGGCCCAATGGCGCCGCCGCGCGCGTTGCCGCCCAGCACAGCCAGGATTATTCGTCCTGGTTCTCTCACATCCCGGGTCTGCGGGTGATCGCGCCCTCGAATGCCGCCGACGCCAAGGGCTTGCTCAAGGCCGCGATCCGGGATCCCAATCCGGTGATCTTCCTGGAAAACGAAATCCTCTACGGCCATTCCTCGCCGGTGCCCAAGCTTGACGATTTTGTTTTGCCGATCGGCAAGGCGAAAATTGCGCGTTCAGGATCGGACGTGACCATCGTGGCCTGGTCGATGGGCATGTCTTACGCGCTCAAGGCCGCCGAGGAACTGGCCGGCGACGGCATCGAGGCGGAAGTCATTGATCTTCGCACGCTCAAGCCGATGGACACCGAGACCATCATCGCCTCGGTGCAGAAGACCGGCCGCGCGGTCACGGTCGAAGAGGGCTGGGCCCAGTCGGGCGTCGGCGCCGAGATCGCCGCCCGCATCATGGAGCGCGCCTTCGACTACCTGGACG
>Ga0208478_1000327_pt1 | contig 17234 bp, 16 predicted proteins | sample NGESurdeep072012_5_FD_184462 | JGI IMG/M metagenome (GOLD analysis project Ga0208478, IMG submission 184462) | Arctic peat soil microbial communities from Barrow, Alaska - NGEE Surface sample 415-2 deep-072012 (SPAdes) | ecosystem: Environmental > Terrestrial > Soil > Wetlands > Peat ...
GATCGTCTACGGCGCGGCCGGCGAGCGTCAGCTGCCCGAGTACGAACTGGATTGGCTGGCCGGTTACCAAGGATCGCGACCGGTCCGGGTGGGCAATGCGGCGGCCAAGCAGTTCCAGCTCGACGTCTACGGCGAAGTGCTCAACGCCCTGCACCAGGCGCGCGAGGCCGGCATCGCCGAGGACGACTTCTCCTGGCCGGTCCAACTGGCGCTGCTCGACTTCCTCACCGCGAACTGGCAGCGCGCGGACAAGGGGCTGTGGGAGGTCCGCGGCGAGGATCGGCACTTCACCCACTCCCGGTTCATGGTGTGGGTGGCCTTCGACCGGGCGGTGCGGGCGGTGGAGGAGTACGGCTGTAATGGACCGGTCGAGCGCTGGCGAGAGCTGCGCGACACCGTCCATGCCGAGGTGCTCGAGCAGGCCTGGAATGCCGAGCTGGGCGCCTTCACCCAGTACTACGGCGGCCGCGAGCTGGACGCCGCGGTGCTGATGATGCCGTTGGTCGGCTTCCTGCCGGCAACGGATGAGCGGATGGTCGCCACGGTGGCGGCGATCGAGCAGCAGCTGCAGCACGACGGCTTGGTCTACCGCTACTCCACCGGCAACGCCCCGGGTGGCGGTCCGAGCGGTTCTTCCGGCGAACAGCACGGGGTTGACGGCCTGAGCGGCACTGAGGCGGCATTTCTGGCCTGCAGCTTCTGGCTGGTGGACAACTACGCCCGCTCCGGTCGGGGCGCCGAGGCCCGGGCGCAGTTCGACCGCCTGCTGGCGCTGCGCAACGAAGTCGGCCTGCTCGCTGAGGAGTACGACCCGAAGGCACGGCGACAGGCCGGCAACACCCCGCAGGCTTTCTCCCACGTCGCGCTCATCAACACCGCCCACAGCCTGGCGATGCGCGGCGTCGCCGACGGTGGCACCGGCTAGCTGAGCCCGGGTCACGTCGCTGGCCGCTGATCTGCCAGGCTGGGCATGGCGCTCGACGGGCATGCCTCGACGGGTATGCCTCGACGGGTATGCCTCGACGGGTATGCGGTGCCACCCCCGAGAACGGCCAACCGGACAACGTGACGACGAGGAGGCGACGGACGTGGCTGCGAGCGGTTCGAACCCGAAGGCGATCCAGCGCGAGATCGAGGCGACCCGCCGCGAACTGGCCGAGACGGTCGATGCCATTGCCCAGAGGGTCAGTCCGAAAAACGTCGCCAACCGGAGCGCCTACAAGGTGAAGCTCACCGCTCGGCAGCAGGGCGAGGTGCTCCGGGCCAAGAGCGAGGTGCTGCTCGAGAAGGCCGGAGCGTTCCGCGAGCGGGCCGGAAGCGCATCCGCCGACCTTTCCAGCCGGCTGCCGATTGGCGACTCGGCGGGGACCTTGCCGGCCGACACCGGCTACGCCGGGGTCGCCGCCTGGGACCCGGCGCGCAAGACGGTCCGCTGGGACCGGGTGGCAATGGCCGGCGGCGCGATGACCGTGCTCTTCGTGTTCCTGCGTCGCCGGCGAGCTCGCTCTCGCTGACCGGCGTGCGGTGCCGCCCAGTCGTCGGCACCCGGAACCTGCCGCAGAATGTGCGGCATGTCAGCTGACGCTCAGCACACCCTGAGCCGACCGGGGGCGACGACTGCCCCCGCCGGCCCTCCGGTCAGCGACCGGCAAGCGGACGCCGGACCGCGCGACGGCGGCGAACGGGCGAGTGCCGGCGGCGAAGCGAGTCCCGGCGCGCGCCGCGCTCCCAGCACCATGGCTCCGCCGCTGCTGCGCGCCGCCTCCGATTGGAGCCTGCGCATCCTCATCGTGACGGCCGCCGTCGTACTGCTGGGCCTGCTGCTCGCCCGGCTCCAGCTGATCGCCCTGGCGGTGTTCGCGGCCCTGCTGATCAGCGCTTTGCTGTGGCCGGTGACGAGCCGGCTGCGCCGGGCCGGCGCCTCGCGAGGGCTGGCGGCCGCGGTTACCGTCCTGGGCCTAGTCCTGCTGCTGGCCGGGGTGGGCACGTTGGCCTCCCGGCAGGCCGGCCACGACATCACCCAACTGCAGACCAGTGTCAGCGGCGGCATCGACAAGGTGCAGAACTGGCTGGTCACCGGGCCGGCGAGCGTCGACCAGCAGCAGATCGACCGCTACCGCGGCCAGATCCGGGATGCCATCCGGGACAACCAGTCGCGGCTGGCGACGGGCGCGGTGCAGGGCGCCCGGACGGCGCTGGAGGTCCTGGGTGGCACCGTACTGGTGTTGTTCACGACGTTCTTCCTGCTCTTCGACGGCGAGCGCATCTGGCGCTGGGTGCTCCGGTTGTTCAGCGCACACGTGCGACCGGAGGTTGACGAGGCCGGCACCCGAGCCTGGAGGACCCTGACCGGCTACATCCGGGGGACGATTTTGGTGGCCACCGTGGACGCGGTGTTCATCGGACTGGGCCTGCTGCTCACTGGGACGCCGCTGGTCGTGCCGCTGGCGCTGCTGACCTTCTTGGCCGCTTTCATCCCACTGGTGGGCGCCACCGTCGCCGGCATCGCCGCCGTACTCGTGGCCCTGGTCGCCAAGGGGCCGGCAGTGGCGCTGATCATCGCGGCCGTGGTGCTGGCCGTGCAGCAGCTGGAAGGCCACATCCTGCAGCCGCTCGTGCTGGGCCGGGCGGTGCACTTGCACCCGCTGGCGGTGGCCTTCGGGATCACCGCCGGCAGCATCATCGCCGGCATCCCGGGTGCCATCGTCGCCGTACCGCTGATCGCCGTCATCACCACGGTGACGACGTATTTCGCCCAGGTGCACCGCGGCGAGCCCGCGGACGCCGCTGCGGCGTCCTGACGGTAGGGCCAGCTCAGCAGCAGCGCGCCCGGGTCTGGCTCGCCCGGGCGTCCTGGCGGACCCGCTCGAAGTCCCGCCGCGGCAACACTGGCGCATCGGGATGCTCCCGGCGAGCGTGCGTGACGTAGGAGTCGTACGCCGACTCGCCGGTGGCCTCCCGCAGGTACCAACGGATGCCGCGCAGGGCGGTGCCGGCCCAGCCGATAGTCACGACGGGTGCGCCCCCCGAGTTCCCGAGCCACTACCGGCCCCGGTCCCGGCCAACACCCGCCGCTCCTCGGCGGTGGGGATCAGTCCGGCCGGCGCGACGATATGCGACTCGACGTACGGTGCCTCCGCGGTCGGCAACCCGCCGCGGGTCCGGGCCGCCTTTATGCAGACCCGGACGGCGTCGAGCAGCACGATGACGATCAGCCCGGCGAACAGCGCCGAGAGCACGCCGTCGACGGTGGAGTTCGTCACCACCGCGTGCATGTCGGCGATGTTCTTCGCGGGCTTGAGCACTGTGCCCTTGTCCAGCGCAGTCTGGAAGCGGTCGCGCTGGGCGAAGAACCCGAGACCCGGATCAGCGGAGAAGATCTTCTGCCAGCTGGCAGTGAGGGTCACCAAGGTGTCCCAGGCCAGCGGGATTGCGGTGACCCACGCGTACTTGAGCTTGTCGTGCTTGATCAACAACGTGGTGCACACCGCCAGGGCGATCGCGGCCAGCAGCTGGTTGGCGATGCCGAACAGCGGAAACAGCTGGTTGATCCCGCCGAGCGGGTTGGTAACTCCCGTCCACAGGAAGTAACCCCACGCGCCGACGACGACCGCGCTGGTGGACCACACGCCCGGCCGCCAGGACACCCGAGCCATGGGCTTCCAAACGTTGCCGAGCGTGTCCTGCAGCATGAAGCGGCCGACCCGGGTGCCGGCGTCCACCGTGGTCAGGATGAACAGCGCCTCAAACATGATCGCGAAGTGGTAGAAGTACGCCTTGAGGGTGTCCCCGAAGGCACTGGAGAAGATCTCCGACATCCCGACCGCCAGCGTAGGCGCCCCTCCGGTTCGGGCGATCAGGGTCTTTTCCTGCACCTGTGCGGCGGCCGCGGTCAGCGCGTTCGGGGTGATCGGGAACCCGAGGTTGGTGACGGCGGTCGCGGCGGTCTGGGCCGTCGCGCCGACCACGCCCGCCGGAGCGTTGATCGCGTAGTAGAGGCCCTGGTCGAGCACCGAAGCGGCGATCATGGCGCTGATGGCGACGAAGGACTCGGCGAGCATCCCGCCGTACCCGATCAGCCGGATCTGCGACTCCTTCTCGATCATCTTTGGGGTAGTGCCCGAAGCGATCAGCGAGTGGAAGCCCGACAGTGCGCCGCAGGCGATGGTGATGAAGACGAACGGGAACAGCGAGCCGGCGAAGACCGGACCCTTGCCGTTGGTGGCGAACTTCGTAATCGCCTCGTTGTGCAGCACCGGCAGGGTAAACAGCATGCCGATCGCCAGCAGGCCGATCGTGCCGATCTTCATGAAGGTCGACAGGTAGTCCCGCGGCGCCAGCAGCATCCACACTGGCAGCACGGAGGCGAGGAAGCCGTAGACCATCAGCCAGATGACCAGCGCCTTTGCTGACAGCGTGAACGCGCTCGCCCAGCTGGACTCCTGCACCCAGCCGCCGGCGACGATGGCCAGCAGCAGCAGCGCGACGCCAATCACCGTGGTCTCCATCACCCGGCCGGGTCGCAGCACCCGCAGGTAGAACCCCATGAACAGCGCGATCGGGATGGTCATCGCGATCGAGAAAGTGCCCCACGGCGAGGCGGCCAGGGCGTTGACCACGACCAGCGCGAGCACCGCCAGCAAGATGATCATGATGGTGAAGACGGCCAGCAGCGCGGCGGCCCCGCCGACCGGTCCGATCTCCTCGCGGGCCATCTGCCCGAGGCTCTTACCGTCGCGGCGCATGGAGAAGAACAGCGTCACCATGTCCTGCACCGCACCGGCGAAGATCACGCCGGCGACGATCCAGATCGTGCCCGGCAGGTAGCCCATCTGGGCCGCCAGCACCGGACCCACGAGCGGGCCGGCGCCCGCGATGGCGGCGAAGTGATGTCCGAAGAGCACCCGCCGGTCGGTCGGCTGGAAGTCGATGTCGTTTTCCAACCGTTCCGCCGGCGTGGCCCGGGTGTCGTCGACTCCCAGCACCCGGCGGACGATGAACCGCGCGTAGAAGCGGTAGGCGATGGCGTAGGAGCCCAGCGCGGCGGCGAGTATCCAGAGCGCCGAGATCCGTTCGTGCCGGACCAGCGCCAGCACTCCCCAGGCGGTCGCGCCGACGACCGCGACCAGCACCCACACGATCGTCTGGCCGATGCGGGACCGGCCGCCGGGCCGGTCGGCCAGCTGGTCACCGGACCGGTCGTCGGTACGCAGCTCGGAGCTCATCGGACACCTCCGCGGGGGGTGGGGGAAGACGGCTGGGCCGGCAGCCGACCGAGGCTGGCGCGCAGTCCGAAGTCACTTGGCAGGTTGGAGCGGAACTGCCGGCGCCCGAACAAGCGCCGAGCGTCGATGGTGACGTCCCGGTCGACCAGGTGCGGATAGGCCTGCCGGTGGGCGTAGACTGGGGCAACGGGATCGCCGGGCAGCAGCCGGTACGTCGACGAACCGGCGATGCTCTTGCCGGGCGCGGCGTGCAGCGACGTCTCCCCGGCACCGGCGCAGCAGATGGCCACGTGGTGCCAGTCGAAGACCAGCACCTCGTCGGACCGCAGCTCGCGCTGGGCGGCCGCCTGGACAGTGATCACCGCCACCTGCCTTCGACCCGACAAACTAACCCACGGTACGGCGGGTTGGAAGCGCCTCGCCGGAAGCGCCTCGCCGGAACAGCCAGTAGCCTGGTCGACCATGGGCGATCAGGCTGCGCCGGCGTGGGTGGACCGCGCGTGGACGCGCGGTGAGCCGCACGATGGAGCGGGCCGACGCAGTCGCCGCTAGCTACGCCGAGCAGACCGGCGGGTCCCCGGACGGGGTGTGGGCCGCCCCGGGCCGAGTGAACCTGATCGGTGAGCACACCGACTACAACGACGGCTTCGTGCTGCCGTTCGCCATCGACCGCGAGGCGCTGGTGGCAGTGGGCCGACGGGCCGACGGCCAGCTGCGGTGCTGGTCGAAGCAGGAAGGTACGGCGCCGGAGCTCGCGGTCGCCGACCTTGCCCCGGGCGTGGTGTCCGGCTGGTCGGCGTACCCGCTGGGAGTGGTGTGGGCACTGCGCGAGGCGGGGGTTGCAGTCCCGGGGCTGGACGTCATGGTCGACTCCGACGTCCCGGTCGGCGGTGGGCTGTCCTCTAGCGCCGCGCTGGAAGGTGCGGTCGCCCTGGCGGTCGCCGACCTAACCGACTCGACGCTGTCCCGCACCGAGCTGGCGCTGGCCGGCCAGCGGGCCGAGAACGAGGTCGTCGGTGCCCCGGTCGGCGTGATGGACCAGATGGCGGCGCTGCTCGCGCAGGCCGGCCACGCCGTCTTCCTGGACTGCCGGTCGCTACAGTCGCAGGCCGTACCGCTCGACGTCGCCGCCGCCGACCTTGCGCTGCTGCTGGTGGATACCCGGGTCACCCACGCCCACGCCACCGGCGAGTACGGCGCCCGCCGCCGCTCCTGCGAGCAGGCGGCCCGCGTGCTCGGGGTGCCGGCGCTGCGGGACGTCACCCCTGACCAGCTTGACGCCGCAGGATCCGAGCTGGACCCGGTGACGCGGCGGCGGGCGCGGCACGTGGTCACCGAGAACGCTCGGGTGCTGGCGACTGTGGAGCTGCTGCGAGCCGGGAAGATCGCCCAGATCGGGCCGATGCTGTCCGCGTCGCACGTCTCCATGCGCGACGACTTCGAGATCTCCTGCCCCGAGCTGGACACCGCGGTCACGGCCGCGATGGCCGCCGGCGTCGTGGGAGCCCGGATGACCGGGGGCGGTTTCGGTGGCTGCGCGCTCGCCCTGGTGCCGACGACGGCGCGCGAGGAGCTGGCCGCCGCGGTGCGGGGCGCCTTCGCCGCCGCCGGGTTCCGCGCGCCGGAGGTCTTCGGGGTGACGCCGGCCTCGGGCGCCCGCCGGCTGCGCTGATACCCCGCCGGCCTGCCGACGCCGCCGGTCAGCCGACCGCGCCGGTCAGCCCGCTGGCGTGGCGCCGCTACGCGACTGCCGACCGGCGATCTCGGCCGCCTCGCCGCCGTACTCGGCGGTGTTGTAGCCGGTCTCCGCTGCCGTGGCCAGCCGGCTCTTGCGCGCGCCGTAGAACACGTAGATGACCAGGCCGATGGCCATCCAGATGACGAACCGCTCCCAGGTCAGGGCCGGCAGGTTCAGCATCAGGTAGAACGAGGCCAGCACCGACAGGATCGGCACGAAGGGCACCGCCGGGCACCGGAACGCCCGCGGCAGCTCCGGCCGAGACCGGCGCAGCAGCACCACGCCGATGGCGACGACGACGAACGCGAACAACGTCCCGATGTTGACCAGCTCGGCGAGCTCCCCGAGCGGCACCAGGGCGGCGATGACGGCGACCACGACTCCGGTGACGATCGAGGTCCGGTACGGCGTGCCGAACCGGAGCGAAACCTTGGAGAACACGCTGGGCAGCAGCCGGTCCCGGCTCATCGCGAAGAACACCCGGCTCTGCCCAAGCATCAAGATCATCATCACGGTGGTCAAACCGGCGAGCGCGCCGATCGAGATGATCGTGGCGATGCCGGGCTTGCCAACGGACCGGAACGCCTCGGCCAGCGGAGCATTAATCTTGATCTCGGTGTACTTGACCATGCCCGTGATCACCAGGGACACCGCCACGTAGAGCGTCGTGCAGATGGCCAGCGAGCCGAAGATGCCGATCGGCAGGTCCCGCTGCGGGTTACGGGTCTCCTCCGCCGCGGTGGCGACGATGTCGAAGCCGATGAAGGCAAAGAACACCAGCGCGGCGGCGGTGAAGATGCCGGTGATGCCGAAGGCGCCGGGGGAGAAGCCCATGTCCTGCAGCAGCGAGGGCGTCAACGACGCGCCCCCGGCGGCCTTGGACCCGCTCGGCGGGATGAACGGCGACCAGTTCGCGGTCTTGATGTAGAAGGCGCCGGCGATGATGACCAGCAGGACGATCGCGACCTTGATCGTGACCACCACCAGGTTGATCTGCGAGGACACCTTGATGCCGAGGCAGATGACGGCGGTGAGCAGCAGCACGATGGCGGCGGCGACGAGGTTGTGGTTCTCGCCGTACAGCGACTTGGGGATCGTGATGCCGGCCGACTTCATCACGTCCGCGAAGTAGGTCGACCAGCCGACCGCCACCGTGCTGGCGCCCAGAGCGAGCTCCAGGATCAGGTCCCAGCCGATGATCCAGGCGAAGATCTCACCCAGGCTGGCGTAGGAGAAGGTGTAAGCCGATCCGGCCACCGGCACGGTGCTGGCGAACTCCGCGTAGCACAGGGCGGCCAGACCGCAGGCGATCGCGGCGAAGATGAACGAGAAGGCGACTGCGGGTCCGGCCTGGACCCCGGCCGCCTTGCCGGTGAGCACGAAGATACCGGTGCCGATGATGACGCCGACGCCGAAGACGGTCAGGTCGAGCGGCCCTAGGGACTTCTTGAGCTGATGGTCGGGCTCTTCGGTGTCGCGGATCGACTGCTCGACGGTCTTGGTGGCGAGCGGGTTCATGGCTGCTCCAGAGGGCGGAAGCGAGCGGTCAATGGTGTCGTGGGATGGTGGATTTGACCACATTCGCAGCCGAACCGGGGGTATCCGTGCGGCACCGCCTCGGCAATAATCGCCAGACCCGAGGTGGCATGATCGCCGCCATGCACTCGCAGCGGTGCCGGGTGGTCCGTTGGTCGAAGGGGTAGGCATGCTGGAGAAGGTTCTGCTCGCGGTCGACGGCTCGGAGTGCGCCGACAAGGCCGTGGCCGCAACCGTCGACTTGGTGAAAGCCGGTGCCGGCGAGGTTCTCGTGCTACATGTCCAGGAGGCCGTCGCCGGGATGACGGTAGTGCCGGCCGAGTCCAGGCAGGAGGCCCATGAGTTGGTCGAAGGGGTCGTCGCTGAACTGACGGCCGTGGGCGCCCAGGTGCGGGGGGAGGTGCGGTCCAGCGTGTACCGCTCCACGGCCCGCGAGGTGCTCGACGCGGCGGAAACCTTCGGTGCCGGACTGATCGTCCTGGGGTCGCGTGGCCGTGGGGAGCTGACCGGACTCCTGCTTGGCAGCCTCGCTCACAAAGTGATCCATCTCGCTGCCTGCCCGGTGCTCGTGGTTCGCTGAGGCCCCCGCTGCACTGGGCGAGTAGGGCGTCCATCTCGTCAGCGCCCTCGTTGGCTTGCCCCGTCGGCTTGCCCCGTGGACGTATCGTCGGTAGTACGTCGAGGGCAAGGGCCTGGATGGTCACCCGCAGAAGCACCGACAGACCGGGCAGCCGGCTGTGGCGTGGACGCGGGTCGGCGACGGCGGCCGGGGTTGGCGCCGCGCCCCTGCAGGCGCCGCTGTCCCGGGAACGCTTGCTCGCCGCCGCCCTGGAGATCGTCGACCGCGACGGCGTCGACGGCCTGTCCATGCGGCAGCTGGCCCGGGCGCTCGGCCGCGACCCCATGTCGCTGTACCGGCACACCGCGGACAAAGCCGCCGTGCTTGACGGCCTGGCCGAGCTGGTGCTGGCCGAGCTGGTGGTGCAGCCGGAGAGCCCGGACTGGGAAGGGGAGCTGCGGGCGGTCGCCCGGGCGTTTCGGGGGCTGGTGTTGGCGCATCCCAACGTCGTCCCACTGCTGGTCACCCAGCCGCTGACCACTCCACTGAGCCTTCGTCCGCTGAGCACGCTGCGACCGCTGGAGGACTTCCTCGAGCTCCTGATCAAGGCGGGCTTTTCGGCCCCCGTCGCACTGCGAGCCTACCGATCGTTCACCGGATTCTTGTACGGCCACGTCCTCAACGAGCTGCAAGCCCTGGTGGACAACCCGGACGAGACCGACGACCTGCTGCGACTGGGTCTGCATCGGCTGCCGGTACGGGAGTTCCCCCGGTTGCGGGCGCTGTCGAGCGCGCTGGCCCGCTATGACGGCGCGGCGGAGCTCGAGCAAGGCCTCGACCTGCTCCTGACGAGCCTGCGTACCTTGCGTTAACCCGCGTTAACCCGGCGTTAACCCACGGATCCCCGGCACTCACTGCCGTGGTCGGCCGCGGCTACGGCTTTGCGCCGCCCGCGCCGCTGCGATCATGCCGGCCCTTCGTCGCGTGCGGGTTTGGAAAAGCCGAGTGCCAGGTCTTGACATACGGCGGATGTTGTCGTCCCATGACTACGGCGTAGATGTACTCTGCGTGCCCGCGCAATCACTCTGGAGAGCCGAAGATGGCTATGGCCGACGCTCGACAACTGCCCGGACCCTCCTTCGACACCTGGGCATGGCAGTTGGTGGGGGCCTGCCGCGATCAGGACAGCGAACTGTTCTTCCACCCGGAGGGCGAGCGGGGCTCCCGTGCCTCGTCCCGGGAGGCGGCGGCCAAAGCGATCTGCGCCGGCTGCCCGGTGTTGGCCGAGTGCGCCGCGCACGCCCTGTCGGTGCACGAGCCATACGGCGTGTGGGGCGGCATGTCCGAGCGGGACCGGGAGGAAATCTTCGTCGGGGAGCGGCGGCCGGCCGCAGCGGCGCGTGCCGTCTTCGCATCGCCCGTGGCGGTCGCGGTCGGCTAGCTAGGCCAGCGAGCACATCCGGTCGGGCGCGATGCCGGCCGCCACCAGCAGCTCCGGCAGCAGGCGAGGACCGGCGGGGACGACCCCGACCACGTCCGGGCGGGTGCGCAGCGCCCGGACCACCGGTTGGCAGACGCGCTGCGCTCCGTCCTCGCCGAGCAGCCCGTCGTCCGGTCGCGCGGCGGACAGGTGCTCCACCAGCGGCGTCTCGACGGCGCGGTCATCCTCGGCGACGGGGTCGGTGGCCGAGGACTTCGTCTGCACCCCTGCACCCGGTGGGTACGTCGTGAAAGCGCGCCAACAGCTCCGCTCCGGCGGCCTCGGCCGCCGCCGCCAGGCCCAGCAGCTCGGCCAGGTCCCGGGAGGCCGCCGGTGCCGTCACTCTCCCACCGGCCCGCTCACCCACCAACGCCGGCGTCGCGCTGCTTGACGTCGAACGTCATGCCCGCGCCCCGGAGCCGGTCGACCAGCGGCAATCCCATTGCGGCGGCCGGAGTGAGCACGCCCGCCCGCGCGGGCAGCCGATCCGCGTCCAGCGCGAGGCGCAGGGCGCTCTCGCCGAGCATGACCGAGGTTGCGGCGTACCCGGGATCGCCTTGGGCCGCCACGTCGACCACGTAACGAGCGCCGGTCGTGGTTCGGGTGTGGATCTCCAGCCGGAAGAACCCGCGGCGGCGCCGCAGCTCGCCGGGGCCTTGGCCGGGCGACGGCAGCAGTCGCCCGATCACCGCTCGGACCGGCGGGAAGCCGATCGCGGCCCCAGCGAGCCAGGTGCCGCCGCTGGTGACGCAGCTGGTGGCCACGGCCTTCACCGCGCCCACCGGTCCGGAACCCGACCGGGTCACCTCCCGGTAGCGGAACCCCCGGCCGTAGCTCCAGTTCAGCAACGCGTTGCTGCGCCGGACGATCCGGGCGTTGTGGGCGGCCGGCACGAACGGGCTGAGCCACCCTCCGTGCTCCCCGTCGTAGGAGACGCCGTGCAGCTCCTTCTCGACGCCGCGGTCGGGCTCCGCGGCCCGGTCTGGGCTCAGGGCATACGGGTCGGCGGCTATCCGGCGGCGCACCGGGTCGGCGCGGGTCTCCGCCAGCTGGTCCAGCGCAGAGGCGATGGTGCCGCCGCTGACACCGCCGCGCAGCGCGGTCACGACCAAGGTGGTGTCGGTCAGCTCGCCGGCGCGGTCCGCGCGCACACCCTCGTGCCCCAGCAGCACGCCGAGGTCGGACGGGATCGAGTCGAAGCCGCAGGAGTGCACGATGCGCGCCTCGCTGCCGACCGCAGTGTCGTGGTAGCGGTCGATGCTGTCGCGGACGAAGAGCACCTCGCCGGTGAGGTCGGCGTAGTGCGTGCCGGCGCGGGCGCAGGCCTCGACCAGAGGCAGGCCGTACCGGGAGTAGGGACCGACGGCGGTCGCGACCACCCGACTAGAGCCGGCCAGCGCGGCCAGCGACGCCGGGTCCGCGGAGTCGGCCACCATCAGCGGCCAGTCCGCGGCCGCCGCCCCCAGACTGGAGCGGACACTGGCCAGCCGGTCGGCCGAGCGTCCGGCCAGACCGATCCGCACTCCGGCCGGCGCGTGCTGGCCGAGATACGCCGCCACCAGCCGGCCGACGAACCCGGTCGCCCCGAACACCACTACGTCGAGCTGCCGGTCATCGCGCACAACCAAGACCGTAGCTACTCCCGCTCCGTCACCGCCGCCCGGCGGGCTGTTTTGCCCCGGCAGCGGCGGGCAGCGACAACTGGTGAGCTCGCCAGCGACCGTGAACCAGCCGGTAGACCCCCGACGGAGATCGGCCGAGTCCGGTCTCGACGCGCCGCCGCACAAGGTGCGCGAGGAGCGGGCGCGGCCGGCACTCGGCGTACCGATCGGGGACTACCGTCGCATGAACGACGGCCAAGCCGACTGAGCCGGCCAGCAGCCGTCGCCGTCTCGTTTACCTGACTGGCTCGCCACCGTGAATGACGTCGTCCCGTTCGGCCTCGTCGTCGGAGTCGTTGCCGTTGCCGGACTGCTGGCCGTGCTGTCCAACCGGCTCAGCGAGCGCGCGCACGTCCCGGCACCGGCCATCTTCCTGATGTGCGCGGCGGTGGCCTCGAACGTCCGGCCGCAGCTCGGGAACCTCTCGCACCAGACCGTCGAGCGGGTGGTGACGGTGGCCCTCGTCGTCATCCTGTTCGACGGCGGCATGCACATCGGCTGGTCGCGGTTTCGGCCAGCCGGGTACGCCGTGCTGGCCATCGGCGTGGTCGGCACCTTTGCCACCGCTGCCGCGGTCGCGCTGCTGGCCCACGTCGGTTTCGGCTTGGATTGGTGGCTGGCGCTGTTGCTCGGGACGGCGGTGGCGCCCACGGACCCGGCGGTGGTGTTCTCCGTCCTCGGCCGCCGGGAGGTCTCCGGCCGCAGCGGCACCATGCTCGAGGGGGAGTCCGGCGCCAATGACCCAGTCGGCATCGCCCTGCTGGCCAGCCTGCTGGCTGCGGGTGGAGTCAGCGTCGGGGCGGTTGGCCGGATGGCCGCCGAGTTCGTCGCCCAGATGGCGGTGGGCGCCGTGGTGGGCCTGCTCGGCGGTTGGGCGCTGTTGTGGTTCATGCGCCGGGTGGCCCTGCCCAGTGAGGGGCTCTACCCACTGCGGACCCTCGCCGCCGCGATGGCCCTGTTCGGACTGGCGACGGTGGCGCACGGTTCCGGGTTCCTGGCCGTCTTTGTCGCCGGCATCGTCATCGGTGATGGCCGCGCGCCGTACAAAGGGGAGATCGAGCGCTTCCACTCTGCCCTGGCCAGCCTGGGCGAGATCGTCGCCTTTCTGATCCTGGGCCTCACCGTCGACCTCACTGCCCTGGCGCATCGTGATGTCTGGGTGATGGGGTTGGTGCTGGCGATGGCGCTGGCCCTGCTCATCCGACCGGTGCTGATCGGCCTCGTGTTGGCACCGGTGCGGTTGCGGCGCAACGAGCGCGCGTTCGTGTTGTGGGCCGGCCTGAAGGGCGCCGTGCCGATCCTGCTGGGCAGCTTTCTGCTCACTGCCGGGGTGCCGCAGGCCCAGCGCCTGTACGACGTGATAGTGGTGGTGGTGGTGTTCTCCGTGCTGGTCCAGGGCGGGTCGGTGCCGACGGTCGCCCGGCTGCTGCGGGTGCCGATGCGCACGGTCGAGCCGGAACCGTGGGCGCTGGGAGTCCGGCTGCGCGACGAGCCGCACAGCGTGCGCCGGTACCGCATCACGGCGGGCTCGCCGGCGGACGGCCGCACGCTGGAGGGCCTGACGCTGAGCTTCGACGACGCCTGGATCTGCTTCGTGGTCCGCGGCGGCGAGCTGGTGCCGGTCCGCGGTAGGACCGTGCTGCATGCCGGCGACGAGTTGCTGGTGCTGGCCGACCCCGAACACAGCGGCGAGCTCACCGCCGCCTTTAGCTGGCCGCGGCCGCGCGACGGGGCGTAAGGCAGGAGGGCTGCTGCGCCACTACTGTTGGGCTCCGCCAAGGCGGACACCGCGGAGATCAGGAGAGTTCATGGCCAACATCGACGACCGGCGGTTCGGCACCTGCTGGAGCGCAATCACGCGGTCGTCTCGACTCTGAACGAGGACGGGTCCGTGCACAGCACCGTCGTCTGGGTCAACGTCGAAGACGGCAAGGTGGCGGTCAACAGCGCGTTGGGTCGCAGATGGCCGACGAACCTCGAGCGCGATCCGCGCATTACGGTCTTGGTCTACGACGAGTCCAACCCGTTCGAGTACGTCGAGATGCGGGGCACCGTAACGGCGAACACCGAGGTCGCCGACGGCCACATCGACCGACTCGCCAAGAAGTACATCGGCGCCGACACCTATCCGTTCCGCCAGCGCGGCGAACGGCGCGTCACCTTTTTTGTGGAGCCGACGCTGGTCCGGCACCAGAAGCAGGGTTAGCCCACAGACGTCCGTCGGCGGCGGAAGTCTCACGATCAGCGCCATGCCCGGCAGGGTCCAGGAGTGCGCCGGCAACGCCCACCGAAACGTCGCGTTGACGATTGTGGCTCGAAAGAAATCACCGTCGGTGGCGCGCGCGGTGCCGTGCCGCCAACCGGCGCGCAGTACCGAGGGGAGGGTGAGGCCGCCAAACCTGGTCTCCGCCTCGACCCGGACGCCGAAGGGGTAGCGACCGTACGGCGCGCTGTCCGGGGTCCCCCAGCGCTGCAGCTGCACGTCTACGAAAGGCGGTCGGGACGAGTACGCCCTCGCCGGCCAGGCGACGGGCGGCGCTGCGGGTCAACGGCGGCTATCTCCAGGTCGGTGCCGCAGATGCCAACCGCGAGCGTCCCCACCAGCACCGGTCTGTCCGCCTCCGGGGGCTCCGGCACATCCCGCACCCGCACCGAGTCCTTGTGCCCTGGCTGGACAGTAAGCGCCTGCATAGTGGGCATATGCCCCAAGGACCATGTCGAGAACGTCGCTGGGGCTATCCGCCGCCAGCCAGCAGCCTGTGGCGGGCGGCACATGCGCGGGCTGAGAAGGACATCGATGAGAGCAGCCGACGGCACGACCGGTAGCCACTCGCGGAGCGGCGCTGACACCGCCGACAAGCCGACCTCCGCTGACCTGCCGGCTCCGGCACCGTCCAGCGTCTCGCGGGCGGCGGCGGCGACTCAAACTCTGCGGGCGCGAGCGTAAGTGTTCCGCGCCCTGGACCGGCTGCCGTCAGGCCGTCGGCGCGGCAACCCAACCGCTGGACGGGTCCGGGCCTACCGTCAGGAACATGCGGACACTCTGGGCTGGATGCCTTCTGATGGCAGCTCTCACCGGCTGCACGGGCACGACAGCGGCCAGCGCCCCCGGGGCCGAGAGAACGTCGCCGGCACCGAGTACCTCGACGCCTTCCGGGGGCTTGCCTTCTCCGGTGACGACGCTCGGCAGCGCCACCGGCTCGGCCTCTGCCGCCGGGTCAGCGTCGCCAAGTCCGTCGATGTCCGGGCGCTCCGACCGCTGCCACACCTCTGAGCTCACAGTCACCATTGGTCCGGGGCAGGGCGCCGCCGGAACGATCTACGGTTCGCTGGCCCTGCGCAACCATTCCGACGCGACGTGCACCCTTTACGGATACCCAGGCCTTCAGTTGTTGGACGCGGCTCGCCAGGCGCTGGCGACCCAGGTTGACCGGGGCGGGTCCGCCGGATCGGCGCTCAGCGGGCCGCCGACGATGGTCACGCTGGCCCCCAGGCAGGTGGCCCATGTGCAGTTCAAGTACAGCGATGTCCCCACCGGTCCCGATGCCGGTGCCACTCAGTGCCCGCGCAGCACCTACCTGGAAGTCACGCCGCCCGACGAAACCGACTTCCTGCTTCTCAGCACCGACATCGGGCCGTGCCGCGGCGTCATTACAGTCAGCCCGGTCCGCGCGGGGGAGCCCACCGCCTAGTCTGAATCTGAAGTTGTTCGCTGGAGCTAGACCAGACTACCGTGATCTTTCATGCTGGTGCCGACCCAGGTCACGACGCAAGCAACGTTGCCAGCCGCGGCCACTTGGCGCGAGTGTCTCTGCCAGGTAGGACACGGTGCACCAGCACGTGGTGGCACGACCGACGCGCAGACGCGTCAGCGAAGCCCGGACCGGCCCGCGGGATCAGGCGCCGATGGTTGTGATCCACCTTGGGCGAGTGACCGCGAGAGCGATCAGCACCAGGCTGATGATGACCCGATGAACAGCCTCGCGTCCCAGAACACGATGAGAAGCACGAGCGACGGCCCGGCCGCGACGATTGTGATCCAAGGCCAGGCAGCTGACAGCCCCGACACACCCCACAGCGCCAACGCCGACGCACCGAATGCCGCGACCACGGCCGCCATCAGGACGTACGCGACCGGGCGGCGCGCGGCGTCGGGAAGCAACCACGACGAGTCCAGCGAGAACGCGTGGCTCGGATCGTCTGCATCCGGAGCGATGAACAGCAGGTGGACCAAGCCGTGGGCGACGAGCAGGACCCCGGCGACGAGGCGTAGGAGGATTGCCACCTGTTGATTGAACCAACTGGGATGTCCCCGCTTCACTGGCAAGCGGGTCCCAGGTGACCATGGCCCGTGATGACTGCTGGGAGGGAACACGAGGTTCACCTTGAAGGGCGGTTCCGGCATGCACTAAAGCGGCGCCAGCTGCACGTCGAAACCAACGGCATGTGGAGCGAGCACGAGGCCGTGGGCGGCCCGCGCCGCCTGTTGCTGATCGAGGACAGCCCGTCGGACGCCGCCCTGCTTGAGGTGCAGCTCCGCGAGAGCATTCTCGCCGACGCCAGCATCGACCATGAGACGACGTTGGCCGGTGCACTGGGGCGGTTGCGCGAGAGTACCTACGACGCGGTGCTCGTCGACCTCGGTCTGCCGGACAGTGACGGCCTAGAGACGTTCTTGTCGGTGTGCGAGGCGGCGACGCCCGCCGCCATGATCGTGATCACGGGCCTCAACGATGAGCGGCTCGCTGGGGAGGCCGTGCGTCACGGAGCTCAGGACTACCTGGTCAAGTCGGAGTACCGGCGGGGTGAGGTGGCCCGCGCCGTCAACTATGCCATTCGCCGCCAGCACGTCCTCCACGAACTGCGCCACGCCCGGGACGAACAGCTGGCGACGAAGGACCGGTTTCTGTCGCACGTTTCGCACGAGTTGCGATCGCCGCTGGCGGTCGTCCACCAGTTCGCGTCGTTGCTGTTCGACGGCGTCGGTGGTCCGCTGTCCGCGGAGCAGCAGGAGTTCCTCACCGTCCTCAGGCGC
>Ga0208478_1000328_pt1 | contig 17210 bp, 15 predicted proteins | sample NGESurdeep072012_5_FD_184462 | JGI IMG/M metagenome (GOLD analysis project Ga0208478, IMG submission 184462) | Arctic peat soil microbial communities from Barrow, Alaska - NGEE Surface sample 415-2 deep-072012 (SPAdes) | ecosystem: Environmental > Terrestrial > Soil > Wetlands > Peat ...
TCCCTACGTTATTCAATGCTGAATATCTTTGAATATCCATAACATTTGTTGAGGCTGAGATATGGGCAATATCCGGTACCGGGATAGTATTAAGGATTGAAGCATCAGTACCCATCTTTATGCCATCAACAATTATCAGAGCGCCATCCTGACTGTTTATAGAGTTCATGATGGAGATGCCAAAGGTAATCTTCCCATTTTCCATATGATATGGTTTGATAGACATAAGAATATCGAAAATATTCCGATCGGATGAGTATCCTTCTTGTTTCTTTTGATTAACAGAATTCTCTTTTCGAAACAGCTTTTTAGAGTTGTTTTTCTCCTGAACGATAAATTGACTGCCTGGCGACTGGGTTATCTGTAAAAGAGACTGAGCAAAGTATTTTCTTATGTACGGATTTGAGTTAAGTGATGACTGGTTGTTTTTCAGATTTGAGTAACTTACAAGGTTGTCATTCTCGCATGAAAGCTGGTGGGATAGAATATTTGATGCAGAAACTGATAAGTTTGCCAGTACCGGGATTCCTTTATCATCAGTAACAGAAATATCCAACCGGACCTTATCATCTTGAAGGTTGACTGTCTTAAGCTGGATATTCAGGTGTTTGAATTCATTTGCAGACATATTTCTATCATTATGTTTTTTTCCGCCAGGGTAATTAAAGTGTGTTGGAATCACAAGTCCGGTAATGGTTTTAGTACCCTTATAAGACGGGGTCAAAAGGAGTTTCATAATCTCTTTGTCATCAAATGAAGGAAGTTGTAATTTAAGCGTAGCCATTCCATCAGAGTTGGCTTTACTTTTTCCGCTAAGTATTTCACCCGATGTACCAGTCAATTGATAGGTAAAACTTACCGGAACAGGTTTATTGCCTTTTCCGGAAAACCTGATTTGTGCCGTAAGCAGGCTGCCTGATTTATACAGAGTGTCTGTTAATGATAAATCTGTAATCAAATCGGATTCGAAAGATTCTCTAATCTCAATTACACTGTAAAACGTCTTTTCAGGTGACAGGTTATTGGTAAAGTGGTTTGAGGCAATAAGAATATAATTGCCTTCAGTCAGGAAATCAGGGAGTTCAATTACTCCGGTTATCTGACTATTGTTAAGAGGGAATATTCCGGAAGCGACAGTGAGTCCTTCCTGGTCCAAAAGAGCTATATGTAATGTATCCTTAATTGAATTAGAACTGTGATTCGAATCATCTATAATGTAGGCTTTAAATAAAATAGATTCCCCCGGGAGATAATAAGAGCGGTCAGTATGAAGATAAACGAGGAAACCGGAATTTTTTGAGTTCTGAATTGTTCCACTGGAAACAGGCCTGGATAAATCTTGTCCGGTCATATTCGAACAACTGACCAGATAAAGTACTGTCAGAATAACTGTTTTAATTATTTTCATGGCTTAAGTATATTGATTACTTATATCTCTATTAAAATGAACAAGATCCCTGACAACATCTTCAAGGGAGAAACGATCCTGGCTCAGGGATCAAATCTTTAAAAATATCTTCTTTTTATAGAGGATATACAGGAATACCCATGCAATAGCCGTTATCCCGATTCCATCAATAAGTGGTGCCCATGTTTCCGGCATGATGGATGTAAATCCTCCAAAGAAAAACTTTGCGGCAGATCTGAAATTAACGATTCTTTCTGTAAGGTATATAGTAATTGGATTCATACCTATCACCACAAAAACAAATGCCCATTTTTTATATTCCCAAACATCAATTATCAGGTAAAAGATTGAGAATAGAAGAAGGCTTAGTCCACCTACAAAACATACAAAAGAGCTTGTCCATAAGTTTTTGTTGATCGGGAATACAATGTTCCAGATCTTTCCGATTATTATCAGTATAATAGCTGCCAGAACCAGATAGAAAACCTTGCGCAAAGGTTTGTCTTTCAGGTATTTTGATAACAGAAATTCTCCTGTGAACATTCCAAGCAAAGCTGTACCGATTGCGGGAATGGTACTGAATAATCCTTCCGGATCGTGATTCCCGAGATATAGTCTTCCGGGCATCAGAAGACGATCGATATGACTCGAAAGATTTCCTTCCCGTGAAAAAATATCTGTGGAACCAAGATCATGAGCAGGAAATAATAGCAGCAGGACCCAGTAACCAATTAAAAGTCCGCAAAACCAGACAATCCGGATATTAAGTTTTGTGTTCATATAAATAAGAGAGGCAAACATCCATGACAGTCCTATTCTTCCCAGGACACTTCCGTAACGTAAATGGGCAAAATCGAAATTGACACCATTATTATATACGATTCCTAACAGAACAAGAATCAATCCCCGGCTGATAACATGTTTATAGATCGACTTGCGGCTGTCATTCATGGCTGTACGTTTGGCCAGGGAAAAAGGGAAAGATATTCCGGCAATAAAAAGAAACATAGGGAAGATCATATCCTCAAAATGGAATCCATGCCACGGTACGTGCTCCAATTGTCCTGCCCACCATTGAAAGATTGGCCATCCTGTAAGTGAGGCCAGACCAACAAAAATTCCTTCTCCTCCTGCTATCCAGAACATATCGAATCCGCGTAATGCATCGAGGGAGTATAATCGTTTTACATCAGGTTTGTTTTCGTTTTCCATTTTTTATTTCTTCAAAGGTCTTAATAGTTACTTTTTTGTTCAAATACAATGAGAGTATGGTACAGAATCTGTCTGATAAAATTCCTTTAAAAAATAGCGACTCCCGGAATTTCAAAGTTATAACATTTATAACCTGATGAAAAGGAATCAGATTATAATTTAATCAGGCAGAAGGAGCTGTTCAATTTCTGCCCATGAAGAAACTGTTTTATGGTGGTGATCATTGCTGTTCATATTATGAGGCTGGATGAATATAATTGTTTCACCATCAAAATTATCAAGGTTTTTAAAATGGTCATCGATCATTAAATCTGCAGGTATTAAACTTTTATTGCCACAGAAGACAACCTGTTTCCAGCTTATAAAAGGGAAATGCTCGTTCATCCATAACTGTTTGTCAGTAAGGCTCGCAGGGAATTCTGTCGCCATTGAAACAACAATTATTTCATAGGTTTCATTGAGTAATTTCAGTACCCTCTGACTATCCGATATCACCGGAATTGTTCTGAAAAATCCAGGGGTTTTTACCCAACGCAATGCTTCGGGAAAGGCCTCACCTTCTTTAAGTCCGATTATCTCCTCCATAGTTTTCCTTAACCCGGTTTCTTCCTCGTAAAGTTCAAAGAACCGGGAATAAACATCTGCCAGAACTCCATCCATATCAACAAGCATTCTCTTCATTTCTTTTAAATTCTATTATAACTTAAAAGTATATAAATTCTATTATTTTCCTAATTTCGTATAATTAAATTGAAATAGGTATAAACAGATTAAAATAGATTAAAAATGGCAACCCGCAGAGAATTCATTCAAAAATCGGCACTGGGAGCAGCAGGTCTGACACTGGCTGCAAAGAGTTATTCGCGCATCGCTGGTGCAAATGACAGGATACGTATTGGGATCGTCGGTTTTTCCGACCGGTTCAGAACGTCGCTGGCTCCTGCATTCCTGAGCCTGGCAGAAGAATTAAACTTTGAAATAGTTGCAGTATCAGATTTATGGAACAGGCGTCGCGAAGAGGCAGATACTTTCTTCAAAGGGAAAGGGATGACAATCAGAAAAGCCCGGAACAATGATGAGCTGTATAGTGGCAAAGATACAGATGCCGTAATTATAAGCACTGCTGATTTTCAACATGCCTTAGTACTTGCCGAGGCTGTAAGGGCAGGTAAGGATGCCTATTGTGAAAAACCTTTTGCCGAGACTATGTCTGATGCCAGGGAAGCATTAAAAGCTGTTCAGGATTCCAAAAAGATCGTTCAGATTGGTTCGCAACGCAGGAGTACTCCGAATTATATTGCCGCAAATGATTATATCAGATCGGGGAAGTTTGGGAAAATTGTTATGGTTGAGATGTCGTGGAATGTAAACCAGCCGGGCAGATGGAGAAGGCCTCAGCTTACATCAGTTATTAGGGAAGCTGATACTGACTGGAAACGTTTCCAGATGAATCGTGAACCTGCAGCATGGGATCCCAGAAAATATCTTGAATTCAGGCTGTTCTGGCCATATTCATCAGGAATACCGGGGCAGTGGATGGCACACCAGATTGATACCGTTCATTGGTTCACCGGATTAAGTCATCCAAGAAGCGTTGCAGCAAATGGAGGTATTTATTTATGGAAAGACGGACGTACCAATTATGACACGATGACAGCAGTAATGGATTATGGTGATGCCAATTCCGGATTCCAGGTTGTCTATACTTCACGCTTCACCAACTCAGCCGGAGGAACCAAAGAGATTTACTTCTCAAATGGAGGTTCCCTCAATCTTGATACAAATAAAATAAATTCCGAAGGTGGTCTAAGTGCGGGTGATGCCAGGGAAATGAATATGCAGCCGAATCTTCTTGAACCCATGGATTTACCTGGATTTAAGGTAGAAGCATCTGCCAATACAGGTTCCGATCCAATGACTAATGCACATATGAGGAACTGGATGGAATGTGTTCGTGATCGTAAGAAGCCAAACGCAGATATCATGGCAGGCTATAACCATTCTATAGCTACCATAATGTGTACAGCGGCACTCAGGACCGGAAAGAAAGCTTCATTTGATGAGACAAAACAGGAAGTTCTTGCAGGCGGGGAAGTATTCCGGTATTAAAAATTATTATCAGCCATGAGAATAATAAAAAAGTCTTCAGTAAGCAGTATCCGGATATCAGCAGGATTCTGTATTCTTGTCATGTTGTTTTCAGGAATAATCATAAATGCTCAGGCTTCCAGGGACAAAGGGGTAAAACTTGTCAGGGTCGATGAAAAACATAAGGTTGATGTTTTTGTTAACGGTATCTTTTTTACATCTTATCAGTATCCTGAAAATATTGAAAAGCCTTTTCTGTTTCCTGTTAATGCTCCTGATGGCACAGTGATCACAAGAGGTTATCCGATTGAACCAAGAAAGGGTGAACGCATGGATCACCCTCACCATATAGGGATATGGTTTAATCATGGCAACGTTAATGGACTTGATTTCTGGAATAATTCTTCAGCAATTCAGGCTGATAAGAAAAATTCCTACGGACATATTGTTTTCCGGAAAATTATTAAAGCAGTAAGCGGCGCCAAAGGAATTCTTGAGGTAGTATCAAACTGGGATGATAACAAAGGAAACACATTATTAACAGAGAACACACAGTATATCTTTTCGGGGGACAAGAATTCCAGAACAATTGATCATATTTCAATCTTAACAGCAAATAATGGTTCTGTCACATTAAGCGATAGCAAGGAAGGTATGTTTGCCATAAGGGTTGACAGGGCATTTGAAATGCCTTCAAATGAATCTTTGATTTTCACTGATGACAAAGGCAATCCTACGACTGTCAAAGCCATAGATAATAAAGGAGTTACAGGAATGTACACTTCAAGTAACGGATTGAAGGGAGATGCGGTATGGGGTACCAGAAATGATTGGGTGATCCTGAGCGGAGTTAAGGATAGTGTCAGGATATCCATGGCAATTTTTGATAATCCTAAAAATCCCGGTTACCCGGCTTATGCTCATGCCCGGGGATATGGTCTTTTTTCATTGAATAACTTTGGACAGAATTCTTATGATCCAAAACAAGAGAAGAGGAGTTACAAAATTGAAAAAGGGCAATCGGTAACGTTGTACCACAGATTCTACGTGCAATCCGGTTCAGAACTGTCTCCTGACAAAGCGAATGAAATCTTTAAAGATTTTTCAAAGGCATATTAACATAATAATAATCAATATTTTAACTATGAAAAAATCAAAAATTCTTTACCGGATGCTTCCGGCATTATTGTTATTCATATCTGTTGCGATCAATGTATTTGGAGCAGGACCCACAAAACAACAGTATTATGAAATCAAGATTTACAGGATTGCTGATAATACTCAGGAGGCGAGGGTTGATGCTTACCTGAAAGAGGCATATCTGCCGGCACTTCACCGTGCTGGTATCCCTATCGTTGGGGTGTTTAAACCCGTTGAAGCCGATACAGCTTTCGGGAAATTAATCTATGTGTTTATCCCTTTCAAAACTGTTGATCAGTTTATACAATTGGCTGCACTTCTTGAAAAAGACAAGGTATATGGGGATGCAGGAAAATCTTTTATTGATGCCCCTTACAACGATCCTCCTTATAAAAGATACGAAAGCATTTTTCTGAAAGCTTTTATGAATATGGCACAGTTTGCTGCACCTAAATTTGCAACTTCTCCTTCAGAAAGAATCTATGAGCTACGCAGTTATGAGAGTGCCACTGAAGCCAAAGCCATTAAAAAAATTGAAATGTTCAACCAGGGAGGAGAGATTGACTTATTCAAAAAACTAAGTTTCAATCCGGTTTTCTACGCTGAAGTATTGACAGGGAGCCATATGCCGAATCTCATGTATATGACTACTTTCACAGATATGAAATCACATGATGATCATTGGAGTGCTTTTGGTAAAACTGAGGAATGGAAGAAGCTTTCAGGAATGGATGAGTACAAAAACACTGTCTCAAAAGCCAATCCATATCTTCTTCATCCAACTTCTTATTCGGATTTTTAATAAATAAATCTCTGTGGCCCTCAGTGTCTTCTCTGTGTAACTCTGTGTAACTAGTATTAGGAACTTACACAGAGATTCACAGAGGATTCACGGAGTTGCACAGAGTCTTAGTTTCAGGCAGGGATATCTATTTTGGATATAGCAGCCTCAACTTCTGCAGTCGTCATTTCATGGTCGGGAAGATTGTTTTCGAAATACTTCTCATAAGCTGAAATGTCGAAATGACCATGGCCACTCAGGTTAAAGAGTATCGTTCTTGAGACTCCTTCCAGATCGGCCTTTCTTGCCTCATCAAGAGCACCGGCAATAGCATATGTCGATTCAGGAGCAGGAAGAATACCTTCCGTCCTTGCGAAAAGCACACCTGCTTCAAAACATTCCCTCTGCATCTTTGCTTTCACTTCAATCAGGCCATCTTTCAGAAGTTGACTTGGCAGAACTCCGGCGCCATGATATCTTAACCCCCCCGCATGTATTTTTTCCGGAATAAAATTATGTCCGAGTGTATACATTGGAAGTAGGGGAGTCATACCAGCGCTATCTCCGAAGTCGTACATGAATTTCCCTTTCGAGAGTTTAGGACATGAAGATGGTTCAATTGTCAGGAGCCGGGTTTTCTTTCCGTTGGTCAGGTTTTCGCGGAGGAATGGGAATGCCATTCCTGAAAAGTTTGATCCTCCTCCAAAACATCCGATAACTACGTCGGGATAATCACCTGCCTTCTCCATCTGAATTAATGCCTCCTGTCCGATAATTGTCTGATGAAGAAGAACATGGTTCAGAACACTTCCAAGAGAATATTTCGTATATGGATCCTGAACCGCCACTTCCATAGCTTCAGAAATTGCTATTCCCAGACTTCCCGGGGAGTCGGGGTACATTTCAAGAACTTTTCTTCCGGCCACTGTCATAGTGCTTGGTGAAGAGACTACCTTGGCATTATAGACATTCATTAAAAGCTTGCGGCCTGGCTTCTGTTCATAGCTGACTTTTACCATAAAGACCAGAAGTTCAAGTCCGAAATGATGACAGGCGAAAGCCATAGCGCTTCCCCACTGTCCGGCTCCGGTCTCGGTGGTAATTCTTTTTATTCCTTCCATTTTGTTATAATATGCCTGTGGAATTGCTGTGTTGGCTTTATGAGAGCCAGAATAATTTCCGCCTTCATACTTGTAGTAGATTTTGCTTTTCGTTCCCAACGCTTTTTCAAGGCTAAATGCCCTGAAGAGTGGTGAGGGACGAAATGTTGCGTAGAGGTCAAGTACCTCGTCCGGTATATCAATATACCTCTCAGCCGATACTTCCTGTTTTATAAGCTCCATGGGAAAAACAGCGGCAAGACTCTCGGGACCAATAGGTTTCATCGTGGCCGGATTGAGAGGCGGCATAGGTTTATTAGGCATGTCTGCCACGATATTATACCATTGCCTAGGCATTTCGCTTTCACTTAAGATGATTTTTCTAAACTTTTCCATAATTGTTAAATATTAATGTTTATTAAAAATTTAAAAACAAAAAAGGCACGCTGTGAACAGCGTGCCTCTATAAATAAATATCTTGTAAGTGTTATATAATGGCTTGTTCCACAGCTGAATTAATTGAGCTGCACCACGACCAAATATAAAACGTCCTTGTTTTCATACCGACAAAAATAATCAAAAATTTAAAATATCAACAAAAAATCAATTATTTTTTAATTTTTCTTTGAAATAGCTCTTTTTATGATCGGAATTGTAAAAAAAAGACTTATAATGTTTCATTCATGAACTACAGCACCAAGATGTCTGAGATCATCAAAGAAATCGGGATATGATTTAGCGACGCACTGTGAGTCCCTGATATATACTTTCCCGGTAGCTCCGAGTGAAGTAACTGCAATGGCCATTGCAATACGATGGTCATCATGCGATTCAACCCTGGCGCCCTGTGGCCTTCCTCCGGTCACATACATAAGATCATCTTTTATTTCGACCTTAACTTTCATTTTGCCAAATTCTTCCTTAAGAACTTTGGCCCGGTCACTTTCCTTAAATATTAATCTTGATACCCCTTTAATGACTGAAATTCCTTCACAATAAGAAGCAAGTGCAACAAGTGGAGGGAACAAGTCAGGTGATTCAGTAGCATTAAATTCAAACGCTTTTAATTCTGATTTTTTAATCTCAATCTGGTCTTTATCTATTATAATATGTGCACCGGCTATCTCCAGTGCGTTTATTATTGACATATCACTTTGCATGCTGTCTCTCCGAAGTCCCTTAACTAATAACTGCCCGTTAATGGCACCGGCAACCAGCAGAAAAGCTCCTCCACTCCAGTCACCCTCCACTATATAACTATGAGGAATATACTTTTGATTTCCCTGAATATGGAACAAACTGTAGTCTGAATTCTCCACGGTTATACCAAATGATTTCAGAATCTGGATCGTCATATCTATGTATGGTTTGCTTTTCAGGTTATTGACCTTGATTTCAGAGTTTTTGGTAGCCAGAGGCAAGGCCATTAGTAATCCTGTTAATAACTGGCTGCTTACTGACCCGTCAATTTCGCAATGTCCTCCGACTATTGGACCTTCAATTGTAAGAGGAAGAAATCCACCTGAGCTTGTACATTTCACTCCAAGCTGATTTAAAGCCTCTTCAATCATAAACATAGGTCTCTTTTTTAGAGAATTTGCACCAACCATAGTAATTTCAGCCGGATATAAAGCAGCGATAGGGGAAAACATTCGGATAGCCAGGCCAGATTCACCACAATTCAGCTTAGGTTCTTTTAAAATTGCTGAACCATTTATCTTCAATTCGTTAACCTGAGGTTCAACCCTGGCTCCCAGACCGACTGCAACACTCATTGCCGCCAATGAATCGTCGCAATACGAGGGATTATGGATTATACTTTGACCGTCAGCCAATAACGCGGCAGCAATTGCTCTTTGTGTCATGCTTTTTGAAGCCGGAGCTTTGATAGTACCTTTAATTGCGGACGGTTCTAAATATCTTTCCATAAGTTCATTTTAATTTTTATTTTTCATCAGACCGGCTTTCCACTCCATTATTCATAACCTTCATCTGATGATTAATAGACTCCTGGTGAATCGCTTTGAAAATTGTATCAATCAATTCTGTACTAAGGCCTTTAGCATGACCTTTTATAAGCACTTTATTAATAATTTCATCCCACCGGGTCGTTTGCAAGATAGTGATATTATTTTCCTTTTTATAACGACCGATAGTTTCTGCAACTTTCATTCTTTTTTCCATCAGATCGAGAAGATGATCATCGTATACATCGATCTGTTGTCTTAATTCACCGAGTACATCAAGTAATTTGGGATCAGAAGTGCTCGGATTACGAAGAATTAATCTGCTTAAAAGTTCTTTCAGATCGTTAGGAGTAATCTGCTGGGCAGCATCGCTTAAAGCTTTTGAAGGGTCGATATGCGATTCGAGCATTAACCCGTCGAAATTAAGGTCCATAGCCTTCTGGGAGATCTCGTGAAGAAATTGCCGGGCTCCGCCAATGTGACTGGGATCACAAATTATTGGTAAGTCAGGGATTCGCCTACGAAGTTCAATTGGCAGCTGCCAGTTAGGCTGATTACGGTATAAAGTCTTTTCATACGAGGAGAAACCTCTATGTATTGCACCTATGCGTGTAATACCTGCCCTGGCAATACGTTCTATTGCACCAATCCATAGCTCAATGTCGGGATTAATCGGGTTTTTGACCAGGACCATAACATCTACACCGCTCAATGCATCGGAGATCTCCTGAACCGTGAAAGGATTAACAGATGTCCTGGCGCCGATCCACAACATGTCAATACCATATTTCAAAGCTTCGTAGACATGTTTTTCATTTGCTACTTCCGTACCGACCAGCAGGCCGGTTTCCTGTTTCACTCTTCTCAGCCATTTTAACCCTTCAGTACCCACACCTTCAAAAGAATTTGGACGGGTCCTGGGTTTCCATATACCGGCACGAAACAGGCTAACCTCTTTTATCTGAGCTAATTCTTTAGCAGTTTCCATCACCTGTTCCTCTGTTTCAGCACTGCACGGGCCGGAGATCAGAAAGGGCCTGCCCTTATAACCTTTCCAGTCTTTAATCAGGGAATTCTTAAGTGTTAATTCCATTATCTTAATTGTTAATTAGTTACGATGATTAAAAAGTGCCTAAAGTACTTAGAGTGTCTAAAGTGCCTAGAGTTACTATCAAGATGTTTATATTCAACCCTTCTAATTCAAAATTTTCCTGATCTTGTTAGCCTCTTCCATCAGGGCTTTCAAACCGTTTATGTCGTTATCTGAAATCATTTTTCTGAACGAATTCATTTTTTCAATGTATGTGTCCATTACCTCAAGGATATATTGAGCATTTTCCAGAAAGATCGGTGCCCATGTCTCTCCGTTACTTTTTGCGAGACGGACAGTACTTTCAAAACCGCCACCTGCCAGAGTAAGAATGTTTTGTTCTTCCTGTTCCTTTTCGAGAACACTTAATGCAAGTGAAAAAGAAGTGATATGTGAAATATGAGATATATAAGCAACATGCACATCATGGTCACTCGAGTTCATATACACTTTATGCATGTTAAGCAAATCGAGCATTTTTTCAATTGTATTAAGAGCGTCATTATCACTGAGTTCCCTGTCACAGATAATTGCAGTCTTATAGTCAAAAAGCTTACCTATGGCTGCCAGAGGACCTGAATATTCTGTACCAGCCATAGGATGTACCGCAACATATCTGCCCCTGGCCGGATGATTTTTTGAAGCTCTCGCAATGCTGGCTTTTGTTGAGCCCATGTCAGTAACAATTTTTGAAGTCCCTGCGATCCTGTCGAGAATACCTGGTAACATCTTACAATTGGTATTTACAGGTGTGGAGAGAATTATTAAATCGCTTTGTTCAATGGCATTTCCCAGAGTATCATTTTCATCAACCAGTCCGCAAAGCAGGGCAATGTTCTGGTGATGCATATTTGTGTCGACACCGATTATTTTGTCCGCAAAACCCCGTTTGCGCAGGTCAACCATCAGCGATCCTCCTATCAGTCCTATTCCGACTACAGTAATTGTCATTTTTTTTTGTTATTAAGTTATTAGGTTATTAGGTTATTAGGTCAAAAGTAAATTTATGATTCTGTTTTTGGCTTCATTCAGCCTCGCTTCCGTAGCACAGAGGGAAATACGGATATAGCGTTCTCCGTTCTTTCCGAAAATGAATCCGGGGGTGATGAATACATAAGTCTTCGTTAAGATTTCCTCAATATAAGATTCACAGTCTGGGATATTTTCAGGGATGCGTCCCCATACAAACAACCCAACCTGCGATTTATCATACCGGCATTTAAGTAAATCCATTATTTCTTCAACGATTTTCCTTCGTCTGATATATATACTGTTGACTGTATCATACCATGATTCCTGATTATTAAGTGCCTCAACTGCAGCCATCTGCATAGCCAGAAACATTCCTGAATCCATATTGCTTTTTACCTTCAGAATTGTTTTAATATAATTACTATGACCGGCAACCATACCAATGCGCCAGCCTGCCATATTATGAGATTTGCTTAACGAATTCAGTTCCAGCGCAGTTTCTTTTGCTCCATCAACAGCAAGGATACTGTTATATTCCTTGTTTAATATGAAGCTGTATGGATTGTCGTTGACCAGTAATATTCCGTGTTTTCCGGAAAAGGCAACCAGCTTTTCAAACTGATCAATCGACCCTTTGACTCCGGTTGGCATATGCGGATAATTGACCCACATTAGCTTTACCCGGCTCAGATCGCTTTGTTCAAGTGATATCAGATCTGGCAGCCAGCCCTTCTCTTCTGAAAGTTCATATTTTCTTACTATACCCCCGACAAGGCTTGTGACTGAGGAATATGTTGGGTACCCGGGATCAGGAATGAGAACTTCATCTCCGGGATTAACAAAAGCCATGCTAATATGCATGATTCCCTCCTTACTACCCATTAAAAGAAGGATCTCGTTGTCGGGATTAAGATTAACATGAAAATATTTATTATACCATTCTGAAAATGCCTTTCTCAGGGCGGGGATACCCGAATAGCTCTGGTAGCCATGCGAAGTCGGTTTTTTGGCTTCTGCAATCAGAGCAGAAACAGTATTTTCAGACGGCGGCTGGTCGGGGCTGCCAATACCAAGATTTATTACGTCAGAACCCTCTCGGCGCATCCTGTCAATCTGGGCAAGTTTTTGAGAGAAATAATATTCCTGCACATTTTCTGTGCGGTCAGCCGGTTTAACTATCATAAAGCATGTCTCCTTTAAAATAAACACCAAGTATCTCCAGGTTACTGGTGTATTTATCCAGAACCCTTCTGATTATATCAGATTTTGTATTTTTATTCAACTCAAGATCGAGATAGAACATATATTCCCATTCTCCATTGAGTCTTGGAACAGACTGGATCTTTGAAAGGTTAATTTCCAGTTCTGCCAGCTTAACAAGAACTTTTGCCAGTGACCCGGGTTTATGTCCTGTTGAGAAACAGATTGATACTTTATTGCCTCTGGTGTTTCCTTTTTCCTCGCTGCCGACAACAAGAAATCGTGTGTAATTTTGTTTATAGGTTTCAATTCCGAGGGCCAGTATTTCCAGACCATAAATCTCTGCCGCGTGGGAGGGTGCGATAGCAGCCACCCCTTTTGCCTTAGTTTCGCTAATTTGTTTGGCGCTTCCCGCAGTATCGTTACTCTCAATAAGAGTCATACCTGGATACTGGTTAAGAAAAGTCATGCATTGTGCCAGAGCAATAGGATGAGACCATATTTCCCTGATGTCGGTTATCTTCTGATCAGGTAATGCCATTAGATTCTGTTTAATCCGAAGATTATGTTCTCCCAGGATCTTCATCCCCGATTCCCTTAGGAGTGTGTAATTATAGAGAATACTGCCTGACCTGGCATTTTCAATTGCCATTACTGCAAAGTCAGCCTTTCCATCTTTAAGAGTATTGAGTTCCAGATCAAAAGTAGAACAAGGTACTACTTCGATTTCATCATAATTGAAGTATTGCCTTGCGGCAACTTCATGAAAACATCCTGTCTCTCCCTGTATTGCTATCTTCATTTTCTCAAAAAGTATTAAAACAACAAAGGCCCCTCCGAGGGACCCTTGCTTTCATATAATTTAAATTATCTGTATACAAAAATCCCCTTATCTGTTTTTAAAATAAAAATAGAAGTAAAAAAAGGAGATAAAATATTTGTATACAATATTCATTTGGTTGCGTTATTGGCTTACAAAAGTAATTGAATTTTTAAAAAAACAAGTAAAAAGCAAGAAAAAGTGCAGGTTCAGTTAAAAATTATTTATGCCTTTTCTTCAAAACAGCCTCTATACTTTGCAGAGTGACTCCTTTTGCTTTCAATAATATAAGAAGATGATATAACAGGTCAGCTGCTTCATTCCTGAAAAGTTCGATGTTATTATCTTTGGATTCGATTATTAATTCTACGGCTTCTTCACCTACTTTCTGAGCAACTTTATTAATTCCTTTTTTATAAAGCTTGTTTGTGTATGATTCTTCAGTATCATTTTTAATGCGCTGGTCTATAATATGTTCCAGTTCATAGATAAACCCTTTTTCAGTTTCATCACCAAAACATGAAGTATTTCCGGTGTGGCAGACAGGTCCGGCAGGATTAACTTTGATAAGGATTGAATCACTATCGCAATCGGTCAAAACTTCTTCAACATTCAAGTAATTCCCGGAGGTTTCTCCTTTGGTCCAGAGCCGGTTTTTACTCCTGCTGAAAAAAGTCACCTTCTTTTCTTTCCTGGTCTTTAGAAAAGCTTCCTTATCCATATATCCTACCATTAATACCTGGAGTGTGTTATTATCCTGAATGACAACTGGTACCAACCCGTTTCCCTTTGTAAAATCTATATTCATTGTGTATTATTATAAAGTAACTTCTATATTATTATCTATCCAGGATTATACTCTATTTCTCATGTACTCACCCCCTTTTAATCCCCCTCTCTACTTCGTAAAGAGGGGGAAACTAAATGATCGAGTGTACATTACACCCCCTCTTTGCAAAGCAGAGAGGGGGAAGGGGGTGAGTACATGAAAAACTATAGAACCTGATAAATCTTTATTTTTGTCTAAATACTCTCATCGAATTGCAATACCCTCATGTTTCAGATATTTTTTCAATTCACCTATGTTTATCTCACCAAAATGAAATATGCTGGCGGCAAGTGCGGCACTGCATTCGGTATTAAAAAAGACCATGCTGAAGTGTTCCATTGATCCCGCTCCTCCGGATGCGATGACAGGAATATTAACATTCCTGCTCACTTCGGCAGTAATATCTAAGGAAAACCCTGATTTTGTTCCGTCATTGTTCATTGAGGTCAACAGTATTTCACCGGCTCCAAGTTCTTCAACCCTTTGGGCCCAGCTGATTGTTTTTAATTCAGTAATAGTACGGCCACCATCTACGACAACCATCCATTCATCATTAATCAGTTTTGTGTCAATTGCGACAACAATACACTGACTTCCAAATTGCCCTGCTATCTCAGATATAAGCCCGGGCCTTCGTACAGCTGATGAATTTACTGTTATCTTATCGGCTCCGGCTTTTATAAGAATTGAAACATCGTTAAGGGTATCAATTCCTCCTCCAACTGTAAATGGTATATTTATTTCAGATGCGACCCTTTCAACTAGTCCGGCAAGAGCTTTCCTGTTCTCAATTGTCGCAGTTATATCAAGAAAAACAAGTTCATCTGCACCCTGTTTCACATACTCTTTTGCCAGCGCCACCGGATCTCCTGCATCTATCAGGTTAATAAAATTCACTCCTTTGACTGTTCTTCCATCCTTAATGTCGAGACAAGGTATAATTCGTCTTTTTAACATAGTTTCCTCAATTCGTATAAAGTTATTTTTCCCTCATAGATTGCTTTCCCGATAATTACCCCTTCACAACCGACTTTTTGAACATCCTCAATATCTTTGATTGACGAAATGCCTCCGCTTGCAATAAGATTGATTTTTACTGCACCCAATATCTCTTTATATAGGGCCAATGATGGTCCCTGAAGCATACCATCTTTTTTAATATCAGTACAGATTGTATATTTCACCCCTTTTGACCTGTAATCGGAAATAAAACTGATTATTTCTTTGTCCGATTTTTCCAGCCAGCCACCGGTTGAGACTTTTCTGTCAATACAATCTGCCCCAAGAATCAGTTTCTCCTGTCCCAGTTTTGTCAGCCATTCAATGAATAAATGCGGGTCAGTTACAGCTATGCTTCCGACGGTGACTTGTCGTGCACCTGCATTAAATACTGTTATCAGATCTTCATATGATCTTAACCCGCCACCAAAGTCAATTTTTAATTTTGTCTTCCAGGCAATCTTTTCAAGGACCTTAATATTTTCTATTTTTTTATTTCTGGCTCCTTCAAGATCAACCAGATGTAAATAGTTTATACCAGTATCTTCGATCTGTAAGGCAAACTCGAGAGGATCCTTATTATAAATTTTCTTTGTGTTGTAATCTCCTCTGCTAAGCCTTACACATTTCCCGTCTATAATATCAATTGCTACAATGATTCTCATAGCTCCAGAAAATTTTTCAATATTTTTTCGCCTGTTTCTGCCGATTTCTCAGGATGAAACTGTGTTGCATAAAAATTCCCCTTCTGCATTGCTGCACTGAAAGGAAGGATATAGTCACAAGTTGCTACAGTGCATGATGAAATTTCAGCGTAATAACTGTGAACATAATAGAGATCGTTATCATCAGTAATGCCTTTGAAAAGGTCTCCTTTCATTGTCAGACAGTTATTCCAGCCCATATGCGGTATCTTATCAACCGGCGGGAACAATCTTACATCTGAATCAAATATTCCGAGGCATTTTGTTTCTCCTTCTTCAGAGAAACGACACATCAGCTGTAGACCAAGACAAATTCCAAGCACGGGTTGCTTCAATGAAATGATTGCCTTATCCAATCCTCTTTTCTTAAGATAATGAATTGCAGAACTTGCTTCTCCAACACCAGGGAAAATGACTTTATCTGCTTTTAGCAACTCAGATGGATTGTCTGTAATTATACTCTTATAACCCAGTCGTGTAAGTGCATTCTGTACAGATTTTATATTTCCGGCGCTGTATTTCAAAATAGCTATCATAGACTGCCTTTAGTAGTGGGTAAGTTAAAGTTATCTGTTTGCTTTACAGCTAGTTTTATTGCTTTTGCGAATGCTTTGAAGATTGCTTCGATCTTATGATGTTCATTCTCTCCTTCAGCGGTAATATTAAGGTTACATTTTGCATTGTCGCTGAACGACTTAAAGAAATGGAAGAACAATTCAGTCGGAAGTTCTCCGACTTTCTCCCGTGAGAACTTCACATCCCAGACCAACCATGGCCTGCCTCCAAAATCCATAGCTGCCTGTGCAAGGCAATCATCCATTGGCAAAACAAAGCTGTACCTTTCAATACCTTTTTTCCCTCCCATCGCCTTCAGCATAGCCTCACCTAATGCAATTGCCA
>Ga0208478_1000329_pt1 | contig 17173 bp, 16 predicted proteins | sample NGESurdeep072012_5_FD_184462 | JGI IMG/M metagenome (GOLD analysis project Ga0208478, IMG submission 184462) | Arctic peat soil microbial communities from Barrow, Alaska - NGEE Surface sample 415-2 deep-072012 (SPAdes) | ecosystem: Environmental > Terrestrial > Soil > Wetlands > Peat ...
ACCGGCGGCATCATTCTGGGCCGGGCCGGCATCCGCGCCGCTTACGAAACCGGCCGCGGCTCGATCATCATGCGCGGCAAGGTCGCGTTCGAGACCATCCGCAAGGAACGCGAAGCGATCGTCGTCACCGAGATTCCCTACCAGGTGAACAAGGCGTCGATGGTCGAGCGCATCGCCGAGCTGGTGCACGAGAAGAAGATCGACGGCATCGCCGACCTGCGCGACGAGAGCGACCGCGACGGCTACCGCGTGGTGATCGAGCTCAAGCGCGACGCCGAGCGCGACGTGGTGCTCAACCAGCTCTACCGCTTCACGCCGCTGCAATCCTCGTTCGGCGCCAACATGGTGGCGCTCGACGGCGGCCGCCCGCTGCTGATGACGCTGAAGGACATGCTGGTCGCCTTCGTCGCCTTCCGCGAAGAGGTGGTGTCGCGGCGCACTAAGCATCTGCTCGGCAAGGCGCGCGACCGCGCCCATGTGCTGGTCGGCCTCGCCATCGCGGTCGCCAATATCGACGAGGTGATCAAGCTGATCCGCGCCTCGCAGGACGCCAACGAGGCGCGCGAGGCCTTGATGGCGCGCGAATGGCCGGCGACCACGGCGGCCACGCTGATCGAATTGATCGACGATCCGCGCCACAAGGTGAGCGCCAAGGGCACCGCGCGGCTGTCGGTCGAACAGGCGAAGGCGATCCTCGATCTGCGCCTGCAACGGCTCACGGCCTTAGGTCGCGATGAGATCAAGGCCGAGCTCGACAAACTCGCCAGCGAGATCGCCGATTATCTGGAGATCCTGCGCTCGCGCGTGCGCATCCAGACCATTATCAAGGACGAGCTGGCAAAGCTGAAAGAGGAATTTGCCACGCCACGCCGCACCGTAATCGCCGAGGAAGAGGGCGAGGTCGAGGACGAGGACCTGATCCAGCGCGAGGACATGGTCGTGACGGTCTCGCATCTCGGCTACATCAAACGCGTGCCGCTCTCGACCTATCGCGCGCAGAAGCGCGGCGGCAAAGGCCGCGGCGGCATGCAGGTGCGCGAGGAAGATTTCGTCAGCCGGCTGTTCGTCGCTTCGACCCACACGCCGGTGCTGTTCTTCTCCTCGGCCGGCCAGGTCTACAAGGAAAAGGTCTGGCGGCTGCCGCTGGCGGCGCCGCAGGCGCGCGGCAAGGCGCTGATCAACATCCTGCCGCTTGATCCGGGCGAGACCATCACCACCATCATGCCGCTGCCCGAGGACGAGACCACCTGGGGCCAGCACGACGTGGTGTTCGCCACCACCAAGGGCAATGTGCGGCGGAACAAGCTGTCGGATTTCGCGAAGATCAGGCCCTCCGGCATCATCGCCATGAAGCTCGATGACGGCGACGCCATCGTTGACGTGCAGATTTGCACAGAGAAAGACGATGTGCTGCTGACGGCGGGCGGCGGCCAGTGCATCCGCTTTGCGGTGCCGGAGGTGCGCGTATTCTCAGGGCGCACGTCCGACGGGGTGCGCGGCATTGCGCTCGGCAAGGACGACAAGGTGATTTCCATGTCGATCCTCGGCCATGTCGAGGTGACTGCCGATGAGCGCGCCGCCTATCACAAGCGCGCCAGCGCCATCCGCCGCCGCGCCGGCGTGGAGCTGGAAGCGGCGCCCGAGGAGGCAGCGGAAGCGGCGGAAGCTGGCACCAACGGCGGTATCGAGCTGGGCGAGAAGCGCTACGTGGAGTTGTCGGCGGCCGAGCAGTTAGTGCTCACGCTGTCGGAGCGCGGCTACGGCAAGCGCTCATCGTCGTATGAGTACCGCACCACCGGCCGCGGCGGCAAAGGCATCGTGGCGATGTCGCTCACCGCAAAGACCGGCAAGATCGTCGGCTCGTTCCCGGTCGAGGAGGCCGACCAGGTCATGCTGGTCACCGACGCCGGCAAGCTGATCCGCACCCCGGTCGCCGGTATCCGCATCGCCGGGCGCTCGACGCAAGGCGTGATCGTGCTCAACACGCACGAGGACGAGCGCGTGGTGTCGGTCGAGCGGCTCTCCGAGGAAGACGGCGAGTAATCGCCGCGTTCATTCGACTTTCAAATTGAGCGCCGCGACGATCGGCGCCCATTTCTTCTGTTCGTTCGCCATGTGATCGGCGAGCGCCTCGGGCGTGCCGCCGCGCGGCTGCGCGCCCAGCTTTGCGAGCGTGCTTTTCATCGGTTCGGATTGCAGCGCGGCATTCACGGCGGCGTTGAGCCTGGCGATGATCGCGCCCGGCGTGCCCTTCGGCGCCAACAACGCGGTCCAGGCGCCGACCGTGAACGACTGATAGCCGCTTTCGGCCATGGTCGGCACATCGGGCAGCGCGGACACGCGCGCGGGGCCGGCGATCGCCAACACGCGCAGCTTGCCGTCCTTGATCATGGGCAGCGAGGTGGCGAGCGGATCGAAGGTCAGCTGCGCTTCGCCGGCCACCACGCCGATCAGGGCCGGTCCGCCGCCCTTGTAGGGCACGTGCACGATATCGGTGCCTGTCGTCCGCTTGAATAATTCGCCGGCAAGATGCGGCAAGGTACCGTTGCCGCCAGTCGAATAGTTGAGCTTGCCGGGATTAGCCTTGGCATAGGCGACGAGGTCGGCGATCGATTTGAATGGGAGCTGCGGGTTGATCACCAACAGCTGCGGCGTTTCCGTGATCAGCGCCACGGCTGCGAAGCTCGATGCGTCATAGCCCGCGGTCTTGTAGATGATCGGGCTGATGATCAGGCCGCTCGCCGCCGACACCATCAGCGTGTAGCCGTCCTGCGCGGCCTCGGCCGCCAGGCGCGAGCCCAGCGTATTACCGGCGCCCGGCTTGTTCTCGACGATGACATTTTGTCCAAGGCTCGCCGGCAGCGCGCCGGCAAGCAGCCGCGCCATCACGTCGACCGGGCCGCCGGCCGGGGTCGGCACGATGATGCGGATCGGGCGGTCCGGGTAGGACTGGGCCAATGCCGGCGAATTGGCCGGCGGCGCCGACAGCAATGCAAAGGCCACGAGCGCGAGCCGGCGCATGACGTCCTCCCAGCGGGATTTTGGATGTCCCTAGCGGGGAGCCTAACGCATGAGCCGGAAGCGGGGGAGCGGGTTTATGGCGCGATGCGGTCGGTGGTGACCAGCCGGATGCGCGGGTTGCCGTAAGGCGTGCCCACGCAATTGAGATAGGGCCAGGAGCGCTGGGTGCAGGCCTTCAAGGCGGTCTCGGCCGGCTGCGCCAGCGGACCGGCATCGACCGGGGCGCTCGGCGCGGACAGCACGGTGACGGCGGCGGCGATCGCGGCGGCGACCATGACGGCGGTGGTGGTATTCAGCATGACGGCCCCCTGTTTTGGCGTCTTGCCGATTGGTCGCGGGGGCGGAATTAAAGGTTCAAAAGGCGGGCGATTGCGGGTTTTCGGGACTAACGATCGGACACAAAAGAAGAACTCCGCAACAAAAAGTTGCGAAATTACCTGAGTCTATATCGACATTTGCTCCGTATGAGGTACCTTTAGGGGGCTTACTCTCGGGCGGCTTGATACGGGGGAAGGGGTGCTATCGTCATGAAGAAGTTGTTTTTTTCAGCGCTTGCGCTGGTCGCGCTGGCGAGTTCATCTGCGACCGCGGCGCCATATTATTCGTGGAGTGGTTGTTACGTCGGGGCCAATGCCGGCGGCGCCTGGATGAACAAGAATTACCGCGACGCCATCACGCTGGTCGACGTTTCGTCTTACACAGGCAGCGGCTTTATCGGCGGTGGCCAAGTCGGCTGCGACTTTGAAGCGATGCGCCAGTGGGTTTTCGGCATGCAAGGCGTGTTCGACTGGGGCAACTTCGAAGGCAGCGGGCCGCTTTCGTCCTCCACTGTCCTCACCGAGCATACGCGGCTATCCTGGCTCTGGTCGATGACAGGGCGCGTTGGCTTTTTGGTGCAACCCGCCGCCTTGCTGTACGTAAAGGGCGGCGCGGCGATGGTGCACGAGCATCATTTCGAAACCGCGAGTAATGATCCCAATTATTTGGCTGAAGCCCTCGTGAACCGCTACGGTTGGACGGCTGGCGGCGGTTTCGAATACATGGTCACGACAAATTGGTCGGCGTTCATCGAATACGACTACATGGGCTTCGGCGGACACTTCACAGGCTTTAATTGCCCGGCCTGTACGCTCAATTACGAGATCCGGCAGAACATGCAACAAGCCCTGTTCGGCGTGAATTATCGTTTTGGCAACTAACCGGGTCACGCTGCTCGCCGGTATTTCAGCCTTAAGCTTAGGCCTGACTTCCGCCGCGGAGCATTTTGCGGGGCGCCGGCAAGCTGCCTTTCCGGGGATGGGCTCAAAGGGCCGCGGTGACGGCCTTGCGGGGGGCAAAGACCCGGGCTAGACCCCCGGCCATGCCGCGGACCGCCCTTTACGCCGGGTCATTCGACCCCGTCACCAACGGCCATCTCGACGTGGTGCGCCATGCCGTCCGGCTGGCCGACAGACTGGTGCTGGCGGTCGGCGTCAATCCCGGCAAGGCGCCGCTGTTTTCCGCCGACGAGCGCTTAGGCATGCTCAAGGACATCTGCGCGCCGCTCGCGCGCGAGGCCAAATGCGAACTGGACTACGTGACCTTTTCCGGCCTGGTGGTGGAGGCCGCGCGCAAGGCGGGCGCGACGCTGTTGATCCGCGGCCTGCGCGACTCGACCGACTTCAACTATGAAATGCAGATGGCCGGGATGAACGAAGCGATGGCGCCCGGCATCCAGAGCGTGTTCCTGCCGGCGTCGCCGGCGGCGCGCCCGATCACCGCCACATTGGTGCGTCAGATCGCCGGCATGGGCGGCGATGTCACCGCCTTCGTGCCGCCAGACGTGGCTGCGCGGCTGAAGAAGAAATTCTCGCGCTAGCGCATGATCCCGAAAAGTGGGAACCGGTTTTCGGACAAGATCATGCGCAATCGAAAAAACCAATCGGGAGACCTCATGATCCGTATTCTCACTATCGTCGTCGCGCTTGTGTGCGCCGCGCCCGCCATCGCGCAGGTGAAATTGCCGGCCGGACTCGATCCGCAGAACACCGTGCTGCTCGACACCACCAAAGGCCGCATCGTCATCAAGCTGCGCAACGACATCGCGCCCAAGCACGCCGAGCGCATCAAGCAGCTGGCGCGCGACGGCTTCTACAACAACGTGCCGTTCCACCGCGTGATCGCCGGCTTCATGGCGCAGACCGGCGACGGGCAGAACGGCGACGGCACGGGCGGTTCGAAATATCCGCAGCTCAAGGCGGAATTTTCCAACGTGCCCTACGTGCGCGGTGTGGTCGGCATGGCGCGCACCTCCGACCCGAACTCGGCTAATTCGCAATTTTTTATCATGTTTGCCGAGAATTCCGGCCTGAACGGCCAATACACCGTGATCGGGCAGGTGGTGTCCGGCATGGACGTGGTCGACAAGATCAAAAAAGGCGAGCCGGTGCAGGACCCGGATAAAATCCTGAAAATGCAGGTCGCCGCCGACGCAAAGTGAGTTAGCAACAACAGGACAAGCCAATGGCCAAGCCGGAAGATACCCTCACGCTGGAAACCACCAAGGGCAAGGTGGTGATCGCCATGCGGCCCGACCTCGCGCCCGGCCACGTCGCGCGCATCAAGGAGTTGGTGAAAGAAGGCTTCTACGACGGCATCGTGTTCCACCGCGTGATCGACGGCTTCATGGCGCAGACCGGCTGCCCGCAGGGCACCGGCACCGGCGGCTCCGGCAAGAAGCTCAAGGCCGAGTTCAACAAGGAGCCGCACGTGCGCGGCACGGTGTCGATGGCGCGCGCGGCCAGCCCCGATTCCGGCGACAGCCAGTTTTTCATCTGCTTCGACGACGCCGGTTTCCTCAACGGCCAGTACACCGCCTGGGGCAACGTGATCGAGGGCATGGAAAACGTCGACAAGATCAAGAAGGGCGAGCCGGTGAGCAACCCGGACAAGATCGTCAAGGCGACGATGGGGGCGTAGGGATTTGTCATTCCGGGACGCCGCGTAGCGGCGGGCCCGGAATCCATACTCCGCAGCGCCGGGACTATGGATTCCGGGTTCGCGGCCTTCGTCCGCGCCCCGGAATGACGGCACCATATGCGCACCTCGCTTTTTGACTTCGACCTGCCGGCGGATCGCATCGCGCTGCGCCCAGTGAGCCCGCGCGACGCCGCGCGGCTCCTGGTGGTGCGGCCGGGCGGGTCGCCCGAATTAGAAGATCGAGGCGTTGGCGACTTGCCCGACCTGCTGCGGTCGGGCGACTGCCTGGTGGTCAACGACAGCAAGGTGATCGCGGCCCGGCTCCAGGGGCGGCGCATCGGGCGCGGCGCGACCGAGCCTTCCATCGAGGCGACCCTGCACAAGCGGCTGGATGGCTCGCATTGGCGCGCTTTCATCCTCGGGGCGAAGAAAGTGCAGGTGGGCGACACCCTGCGCTTCGGCACCGAGGGAAAGGTCTGCTTCCTTGGGGAACTCGACGCTCAAGTTTCACAGAAAGATGAAGGCGGGGAGGTAACCCTTTCATTTTCCTTCCATGGTCCGGTGCTTGACCAGGCCATTGCCGAGCGCGGCGCAATGCCGCTGCCGCCCTATATCGCCTCCCGGCGGGCCCCGGACGAGCAGGACCGCGCCGACTATCAGACGGTTTTTGCCGTTCCGGAGGGTTCGGTGGCGGCGCCGACCGCCGGCCTGCATTTCACCGAAAAACTGCTGGCGCGGCTCAAGGAACGCGGTGTGGCCTTGCACAAAGTGACGCTGCACGTGGGCGCCGGCACTTTCCTGCCAGTGAAGGCCGACGACACCGAAGACCACAAGATGCACGCCGAATTCGGTTCTGTTTCCCGTGAAACAACCGACGCGCTCAATAAGGTGCGCGCCCAGGGCGGGCGCATCGTGGCGGTCGGCTCGACCGCGCTGCGGCTGTTGGAAACCGCGGCCGGTGAAGACGGCCAATTGCGCGCTTTTACCGGCGAAACCGCGATTTTCATCACGCCGGGCTACCGTTTCCGCGCGGTGGACTTGATGCTGAGCAATTTCCACCTGCCGCGTTCGACTTTGTTCATGCTGGTGGCGGCCTTCAGCGGGCTTGAGACCATGCAGCGCGCCTACCGCCGCGCCATCGAGGCTGGTTATCTCTTCTATTCCTACGGCGACGCCTGCCTACTGGCCCGTGCCTGACGGCGGTGTAGGATTGCCCCAACCGATGCGGCCGTCATGAGCCGCACGGTGCCCTGGGGAGAAATCTCATGCCGTCGATCACTGAGCAAAGCCGCCGCAAATTCCTGCAATTCATGGCCGCCAGTCCGCTGTTTGCCTCCGGGGCCTTGGCCGGCGAAGTGCCAGCGGTGCCGATCAAGCCAAGTGACCCGATTATTTGGGCGCCGCTGCAAACCGACAAACTGATCAAGTCACCGAAGGAAGCGATCAACGTTTTCGACTTCGAGGCGCCGTGCCGGGTGAACGTGCCGCCGTCGCATTTCGGCTACATGGCCTCCGGCATTGACGATGAGGTCACGCTGCGCGCCAACCGCGAGGGTTTTTTGAAGTTTCAGTTGCGGCCGCGGCGACTCGTGGACGTCAGCAAAGTCGACATGTCGACCGATATCCTCGGCGTGAAATACGATACCCCGATCGTCGTCGCGCCGGTCGGCGGACATAAAATGTTCCATCCCGAGGGCGAGATCGCCACGGCCAAGGGCGCCAAGGCTGGAAATCATCTCCAGATACTCTCAACATCCACGACCACGGGCGTCGAGGACGTCACCGCCGCGCGCGGCGCGCCGATCTGGTACCAGCTCTATGCGTCGAATAGCTGGGACGTGGCGAAGGCCATGGTGACGCGCGCGGAAAAGGCCGGCTGCCCGGTGGTCGCGGTGACCGTGGACCGCTCCGGCGGGCGCAACCAGGAAACGCTGTTCCGATTGCGGCAGACCGACACCCGCGATTGCTCTACTTGTCACGATCGCACCAGTCTTACGACCAACCAGGCTCGGCGCTCGATGTATCAAGGCGTCGATCTGTCGGGCTTAAAGAACACCCAGTCGTCGGCCATGAACTGGGATTTCATCAAGCGGCTGCGCGACACCACCAAGATGAAAATCGTGCTCAAGGGCATCCTCGCCTATGAGGACGCCGTGCTCGCCGCCGACGCCGGCGTCGACGGTATCATCGTCTCCAATCATGGCGGGCGCAGCGAGGACAGCGGCCGTTCCAGCATCGATACGCTGCCGGAGATCGTCGAGGCGGTCAAAGGCCGTATGCCGATCCTGGTCGACAGCGGCTTCCGCCGTGGCACCGACATCGTCAAGGCGCTGTGCATGGGCGCGACCGCGGTCTGCATCGGGCGGCCCTATATCTGGGGCCTGGGCGCTTTCGGGCAGCCCGGCGTCGAGCGCGTGCTTGAACTGATGCGCGTCGAGCTTTACGGCGCGATGCAGCAGGTCGGCGCGCCGACCATCAAACATCTGGTCCCCGCCATGGTGCGCCGGGCGTAAATTGCGGGCATAACCCCGGAATGCCCGACCGCTTTTCCTTTCGCTTGCTTGCAACCGACGGCGCCGCGCGCCGCGGCGAAATCGTCACGCCGCATGGCGTCGTGCAGACGCCGGCCTTCATGCCGGTCGGTACGCAAGGCACCGTGAAGGGCCTGATGCCGGATGCCGTTCGCGCGACCGGCGCCGAAATCGTGCTCGGCAATACCTATCATCTTATGCTGCGGCCCGGCGCCGAGCGCATCGCCGCGCTCGGCGGGCTGCACCAATTCATGAACTGGCCGCTGCCGATCCTCACCGATTCCGGCGGCTTTCAGGTGATGTCGCTGTCGGCCTTGCGCCGGCTCGAGGAGCACGGCGTCACCTTCCGCTCGCATCTCGACGGCGCCATGGTGGAGCTGTCGCCCGAGCGTGCGATCGAGATCCAGGCGCTGCTCGGCGCCGATATTGCGATGCAGCTCGACGAGTGCATCGGCCTGCCGGCCACACGCGAAGAGATCGGACGCGCCATGCAGCTCTCATTGCGCTGGGCCGAGCGCAGTAAACGCGCGTTTGAGGGCCGTAGCGCTAAGGGCTACGCGTTGTTCGGCATCGTGCAGGGCGGCGATGATCCGGCGCTGCGCGAAGAGAGCGCGCGGGCGCTGGTCGATATCGGCTTCGATGGCTACGCGATCGGCGGGCTGGCGGTCGGCGAACCGCAGGAGGTGATGCTCAAGATCGTCGCCGAGACCGCGCCCATGCTGCCGCAAGACCGTCCGCGCTATTTGATGGGCGTCGGCACGCCGGACGATTTGATGCAGGCAGTGGCGCGCGGCATCGACATGTTCGATTGCGTGCTGCCCACCCGCAACGGCCGCCACGGCATGGCGTTCACGCGGTTTGGTTCGATCAATCTGGCGAATGCGCGCCACGCCAATGACCCGCGCCCGCTCGACGAGCAAAGCGCGCACGCCGTGGCGCGCACCTATTCGCGCGCCTATCTGCACCACCTGACCAAAGCCAATGAGATTCTCGGCCAGGTGCTGCTCTCCACCATCAATCTCGCCTACTACCAGGCGCTGATGGCCGGCATGCGCGAGGCCATCGCGGCCAAGCGTTTCGCGGATTTCCAGGCTGCCACCAAGGCGCAGTGGGAGCAGGGCGATATTGCGACAATGTGAGAGGCCGTCCGGGGTTGTGTCGGTGCATCGCCTTGGCTAAAGGCAACACATGAACGTTCACCCCGAATTCCTCGCCAAGCGCCGCAAGCCGCGCTTCAAGCTGCCGGCCGGCGCGACCGACGCCCATTGCCACGTGTTCGGGCCGGCCGTCAGGTTTCCCTATGCGGCAAAGCGGCGCTACACGCCGGACGACGCACCGAAGGAGATGCTGGCCGCGCTGCACGCGCATCTTGGTGTAGGCCGTGCGGTGATCGTGCAGGCGAGCTGCCACGGCACCGACAATGCGGCCATGCTCGATTGCATCGCATCGGACCCAAAACGCTATCGCGGCGTCGCCATCGTGGACGACGGCTTCACCGACGCCGACTACGACCGGCTCGATGCCGGCGGCGTGCGCGGCGTGCGCTTCAATTTCGTCAAGCACCTGGGCGGCGCGCCCGACATGGCCGTGTTCAACCGCGTCATCGACCGCGTCAAAGGGCGCGGTTGGCACGTGGTGCTGCATCTTGACGCGCCCAACATCATTCCGCTCTCCGACATGATCCGGAAGCTGCCGCTGCCTTTCGTGATCGATCACATGGGCCGCGTGCCGTCGGCGGCCGGCGTCGATCAGCCGCCGCTGCGCGCCTTGATCGCGCTTTCGACCCATGAAAACTGCTGGATCAAGGTATGCGGGGCCGAACGCATTTCCATGCCACCCTATGAGATGGCGGTGCCGATCGCCAGCGCGCTGGTCGAGGCGGCGCCCACGCGCGTGCTGTGGGGCACCGATTTCCCGCATCCCAATGCCACCCACGCGGCCGACGAGGCCGATCTGGTCGACCTGGTGCCGAAATTTGCCACCACCCCGCTGGCGCAACACTGCCTGCTGGTGGACAATCCGGCCCGGCTTTATGGTTTCAGCTAACAATAAAAAAAGCGGACGAATGACAGGGAGGATCACCATGAGGAAAATGTTTTTCGCAGCTCTGGCCGTGCCGGCGGCTTTGATTCTGGCGCTGGCGCCGGTTGGCCAGGCACAGGCGAAATGGCCGGAGAAGCCGGTGCGGCTCGTGCTGCCGTTCGGCGCCGGCGGGGTCGCCGACGTCACCTCGCGCATGCTGGCGGCCAAGCTCACCGAAAAATTAGGCCAGCAGGTTTTGGTCGAGAATATGCCCGGCCCGGGCGGCATCAATGCCGCGCGCGCCGTGATCAATGCGCCGCCCGACGGCTACACCATGGCGCTCGTGACCAACGGCACCTCGATCAGCGTGGCGGCATTCAATAAACTGCCGTTCGATCCGGTAAAGGATTTGCAGATGGTGTCGATGGTCGGCACCTTCGATCTGGTGTTCGCGGTCAATGCCGCGTCCGAATACAAAACGCTGGGCGATTTCATCAAGGCGGCGAAGGCCAACCCCGGCAAGTTCAATATCGGCACCACCTTGCTGGGCGGCACGCAAAACCTCGGCGCTGAATTGTTCAAAATCGTGGCCGACCTCAACGTGCAGGTCGTGGTCTACAAGACGTCGCCGGACATCGTGGTGGCGCTGTTTCGCCATGACGTGGAAATGATGATCGATTTCCCGCCCGCGGTGCAGGGCCAGGTCAACGACGGCAAGGTGCGCCTGCTGGCGAGTTCGTCGCCGAAGCGCTCGGCATTGCTGCCGAAGACGCCGACTGTCGTCGAATCCGGCGTCAACTACGAGGTGGTCTCGTGGAACGGCGTCGCGGCGCCCAAGGGCACGCCGCAAGAGGTCATCGACACCATGAACAAGGCCATGCACGAGGTGCTGGGGTCGCCCGAGCTCAAGGCACAATTCGAAAAGGTCGGCGTGGAAGCGCATGCCAGCACGCCGGCCGAGTTGCTGGACCGGCTCAAGTCCGACATCACGAAATGGGACGCGGTCATCGTCAAAGCCGGAATCGCGAAGAAGTAGCGGCGTTGCGGTGATCGGCGCCGGCGTGGTGGCTTTGCGGCCACGCCGACTGGCGTTGCCTTGAAAATTATCATCCTGCCTTTGAAATAGGCGGAACCGTGCGGCAGCGCCCGCAAAACCACGGTTCTGCGCTGGCATGGAGCTTGCTGCTTACAGACCGAGTTGGTGGCTAGGGTTCCGGCTTTCGCGTTGCGGAGGCGGCAGGTCCGAGAGCCACCGCCCGGGACAAAACTCAGCCTGGGTGCACGGCGGGACAAAAACCCGGGAGACCTCAAGTGGCCGCGATTGGCAGCACTTAGGTCCTATGGCCAGTTCGCGGTCACCAAACCGGTGAGGATTGGCGCAACGCTTGCAAAACCTCCTGATTGACTTCGAAACGGCCGTTGTCCTCGCGGCCGCGCCGGGCTGGAGGCTTGCTCACAAGTATTACGGGTCTCGTATTTCGTAATACGCAACACAGGAGATCGCGATGAGTCGCAAAGGTGCATTCGGCGTAATCCTAGGACTCTCTTTGTTTGCCATGATGGGCGTACAGCCGGCGGCGGCGGCGCCATTGACGATCGGCTACAGCGATTGGCCGGGCTGGGTCGCCTGGCAGGTCGCCATCGACAAGGGCTGGTTCAAGGAGGCCGGGGTCGATGTGACGTTCCAATGGTTCGACTACTCGGCGTCGATGGACGCCTTCGCGGCCGGCAAGATCGACGCCAACCTGATGACCAACGGCGACACGCTCGTCACCGGCGCGGGCGGCGGCAAAGGCATCATGATCATGTTGACCGATTATTCGAGCGGCAACGACATCATTGTCGGCAAGCCCAGTGTAAAGAGCATCAAGGACCTCAAGGGCAAGAAAGTCGGCATCGAAGTTGGCGTGGTCGAGCATTTGTTGCTGGTGCACGCGATGAAAGAAGCGGGCATGAGCGAAAAGGACGTCACGTTGGTCAATGCAAAGACCAACGAGACACCGCAGGTGCTGTCCTCCGGCCAAGTCGACGCCATCGGCGCCTGGCAACCGATCGCCGGGCAGGCGATGAAAGGCCTGCCGGGTTCCAAGCCGCTTTACACCTCGGCGAAGGCGCCAGGCCTGATCTACGACGTCCTGGCGGCGAGCCCGACCAGCCTGTCCGCGCACAAAGACGACTACGTCAAAGTCATCAAGGTGTGGGATCGCGTCGTACACTACATCGCCGACCCGAAAACCCAACCCGACGCGGTCAAGATCATGGCCAAGCGCGTTGGTCTGACGCCGGAAGAGTACTTGCCACTGCTCAAGGGCACCCACCTGCTCGACGTGGCGGCCGGCAAGAAGACGTTCAAGAAAGGCGACGGCCTCGCTTCGCTCTACGGCTCGACGAAGAACGCCGACGACTTCAACGTCGCCAACGCGGTCTACAAGGAGGCGCAGAAGATCGACAGCTACATCGATCCGTCGCTGACCGAGGCTGTCAAATAACGGCGGCGCGCGGGGAGTAGATACGATGAGGCTGGCCAGGTGGTTTCAGGTTCTCCGCCCCATCTCGCCGCGCGCCAGGCTTCTGCTCGGCGGCCTATCGTTTGTGCTGCCGATCGTGGTCTGGAGCATCGTGAGCTACATCCCCGTCGTTTGGCACCCGCAAATACTGGTGAGCAATCCCGGCTCGGTCGATTATCTGCAACCGGGCATGCGCATGGACAAACGGGCCTTCGCCGACGCGGCGGCGGAGGCCCGCAGCGAAAATAAAGAGCCGCCGCAAGGCGTGCCGTCCAATCCGATCTATCTGCCGGCGCCGCACGAGGTGGCGCTGGCGCTCTATACGTCGTTCATCACGCCGCCGGCCACGCAGGACGGCCCCTGGCTGCATCAGAGCCTGTGGCACAGCATCCAGGTCATCTTCTGGGGTTTCGTGATCTCGTCTCTGCTCGGCGTGCCGATCGGAATCCTGTGCGGCACCTATGCCGGCTTCGCGCGGCTCAACGAGCCGTTCATCGAATTCTTCCGCTATCTGCCGGCGCCGGCCTTCGGCGCGCTCGCGGTCGCCATTCTCGGCATCTATGACGGACCGAAGATCACCATCATCGTCATCGGCACCTTCTTCCAGCAGGTGCTGATCATCGCCAACACGACGCGCAAGCTCGACGTCGCCATGGTCGAGGCGGCGCTCACGCTCGGCACCAAAAAAGGGAAACTGCTCTCGCGCGTCGTCATCCCCGGCATCCTGCCCGATCTGTATCGCGATCAGCGCATCCTGCTCGGCTGGGCTTGGACCTACCTGATCGTCGCCGAGCTGATCGGAACCAGCACCGGCATCACCTTCTTCATCACGCAGCAGGCGCGCTATCAGCATTTCGCCACGGTCTACGCGGCCATCATGATCATCGGCATCATCGGTCTTTCCACCGACATGGTGTTGGCGCTGGCCGGGCGGCAGCTGTTTCCGTGGGACCGCACCCTGGACAAGAGCGCGTGAGGGAAGCGGCCTTGAACAAATTCGTCGCCCCCAACACGCTGCCGTCCTATCTCGACCAGTCGGCGGCGGTGCGCGCCCGCTTCAAGCGGCTGAAGGAGCGCGAGGTTATTCTCAAGGTCGACAACCTCAGCAAGGTGTTCACCACCGGCAAGAGCTCGACGCTCGCGCTCAACAAGATCAATTTCGAAACCCACCGCCGCGAGTTCTTGTGCGTGGTCGGGCCATCGGGCTGCGGCAAGTCCACGCTGGTGCGCATTCTGGCGGGACTCGAACAGCACACGTCGGGCGAAGTGCTGTTGCAGGGCAAGCCGGTGACAGAGCCGGGCAGCGATCGCGGCATGGTGTTCCAGGGCTACACGCTGTTCCCGTGGCTGACCGTGAAGAAAAACGTGATGTTCGGCCTCGAGGTCAACGGGCAAAGCCGCTACGAGGCCGAACAGCAGGCGTTGCAATGGCTGCAACTGATCGGCCTGGAAAAATTCGCCGAATCCTATCCGCATCAATTGTCGGGCGGCATGAAGCAGCGGGTGGCGATCGTGCGCGCGCTCGCCAACCAGCCGCGCATCCTGTTGATGGACGAGCCGTTCGGCGCGCTCGACGCGCAAACGCGTTGCCGCATGCAGGCGCACCTGTTGGAAATCTGGCGCAAGATCGACATCACCATCGTCTTCATCACCCACGATCTCGACGAGGCGATCTTCCTGGCCGACCGGATTCTTGTGCTCTCCGCCCACCCCGGCGAGGTGCAGGAACTGATCGAAGTGCCGGTGCCGCACCCGCGCAGTACCGCGCAATTCATTTCGCCGGAATTTCTCGCCACCAAGGCCCGGCTCGAGGAATTGATCCACCAAGGTGCGGTCGAGGACGAGGAAGACGTCGGCACCTATCAAATGGTCGCCCGGCTCACCGACGTCGCCGACAACATCGAATAGCCATGCGGAGGTCCGATTGCACCCGACAAGCACAAGGAGCGTCCTGATGCGCGATCCCTTTACTCGCAGTTCGCGCAAGGCCGGACTGTTTCCGTTACGCGAACGCGCGCACCGCCATCATCCCGACTTCGACAAGATGGCCACGCAGGGCTGGAAGGCGCTCGACGCGGAAGGGAAATTGTCCGAGGCCGGCTGGCGCAAGGAACAGAAATGGGCGCTCGACATGGGATTACCGGGCGCCGACAGCCTGACCGACAAGTCGATCCCGACGTTTTCGCGCGGGGAACTGCCGCATTTCGCCGGCATCAACACATTCCTTAAGGCGCCCTATGTCGAGAACGTGCGCGACGTCGCCAAATACGACGCCGCCATCCTCGGCATTCCGTTCGATTCCGGCACCACGTACCGGCCGGGCACGCGCTTCGGGCCGCAGGGCATAAGGCGCATCTCGGCGCTCTATACGCCCTATAATTACGAACTCGGCGTCGATCTGCGCGAACAGATGACGCTGTGCGACGCCGGCGACGTCTTCACGATTCCGGCCAACCTGGAAAAAAGCTTCGACCAGATTTCGCGCGGCGTGGCGCACGTATTTTCGTCCGGCGCGCTGCCGCTGATGCTGGGCGGCGATCATTCGATCGGCTTTCCTTGCGTGCGCGGCATCGCGCAGTGCACGTCGAAGCGCATCGGCATCATCCATTTCGATCGTCACATCGACATCCAGGAGAAGGACCTCGACGAGCGCATGCACACCACGCCGTGGTACTGGGCGACCAATCTGCCCAATGTGTCGGCGAGCAATCTGGTGCAGCTCGGCATCGGCGGCTGGCAGGTGCCGCGCGCCGGCGTACAGGAGGCGCGCAAGCGCAGCACCAACGTGCTCACCATTGCCGATATCGAAAAGATCGGTCTCGAGAAAACCGCTGAGATCGCGCTCGAACTCGCGTGGAAGGATGCCGACGCGGTCTACATCTCGTTCGACGTCGACTCGATCGACTGCGGCTTCGTGCCCGGCACCGGCTGGCCGGAGCCGGGCGGCTTCCTGCCGCGCGAGGCGCTCAAGCTTTTGGGCCTCGTCGCGGCCGAAGGCCTGTGCGGGCTCGAGGTGGTCGAAGTGTCGCCGCCGTACGACACGTCCGACATCACCGCGCTGGTCGGCGTGCGCGTGGTGGTCGAGGCGCTGGGCTCGATGGTGGCGCACGGCAAGCTCGGCAGCCACAAGAAACTGATCGACAAGCCTGTCGCGTACTAAGGAGACAACAATGCACCGGGGACACGATCACGATCATCACCACCACGGTAACGGCGCAGCCGGCGTTGGACACAATCATGAGCAGCCCGCGCGTGGCACCGTGCAATGGCAGACACCGCACAAGCCGCAAGCGGAGGCCGAGCACGACGCCCACGAGCCGGATCTCGATCTGGTGGAAATGGCCTTTGTCGAAGGCTTCGCCACGGCCAAGGACCCGGCGAGCTTCCTGCGGCTGGCGCGCATTCCATTCGAGGCGATCGATGCGGCCGGCACCAAGCTGGTCATGCTGCGGGTGGAGAGCGACGCGGTCACCGATGTCGGCGCGCTCATGCCGCAGCTCGGCGGCGCCGCCATGCGCTACGACCCGCTGCCGGCGCGCATGGTCACGCACCGGCGCCGGCTGCGCTTCGTCTATTTCGACGGCAGCGCGCCGCGCCTGCTGACGCTCGGAGAGGTGAGGGAGCTCAAATAAAGCGTCAGCCGGGCTCGACCGGTTCCTTGACGCTGGTGTCGCGCTCCCAGCCCTCGTTCTCGAGCTTGATAGATTGGATCGCCACCGCGTCAGCGTCGGCGTCGAGAGCGGGCATCGCCTGGAATTCCGACACCCAGCAACGGAAAACCTTGTAGGCAATTACGAGTTGTCCCGCTTCATTGTACAGCTCGATGACGATGTCTTTGCGGAAATCCTTGAGCGCGACTTCGGAGCCGAGCCCAGCGCCCAATTGCCAAACCTGATTGGCCCAATTCTCGAAATCCGGATCGTGGGTGACGCCGCGTTCGAGCGTGATCGGCTCGAATTTGGTTAGCCCCGGCGACTTGCGGCTGATGCTCGGGTCGCCGCCCTCGCGATGCTCGACGACATCGGTCGTGCGCTTGAGTGCGCTGATCTTGGAAACTCCCGCCACATAGTGGCCGTCCCATTTCACGCGGAACTTGAAGTTTTTGTAGGGGTCGAAGCGGGTCGGATTGACGGT
>Ga0208478_1000332_pt1 | contig 17050 bp, 15 predicted proteins | sample NGESurdeep072012_5_FD_184462 | JGI IMG/M metagenome (GOLD analysis project Ga0208478, IMG submission 184462) | Arctic peat soil microbial communities from Barrow, Alaska - NGEE Surface sample 415-2 deep-072012 (SPAdes) | ecosystem: Environmental > Terrestrial > Soil > Wetlands > Peat ...
CGGCACCCCGTTCCCGTACACGTTGACCGTGACCAACACCGGGGCCGTGCCGATCACCGACCCGGTGATCACCGACCGGCTACCCACCGACGCCGACGGGCCGCTGCTCGTGCGACCGGACGCTGGGCCGAACTACCGGTACGCGTTGACCCCGGCCTCGACGGCCGGCACCGCGATGCCCATCGACCCCACCAAGGTGACCGCTGCCGAGACACCCGTGCAGGTCACCTTCACCTTCCCGGCGGGCACCCAATTGCAGGTCGGTGAGAGCTACACGATCACCTTCGACATGCAGACCCGCCCCGGGCTGGCCGCCGACACCGCGTTCACCAACAGCTTCGGCATCGTCGGCGACCGGGCCTTCGACCAGTGCCAGGGCACCCTGGACCCGACCACCGGGGAATGCCAGGCGGCGGCCACCAACACCGTGCTCAGCGCCGGTGCGCTGTCCGTGCACAAGCTGGTCAAGGCCGAGGCCTCGGACATCCTCGGGGTGATCCAGGACCCGCTGGTGCCGACCAAGCCCGCGTGCCTGACCGACCCCGATGGCTTCTATGGGCGTCCCTGCGTGCCGGTGACCAAACCGGGCGGGGCGATCACCTGGCGGATGCATTTCCAGAACACCGGGAACCGGCCGATCGACCGGATCGTGGCCGTCGACCGGCTGCCCGCGCCGGGCGACAAGCTGGCCACCGCGAACCTGGACCGCGGCAGTCAATGGACCCCGGTGCTGACCGGCCCGGTGCCGACGTGGGTCGGCGATCCCGGCACGCTGACCGCGTCCTACACCACCGAGACGACCGCCTGCCCCACCGCTTTGGGCACCGACGGGACCGTGTGCCCCGAGGTGACCTGGACGCCGTGGACCGCCCCGCTGGCCCCCGCGGTGGCCGCGACCGTGCAAGGGGTGCGGCTCGAACTCGCTCCGGCCACACCATTGGCCCCGGCCGCGACCACCGACGTCGACCTGCAGATGACTGCCCCCGCGTTCAGCCCCGACGCGGGTGAGAACCCGATCGCCTACAACACGGTCGGCATGTCCGGCCGCTGGGTGAACGGCGCCGACACCGGCTACACGCTGACCACCGAACCCCCGCGGGTCGGCGTCGCCCTGGCCACCGGCCCGCTGCAGGTGGTCAAGGTCGTCGACGGGGACGCCGCCGACCAATTCGCCCCGACCTCGTTCACTGCGACGCTGGAGTGCACGTCGGTGGGCCAGCCGGTCGACCTGGGCGCCGCGGCGGACCTGACCCTGACACCCGGTACCCCGGTCACCGTCGAGAACCTACCGTGGGGCGCGACCTGCACGGTCATCGAGAACCCGGGCCAGGGCGAGACGAGTTCGCAGGCCACGACCGTGACGATCGTGCAGAACCCGACCACCGTCCCGACGGTGACGCTGACCAACACCTACGACTACGCGTCCCTGACCGTCCGCAAGACCGTCGACACCCACGCCGTGGACGCCGGCGGCACCCCGATCCCCTACGGGCCGTTCACCATCCTGGTCGGCTGCACCTACCTCGACGGGCTGGTCTACGCGCGGGGCTACGGGCCGCTCAGGCCCATGCAGGTGGAACTGCAGGACCAGCAGGAAGCCACCTTCACCGGGTTACCGGCCGGCGCCTCCTGCACGATCACCGAAACCGACGATAAGGGCGCGGTGACCACCACCTTCGACACCACCGTCGGCGGCACCGAGGCGCAGGCCGACGGAACGACGGCCACCGTCGACCTGGCGCCCGACACCACCGACGGCCAGCCGGCGAACACCGCGACCGTCACCAACACGTTCGCGGTCGGCAGCGTGCAGCTCAGCAAGCAGGTCACCGGTAAGGTGGCCGCCACCTACGGGGCCGGTCCGTTCACCGTGCACCTGGCCTGCACGCTGACCGACGACACGGGCACCCGCCCGGTGTACAACGCCGACATCGTGCTCGGCGGCGCCCAACCGCTCACCAGCACCGTCGACAACCTCGCCGCCGGCGCGGACTGCGACGTCACCGAAACCGACAACGGCGGCGCCAGCACCATCACGATCGACCACCCACACCTGACCGTCGGATCCGGCGACACCGCCGCCATCGTGGTCATCAACTCGTTCGACCCCGGGCAGGTCGTCCTGACCAAAAAGATCACCGGTGACGCCGCCGCCTACGCCGCAACAACGTTCGACGTCACCGTGATCTGCGCGGCCAACGGCGCGGTCCTGCCCGGATTCCCGATCACCGTGCAGGTCACCGCCGGCACGGACACCACCGTCCCGACCCTGGCCGGCGCCACCTGCACCGCCACCGAAACCGGGGCCGGTTCCGCGACCGGAGTGACCTACCTACCGGCCAACCCGGACGACGCCACCCAATCCGGCCAGGTCACCGTCACCCAGGAGACTCCGGGTGCCGTCGCGATCACCAACGAGTACCGCGCCGGCGGCCTGCAGATCGCCAAAACCATCACCGGCCCCGAGCAGAGCATCGGCACCGGCCCGTTCACCTTCTCCGTGGCATGTTCCTTCGACGGCAAGAACAACGCCTACACCGGAACCGTCACCGTGCAGCCCGAGCCCGGTGCCACCCCCGCGACATCCCCTGTCATCCAACCGCTTCCGGTCGGCGCGGTCTGCGTCGTCACCGAAACCGGCACTGGCGGCGCCGACACCACCCCACCGCCGGTCACCGTCACCATCCCGGATGTCGACACGGCGGGAACCGCCCAGGTTGTCGTGGCCGGGTTCGTCAACACCTTCTCCGCGGGCACCCTGCAGATCAGCAAGGTCCTCGACGGCGACGGCGCCAACCTGGCCGCCGACAAGACATTCACCGTGCAGGTAACCTGCCAGCTGACCGGCACCGGGGCCGGGACCGTCACCCTGTACGACGGTCCCGTGACCATCCAGGGCGGCGAAACCCTGCCCGTCGCCGACGCCACCGGCGCAGCGGTGGTACTGCCGCTGGGCGCCCATTGCTTCGCGACCGAGACCGATTCCGGCGGCGCCGATGCGGTCCACGTCGACTTCGACTCGTACCAGAACGCCGCGGTTGTCACCCCCGGACCGCTGACACAGGCCCTGACGATCACCGTGACCAACACCTTCCGAGCGCCGCCGCCCGCACCCGGAACGGAATCCGAACCCCCGCCGCCCGCAGCGGCCCAGGCCAGCGAGCTGCCCAACACCGGAGCGCCGATCGACATCTCCATCGCCCTCGCCTGCCTCCTGCTGGCCGCCGGGGCACTGCTGGTACGGCTGAGCCGCCGGCGCGCCGTACCCCGTGAATCCCAGCCACTGAAAGGCGGACGTTGACCCGCGTCGAACCCCCGTGCATTGCGTCGGGTTCTCCTGTTCTGGTCGGTCGACGACGGCGCGATACTCCTGCGATGACCGATGAATCGCAGGACGGCCGGACGAGCCAGGACCGCCCGTGCCCGGGCCGCCGCGCCGACGTTTACTGCGCTCCACCGAATCCGAGATCGTTCCGACTAGCGCCGAGGACATGTCTACGACGAGAACCCTCCCTGCACTGAAACGCGATTCCGCCGCGAGGATCCAGAGAATGCCCTTTATCATCCGCCGCCTTTTGCATTCCAGTCGTCACGAACCATCGCAGTGGTGACGAAAACCACCCCCAGGCCAACGTTTTCCAATCCCCGTTTCGTGATCTCGGCTGTTAGGTTCCCTGGTGTAGCGACCGGATCCAGACGATCAGGCACGTCCTCTAGCTAGCCCCAGGGGGTTCGTCATGACGGCAGTTGGTCCAACCACAACTCATCGTCTGGCGGCCGAGTTCGCCGGCACCTTCGTCCTCGTCTTCGGCGGCTGCGGCGCGGCCGTGATGGCAGCTAACTTCCCGGGCCGCGACAACCCCGGTAACCCGCTCGGCATTGGCTTCCTTGGAGTCGCACTGGCCTTCGGTCTGACCGTCCTGGTAATGGTGTACGCCGTGGGCCACGTGTCCGGCGCCCACTTCAACCCAGCCGTGACCCTCGGCGCGGCGGCGGCGGGCCGATTTCCGTGGAAGGACGTCGTCGGATACATCATCACGCAGCTGGTTGCGGCGGTAGCCGCCGCAGGGCTGTTGTACGTCATCGCCTCGGGCCGCGAAGGGTTCACCACCGCCGGGCCCAACGGCTTCGCCACCAATGGGTTCGGCGACAACTCACCCGGCGGCTACTCCTTACTCTCCGCGGCGCTGATCGAGGTCCTGCTGACGGCCGTGTTCCTCTACGTCATCCTCGGCGTCACTGACACCCGCGCACCCAAGGGCTTCGCGGCCATTGCGATCGGCCTGGCGCTGACGCTCATCCACCTCATCAGCATCCCGGTCACTAACACCTCGGTGAACCCGGCCCGGTCCACCGGACCGGCACTGTTTGCCGGTGGCACCAGCCTCAACCAGCTGTGGCTGTTCTTCGTGGCGCCGATAGCGGGGGCCTTGATCGCCGGATTCACCTACAAGCTGCTGTTCGGCGAGGGTCCGACCGCTTCCCTGGAGCAGGCCTCCGCCGGCTGACGTCAACAGCGACGGTGGCCCCGTTGTTGGGTTTGACGGCGTGTCAGGGGTATCAGGCGTCCGACCCTCGGCCCGACCGCCAACATTGCGAACGACCCGAACAACTCGATGACGGCAACGCGGCGTGGCCGACGTACCCTCCGCCACGCCGCGGTCGCAGTCCATGGGGCCACCCGGCGCCGGGGAACAAGGTCAGCGGCGACTCGTGGATCGAACGGTCAGCAATCCGCGGGATCGTTGTAGAACGCGGTATCGAACTCAGCGACTTTCGCCTGGGCCGGCCCATGGTGATGTCGTGGTCGGCCAGGATCAGTCGCACTTGTCCGGATAGCAAGTAGAGCCATTCGTCGACCAGCCTGACCCCACCAGCCCCGCGCGCAGTAGCTGTTCGCCTGACCGCCGAGGGCGCACTATCCATCGGAATCGGCCAAACCGCCGGGCTCTGACTACGCGACGAAGGCGATGTGGGGAACTCACCGCGTACTCCACGCCTGTGGCGTTGCCCCGGCGTACCCCCGCCGCGCCGCGGCGCGGACACTGAGTCAGATTTCGCGAATCCCGGCGTTCGAGCGGAATGTCTGGTTTGTCTTTGTTGGTTATGCGCGGGGCGCGATGACCTTCAGTCAGGTACTGCCGGAGGTGGGCCTGCCGGTAGGCGGACATCGACGTGCACTGGTCGCGGTGTGCGCAGGCAACGCCGTGGAGTGGTACGACTCCGCACTTTATGGTGGCTCGGCCATCGTCATCGCGGCGGTGCTCACGCCGGGCGGTTGGGCTGGATTCACCACTGTGTTCGCGGTGGTTGCCATGTCGTGCCTGTTCCGGCCGCTCGGCTCGTTGATCATCGGCGTTCGTGCCGACAGGGCCGGTCGTCGGCCCGTACTCGCGGCGACGATTCTGTTGATGGCGGGAGCCACCGGGGCGATCGGCTTGTTACCGCCCTGGACGGTGATCGGGGTGGCCGCTCCGCTGTGTCTACTCGGGTTGCGCGCGGCTCAAGCGTTCTCCTCAGGCGGTGAGATCGGGGTGGCCGTCGCCTATCTCACCGAATCCGGCTCAACGGATCGGCGCGGCAGGTCCGGCGGGTGGTACCTCAGCACGGTTGCCGTTGGCCTGGCCGCGGGCCTGGGTGCCACTGCCGCCATGGCGGCGCTGCTGGATCCCGAGGCACTGCATGCGTGGGGGTGGCGGATCCCATTCCTTGTCGCGCTGCCGCTGGGAGCGGTGGGTGTTCACTTGCGTCGGCGGCTCGCGGAATCCCCGCACTTTGCGGTTGCCGCCCCGTCGCGGCGGGTGAGGCCGATGGTAGTGCTCAGGGACCATCTGCCGATTGTTCGGCGCTGCTTTGTGCTCGCCGGCGCATACAGCGCGGCGTTCAACCTTTGGTTCATCTTCGTGCCGAGTTACATCACCGCAACGGGTGTCAGCTCGCTGGCCAATGCGCTGACCTGCGCGCTGACCGGTTTGCTGGCGGCCGCGATCGCAGCGCCGCTCTTCGGCCGACTATCGGACACCGTCGCGGCGATCCGGTCCAGCACCGGGGTCGGCACCGGGCCGCCGAACGTACCCTGTGCGCCGAACCCGACATCGTCCAGCAGCACCACGACCACATTGGGCGCGCCGGCGGAGGTGTGGCGATCTGCGGTCGCGCCGCAGTGGAATCGGTCGCCAGCCGGGAGATGCGCCCCCCGAAAGGCGCATCTCCCGTCGGCAGGGTCGTACTGGTCACGGTTGCTCCTCGCCGGAGACGCGAGCACCGACCGCATGCCCCACCCACTCCACAACGACAATGGTTGCCCTACCGATGGGCTGCCACGAGGCACCGATTTCCGGTGGACCCGCGGACCCGCCTGCACACCCGCGGTCATCCCACCGACCGATGGCCCGGTCCGGCGCTCAGGCCAGCGCTTTGGCCTTCAATCGGTCGAACTCCGCCGGGGTGATGGTGCCGGCGTCGAGCAGCACCTTTGCGTCGGCGATGTGCTCGGCCGGCGACGCGCCGCCCGCGGTGACCTGCTGGATGTAGGCGTCGGTCTCGCTGCGGGCCTGCCGGGCCTGCGCCGTCTGCCGGTCCGACATCCCGCGGCCGCGGGCGATCAGGTACACCAGTGCCGTGAGGAACGGCGCGAAGATCAAGAAGACGATCCACAACGCCTTCCACCAGCCACTGAGCTCGTGATCGCGAAACAGGTCCATCAGGATGTAGAAGAACACGAACAGGTACGCGACGAACAGGAAGCTCCAGATCACGACCCAGATGACGCTCCAGAAGTCCACGACATTCCCTTCGATTTTACGGACCGGAACGTCCGGGCCGTGACGAGATGGGTGCACAGCAACTCCGTGCCGCGGTGAGGTGAGAGCCATTGCCGCACTGCGGGAATCCCGCGCCGAGAGGCGCGACGGGTTGACATCGGCCAGGTTCTACTCGTCCCAGCGGCGGGCCAGACGGGGACGACCACCTTACAGACTAGAGGGCTGATTCTAGTAGGGCCGAAGCGGAGAGCACAAGGCTCTTGTGCGTCGAATAAAACTGGAATACTGTTTCTACCGGGTCGACCTGGTTTCCACCGAGCACCGTGGCTTGGTCCCGCTGACCCGAAGACGGAGGTGCCCGATGGCGCTTGGTCCCATCGAGGTCGTAGTCGTGGCCTTTCCCGGCAACAAGTTCAACGGCCGGCTCGTCCCGGAGCTGCGCCGGTTGATCGACGCCGACACCATCAGCGTGATCGACGGGCTGTTCGCCCGGAAACACGCCGACGGCAGCACCACGTTCGTCGAGCTGGATGAAATGGATGCCAACGATGACGCCGCCGGCTTGGTCGGGCTGTTGGACCGCTGCGACGGGCTGCTCGCCGACGAGGACGTCACCGTATTGACAGAGGAACTCGGACCGAACAGTTCCGCGGCGATCCTGGTGTTCGAACACACCTGGATGAAACCGATCCGCGACGCGGTCGTCGATTCCGGCGGAGTTCTGGCGGCGAACTTCCGGGTCCCCGGCGCCGTGGTGCAAGACGTGCTGGCCTCCATGGCCGAGCTGAACTGAACCAGGAAAGGGACGAACCATGCCACGTCGAAACGGACGCCCCGGACTAGTCGGCGCGATGGCCCGCACCGCGGTCATCGCCGGAACCGCCACCGCGGTCTCCGGCAGCATGCGCAACAAACAGCAGGCCAGCGCGCAGGCCGCCGCCCAACAACAAGCCAACCAACAACAAGCCCAGCAGACGGCAGTGCAATCCCAGGCCCAGCTCGCGGAAATGCAGGCCCAGCTCGACGCGGTGAAGGCCCAACAGGCCCCGCCGGTGGCCGCCCCGGCACCGGCCGATGACGTCATGGCCAAGCTGCAACGCCTCGCCGACCTCAAGGCCGCCGGCGTGCTCGACGACGCCGAATTCTCCGCCGCCAAGGCCCAACTGCTCGGCATCTGAGCATGTCTCCCTCGGTTCAGGCCCGCGCGGTCGAGACCCGGGCCCGGCTGCTCGAAGCGGGCAGGACCGCGTTCTCGCTCCGCGGGCACGACGCGGTGAACCTCACCACCGACATCCTCGAACCGGCCGGCGTCAGCGTCGGAAGCTTCTACCACCAATTCGCCGACAAGACCGAGTTGCTGGTCGCGGTCCTGGACGAAGCGGCCCACAAGCGTGAAGAACTCGCCGGCCTGCTCGAGCCGGGCGAGGGCCCGGGACCCTCCCTCGACACCGCCATCTCCCGGGCCGTGGAACGGTTCTTCGTCAGCCTGGACAACGGCGCCCCGCTGTGGCGCATCCAAGTCCGGGAACGCAACAGCACCGAACCCCGAATCCGCCAACGAATCCTGGACAGTCGCCGAGCATGGCAGCATGAGATCACGAAGGTCGTCGAGCCGCACAACCGGCGCGACGGACAGGCATTGGACCAAGCCGTCGGACTGATCTTCCTGGTCTGCGTCGGCCTGATCGCCGTCTACCCCGACCTGCCCCCCGACATCCGCACCGCCAACCGGCACACCCTGCCCGCCCGGGTCAGCGCATTCCTGTGCCGCGGCGTGCAACCGCTGCTGGCCGCAGCCTGCACCGCTCACCACCCATCAGCAACTGAAACGCTCCTCCCGGCAACAGCTGCCGCACGCCAGCCATGTGACCACGCATGAACTGAAGACTTTCCCGTCCCGCCGGGAAACCATTCCCGGGCGGCCGCACCGAACGCAAGGAGGAAGATCATGACCCAGCAGCCAGAACAAACCACAAAGAAGAAGGCGCTCAGCGGCAGAGCCATCGGCGGCATCATCATCGCTGTCGTGCTGATCGTGTTCATCGCCGTCAACCGTGATCAGACACCGGTGTCGTTCATCTTCTTCACCGCCGACGTGGCGCTCTGGGTCGCGCTGGCCATCGCCGCCGCCGGCGGGTTCGTCGCCGGCTACCTGATCAGCCGCAAGCGGTACAAGTCCTGACCCACCACACCCGGGAATTACCGCCGATGTCCGGCATCAGGTGGGCCAGAGACACATCAGAGAAGGAGTTGTCGTGGTCGACGCTGCTCCGGTTCCCGGTGACCAGTGCGGCGCAACTATCGGCCCTGGCCAGGTCATCACCGAACAATCACGACCACCGATCGGCGACCGCGACTCCATCGGTGCATGCCCTCTGTGCGCCGGCCCCGTACCCGATCCGCAGTCGTCGCAGTTCCACACCATCGTCGCTGCCGCCCGCGACCAGGCCACACCCGAACAGACCAGCTCGCTGGCCGCGGCGCTGCGGCACCACCTCAACGCGCCGATCGCCCACGGCAGCGCGGACGACCTGACCGCCGAATGGACCGGACCCTGGCAACCCATCGCCCACGAAATGCACCACACCCCCACCGACCAATGGAACCAGCGACTCGCGCTCCTACTCCTCATACTCGACACCCCCAACGCAGTTGGCGGTCCACCGTCCCCACAGGCGCCTCAGGCACGATGACAGGCATGTCCGCCACCGTCCAATCCCGCGCACTCGAGACCAGAGCCCGGCTGCTCATGGCCGGGCGAGTCGCCTTCTCCCAACGCGGGTACGACGCGGTGAACCTCACCACCGACATCCTGGAGCCGGCCGGCGTCAGCGTCGGAAGCTTCTACCACCAATTCACCGACAAGACCGACCTGCTCATCGCGATCCTCGACGACGCCGCAACCAACCGGAAGGCATCGGTCTTCCTGCACGGCTCCGGCAACGGCCGCAAACGCTCACTGGGCACCGAGATCGCCCAGGCCATCGAACGGTTCTTCGTCAGCCTGGACGACGGCGGCCACCTGTGGCGGATCCAGGTTCGGGAACGCAACAACACCGAACCCCGTATCCGCGAGCGAATCCTGCAGGGCCGCCAAGCCTGGCGGGGGGAGGTCACCCAACTCCTCGCCCCGCACAACCGCCGAGACCCCGAGGCCCTCGCCCAAGCCGTCGAACTGATCCTCATCTTCTGCATCGGCCTCATCGCCGCCTACCTCGACCTCCCGGCCGAGATGCGAGCCGCACGACGACACACCCTCCCCCAACAGGTCAGCGAATTCCTCTGCCGCGGCGTCCGGCCACTCCTGGGCGCACCAGCCCCCCGCCGCCGCACCCGATAAGTCCTCGGACGATCGACAAACCCGGCAAGACGGCACCACAGACCACCTATATGTCATTCGCAAGATGGGCAGCGCAAACAAGGAGAAAACCCGAAGACCTGGTCTGGTGCCTGGGATGCGCTCCCACAGCCGCCCGAGGCTGGCCTCTAGTAGGCCTTTTGACCCTGGGAAGCACCCTTCGGTGAAACTAGCGTCACCTATTACGGATCGGCCAGCGCACGGATGTAAGGAATCGAATGAGCCGGCGCCAGCGAGACAACTCCGGCCGCCCCAGGCGGTCTCGAATGACCTACCGTACAGGAGGCGGACCATGACCCAGCAGTCGGCACCGGCCAAGAAGGGCCTCAGCGGAAGGGCGATCGGCGGCATCATCATCGCCGTGCTGGTCCTCATCTTCATCGTCACCAATTGGCAGAGCACCCCCGTGCAGTTCCTTTTCTGGCCCATTACCATGCCGCTCGCCATCGCCTTGGCCATCGCGGCCGCCGGCGGTTTCATCGCCGGCTTCCTCATCGGCCGTAACCGCTACAAGAAGTAGAACCCCAAACAACCCAACCCGACTGACTACCAATGATCGGCACCGCGAGCCGTCAAACCCCGACGGAACACAAAGGGAGCGTCGCCAACATGCGCTTGCTGATCGACATGTGGATATCGGGATTACGCCTCGCCATCCGCATCCGGATGTCCGGCGCCACCACCGGACTGGTCAGCCTGCTGCGCCTGCTGTTTCCCGTGGTTCCGCAGTCCAGCATTCCCGGTCCCGCGGTCGGCGGTAGGCGGGTCGCCGGGCTGTGGGTGATATCGCCCGAAGCGGCCAGCGCGATCTTCCTGGTGAGCACCAGCATCGCGGTGGCCCGCCGACAGCACCTCCTACGTCGCGCGGGCGCCTACCTGTCACAGTAGGAATGCCATCGCTTCGCCCATGCCTGGGTGACGATCATCGATCACCGCCGCCCAGGCATGCTGGTCGACGTGCAACATGTGGCTCACAGCCACATATGCCTGCGCCCGCATGGGAACCACAGCCGTCGAGGGTCGTCGTGAGGCGATGGCGGACGAACGAGATCTACAGATCTCGCCCTAGGAAAGCGGTACCAACCGCGCTACCAATCGTCGACCGGTGGTTTCGTGTTGCCTCATTTGCGTGATGTTCCGCGACGACCAAGTTGAGTTGACGTGCAAGGGCGTGGATCTGATCGCGGAGTCGCTGGTTCTCCTCGAGGGCGGCGGTCAACCGCCGGCGCAATGCGTCCATCTCCTGGTGAGCAATTGCCGCTTGAGGGGAGACATGGTTCTGGCCGCGGGCCCGGGCGTAGAACTCGTCTTTGAGGTCGGTGTGCCGGTGCGTGAGGACGTGCCGTTTCACGTCGGCCTCGTGGGCGAGCCCGACGATGGTGAGCGCCCCGGCCGTGCGCAGGGGCTGCCCTGTCATCAATCGTTCCATCGCTGCCCTGATCGCTCGACGTTCGTGGTCATGGTTCATCGTCGACGGTGGCCTTTCGATCGTGGTGGGTGGCGGCGAGGGTCCGCAGGTCGGCTGCGCGGCGTTGGAGCCGGTCGGTGATCGGTTGCGGGTGAATGTTGGTGGCGACTTCCGCATCGATGGCGTCGGCTTCGGCGAGCGCCACAGCGATGTGGGTATCGGTGCGGGCGATGTTGCCGCACGCCATCTGGCATCGGTCCAGGCTCGGGCCGCGGCGGCTGGCCGGGCTTGTTCGGTCCGGGTGACACAGGGCGCGGGTCGGGTCGTAGACGCAGGCCAGCGCGGCGTCGGGATGGTCGACGACCCGCAGTTGCGGGTTGGCCAGCAACGCCTGCTGCTGGCGTTTGCTCAGGTACTGACCCGCGTAGCTGTGCTGGAACGTCTGCACAGCCGCCTGGTAGCGGACGCGGCCGGCCCGGAGACCGTTTCGCCGGCGGTGAGCCGGTCCGCGGCCACGGTCAGGGTGTCCGCGAGAGCGAGTGCTTCTTCAACGTCCAGGACGTTGTGTAAGCCGGCGGCGGCCCGGGCGGCGTAGCCGTCGCCGGTCACTGCAGCGAGGTGGCCGTATTGAACGCCGAGCGCGACCTGCCCCCGCGGTAGCCGGTGGATGAACCAGGCCAGGGTGCGGCGGAACCGTCGCAGGGTGATCGGGCCGGCCGGGTCCGGTGGGATCCGCTCGGCGGGGCGGTGGTGCACGTTGGCGAGGTGGTTGGCGTAGTGGATGAATCGCTCGATCTGGTCCCGCGCCACCGCCGGGGCCAGGCACCGCCCGAGTTGCGGTCGCCGTGGTGCGGGCAGTGGGCTGCGCGGGTTGTTGAACCGGCGGGCCGGGAAGAGCACACCGTCAATGCTGAGGCGTTCGGCGACGGCGACCGCGGCGCCGACCGGTGGGATGGTCACCCACGGGTCGCTGCGGTATTCGCCTCGGGGTAACGCGTTGCCGTCCGGGTCGACCGCGGATTTGAAGTGCCGTCCCCGGATGAGATGCCTTACTGCGGTGGACCCTTCGATCGGTTCGACGCGGTGGCAACCGCTTTCGAGGTGCAGCACTTCCTCGGCGCGCATGCCGGTGAGGTAGGCGATGACGATCAGGCACGCGGTCTGCAGGTGACGGGCCAGGATGGTGGCCTCGTCCCAGCACAGCGCCGGCACCCATCGCTGCCCGGCGAGCAGCCCACGTACGGGGACGTCGAGGTGGGCTGGTTCACCGATGGGCAGGTCGTGGCGGTGCCAGCGCAGGAACGTTTCGACGTCGTGGTGACTGACGCCGACGGTGCCGGCGATGAAGGTGCTGGAAATCCACGGTCGGTCCTTGCTGTAGGAGTCGCGTGGCCATCCCCGGCCGGTGGCGGCGAGTTGCTCGGCGTAGCGGCGGAGCCGGCGTTGCCCATCGGGTGTCGGGGACAGCGGGATGCCGGTGTACAGGCGGTGGGCTTCGTCGAACCCGGCGAGGATGTCGTCGGCGTAGTCGGTGACGAACCGCAGCGCCCACACCAGCAGCGGTGACATGGTGGCGGGATGGATTGGCGCGGTGGAGTTCTCACCCTGACAGGAGGCCGGGCGGACGTAGTCGCCGATCTTCGGGAACCACGGCGGCGTCGGGATGCGGTCGCCGGCGGGCAGGTGGTCTCCGTAGGCCCACAGCAGCGTGACGGTCCACAACTTCTGCTGATGGGTGACGGGCTGCAGGTGTTGTTGCGTCAGGTGCACGGCGTAGTCGATGAGATCGGCGTCGGTGACCTCGCCCAGGCAGCCGACATCTCTCTGGTCGAGCCACGATGCGAACTCGCGGAGGTACACGAAGCGGGTCCGTTGTGTGTTCGGCTTGACCCGCAGTCGGCTGCTGCCAGCGCCCCGGTCGTGGACGATCGAGGGGGTGTCGACGTTGAGGAAGAACCAGAACGCCCGCTTGCACGCCGACCGGAACGGCGACGGGATGCTCCGCCAGTTGACGCTGCCCGGGCCGCCGGTCTCTCGGTGGTCGATGTGCCACAGGTTCCACGTGTCGTCGCCGAACCGGGGTGCCGCCGCGGCCGCGGCGTCGGGCCGCAGGCGGTCCCTGGGAAAGACCGGTGTGCCGGGTCCCGGTGACCAGACCCCCGCCTGGGTGGCTGCGGACCTCATCGCAGGGCCTGCAGGCGGCGGGTCAGGACCGCGTCGATGATCGCCCGGTCGGTGTCGGTGAGTTGCCGCCGGGCGTTGCTCCGTTCGTCGATGGTGGTGTGGCGGTCCAGCAGGTCGGTCAGCCGTGACCAGTGCGGCGCCCAATCGGCGTCCCACACGCTCCCGGTCACGCTGCCCCGCAGTTGCTCGAGAGCATCGTGCAGGTGCACCAGCCGCGGCAGGTGACGCGCGGTCGCGACGGCGTTGGGACAGGCCAGGCACAGCAGGAACGACACCGCGCACGGCCCGACAGGGGTGAACGGGCTGTGTTCGTAGTCCGTGCAGAAGCCCAACGCGGTGTCCCACCGCCCGGACATCAAAACGGTTCTCCCACCGGCGATTCGGCCGTCAAGTCCGTCATCGGCATCGGTGAGGAGCCGCATGGTGGCGTGCGCGTGGGCGACGGCGTTGCCGGCGCCTTCCTCGACGACGTCCCGGCTTTCCTCCCGGACCCGACGATCCCGGCTGAGGTAGGTGCGTTCGTGGGTGGTGTCGCTGTGCTGCCGGGCGCCGCGGAGCACGATGACGGTGCGCCGAACCGTTAGCAGGGTGATCGCCAGGGGTGCGCCGTGATCGTCCAACAGCCCGGCCGACGCCGACCAGTAGCCGACGGCGGCCTGCGGCACGCCCAGGGTGAACAGGCAGCCGTCGCGGCCGGTCTTGTCGCGGCGAGTGACGAGCAGCCGATCCGTTGGTGAGCCCTGAGCGGCCAGGACCGTCCGTGCGGTGCGGGTCATCTCGATCGCCAGGTTCATCACCCGTCCGCTGCTGCCGGGTCCGGTGTCGACGAGGGTGTTCGTCGTGTGCCGCGCGACGGTGGGCCGCCGTGGCTTGTCCAGCGCGGCGGTCAGCGTCGGCAGGTCCTGGTCGTGGTCGTCCGGACGCTCGGTGGGGACCTGCATCTCGAAAATCACGCCGGCGTTCCATCCCTGCGTTGCGGCCAGCAACACGGCCAGCGCTCCCATCTCGGCCACCGTCGGGAAAACCATGCCGATGGTGGGGATCGGGCCGCCGGCGTCCCGCAGCGCACGAGGATGCAGGTAGGCCCCGCTGGCCGTCCGCGGGAGTGCACCGGTGCGGGCCAGGTGGACCAAACATTCCGCCAGCCCGGGGTTGTCGGTGTCGGTGGCGGGGCTGCGAGTGTCGGCGATCAGGCGTTCCGCGTGCGCCAACCGGCGGGCCGCGTTCTGCACTGTGTGGGTGGCAGCGACCCGGATGCGGCGCAGTTCGGCCGCCGAGTAGCTGGATTGCGGTGGTGCGGCGCGGCGGCGGTGTTGCCGGCGGGTCAGCACCGCCCGCGTCTGCGGTGGGAGGGTCTGGCAGGCCAGCAGCAGCGGGCGGAGAGAGTCGGCGTAGCAGCGGCCCGCCGGCCCGGACAGCAGCAGGCTCGCCCACCTCGCCGGGGTCAGATCGGTAATCGATCTCGGCTGCGGACGGCGAGTGGCCAAGTGCCACAGCAGATACCGGATTGCCTGTGCCCCCTCCGTCCAGGTCGACGGCCGCCGCCAGGTGCCCGCCGGTCCGGTCATCACCTCGAACGCGTCGACCAGTTCCCGGGTAAGGGACTCCGGTCCGGTGACCGTCGCGAACGAGAAGGTGCGGCTGCGCGCGCCGTCCTCCGTGGAACACCGCACCGACAGGCCGTCGTCCGCGCGGCGGCTCGGCCGGGTATAGCCGCCGCCGGGCAACGCTGCGCGTCGCCCCGATGTTCCTGCCGGACTCACTGGGGACTCACCGAGGTGGGCGAGGTGTCCTGGACCAGGCCGGTGAGTTCGCTGACCCTGGCCAGCAGCTCGTCGACCGGGCCGTCAGTGTCCAGGTCGTTGAGGACGGTGTCCAACTGCAGGCCGCGGACCGGTTCGAGGTAGATGTCGCGGGTGGTGTCAACGCTGCTGTGCCCCAACAGGTCCCGGACCAGGGACCACACGTCCCCATACACCTCGCGGTAGAACCGGCGCTCCTGCGGTGTCAGCCCCAGACGACGGTCGAACGCGTGCTGCAACGACACCAACATGTGCAGCGCGTAGGAGTGCCGCAACATGTGCGGAGTGCAGCGGATCGGCACACCGAGTGTCGCGCATCGCGTGTTGGCGATCGCGAAGGAACGTTGAAAGCTCCGGTCATCCATCGGAAGACCGGAATCACCGAGCCACAAACTCAACGGCTCCAACCCGGCCGGAGTCTTGAGGAACAGCCGCCGCCGGTCCTCGATCGTCAACCGGTCCGCGTCGACCAGCGTCGTGCCGCCGTCCGGGCTGACCAGCTGCAGGCGACGCCCGCCGCCATGCGTGGCGTCGGTGACGACCACGACATCACGCCGGCTCTCGTACCGGCCCTCCCTACGGGCTCGAATGACCGCCTGCGCACGGGTGGTCTGCAGGTAGGCGGTGACCGAGTTGAGCGTCGCCCTGGGCAGGAAGGCGAACCTGCCGCGTCCTTTGGCCAGTGCCGACGGCACCAGCAGCGGAAGGTAACGCCTGCCGTCATCACCATCAATCGCCGGTAGGTCCGTGACCAACAGGCCGCCGGCCTCCCGCAGCCGTAACCCGGTGGAGAACAACACGTCGGTGAACGCGGCGTTGCGCCCGTCGTGGCGGCCGTGCCAGGTCTCGTCCGGGGTGTTGCCCTGGTCGTATCCCCGCATCCCGATGTCTCGCCACCGCCGGTACGCCCGTCGGGTCAGCCACTTCACCCGGCTTCGCACCACGTCCCGAGGGGCGATCGCCGCCACCTGAACGGATCGACCGTCGTGCACGCGAACGTCGCGGGTGACGATCGGGCTCCTTCCGATGTGGTCGCGGTCGACGGCCCACTCGTACAGCAAGCGGAGCGCGGCGACCTCCCGAGCCCATTTCGCCCCGCCGATCCGGCCGGGGTTGGCGGTGTCTCTCCGCCGCCAATGCTCCCAGTCGTAGACGTCGTCCTCGGTGGCCTGGTCCCAGTCCTTGCCCCGCGCCCACAGGAATGAGAAGAACAACCGGTAATCCAGCACATACGCCCACTGGGTACCCGGCGAACGCATCGCGAACCGTGACCGGCGCAAGAAGGCACCCAACCGCGGGTCGACGCTCGCATCGGGGCGCAGCAGCAACGGAGCACCCACATGAATGCCCAGCTTGGCTTCACGGCGCTCGATCTCGGCCCACCCGCCCCTGGCAACCCGGTCGTCAGGAGCGACATCGACATCGCTCACCCGCATCAACACCCACTCGCCCCGGGTCCCGGTGATCGCCACGCCGAGAGCCTGGCACCCGCATCAAAGGACCGACTTGACACGCTGAGAGTGTCTGCAGAACT
>Ga0208478_1000335_pt1 | contig 16998 bp, 13 predicted proteins | sample NGESurdeep072012_5_FD_184462 | JGI IMG/M metagenome (GOLD analysis project Ga0208478, IMG submission 184462) | Arctic peat soil microbial communities from Barrow, Alaska - NGEE Surface sample 415-2 deep-072012 (SPAdes) | ecosystem: Environmental > Terrestrial > Soil > Wetlands > Peat ...
ACAATTTCAGGCGTTATTAGTTCAGCAGAACAGATAAAATCACCTTCATTCTCGCGATCTTCATCGTCAACAACAATCAGAAGTTTTCCAAGTCTTATATCTTCAATTGCCTCTTCAATTGTATTCAGTATAATATCATTCATTATTATAATTTTTTAGTCCTTGACAGAATTTTAGCCCTATTCTTTTACAAAAAACCTGTACACAAAATCCTTTATTTTTTTAAAGAACATCAGATAAGTTTCAATGTTCAAAATAACAGAATCGGTCGTAGCTTTATATGTAAGAAAGATCCCTATTGGCAATAAAATATATGAAGCCGCCCACATCCCTTCAAATGTACCAACAACATCCTCTTCCACAAGTTTCTGTCCTGAAATTGAGATAACATAATAAATAACGAAGAAGAATATAGAAATAACTGCCGGAGTTCCTAACCCTCCTTTCCTGATGATTGCACCCAGTGGAGCACCGATAAAGAAGAAAACAAGACAGGCGAAAGACATTGTAAGCTTCTTGTTCCATTCTACTTCATACCTTTTTATGCCCTTGATTTCATAATGCTGTGATTCATTTTTCTCAAGCAGGACACTGTTACCTTCTTTAAGGTTTTCAATAGCTTTTGCCAGAACTGTCTTTTTTTCAATTACTGTAAGTGAATCGAACATGGCTTTTGCATCAAATTTTCTGATTCTTAATTTAGTTTCGGATTTCAAGATCTTTTCAGGTATGTAGGCTTTTATGTTTCTGACAACATATAGTTTAATATTCTTGAAATCCGTGAATTCATTATTAAGTTTAGCAGCGTATTTTTTATTGAGAGAGTCAATAGTAAAGGTTAATTGTGAAATGTTTAACATGGCAGGACCGGTTTTGAAAAGTCCGTCCTCACTTCGTTGCAAATCGAATCCCGTGAGTGGTATCACTATACTCTGCTCTTTAAAATAGTCTTGTCTGGAAGGATATTTTCTTAAGGCGGGACTAACATTTTTTTCTTCTAATTCATTATGACCATAGCCGTTATAAATGGTCATAATCAAGCCTGTTTGGTCACTGGTTAATCTCATATAGCCGGAGTCAGCCAATATCACAGAATAATTACCTCTTCTCTCACGATGATCGTAAATTATCAGGTTGTCGAGACGGTTGGTTATAGGGTCTTTTGCAGTTATTTTTATGCTGAAATCAGGCACTCCGTTATAGAATGTACCGGCCTGAATATTAATATCTGGTTTCTTACGCCGTATATCCCAGAGAAGTGCCCGCGCCTTTTCAGTTGAATAAGGCAGGACATTATTTGAAAAAAAGAAGGATATAATAGCAATGAATCCGATGAGTATGATTAATGGAAGCATGATCCTCTGAAGAGGTATTCCTGAAGATTTCAGGGCTGATAGCTCACTGAATTCTCCCATATTTCCAAATGTCATCAGAGAGGCCAGAAGAATTCCCAGAGGAAGCGCAGTAGGTACGAAAGTAAGTGCAAAATGGTAAAGTAGCTCACTAAGGACTTTAAAATCAAGACCTTTTCCGGCAAGCTCATCGACATACATCCATAGGAATTGAAGTATGAGAATGATAAGGACAATAAAAAATGTAAATATTAATGGTCCTATAAATGATTTTAATAAAAACTTGTCAACCTTTTTCACTGACTGATTGCATTTGATGTGCAAAAGTACTTGATTTTTATGAAAAATCAATGTTGCTTACAGTAAGCCACCGCAGCAATCTTCAAAACAATTGCTAATTCTCAAAATTCTCTGAAGAAGTAAGAAATCCAATAAAAAGAATTATCTGGTGACATTATATAATTGGTGGTGTGAGGGCAAACCGGAAATGGTGCGAACTTTAGCCAAAACGGTTGCGCCATTACGGCAAGTGTAGCAGGCGCCCGCTTTGGCTGAAGTTGTCATTTCCGGCGCCCTTTTCTTTGGTTCATTTCTTTTGGACGAACAAAAGAAATGAACAATTATATTCCTAATGCTCTTTTCAGATCATTGATCTGTGAATCCCATAAATATATTGCATCTTCTTTTTCCTCTGCTTCTGCAAAATCAGTAATTATCAGAGCCAGTTCGTTAGTCAGTTCTTCTAAATTTATCCGGAACTCGAAGTAATTTGATTCTTCATGTTCCATTCCTATCCATTCAAATCTGACCATTTTATTCTCTTTCAGGGCAGAAAGCCGGGCTTTTGATTCGGAACTATTCCAGTAAAATATAAAGATATCACCGTCAACATTCACCTGGTCAGCAAACCATTCACCTAATCCCTCAGGGGTACTGAGTCGTGAGAAGAGTACTTTCGGCGAGCAGTTAAGATTATATTCCAATTCGAACTTTGATCTCATGTTATGGACTTGTTCTGACTTCTTTACTATTTCTGCAATATAGAAAAAATATTGAAACTAAAAAACCTTATTGCTAATTTGTAACAAACTGATTATATTTGCACCCGCAAAAAGGATAGTTGGAAAATCATTTATTGGCGAGATAGCTCAGTTGGTTAGAGCGCATGATTCATAATCATGAGGTCCGGGGATCATTCCCCCGTCTCGCTACCAAGAGTTCGAAGGTTATTCAGAACTCTTTTTTTTGTAAATTTGGGTCATGAAGTATTCAGTCTATATCCTTTATAGCCAATCAAAAGACAGATATTTTACAGGCTATACTACAAATCCTGATGAAAGACTTTTGGAACATAACAATGGAGCTACACCTTCTACAAGACCAGGAATACCATGGGTAATGGTTTATAAAGAAGAATGTGAGGATAAAACTGCTGCAATCAGAAGAGAAAATACAATTAAGAAAATGAAGAGTCGGAAATACATAGAAAGGTTAATATTTAATAATTCAGTAGGTTAGAACGTCCCGATCGTAGATCGGGAAGGTCCGGGGATCATTCCCCCGTCTCGCTACCAGATAATCAGTAAGATAGCCACTTAGATAGTGGCTATATTCATTTGGAGTAGGATGTTGGAGTAGGATTTTCAAAAGTTTTGTACAAATATTGTCCATTCATTTCTGCTTCAATTCTCATCACTCAGATGTACAAGACTTCTTCCTCTTGTTCATCCTGCTCCCTTACAATCGTATTAGTCTTTTATCCAGAATCGTTCAATTTCTTCCAATGATTTTCCAGCTGTTTCGGGGATTAATTTCCACACTATTAACATATATGGGATACAAACTACCGCAAACAGAAAGAAGGTGCCCATTGGTGAAAGATTTTCTAATAACCATGGAGTTAGTTGACCAATAAGGTAGGTGCCTAGCCACAGGGAGAATCCTGCAATTGACATAGCCAACCCGCGGACTTCTATTGGAAACATTTCAGAAAGCAGGACAAATATCACTGCACAAATCGATATAGCACAACAGAATATATATAATAGGAATAAAGCAAGTAAGAAACCTGAAGGGATTCCCAATGTTTTACCGAACAAAAAATAAAGTCCAATTGATACCAATGAAATTATCATTCCGGAAACACCCCAATAGACTAACTTTTTACGACCAACTTTATCAATAATAATAAGTGCTATCACTGTAGTTATGGCATTCACCAATCCCACTAACACCTGATAGAAAAGAGAGTCGCCACTTGACAGGCCGTTATCCATAAAAATCGTTGGACCATAATACAAAACAGCGTTAACACCCATGAACTGTCCCAGAATTGCAATCGCTGCACCGATAATGACAGCTTTCCTGATACCTGGTTTCATAAGAAATGTCCATTGGTTTTGTTTTCCTTTGTGCAGGACCTGTTGAGTTTCATTTATTTGTATCCGGGCTAAAGCGTCATTTTTATAAATCCGGGTTAAAATGGGAAATGCACGTTCAGGCTGATGTTTTAAAATTAACCAGCGTGGACTTTCAGGGATAGAAAATATTATTATCAGGAATAATAAAGACGGTATAGCTGACATGCCCAACATGCCACGCCAAAATTCATTAACAAATATTTTTTCAATCAGACCATCACCTGGACTACCGGCTTTTGCAATATTTAAAAGTTGATAATTAACTAAGTAAGCACCCAGGAATCCGATGGTTATCGCCAACTGATATAGAGAAACTAATCGTCCCCGGTATTGCGTGATGGATACTTCAGAAATATACAATGGTGAAATGATGGAGACAACTCCAATTCCTATGCCCCCAACAATTCGGCAGATAACCAGTTCTACAAATCCTCCGGAAATAGCACAACCGATGCCGGAGGATGTAAAAAGTACTGCAGCTATCATCAGCGTTTTTTTTCGGCCAATGGCATCGCTTAATATGCCGGCAATTGATACGCCAAATATGGAACCAACCAATGCACATCCGACATACCACCCTTGATTAATAGTGCCTAAACCAAACTGGACTGTAACAAGTTTAATAGTACCCGAAATTACTGCAGCATCGTAGCCAAATAAGAATCCGCCTATTGCGGCGACTATGGAGAGAAAAATAACGTATCCCAGAGTATTTATATGTTTGAGTTTCATTTTAAATTCAAAGTTTTAGTTTAGGCTATCCTTTTAATTTGCCATTATTTTGCTTACGGTAGTAAGCTGATAATATATCTGTTTTGAAAGTCTCATTCAAGAATCTTCCAAACTTCAAACAGGCCTCTGGGAACATGAAAGCATCCTTTCCATTTTCCTCCTTTTAGTTCAAGCAAAGGCATTCCTTCACGATTGAGATACCCAAACCATTCCGGATATTCCGGATCTTTAAAGTGATTCCAGGTATATTCATGAATGGTTTCGAACCAGTTCTTACAAGCTTTATTTCCGGTAAGACTATAGCCTTTTGCCATTGAAATCAGTGTTTCGATATGAACCCACCATAATTTCTGATCCCATTCAAGTTGTTGGAGCGGATGTCCTTTAATATCAAGAAAATAAAATATCCCTCCATGTTTTTTATCCCAACCATTATCAGTTGAATGAAGTAAAATATCAATGCACTTATCAATTAAGGACTTATCGTTATTGCGTACTGCAAGATCCATCATAAACCACATTGCCTCATTAGTATGTCCGGGATTCAAGAGCCGTCCTTCAAATGAATCACTGAAATTGCCCTCGGGTGTTACATTTTCAAGGATTAATCCTGATTTCTGATCATAAAAAACATTCATCACCTCTTTTATTAGTGGCTGAATGGTTTTGTTCACATGGTCCGTTCCAAGCACATCTTCCATTATCAGTGACAGATTGCATAAGATCATTGGCAGAGAAAAGCTTTTCAGTGGCCGTGTTCCCGGGTAAGCTTTATTGTATATTCCTTTTGGGGTTTCCTGCCGTTTCAGAATATTTTTGAAGGTATTAAGTGCGATTATTTTGTATTCTTCATTCCCTGTCGCTTTGTAAAGTTCGCTGAAAGCCATGGCAGCAAAACAGTCTGAAAAAATATTATAAGGATGGATCAGGGGTTTTCCTTCCCGTGTTAATGAAAAGTACCAGTTGCCTTGTGCATCTATACCATATTTCTTCATAAAATCGGCACCATGTAAAGCCATATCTAACCATTCCTGTTTTTTTTCGATCTTGTTATAGATCATTGAGAAAAGCCACACCTCACGACCCTGTAGCCACATAAATTTATCTGTATCAAAAACCTCACCACAGCGGTTCAGACAAGTAAAATAACCTCCGGAAACCTTGTCTCTGGAATTATTCAGCCAAAAAGGAATCACTGATTCAAGTAATTCATCCCTGTATTGATTTGCGTATATTCTCAATTCATTCATAATATTTTTATTAATATTTGCTTATCTGTTTCATTTGTTATATTCATATCTCAGGGGTTAGCATTTGAAGTCAATAGAGAATTTATTTATTGACATTTAGGGTCCTGAGGTATTTTTGGTAATCGAGAAAAAGTTTTATTGTAGAAGGCTCTCCGATTCGGATTGACATATCAGGGTCATTAAAAACTCCGGGATATTGATAACATATTGTCTTTTAGAAATTTTTATATAGAATCAGATCTTGTGCAATTTGTTCAATTATTGCAGGCTTTTGATAAAATCAAGATAGTAATATCTTAACCATGAAGCGTCACTACCACCAGGCCCTGTCGGGCACATATCGCTATAATACTGATACGAGACTGCTTTTGTAATATGTGAGGTTGGCATTTCAGCCTGAAGTTGACTTTTTATCCGGTCAATTGTAACCGCACCTTGAGGTGCTTCACTAAAAGTTTCCAGATCAGTCCAAAACTCCCCGGTATAGCTCGTGTTTTCATACAACCCCTTATCGGCTTCACTATAATAAGTACCAACCTGATCAAGAGCCACATGATTTACCCCCACACCATCCTGCAGCATAATTATCTGCAGATTACACTTGCACAACTCCGTCATAAAATCTTTTAGCTGGGTGGTTGAAGTAAGCCCAGAATTAAAAAATGCTGCAATTGACACGGGTTTTGAGTCAAAACTATGCAACTTATCAGAAATTCTATTTACCAGATTATCTTTAAATACTGCTACCAGTTCTGCTGAATTATAAGCATTAGGTTCCGGTTCGTGGGGTATATACCAACCTTTAAAAGCCGGATCTTTTCCAAATTGTGAATTTATTTCCGTTGCAATTGAAATACACCTGTCGGCATGTAGTTTTAGCCAATCCACATTGGTTTGATTATCCCAATATTCATCATTAAAATACAAACCGATAAAAACTGATATTTCTTTGGCATTTGCAGCGGCCAGAAGATTGACCAGGGCATTTGGATATTTCTTAGTGGTAAAAGTATTGGTTGAATTAAAATAGGTATTATCGCCATAGGAAACAAACTGAATAATTGCTGTATTCATCCCTATTTCTTTCATTTCCTGAAATTGGATCTCCCATTCCTGTTTCGACCAATTTTCCTTACCCCAGAAATCAACAAAGGTTCCGGTTAGAGCTTTTTTAGCATCAACCACAATTGTTTCATCCGGCGTAATTACATCGTTCTTATGTTTTGAACATGAACATAAAGAAATTATAAGGATGACAGACAGGAAATAATATATGAGCTTTTTCATGGGTTTAATCGTATTTATAATTGTCGGGCTATAATTATTAACAATTAAATGAATCATTTAAACCATTGTGTTATAATTTTTTGATAGTAAGCATGATTACTTTCTTTGAAAGAGATTAAGAGAATTGTTATGTCCCCTTAATCTCTATAACTACTAACCTGTGCAAAAAAACTAAATTATGTTTTAATAAATTATATATCCTTATCCTGAACCAAAATGGGTTCCTTACCTTCAAGATCCTGTTTAGCAAACCGGGCTGTAACAGTTTTAACTTCACCTGGAAGCATACTAAAGAAATTATCGCTCCAGAACGTTGGCAATATTTCTTCACCTCCATCTCCTTTTGTAATCATTAACCTGTTGAAGAAAGCCAGTTTGTCTGATGGGTTTCTAACCGTAACTTTCATAACCACATCATCATATTCATAAGAGATCACCCGGGTCATATCAAGATTGACCTTTTGCAGTTTAGTTATTTCTCTGAAGTCATCTTTGCCGGTTGAAGAGAACCAATAAAAATTATCTGAAACAGCATTTCCTTTTTGATCTTTTAGTTCAAGCTTTACAAAATAGATTGGTGACGGGCCTTCTATTTTGGGTAATTTGAAAAGCTCTTTGTAACAATCTTCATTAATAGTAAATTTCTCTTCTTTATTCCACTTTAAATTCATGTCAAAGTTAAAAACTCGTATTGATGCAGTTAAATTTTCATATTGTTTATGATTTCTATTTATGACTGAAACAGTAAAATCATTTTCATTCAACTGAATATGAAGTGGCTCCATTGCTTTCTTAGCATAAAAATACCCTGCATTAGGATTCAGGAACCAGTCATAAATCTGCCATAATACCTGGGGCCATGTAGCATTTAGTTTCCATATCATTACTCCTGAGGTAATATCCCACATGCGATGGTTTGCAGCTTCATACATTGCCCGGTAACTTCCTGCATTTACATATTGCGCATTGCGGATGTACTCTTCAGCGGTTGAAGGTTGACCAAATTCCTCTCTGATTGCATTGTCATAGGCTTTATATGCATAGCCGTCTCCATCCCAGGCATCATGATAAGCCCATTTTTTGTCCAATGGATATATATCATTTTTTTTACCCTGCCCAATGTCGAAGATGTATTTTTTCATACTTGCCAGCGTCGATATTGCCGGGACTCCCATTTCGTTATGAAACATCTGTTGTTTGACTTCGAGCACCATGTTGTAGTAGTAGGAGTGAGGATACCATGTGTAATCCGGTGGACCCTCATCGGTTGTTCCCGTGGGAAGGTCGGGTTTCATATAAGGAGTAAGTTTATCCACATCCCAGCCATAACTTGATGTAGCTACAAATGGTCTTGTTGGATCGAACCTTTTAATGTATTCACGTAATGGTACATATATTTCCTCACGTACAAGGGATTCATTTGCAATTGCCCATAAAACAAGACTTGGGTGATTACGATATCTTTTTACTATATCATATGAGTTTTTGAGAGACAGTTTGGTGTCAAGAGGGTTGGCGAAACTTTTTGTTCCGGGATAGCTCGTCCAACACTGATAGAATGTTTCCCACATCAGTAGTCCGTATTTATCATAGACATCCATTACCTGATCGGGAGGAGAAGGCATATCTTCGCAACCAATCATATTAACATTTGCCTCTGCCATTAAACGGCCTTCATTGTACATTCTTTTCTCGTTCATATCAAGCATCATGTCGGGTTGAATCCATCCACCTCTACAGAATATTCTTTGACCATTTACCCAGAAAATACGCCCGAAATCGCCGTTAATCTCTTTAAAAGTATTGGTTATTTCCCTGATACCGAATGTAGTGTTTTTAATATCGCTTACTTTCCCATCAATTTCAAAAACCAGTTTCAGATTATGCAAATACTGTTTCCCATAACCATTTGGCCACCACAAATACGGGTTATTAATAGTTAATTGAGAATACTCTTTGGGTGAAAATGAAATAGTCAGAGTTTTGCCAGCAGGTACCTCCACTTCTCTCTCGAAGGTTATGGTTTTTAATTTGCCAGGCATTTGCTTTTTATAAGTATTGAAATCGACCTCATTAATCAAATCGATACTGCCCTTTAAAATGCCTTTTCTCGAAGAAGTTCCCGAATTTTGAAGATCTGCTGAAACCGTTATATTGGCATGGGTCGTATCGGGCAAGGGAAGATCAGTTACAATGTAAGGATCAATTATATCCACATCATTGGTATAAGTCAGATATACATTCTGATAGATGCCCATATTCCGGTCCCTGACAACAGGTGCACAATCCCATCCTGCTGAAAATTTCAGTGTTATATCTTTAAAAATATCTTCTCCCTGGCCGCGGAACTGACCGAAGGGCTCAAACAAGTAGCCAGGATTAGGTGTTCCAACATGATCAACCTGGTGAATTTTTACGGCGAGCACATTTTCACCGTCAAAATTCGCATAGTTAGTAATATCATATCTGAATCGCTGGAACATACCAGCCATTTCCTGCGAGTTGGCTATTTGTTTGCCATTCAGCCAAAGATCAGCACGGTAATTAATACCATCGAAATTCAGCCATATTTTTTTACCCTTATTTTCCTGAGAGATCCTGAATGTTGTTCTAAACCAGTAAGGGTCCTTAAAAGCATTGGGATGATCTTTCAGATGGCTGTATTTACCTAAATCCAAACGTTTGCTTAGAGTGTCCGATGCATCAGGTATGCGCAGATCGTTCAAATCGAAGTGAGGGTCAGGATATATACCTGCTTTTACCAAAGCCCTTAAGACAGTAGTAGGAACTTCAGCGTTAGTCCATTTATCATCATTAAAACCTGAAGAAGATATGACACTTTCTTTTTCAGAAACCTGTGTTGATGACTCAAGTTTCCATTCCTTTAATAGTTGCTTTTTATCAGCAGTTATTAAATGCTTATCTTTATTATTACCAGGCGATTGAAGTGTCAATACAGAAACTGTAAACAATACTAATAAGATTCTTTTCATATTTTTTTCAATAATTATTTCCGATTACAAGGCAGGCTGCACCAATGAAACCAGCAAAGTCGCCTAACTCAGCCGGAACAATTTTTGTCTTTTGAGAGGGTACCGGACATATCCATTTCTTCAAAGTTTCTTCCATTGAAATTTTAAAAAAATTATATGCGCTGGTTATAGAACCGCCAATAACAACAATATCGGGATCAATCATATTAATTGACCATGATAGCGGTACAGCAAGATGTGCACCAAATTCTTTCCATGTTTGCAGAGCTTGTTCATCACCCTTGACAGCCAGGTGAAAAACATCAAGAGATGATTTGTCCGCTCCTGAAATGGATTTGTAAATCTTTGAAACACCAGCACCTGAAATAAAATCCTCGATGGTACCTGACTGGTACGGCGAGGGCCAAATTTCTGCTGCCGTGCCTGTTGAACCATTAAATATTTTTCTGTCAAGTACTATAGCGCATCCAAGTCCGGTTCCTAAAGTAAAACCAATTACATTTTTTTGATTCGCCGCTGCACCAAAAATGCATTCGCCTAATATCAGACAATTGGCATCATTATTTAAACAAACGGGAACTCCGAAATAATCTTCGATGGTTTTGCGAAGGGGGAAAAAATGCATGGTCGGCAATTGCGGGCATTCAAGAATAACTCCCCCATCAATATCCAATGGACCTGTAGCGCCTATGCCAATACCCATAACATCGCTGATGGACAACCCTATATTATTTAATGAAAGCTCAACGGAATTTGTAATCCTTTTTATAATCCTCTCAACAGGCTCGGTACCTCCGGTTTGAACTTTAACTGGTGTACCAAGTACTTTGCCATCGGGACTTATAGTCCCAGTCATTATTTTAGTGCCTCCCAGGTCAACGCCGATAATAATTTTACTACTCATTAACGTTTTGCTATTCTTTTATATCTAATTTCCCTTTACCCCAGTATGCCAAAATGAAAATGTAGATAAATGCCAATAAATTGATTGACATACCCCATTTCATGTTTAAATGCTGACCTGTAAACCCTACCAGCCAGCTTACAAAAGCACCTCCTACAATTGCAGTTCCTAAAATACCGGAAATAGTCCCATGATTTTCTTTAAAACTATTAATAGCTGCACTGAATATGGAGGTAAATGAAGCACAGGTAAAGTAACCTGCCAGAGCAAATGCTATAAGTGCCGTGTTTGTGTTTCCTGTTATGGCTACTATTAATGCGATTATTGTACCAAGACTGTGGAAGATAAAGATTTTTTTTTCACTTATAAATTTCATCATTGGCGAAATAATCAACCTTCCACACGCCTGGAATAACCAGAACAGTGCCACTACAAGTGCGGTTTTAGAAGGGAATACTGTAAACATAAATGATCCTTCTTTCCAGAATGACTGAGTATAGCTAACGCCGTGTATCTTATTCATATAGGTCATTATGTATGACGAAACGCCTACTTCGGCACCGACATAAAAAAATATTCCCAATCCGTACGTTATAATAATTGGATTCTTTAGCAGAATGCCTATTTTGGAAAAATTAATTTTCTCCTCCTCATTGAGCCGTACTTCAGGAAATTTTGAGAATGCTAACAATATCAGGAGAACAGCATTAATGACTCCAAATAGAAGATAAACTGTTTTCCAGGAAAATCCATTAGTTTGCATTAAAGGTACCAGTAAAGGACTAAATGCATAACCTAACGCTCCAATTCCTATAACAATTGTCAGGTTAGCCGTATATCTGTTGGGAGTATCCAGTTCTCTGATAAAAGGATTGCCTGCTACCTGAATTGCCGTGACTCCTACTCCCACCAAAAAAATTACCAATATTATAATGATATAATGGTTACTTATGTAAAAAAGGAATGATCCTGCCGCCATTAAAAGAGTCCCCAATAGTAAAATACTTTTTGCACTGTATTTATCCATAGCCATTCCAAAAGGAATTGACATCAGTCCATATGACAAAAAGAATGAAAATGGAAGTAAGGCGGCAATAGTAAGAGAGACATTATAGTCAACCTGAAATTTATCAATGATCACACCAATTACAGAAGTAAGCAAACCAAATGATACGTAAAGTAATATGGTTACAACCAAAAGGAATGAATTTTTCTTTGAATGTACCATATTCTATTCTGTGGTTGTTACTTTGGCCCCGCGATAAAAATTTCCTGCCTCACCACCCTTTGATTTTGCATAGGAATCAATAAACAACTGGACCGGAATAATGCTTTGAATGGAGAAGAGGAACTCATCGGGTTCATTAATAAATATTTGCATAATATTTTTGTTTGAAATCTGATGTTTTTTATTGGTAATGATCAGAACTTTACCTCCAAATTCATTTATGTCTTCAGCCATTTTGAAGCTCTGAGAATAGGTTTTCCCAGCTGCCGCAAAAAGTATAGCTTTAAATCCTTCAGCTACCATTTCCATAGGGCCATGTCTGAATTCGCCGCCCAAAATGCCTGTAGCAGGAATTCTGGTAGCTTCCTTGAACATTAGAGCGCTTTGGCTGGCTGTTGAAAATGATGGGCCTCTTGCGATGATTTGTATCGTCTGTATATCACCTAAAAATGCCAGTGCATCATCCATCCACAATTGATAATTGGCAAGTGTTGTCTTAAAATTAACAATAAGATCTTTAATCATCTTTTTTCTTTCATCATTCCAATTACCTGCTAAATACCATCCTAAAATAAATGAAACAAGTGTTGTTACAACATATGTTTTAGTAGAAGTCATTTCTTCTGTTCCAGCCATACCGAGTAGTGCAATATCTGCTCTTTTAGCAAGAGTACTATCAGCTTCATTAGTAATCCCTACGCAAAAAACATTTGAAGGAAGCTGATTTAACAGTTGAGTCACTTCAAAGCTTTCACCTGACTGAGAAAAACTTATCAGCAAAGTCTTCTTCTTAAGTAAATTGAGGTTATAATGCAATAATTCGCTGGAATTAATCACAAATGAACTTATTTTCAAACTGTTGAACAGAATAGAGGCAGCATGGGATGTAAAATAGGAACTTCCCATTCCTGTAAATATTATTTGCTCAAAGTGTTCATCCTTTATGGTATTGTTCAATTTTTCAAGCAGGTCTTTTCCTTCCGGACTAATATAGTATTGTAAAGTGCGCTCAAGAGCTGCTGGTTGTTCGAATATTTCTTCTAGAAATTTTTTCATATTATTTAAGTTTTATCATGCGCATTACCCAAACACTCTCATTGAAATTCAAACAATGTGAATATGTAACATATAATTGATTATCAAATATATATTGAAAAGCACATGCATCATTATTATGTAGGATAGGGTTGTTGGTTACACGTTTGTAGCCTCTGTCAACGTAGTCAGACTGAAATGCATTGGTGACCCAGTTATCCCTTGACACTTCTAGTTCTTCTATGAGCAGATAGTACGTATTGTTATAATATGCAACACTTGGGGCAGCAAGTGTAGTAGAAGAAGTCAAAACTTCATTAGGCTTTTTATCTGCAAGATCCAGTATGTTCTTACTCTTCTTTACATACACGCTCCACCGTTTGTTTTTTTCTGCACGTTCCGTTCCATTATAGTAGAACAAATAGAAGGTTGAATCATTTTTATTGAAATAGATAAACGGGTTTTGATTTTGTTCTCCAGAAGCATAAGGAACAATAATTGTCTTGTTTTCAAAATCTATCCCATTCTTGCTCTCCATCATAACAATCTGGCTGTCATTAACCTTATTGTATTCAGCATAGAACATATAAAAGATTCCATCACTTATAACCACCGTAGGCCATCTGCAATTACTAAGTATAACGGGATTATATTCGTATTTTATCCAATTTACCAGGTCATTGCTGAATGCAAGACCACCTTTGCGACTATGTTCATCCTTTTCATAATAATCAAGGCCGTAATACGCCCAGTATTTATAACCGTCTTTATTGGCTTCAGCTATTGAAAACGTATGAACCGCATTAGCATCCCAGCTGCATTTATCTCCCTGAAGGATTAACTGGTCGTCAACAATTGTAGGGTAGGTTGACTTCTGCCCGAGAAGGGCACAGCTTCCAATAACCACTAAAGTAAGGAGTATTGCTATTTTCTTTGTACCCATATGTTTGTTTTATAAAAATTGTTTATACAATAAATACTTCAACATCGTAATCAGCAAATTTTTTTAATTCGTTTTCCGATAATTTTTTTGTTGTTATTATACTGTTGACTTCACTCACCTTTGAAATAACTCCCAAACTTCTTCTTCCGAATTTCGAGGCATCAACTACGAGAATTATTTCGCCTGACATTTCCATCATTACGCGACTTGTATTGGCTTCTAAAATGTTGGGTGTTGTCAGCCCCACTTCAAAATCAATTCCATCAACTCCAAGGAACAATTTGTCTGCTGACATTTTCCGTAATGCATCATCGGCCAAAGGGCCAACAAGCGTTGAGGTTTCTTTGAGTAGTAATCCTCCGATTAATATCACATCAATGTCACTATTCAGCAGTATGCTGACAATGTTAATTGCATTGGTAATGACCGTAATCCCTTTCATCTGCTTTATTTCTTTTGCAATAAAGCTGGTTGTAGAACCTGAGTCCAGAATAATTGTATCACCTTCGGAAATGAGTTTGGCAGCCTTTTTTGCGATCCGAATTTTTTCCTCAAGGTTGAGTTTCTCCTTTTCGTTCAATGCTAAACCGTGAAAAAGCTTTCTTGGTTTTATAGCTCCTCCGTGAGTTCTTTTCAGTAAACCTCTCTGTTCAAGAATTGCAATATCCTTTCGGATAGTTACTGATGTTGTATTTAAGATTTCAGGAAGATTTTTTGTTACTAAACGATCTTCTTTTTCGAGAAGTGCTATGATTTTCTCAAGCCGTTCTTCCCGAAATACGACATTATTATTCCCGTTCTTTGTACTTTTCATATACTTATTGTTTAATATTCTTTTATCCCCCGCTTGCATCCGGACGAAATAGTCTGCAATGCTTCACTTCAGAAATATATGAAAAATAGGATATAAAAATTTCTCATGTACAATACGGATAATGAACAAAAACGAAAGTAATTTTCTCTCAATTTTAATTTCTTCAATTTACTTTCATTTTTATTTCCAAAGATTCAACTGTTGTTAAGTGAACTTGCAATTAAACTGTTATTACAATTAATAATAACATCAGAAAAATGTATTTAAAAAAAGCTATGGATTATATCCTTTGCGTTTGAAGCTCCATCCCCAACCAGTTCCACCATCTTTCTGATCCTGCCATAGTACCATTAAGTCATCTGTAAGAAGTTTTATTTCGAAAACACCGGTGGCAGTGGCAGATGAATTCGTACAATCGATAGCGTAATCCAAAATATATGGATCAACAATCGTAATGGTCTTATCAGCGCCATTGACAACAAATGTACCTTTTACGCCTTCATCACCTGCGACATGATGGTAGGTATAATTGATGCTCCCTCCATTAAAGTCAAATACCATTTCTCCATTAATGTCAGGGGTAATCCGGGTACATTGTCCCCAGCTGGCACTAGGCATCCAGTTATCAGGATAATCAGCTAAGTCATTTGTGGTTTGGTAGCAATAATCAGGTATTCCGGTGGCAGGATCAGTATTGTAGACCCAGGTTCTTCCTGCTCCGCCTCCAGTTAGTTCCTTAAAGATTGGTTTATCTACAACTGTTGGATCTGTTGTTGTAACGGTAAAGGTGGTTTCAGCCTTTACTGGTCCTTGTCCGCCTTCACCATAGATATTGCATGATACATTATAGGTGTTTGGAAAAGGATAATAAGAGGAAACCTTCTGTGGCCCCACGAGCTTCTGTCCATTTCCAAAATCCCAGTAGCAAATAAAACCATTATCTGCCACAGCGCTAAAATATGGATTAAAAGGATCAGTAGCGTCAATGACAATACTGGCGTTAGATGGAGGAGGAGCAATTTCCCCGATTTTATCGGCTTGCGGTTCACAGGAAAATAAGAATATCAATGTTAATCCTGTTATTATTGTAAATACTGTTTTTTTCATAATTAAATATCTTTATAAAAAGTTGCTCTAATTTTCATAGATAACATGTCATAAATTAATGATGACTCTAATAAGGATTTTTAGTAAGGTTGTGGTTCAGGTCTCTTTGAATACGAGGTATTGGAAAATAGCGTTTATTATCCGTATAGCCATCCATCAGGTTTCCACGACCGGTACGGACGAGGTCCCAATATCGATGACTTTCCAGTCCAAGTTCAACCCTACGCTCATGGTAAACTGCAGCAAGAGGGTCAGAAATTGCCGTGTGGCCCATGTTAACCCTGAACCGGACACTATCTAAAGGTGATTTCCAATCTCCACCTGTATGGGCTCTTGCCTCTGCCTGCCAGAGAAATACCTCAGCATAGCGAATCACCCTGGTATTCAAAGGTGACTGATCAGGTAACTCACCTCTTTTACTTGCGGGAAGCTGTCCTTTACGTTTATTATATCCGGTAATTGCATCAGGATTGTGAACCGGGTCTTGCCTAGTATAAATAATTTCTTCATCAGGTGTGCCTTTCCATAGCGTATCACCATCAGAAATTATTGTCCATTTTCTGCGAATATCACCCGTTTCGAATTCATTATATAAATCCTGTGTAGGTTGATCGAATCCCCATCCATAGCCATCCCAGCGTGTGCGCTGATAAATCTCGGCATAGGTTGCCTCTCCCATATCATACGGAGCATTAGGGAAAACTTTTCTTTGAATATCGAAAATAGATTCCATACCATTATCGGTTTCAATAATAAAAAGATCACCATAGTTTGGTTGTAAGCGATATTCTTTTGAACCAATAATTTTTGTTGCCAAAGCATCAGCCTCAGTCCATTTTTCCTGGTAAATATATGCTTTTGTTAAAAGTGAAGCTGCAGATCCCCATGTTGCGCGGCCTAAATCATCAGCTGACATCGCGCTTTTCAGAGGTA
>Ga0208478_1000337_pt1 | contig 16932 bp, 18 predicted proteins | sample NGESurdeep072012_5_FD_184462 | JGI IMG/M metagenome (GOLD analysis project Ga0208478, IMG submission 184462) | Arctic peat soil microbial communities from Barrow, Alaska - NGEE Surface sample 415-2 deep-072012 (SPAdes) | ecosystem: Environmental > Terrestrial > Soil > Wetlands > Peat ...
ATTGTTGCCAGCTATTGCGTGGAATCGGAATACCCTGTATTTTATAAACAAGCTGTGTAAATCCGGAACAATCTATTCCTGAAGGTGTCCGGCCTCCCCATATATATGGACTGTTTATGTATTTCATAGCCGTGTCAGCAAAAGAGTCATTTGTTGATACAAAATTGTTACTGAATTCCCGGCCGGTTGAATATTGATTGTTCCCGGCATAAAATACTTTGTCTTCGAAATCGGGATTGAATACTTCACATCCGGCTTCAAGTACCATTTTTGTCTTATCGTTTTTATAACAAAGCAATGACCTGTTCAATACATGTCCGCAGGAGATACCCTCAACCGGAGAGTGCTGAAGATGATCCATGTCGAGCCATCCCTGGTCCTTATCGAATACAGTTTCGATTTTCATCCAGCTGCCTGCTTTATCTACAACAGAATATTTTTCGCCAAACAAGATCTGGCTTAGCATCTCAGATTTATGTGATGGACCTGATCTCAGTGGTACGAAGACATTCTCACAAATAAAATTTTCCATGTGACAATTATTTATTTCAAAATTAATAATTATCCTGAATTCTCTCTTTATTTTCTCTGTGCGACTACGTGCTTTCTCTGTGATTCTCTCCCGCAAAAGCGGGACAAGTTGTGTCAGTTCTTATTTTTTAGTTACACAGAGTGCCACAGAGTCTTCTGAGGTACAGATTGTACTTTAATATCATGTATTTATTTATGAAAATTAATCTAATTTTACCTTTCAAAACTGATTCTCAAAATTACAGCCAATGTCTGGAACTCAGAGCGTTTGGAAACCTACCAGAAAATACATTTTAAATCTTATTTATTTCATACTGAGTACGATAATTGTTGTTGCGATCTGGCCTCACGAATCAAAAGAGAGTTGGATCAGAATTCTTGGGACTTTTATTCTTGTTTCATCGTGTTACCTTGTTCTTTGGCTTTTTCTTGCTCATTTCCGCTCTGAAGTGCTCGATGTTACCAGGAAGACACTTTTTATTATACTTATAATTCTTTCTTTTGTTTCATTAACCAGGTTTGTTGTAACTTTTGCTGATCAGAATTTTTTGTTTCTTATTCCGTTTGTAATCATTCCGGTAGTTATACGAACATTTTACGATGCCCGGCTCGCATTGTTTATCCTGCTGATAACTATTATGCTTTCGGGATTTATGGTACCTGATCCTTTTGTCTACATATTTATGAGTTTTATCTCGGGTATGATTGCAATATTTACTTTGACAAATATTTACAGACGGGCTAAATTATTCATTACTGCTGTGTCAGTAATAATCAGCTACTCAGCTATTTATATTGCATTAAGCCTGATGCATGACGGAAGTTTTGATAGAGTTAAATTATCTGAATTTTTCCTGTTTACCGGCAATGGGCTTCTTGTTCTGATAAGTTATCCGATGATTTATATTTTTGAAAAAAGGTTCCTGTTTCTTTCAGATACTACATTACTTGAGCTGGCAGATACAAATCAACCTTTGTTACGAAAACTAGCTGAGGAAGCTCCCGGGTCATTCCAGCATTCACTTCAGGTTGCAAACCTTGCTGAGGAGGCAGCCAGAATGACCAGCGCTAATCTTCTCCTGGTTCGAACAGGTGCACTTTATCATGATATCGGCAAAATTGCAAATCCAAAATACTATATTGAAAATCAGTCTGATGGATTAAGTCCTCATGATAATCTCAATCCGGAGGATAGCGCTAAAGTGATCATAAATCACGTCAAAAACGGAGTAATTCTGGCAAAAAATTTCAAGCTCCCAATTCAGATTATAGATTTTATCAGGACACATCACGGAACTACTGTTGCTTACTTCTTTTTCAAGAAATATACCGATATGCATCCCTGGGATACGAGTAAGGAAAAAGAGTTTACATATCCTGGTCCCAAACCATCTTCAAAAGAGACAGCGATTATAATGATGGCTGATGCCGTGGAGGCCTCTTCACGGAGTCTTGTGAAATATACAGAAAAATCTATAAGTGAACTTGTTGAAAGAATTGTTTACCTCCAGGAACAAGACGGACAGTTCTCTGATATCCCCCTCACTTTCAAAGATATTTCTGATATCAAAATTGCCTTTAAAAAAAGGTTATCAAATATCTATCATGTACGGATTGCCTATCCCGAAAGAGAGTTTTAGCTATGGGAGGAAGCTGTATCTTCCCTGCACTCTATGATCTGAGCTCTTTGCCCTGTGCAGTTCACCTCATATCAATAACCTCGGCATCTTTGAATTTTCCTGACTGAAAAATAAAAGTATCGGGTTCAGGTTTTACTTTAAGATTATATTCATTGACCTGCAGAGTGTTTATAACGCCATCCCTTCTCTTATACTCAAGGCTAATGAGATTTAAAAGAGATTTTCCTATAGAAAGTCTGACCCTGAGGAGCTCACTTTTTATATCTTCCGGATAAAGGTCGATTACATATGAATCAGATTTCTCCTCTACCATACGGCTTTTATATCCTTTTTTGTACATTGAGAATATCACTGAAGGACGATTCTTAAAAGTATTATCTTTCTTATCGACTTTGGTAATTGTTACCTCTTTTTCTGCAGAAAGATAACTCCATGATGTTTCTCCATTAAACCAGACGATATTATCAGGAAGGTCGAGTTTATATTTATCCTTGCTGATAATAACAGATCCTTCCAGTGTGTCATTTGTATTATCTGTCTGGTTTGTGGTTATCAGTTTGAATTTCATAGAAACGGAAGGGGCCTTAAGTGCATTATCTGAGAACTTATCAAGAATCTTAATGGCTTCCTGATCATTTTGGCCGGGAGCATTCAGAGTGAACAGAAGAAGAAAAAAAAGAATGATTGCAATGGGTCTCATCTAAATAGTTTTATTCAAGACGCTTCAAAATCTGTTCCAAAGCAATAAAATCAATACAGAGGACATCTCTGGCTTTACTTCCTTCAAATGGCCCGACAACTCCTGCAGCCTCAAGCTGATCAATAATTCTTCCTGCCCTGTTGTATCCAATTGAAAGCTTTCTCTGAATTAGTGAGGTGGAACCCTGCTGATGCTGAACAACAAGCCGTGCAGCTTCATCGAACATGGGATCTCTTTTACGAAGATCAACCTCAAGGACGCCAGACTCGCTGTCGTCAACATATTCCGGCAGATGCATTGCATCGGCATATCCTTTTTGAGATCCGATGAAATCTGTGAGTTCTTCTATTTCCGGTGTGTCTATAAAAGCACACTGAACCCTTACGGGCTCATTTCCTGAAGAAACCAGCATATCACCTCGTCCAACCAGTCTGTCAGCTCCGGTGGCATCAAGAATCGTACGTGAATCTATAGATGAAAATACACGGAATGCGATTCTTGTGGGGAAATTTGCTTTTATAAATCCAGTGATAATATTTGCCGATGGTCTCTGGGTCGAAATAATCAGATGTATGCCGATAGCCCTGGCGAGTTGTGCCAGCCTGCCTATTGGCCCTTCTATCTCTCTGCCGGCAGTCATTATCAGGTCGGCAAACTCATCAATAATTAATACAATATATGGTAGGTATTTATGTCCTTTTTCAGGATTCAGTTTTCTTGATATAAACTTTTCGTTGTATTCCTTGATATTACGTGACTGGGCGGCTTTAAGAAGCTCCAGCCTGTTGTCCATCTCTATGCATAGCGAATTGAGCGTTTTAATAACCTTTTGGGTATCAGTGATTATTGCATCCTCTTCGTCCGGAAGCTTTGCAAGAAAATGTCGTTCAATCTTAACATACAAAGGTAATTCCACTCTTTTGGGATCGATGAGAACAAATTTAATCTCGGCAGGATGTTTCTTGTACAGAATTGAGGTTATGATTGCATTTATCCCGACAGACTTGCCCTGACCGGTTGCTCCGGCCACCAGAAGGTGTGGCATTTTAGTCAGATCGACTATATATGGCTCATTTGTAATGGTTCTTCCGAGTGCGAGCGCTATATCGAATTTTGTCTCCTGGAAGGCTTTTGACATAATGAGCGATCGCATTGAGACCATTTCCGGTTTTTTATTAGGGACCTCTATGCCGACCGTTCCCCTTCCGGGAATTGGTGCGATAATTCTTATCCCTAATGCGGAAAGGTTAAGAGCGATATCATCCTCGAGTGATTTTATGCGTGCCAGTCTTACTCCGCGCTCAGGTACAATCTCATACAATGTTACCGTAGGACCAACAGTTGCTGATATGCTTTTAATGCTGATCTTATGATCGCCAAGAGTTTTTATAATATTTTCTTTGTTCTCAAAAACTTCAGAATTATCAAAGGCACTCTCTGATTTGTGTTCTTTAAGAATTGAGACAGGAGGGAATTTGTATCTTGAAAGATCAAGACGCGGATCATAGTCTCCCATTATTCTGTCAACCTCATTAGCCGGGAGAGTATCTGTTGCTTCAGGGCGCGTAATATTTATTGGCACATCTTCACCTTGTGGAATGGAAGATCTGTCATTGTCAAAGTCCCGGATTATGGAACCTGTTGAAACCACTTCCGGAATTTCTTCATCTAAATCCTCATTATCAGCATATTGTTTTGTAGTTCGTACAACAAACTCAACTTTGTTGTTATCATGGACTTTATCACTGGTTGATTTTATTTCCGGATTTACTGAATCAGAATCCGTCAAAGCATCGGACATTGTAACGACATTTTGTTTATCAGAATGTTTTCTGAATTTCAGGAATGAAGGTAACTTTAAACCGAATGATTCAGGTTTGACTCTTAATGCAAAAACCAGATATGATATTGTCATAAACGTCAGAACAATTCCCGTTCCTATCATTCCCATGAAAGCATTCATCCACTTTACGATATGGTATCCCTGGGCACCTCCAGGTCCACTGCCCAGGTAAACATTTGATTTACTGAAGACAAAACCAAGAATAAGTGAAAGAATGATTGTTGCGAAAGAAAACTTGGCAATCAGTTTAAAGGGCTTGATATTCGGGAACTTGAGCAGGTATAATCCAATAGAACCAAAAATCAGAGGAATGAAAAATGCGCCAAATCCAAAACCATTGTTGATAATCATTTTAGCAAGGAAATGGCCGCTTTTTCCTGACCAGTTTTTAACAGCTATATCAGGGCCTGAAACTATATCTGAATCAGCAATACTGAGGTCAGTTTTCCACCAGAAGAGGTACGCAACACATGCCAGAAGAAGATATAACGCAAAGCCAGTAATAAGAATTCCTATAACAAATTTAATCCTCTCATCTGTAATGAAAGATTTGGTTTTTACTGGACTTTTTGTGGTTTTTGTATTCTTTTTACCGATATCTTCCTTCTCTTTATTCATCTCTGGGTAAAGTTTTTTCGAAACAGTTATCGTTTTTTAAACGCAACCCAAAGGTAATAAATTTGAGCCTTACTCAAAAAGCTGATAAATGATTTTGTTTGCGTATTGGATATTTTTAAATTATGGAATGAAGGAATAATGGAATAATGGAACGATGAAATTGTCATTAACTTTTATCTTTTACCTTTTGTCTTCTGTCCTGAGCCCTTTGCACTGTGCTTTAAAGGCTGATCATTTTATTAATGAACTTGTCGATTTCCTCCCTCGATACCTTCATGAATTTTTGTCTTCTTTCAAAGGCCTCATCAGGTATTTCTTTTTTATATACTGTTTCTGCCTCAAAATGAAGTTCCGCAGTCCCCAGGAAAAAGAAAAAGCTCATAAGTACTCCGTCGATCTGACTGAAAGGTGTGGCGGTATTTGGATTCTTAATATTTATCTCATTTGTGTACCATATTTCATAAAGTTTGTTCATTTCAGCAGGGAATGTGACCTCCGCATTTTTACAGTTGTATCCGCAGATTACCGATGTCTTTGAAGTTTTCCTGATCACTATTCCTTTCATCGCGTCAAAACCAGGAAACTGTTCGCCAGGTTGAACAGCATAGAAATACTTTAAAGTAAAAAGGCTGAAATATGTGTCTAAAATTCCTTTATCAGGATTAGCCAGATTAAGTATTCCGGAATTTCCAAAAGAAGAAATCATTTCGAAGATGATTTTATTGTTTTTAAAAGATACAACAAGGTTTTTAGGCAGAACTTCTTTTGGCATTGGTCCAAAATTGCCAATATAATCTATGTTATAATGGATTTCCCCCTGATTTATATATTTTCCCCCTCTTTCTTTACAGGAGAAACCTGTTACTGCGAAGATTATCGCAATGAACAATATATAGCTGAATCTCACTTATCTGGTAATATTTGGAATTTGTAAATGTAGTATTTTTTTTTAATTTCAATTCTAACAATTGATATTTATAAGATTTATAAGATGAGGTCCCATATAAAACATAAATAATTAAGATTTCTATTCTTAGTATTCTGATAAAGAATTCTTTGAATTTTATACTTTTGTGATCTTTAAAGAATAAATTCTATGGAAAAGAAACTTGCCGTAGTTGCGCTGGGAGGTAATGCTTTGTCAAGAGGTGATCAGGCAGGAACTATTGATGAACAGGAACAAAACACTACTGAAACTCTTGAAAATCTTATCTTTTTAATAAACGATGGTTACGACATTGTAATAACCCATGGGAATGGACCTCAGGTAGGTAATATCCTTATGAGGAATGATGCAGGGGAACAGTTATACGGCATTTCCCAGATGCCTGTAGATATTTGTGTCGCTGATTCGCAGGGCGGAATTGGATATATGATCGAAAGGATGTTCAGAAATGTTTTAAACAAACATAGGATTACTAAAAACGTTATCTGCATTGTAACGCAGGTTTTGGTTGATAGTAATGATCCGGCATTCAACGACCCGCAAAAAAGAGTCGGTAAAATTTATTCAAAGGGACAGGCTGATGAACTTTCTGCCAGAAAGGGATGGATTTTCAAAGAGGAGGTCAAATCTCAGGGAGGTTTCAGGAGGGTTGTACCGTCTCCGGCTCCTGTTGCCGTGGTTAATGAATCAATTATTTGTGACCTTGCAAGGAAAGGAAATATTGTTATTGCAGCCGGAGGTGGAGGAGTACCCGTATATATTGATGAAAAGAAAGATGTCAGACCGGCAGAAGCAGTTATTGACAAAGATCTGGCCTCTTCGCTTTTGGCAACACAGATTGGTGCCGACGAGTTTTATATTCTTACTGATGTGCCTTATATATATATCAATTATAAACAGCCAAATCAGGAGATAAGGGAATTTCTCAACTATAATGATACTCTGAAATACCTGATCGATGGTCAGTTTGCAAAAGGGAGCATGGCACCAAAGATAGAGGCATGCCTGAATTTTATTAAACATGGCGGCAGAAAAAGCGTTATCACTGAAGCATTTAAACTGGCTGATAAGAAATTTGGATCTAAAATCACTATGGAATATGAGGACGATCGACGATAGGTACTCGGTACTGGGTTCTGGGTCAATTTGACTGAGCACCCAACACCTAGTACCCAGCACCCAGCACCAAAAAATTATACTAGATGAACAAATTTATCTATTTTTACCCAACCAAAATTCTAAGTTATGGCTATAAACCTTCACAACCGTCATTTCCTTAAACTGCTTGATTTTACTCCTGAAGAGATTACATATCTGCTCGATCTGTCTGCAAAGTTGAAGGAGGCGAAACATAATGGCACTGAGAAACAGCACCTTAAAGGGAAAAACATTGCACTGATTTTTGAAAAAGCTTCAACACGAACCCGTTGCGCTTTTGAAGTTGCTGCTTATGACCAGGGAGCGCATGTAACTTACCTTGGGCCTACCGGTTCCCAGATTGGTCAGAAAGAGTCTATGAAAGATACTGCCAGGGTACTTGGCAGTATGTATGATGGAATTGAATACCGTGGTTATGGACAGGATATAGTCGAAGAACTTGCCAGGTATGCAGGAGTGCCTGTTTGGAATGGCCTGACTAATGAATTTCATCCAACTCAGATCCTTGCCGATTTTCTTACAATGACAGAACACTCTGATAAACCTCTTAATAAAATGGTTTTTTGCTACCTGGGCGATGCCCGGTATAATATGGGTAATTCCCTGATGGTTGGCTCTGCCAAAATGGGTATAGATTTCAGAATTGCAGCTCCAAAAGAGTACCAGCCATCAGAGGAGCTGGTGGCAAAATGCCGTGCTGTTGCAAAAGAGACAGATGCAAAAATTACTATCACCACGAATGTTGATGAAGCTGTTAAAGGTGCAGATTTTCTATATACTGATGTATGGGTATCAATGGGAGAACCTGATTCTGTCTGGGAAGAGAGAATCAGATTATTAAAACCCTTCCAGGTAAATATGAAAGAAATCGAAAAGACAGGAAACCCATCAGTTAAATTTCTGCATTGTCTTCCTGCATTTCATAACAGGGATACTAAAGTAGGAGAGGATATTTTTAAGAAATTCGGCCTCGATGGGATGGAAGTGACTGAAGATGTTTTTGAATCAGAACATTCAATAGTTTTCGATGAGGCAGAAAACCGGCTTCATACTATTAAAGCTGTTATGGTTGCTACATTAGGAAAATAAAATACCTCTCCCTAAATCCCCCGCCTAAGCGTGGCAGGCTCTCCCCCAAGAGGGAAGAGGTGTTTTTACTTTATCAGTTCTTTTATAAAATAAAAAGTCATAGCAAATGACGCCGCAAGTTTAAGGCCGATACCTGTAAGGAAGCTCAGCAGGCTTCCGAAACCGGCCTTAAAAGCGTAACTCATATCATCTTTGAATATCATTTCCCCAACAAATGCACCGATTAACGGTCCTAAGATTATTCCAAGGGGACCAAGAAAAACCCCCACGATTAAACCAATAGTCGCGCCTTTGGTTCCGTATTTTGAACCGCCGAACTTTTTGGTTCCCCATACCGGTACAATATAATCCAGAACAGTAACTAAAACTGCTATTGTACCAAGAATAATTAATGTAGGAGTAGTAAACTGTCCGAACCTCGTAAGATGAAGAAATATTAATCCAAGAAAACTTAAAGGAGGTCCGGGTAATACAGGAACCAGGCAACCGATTATCCCTATGATCATAAAAATGATCCCAAGAATAAGGAGTAAATAATCAGACATCTAAATTAACCTTTTCACTTCTTGCCAAGATCTTCGAACTCGACGTTTGTGAATTCTTCTGCTACCATTGCAATTTTTTCATCGCTGATATCAGCAATGAGTGCTGGTTCTGGAGCTTTTGATTCAAACTTGCCATTAACAATATATGTAACAGCGTCTTTTAATCCTTCCGAAAACTTTTCAAAATCTTCTTTATACAGGAAGATCTTATGTTTTTCATAAAATACTTTTCCTTCTTTACCTAAACGTTTCTTGCTTTCCGTAATGGTCAGATAATAATCATCTTTCCTTGTAGCTTTCACATCAAAAAAGTATGTTCTCTTTCCGGCACGCACCACTTTGGTGAAAATTTCTTCTTTTATGTTTTTATCATCATGCCCGTTTATGACTTCCTGTATTCCGGCTTCTTCTTCCATTTCTAAGTCAGTTAGTGTTAGGGTTTTGTTTTGTATTGTCAAATGTAACAATTATTTTATCAAATCAAAACCTGTCAGATTATTTGTTCTTAATTTTGTCTTGTTGTATTGATGGTAAGGGAAAAAGAGTATTTTTGCAGCGGAAATTTGAGGTTCTTTATAAATGATAAGCAGAAGACTATTACGTATAAAAGCCCTGATGGCTCTTTATGCTTTTAACCGCAGGGAGGATGAGAATCTTGCTCAGGCCGAGACTGAATTGATGTTCAGCATTGGTAAAAGTTATGATCTTTATCACTATCTGCTGCTGCTTGTACTTGAGGTCGCTGATATTGCAGTAGAGAAGATCGATCAGGCTCTTCAGAAAAGAATGCCGTCTCACGAAGATCTTAATCCAAGAAGAAGGTTCATTGATAATCAGGTTATCGCCCAGCTTAGAAAAAACATTGAATTCAGGACCTATATTTCCTCTAAAAAACTTTCCTGGGTTAACAACTCACATATTCCGCGCCTGCTTTATAATAAAATGATTGTATGGGAAGTCTATGAAGAGTATATGAAGACGGAAAATAATAATTATCTGTCTGATAAGAAATTCATTATAAGGCTTATTACTGAGCTATTTTCAAATTCTGAAGATCTCCATTCAAACCTTGAAGAACAGAGCATATACTGGAATGATGATATGGAATATATTTCATCAATGGTTGAGAAAACACTGAAAAAATTTAAAACAGATTCAGGAGAAAAAGCTCCATTAATGCCTTTATTTAAAAATGATGAGGATGAAGAATTTGTGAAAATTTTATTCAGAAAAGCAATCCTTCATTCAAAAAAATGTTCTGAACTTATTGATAAAAATACGACCAACTGGGAAGTTGACAGAATTGCCCTTATGGACATCCTTGTTATGCAACTGGCAATAACTGAAATACTTGAATTCCCTGAAATACCTGTGAAGGTTACCCTTAATGAATACATTGAGATTGCCAAATACTATTGTACTTCAAAAAGCAGTACATTTGTCAACGGAATTCTTGATAATATAGTAAAAGAAATCCGTGATGAGGGACTTTTTAACAAGTTTGGCAGAGGTCTGGTTGGTGAAACACTGACAGACGAAGGTTTATAAATTAACATTAGATAAGTGTTATGAGGAAGATCATAATAATATCTTTGATTCTGGTAGCTATATTAGCTTCATATTGTGGGAGAGGAACGGGAAAAGATTCAGTCAATTCCGCTTCAAAAACGAATAGTACCGGGACAAGTGAGATAATCTTCAGGGAATATCAGCACGATTTTGGAAAAGTTGCAGAGGGAGAAAAGGTCAGTTTTACTTTTATATTTGACAATAAAGGAACAGGAAATCTTATTATCTCTTCAGCGACAACAACATGCGGATGCACTGTTCCAAAATATGATACAAAGCCGATTCCTCCAGGGGCAAATGGAAACATGGAGGTCGTTTTTGACACTTCCGGCCGAAACGGAATGCAGACAAAAACCATTACAGTGAAGTCGAATGCTTCAAAACCTGTTGTACTATTAAAAATTACCGCAGAAGTAGTAACCACTAATAAATAATAATAATTAATAATTGAAACAATGACCAATTTTGCTTATTTGTATTTGATGGGTCAACCTGGCGGAGCAGCCGGGCAGAGTAACCCGCTCGTGACTTTCCTTCCGCTTATTCTTGTTTTTGTTGTTTTTTACTTTTTCATGATCAGACCGCAGATGAAAAAGCAGAAGGAAATGACAAGCTACAGGAGCTCCCTGAAAAAAGGTGATAAAGTTATAACCACTGGAGGAGTATACGGGAGAATATATGAAGTGAAGGATAACTATGTAACTGTCGATGTTGGCGGAGATGTAAAACTGAGAATTGACAAAAATGCTCTTCTGAAAGATCCGTCAGCCGATGAATTATAACTAATTCCTTACACTCAACCTTTTGTGAAAGGAGAAAATGGAAAACGGACAGAAAACCTTATGAAGAAGGGAGTAAGAGTGATCAACAGAGATATTGCTGTTTTTGCTTTCTTTCTTTTTATCTCTTTTATATTCTGGTACCTTAATTCCCTCGGAAAAGAAAATGAAGCCGGAATAAAATATCAGGTACACTATACCAATATTCCTAAAGAAAGGGTTATTACTGCAGAACAACCCACTGACCTGAACCTCTTTCTTAAAGGTCCGGGTTATTTAATATTGAAACTTAAAATTTCAGGCCGAAAAGCACCCCTGATAATTGATATTTCAAAAGTCAGTTATAAAAGAGCTCCAGGTGATAAAGCATTAAACTATTATATTGTTACATCGGGACTTACAAAAAGTCTGAATGTACAAATAAGATCAGGATGCGAGATTACCTCAATCAAGCCCGATACCCTCTTTTTTACATTTGATAAAATAGTTGCAAATTCAACTATTATACCTGATAATAAGTCTGATAATAAAAAAAAACGATGACGGTTTATCCGGGATAAACTTAAATGACAGTAGGAAGGAAACCAGTATTTAAGCTTGGCATTACAGGCGGTATCGGAAGCGGCAAAACATCTGTATGCAGGGTTTTCGATGTCCTCAGAGTACCTGTCTTTTCTGCTGATCAGGAAGCGCAGGAAATTATGGGGAATGACAGCGGTATCATCAGAAGGCTCAATTCTATTGCCGGGAAGGACCTTTACATTAACGGGAGCCTTGACCGAACGGAACTGGCTGCAATTATCTTTAATGACAGAACACTACTTGAAAAGGTAAATTTACTTGTTCATCCTGCTGTTTTTGATCACTTCAGGAATTGGGCACTAGAACAGACTGCTCCCTATATAATTATGGAGGCAGCAATACTTTTTGAAAGCGGAGCTTCAAAATTTGTGGACAGGATCGCAACGGTTGTGGCGCCGGTTGAACAGAGAGTGGAAAGAGTTATTCAGAGAAATAAACTTTCCAGGGAACAGGTTATGGAGAGGATGAAGAATCAGATGAATGACGAGACCAGGATAAAGCTATCGGATTATATAATCAATAATTCCGAAAATGATATGATCTTGCCTGCCATCCTGAAGATTCACGATGACATTTTAACATTTATTAATACTCAGTCCTGAATATGGGAATCTTTGGAAAATGGCTTGGTGGAGGACTTGGATTTGCAATGGGCGGACCTATAGGCGGCCTGTTGGGTTTTCTGGTAGGCTCTATGATTGACAGTACCACAGTTCATACATCAACCTATACTGCCGGAACTGCCAGGACAAGCCAGGGTGATTTCGGAATGAGCCTTCTGGTTCTAGTTGCAGCAGTTATGAAAGCTGATGGAAAGGTTGTCAAATCTGAACTCGACTATGTTAAACAGTTCTTTGTCAGGCAATTCGGACTGGAATCTGCCAAGCAGGCTCTACTAATGCTAAAAGACATACTTAAACAGGAAATCCCCGTAAGAGATGTTTGTCTTCAGATAAAAGGAAACATGGATTATTCCTCGCGGCTGCAATTGTTACATCTGTTATTTAATGTATCTCTTGCAGACAGTGTCATCCACCATTCGGAAATTCAGATTATTGAAAAAATTTCGTCATATCTGGGAGTTGCTTCCAACGATTTTTTGTCAATAAAGAATATGTTTATTCCCGAAACAGATTCTTCTTACAAAATTCTTGAAATAGATCCCTCTGCTTCAAATGAAAAGATTAAAAAAGCATACAGAAGTATGGCTATGAAATATCATCCTGATAAAGTAAGCCACCTAGGTGATGATATCAGAAAATCTGCAGATGAGAAGTTTACCATGGTTAATGAGGCATATGAAAAGATTAAAAAGGAACGAAATATGAACTGATCTGGAAAATTGAAAAAAATATCAGTTATGAAACGGACTTTACGATTCTAGAATTAAATTTGTATTTAAATAAATAAGAGATGATTTTAAAAGATATTCTGGCAATTTCTGGCGAACCCGGGCTTTTTAAGTTTATTGCTCAGGGGAAAAATGCAATAATTGTTGAACACCTTGAAACAAAAAAAAGAAGCAGTGCTTATGGATCAGCAAAAGTAAGCTCGCTGGAAGAAATTGCAATTTTTACTGATAAAGAGGATATGCCTCTCGGGAAGGTTTTTAACCTGATTCACGAAAAGGAGAACGGCGGACCTGCATTAGATTCAAAAGCAGATACCGTCAAATTGAAAGCATGGTTTGAAGGGATTCTTCCGGAATATTCAAAAGATAAAGTGTATACCAGCGACATAAAAAAGGTTGCTCAGTGGTATAATATCCTTCATAACCTCAACCTTCTTATTAAGGAGGAACCAGAAACAGCACCTGAAGGAGAACAAGTTCCTGTTGCAGAAAAGAAGAAAAAGAAAACCACTCCTAAACCAAAGATTGAGTAAACCTGAAATAATTATTTCATCTATGAACTTTGGTGGTAATGAGGTAGTCTATAGTTATTCGGAATCAGGTATTATTATTGTTCCTGTTCCATATGACGAAACAAGTACATGGATGAAAGGAGCCGATAAGGGACCTGATGCTATTCTCGAAGCCTCTGTCAATCTTGAATTCTACGATGTAGAAACAGCTTCCGAAGCTCATCTTTTAGGTATAAATACAATTGCCCCTGTCTTAGAGAAAGCAACACCTCAAAAACTTGTCAAAGCTGTTCATGACAGAATACTATCACTTTTATCAGAAAAGAAATTTCCTGTAATTATTGGCGGTAACCATACTATCTCCATCGGAGCTATAAAAGCTTTTTCAGAATATTTTGAAAATCTTACAATACTTCAACTTGATGCTCATGCTGATTTGCGACAGGTATATGAAGGATCAGAGTTTAATCATGCCTGCACTATGGCGAGAGCCCGTGAATTTGCACCAATAGTTCAGGTTGGTATCAGAAGCATGTCGGCAGAAGAATTGCCATTCGTTGAAAAGGACAGAATATTCTTTTCGCATGAGCTTTATTATGACAAGAGTCTATATGACAAAGCTCTTGACAAACTTACGGAGAATGTATATATCACTATCGACCTTGATGTATTTGATCCATCTATAATGCCATCTACAGGAACCCCGGAGCCGGGGGGACCTTCATATTATGAACTGCTGCATTTTATGAGGGATGTTATAAAAATCAGGAATGTTGTCGGATTTGATATTGTTGAATTATGTCCCTCTGCGACAAATAAATCTCCCGATTTCATTGCTGCGAAAATAATATATCAGCTTCTGAGCTATAAATTTTTCAACCCCCCAACCCCCCATTTGGGGGGCTAAACTCCACTTTTGGCCACCCCTGCAGTCAGGCGCCTCCCTAAAATTGCCTACAAGGCAATTTCTTAACGGTCTGCCCCATTTTGGGGATTTAGGGGGTAAAACAAGTTAATCCTCTTTTTTCGCCTCCTCCCATATAACATTCATCTCATCGAGACTCATATCGTGAAGTGAGATACCTTTTTTCAGTGTTTCTTTTTCGAGATAATTAAACCTCTTAATAAATTTCCTGTTAGTTTTTTCAAGAGCTGCTTCCGGATCAATTCCATATAGGCGCGATGCATTTATAATTGAAAAAAGTACATCGCCCAGTTCTGATTCTATTGATTCAGTATTATGGACTTTTATTTCCTCTTTCAGCTCTGAAATTTCCTCAAGAACTTTGTCCCATATCTGATCTCGTTTCTCCCAGTCAAACCCGACAGCCCTTACCTTTTCCTGGATCCGGTTGGCTTTTACTATTGCAGGCAATGATGATGGAACGCCTGAAAGAACTGGTTTGTAGCCATTGTCCTCCTTGATTTTGAGTTGTTCCCAGTTCTCCTCAACCTCTGAAGCTCCGGAAACGCTGACATCACTAAATACATGCGGATGCCTGTAAATGAGCTTATTATTGATACCTTCCAGAACATCTGCCATTGTAAAAACTCCTTTTTCAGTACCAATTTTGGCATAAAAGACTATATGAAGCATGAGATCACCAAGTTCTTTTTTTATTCCTTCATCACTCCCGGAGAAAATAGCATCGGCTAATTCATAAGTCTCTTCTATTGTAAGTTTCCGCAGACTCTCATTAGTCTGTTTCATGTCCCACGGGCACTTTACCCTAAGTTCATCTATAATGCCAAGAAGCCTGTCAAACTCTTCAAGGCTTTTATTTTTATCATTCATTAGTCATTTTTTTAAAACAAACGGTTAGGGGATGCAGTTTTGTTTGCAAGATCGATACGTAACACAGATCCGACTGAAAGACTCAGTAATTCCGAAACATCAGCACCATTGATGGATATTTCAAGAAGATCAAGCTGGTTGAATCTCGCCAGCATCTCACCTACAGGCACATCACCGTACTTCATGGAAATCTGATCTGTATAATTCTTATTGCTCTGAATAAGAATCCTGTAAGCTTTATTTTCAAATACCCGGTAAAAAACCTCCCTTGTTATATTAGAGATGGCATTCCCATAGGAGTCAATGAAAATAATACTGCCAATGATTACATCCTTATCGATTGTTGCCCTTAACGGCACTCTTTCACTAAGTGACTTAACAGATTTTCCAAGTTCGGATGGTTTTTTCCCTGCTATAAGATCTGAAGCAGCTTTCGCAAATATTTCAAGTTCGTCGTAAGTTCCCTGATGATCTATTTTTATTACCTCCTCAGGATCTGAATTAAGAATGAGATTAAAAATTCCATTGTCAGTTCCTATGAAAAAATGATCTTTGGCTCTGACAATCAGATGATCCTGATCCTTGTGTGCTTCTGAATGAATGCATATGATATGAATTGAACCTTTAGGATAATTATTATAGGTATTTCTTATTATAAAAGAGGCACGTGAGATATTAAACGCAGGGATATTTCCGGCGTTATCAATTATAATTGTTCCCGGACACCTGCTGCTAAGCTTTCCTTTAATGATTCCATAATAGATATCATCTGGCTTCCATTCTGTTGTTAATGTTATTACCGGCATATGAAAAAACTTATAACAAAGATAATCTTCTAAGGAAAAAATAACCTTACTTTGTACTTATCAATGAATTTTTTTATGAACTATTTACCATATTCCAGGATGAATTTGGCGAATGGAACTTCAGTTCATTAATTTTTGTAAGGTTTAATGACAGAGATAATTATTTTTCTTGAGGATATTGACCCTGTTGTCTTCTTCGGAACAAACAATTCGCTGCTTGATAAAATCCGCAGTTTCTTTCCTAAAATTAAGATCATGGCCAGAGGTAATGAGATTAAGTGCATGGGAGAGGAGACTGAGATAACAATATTTGCGGAAAAGTTTAATGAGCTGATCGAATACTATCGGAAATATCACCGGCTTGACGAACAGGACATTGAAAAATATCTTTTTGATGCTGAACACATGAAGTCAGCATCAAATGGTGAGTTTGAACAGGTCATAATTTTTGGTACGAGCGGAAAGCCT
>Ga0208478_1000338_pt1 | contig 16876 bp, 12 predicted proteins | sample NGESurdeep072012_5_FD_184462 | JGI IMG/M metagenome (GOLD analysis project Ga0208478, IMG submission 184462) | Arctic peat soil microbial communities from Barrow, Alaska - NGEE Surface sample 415-2 deep-072012 (SPAdes) | ecosystem: Environmental > Terrestrial > Soil > Wetlands > Peat ...
GTCCCATGCGCCGACGGCATCAACTAACGCGCAGTTTGGAAACAACGGCAATCACTTGATTCTGACCGCTCACGCAACTGGCCTGGTCTATCCACAGCCGAACGACGGCCGCGTTGACGTCTTGCACTGAAATGTCGAAGGGCTGAATGCGATCAAACGGCACTTGCCGGCTGTCCTGCTGTTTTCCGTTGGCCGTGACCTCGACCACGATCTTGTTACTTGAGCTCGGTGAGTCGTTGGCCTGGGCGACGTTCATCGAGAGGTGCATGAACCGGTGGGCAAGCCGTAATTCGAGCTCGGCTGGATTATACGTGCCGCAGGTATTGAGTGCAACGCCCATACCGGGCACATCGGTCTGATCAGCTAAATCGAAGCGGGCTTGTTTCCACTCCCCCTTGCTGGCGAAGATGTCGGTCAAGGACAGGTCTTTCCCGCTGGCACTTGAAGGCAGGACCCGCGGTGAGGTCGGTGACTCCGAGGGACCGGCGCTGCTGCTGATGTCTCCGCTGGGCGTGGCCGGACTTGGATAGCCAAGTTGGCTGCTCGCCGAGGCCGAGGGCCCGGCACTTGCGCTATCCGCACTCCTCATCGGCTCGGCATTGGTGGCTCTGGTCCCACTGGGGACACTGGTGCAGGCGACCGACGTGGCCAGCATGACTGCGACAGCCACTTGCCCAAAACTGATCGACACTCGGTGCGTACGCATTCTGGTCCCCGATGAGCAAAGCTGCGTCAGCTGAGGTGGTATCCGCCGTGCTGATCCTAGGCGGTGGCCCGGCCGCCCGATCACAGAGCACCTGGTATGAACGCTGCTGGGCGGCCAGATCGGCTGGCCGAGACGTCTGCCGGGAGTTGTTCGTGTTCGCCGCGATCGGTCGGTACTGCTTCCGCCACCGCCGAGCCGTGGCGCTGGCCTGGGTGCTCACGGTCATCGTGGGCTTCGTCGGCGGCGGCCAGGTTTTCAGCAAGCTCTCGTCCGCCCGCGGCTCGAGCTCGGCGGAGTCCGTGCGGGGTTACCACCTGCTGCAGGACAGCACCCCGTACGGCAGCCGGGTGCTCGCTCTGGTCGACGGCGCGCCAGTCGCTGACCCGGCAGTCCGCCAGGCGATCACCACCGCGGCCGACGCGGTCCGAAAGCTGCCCGGCGTCGGCAGGGTGGTCGACCCCTACAGCACCCCGCTCCCCGACCTGCGCGCTACCGACGGCCGCGCCAGCCTGATCGCGGTCGACCTGCGCAAGGACCTGTCCACGGCGGCCGAGAACGGCGCCGTCGACAGGGTGGAGCAAGCGCTGCGCCAGATCCCGACCGCGGCCCCGGGCGCGACCGTGCGCTTCGGCGGCAACCTGCTGCTCAACCGGGAGATCAACGAACAGGTGCAACGCGACACCTCCCTCGGCGAGTACGTCGCGCTGCCGATCACCCTCGTAGTCATGATCGTCATCTTCGGCGGCTTTGTCGCGGCCGGCATCCCGTTCCTCGGCGCCATCGCCTCGGTGGCCGGCGCGCTGCTGTCCCTGCTCGGCTTCTCCTACCTGGTCGAACTGGACTCCAACGTCGTACCGGTGACGACAGTGCTCGGCCTCGGGCTGTCCATCGACTACGCGCTGCTGATCGTCAGCCGGTACCGGGAGGAGCGCGGCGCCGGCCTGGACCCGGCCGCCGCGGTGGAGCGGACGTCAGCCACGGCCGGACGCACGATCACCTTCTCCGCGTTGACGGTCGCGACCTCGCTGTCCGGACTGTTCCTGTTCGACAGCCCGATCTACCGCGCCATCGCGGCAGCCGGCGTCAGCGTCGTACTGATCGCGTTGATCGCCGGGCTCACCCTGGTGCCGGCGCTGCTCGGCCTGTTCGGCCGAGGCATCCGGGTCCCGTCCGAGCCGGTCCCCGACGACGGCTTCTTCGCCCGGCTGGCCCGCGGCGTGCAGGGACGGCGCTGGCTGGTCGGGACCGGAGTGGCCGCGCTGCTGCTGCTGGCCGGCGCCCCGTTCCTGCATGCCCGCTACGAGAACGGCGGTGTCAACCTGCTGCCCGCGTCCTTCCAGAGCCGGCAGGTGGCCGACGTGGTGGCCGCCCGGTTCCCGGGCAGCGGCACCGAGCCGGTGACCGTCGTCGCCCGCAGCGACGCCATCGCGCTGACGGCCTACGCCCGCCAAGTCGCGGCCCTTTCGGGAGTCGCCCAGGTCGGCACGCCGCAGCAGCGCGGGCCGGGCGTCGCCTCCCTCGACGTGGTCCCCACCGGCGCAAGCCAAGGTCCGACGGCGCAGCGCCTGGTGACCGAGCTGCGCGCCACGAGCGCCGGCGTCCCGACGTACGTCACCGGCGATGCCGCCTTCCTGGTCGACTTCAGGGGCGAGATCGCCGCCCGGATGCCGTGGGCGCTGGGCTTCATCGCCGCCGTGACCTTCGTCCTGCTGTTCCTGATGACCGGCTCGGTGCTGGTGCCGGTCAAGGCGCTGGTGATGAACGTGCTCTCGCTCGGCGCCTCCTTCGGCGCGCTGGTGCTGGTCTTCCAGGACGGCCACCTCTCCGGCCTGCTCGGCTTCGACTCCCCGGGCGCGCTGGAGACCTGGGTGCCGGTGATCGTGTTCGTGTTCGCCTTCGGGCTGTCGATGGACTATGAGGTGTTCCTGCTGGCCCGGGTCAAGGAGTTGTACGACGCGGGGCTGCCCAACGACCGGGCCGTCGTACTCGGCCTGCAGCGCAGCGGGCGCATCATCACCTCCGCTGCCCTGCTGGTCGTGATCGTCTTCGCCGGGTTCGGCGCCGGCAAGATGCTGGGCATCAAGCAGATGGGGCTGGCGCTGGCACTGGCCGTGCTGGTCGACGCCACGCTGGTGCGGTGCCTGCTGGTGCCGGCGACCATGACGCTGCTCGGCGACCGCAACTGGTGGGCACCGGGACCGCTGCGCCGGCTGCATGACCAGATTGGGCTGCGGGAGCAACCGGCCGGCGCCGCTGATGTTGCTGTTTGACTACGATTCGTGGTGTAGTGATGACGGACAGTAATCGAAGGCATCGCAACCGATCGGGGAGGTCGCCAGTGGCCGAGCCGCCGCGGGCCGAGTTACTGCGGACGCTGTTCGATCACGCGCCCGATGGGTGCGTGGTGACCCGGCTACGCGATCATCAGATCGTGCTGGTCAACGAAGCCTTCTGCCGTCTGCTGGGCTACACCGAGAGCGATCTGGTCGGTCACGACGCCGCGACCATCGGCCTGTGGCCCACGGCCGCCGAACGCCGCGAGGTAACGGCAGAGCTGCTCGCCGGACGCCCGCACACGTGCCCCGAGGCGCAGCTGCAGACCCGCACCGGCGAAATTCGGGATGTCGAAATCAGTGCGGAGCTGGTGGACATCGACGGCGAGCCGCATGCGTATGGCATCAACCGCGACATCACCGCGCGCAAGCAGACTGAGCGCGCCCTACAGGCCAGCGAAGAACGGTTTCGGACCCTGGTGTACAGCTCCCGGGACGCAATCCTGGTCACCGACAACTCTGGCGTTCTCACCTACTGCAGCCCGGGGGTCGAGCACGTGCTCGGCTACGAGCCGGTCGAGCTGGTCTGCACTCGAGAGCGAGATCTGCTCCATCCCGACGACCTGGCACTGCGGGACGACCGGCTGGCGCGTCTGCCCCAGGACTGCGCTCCGCAGCCGGCCGTGGAACTGCGGATGCGCCACCGGTCAGGACAGTGGCGCTGGGTGGAGGCCATCGACACCAACTGCATGGACGCAGCCGCGATCAACGGCATCGTGACCAACGTCCGGGACGTCACCGAACGCCGCCGTACGGACGAGCAGCTGACGTTTCGGGCGCTGCACGACCCGCTGACCGGGCTGGCCAACCGGCGGCTGCTCAACGACCACATCGGGCTGGCGCTGGCCCGCGCCCAGCGCTCTGGTGGCACCGTAGCTGTGTTCTTCTGCGACCTGGACCGGTTCAAAGACGTCAACGACCGGTTTGGGCACGACGCCGGCGACAAGCTGCTCCAGCAGTTGGCGCGGCGGCTCGCCGTCATCCTGCGCTCCAGTGACACGCTGGCCCGGATCGGCGGCGACGAGTTTGTGCTCTGCACCGACTTGGTTTCGGTCGACGACGTTGGTGACCTGTGCGAGCGGATTGTCCGCACGGTCGACGCCCCGGTGCAACTGCCGGCGGGACCGGTAACCGTCACTATGAGCATCGGCATCGCCACGGTCACCGGATCGGATGTCACCAGCACGGAGCCCAGCACGCTGGTCCGCAACGCTGACGTCGCCATGTACCGGGCAAAGAACCGCGGACGCAACCGCTGGGAGATCTTCGACGAGGTGATGCAGAAGCAGGTGCAGCACCGGGTGCGTCTGGAGCACGAACTCGAGCGCGCGCTGGCCACCGAACAGTTCCTCTTGTACTACCAACCCATCGTCCGGCTGCCCGAGACCACGATCGCCGGCGTCGAGGCACTACTGCGCTGGCAGCACCCGGTTCGGGGCTTGCTCGCCCCGGCTGAGTTCCTCGAGGTGGCCGCGGACAACGGCAGCATCATCAAGATCGGTGAGTGGGTGTTGCTCGAGGCCGCGCGGCAGCTGCGGCGCTGGCAACGGCAGGGCTGGCCGTCGCTGTGGGCATCGGTCAACGTCTCCGGCAAGCAGCTCGGCAACCCGGGGCTACGGGAGGTGCTCACTCGCAGCCCCGAGCTCGCGGAGGTGGCGCCGGGCACCCTGCGCCTCGAGCTCACCGAGAGCGTGCTGCTGCGCAAGAGCGACGCGATCTCCACCGACCTCGACGCAGTGGTCGCCCGCGACATGAGGGTCGGGATGGACGACTTCGGCACCGGCTACTGCTCGCTCAGCCACCTGCAGGACTTCCCGATCAGCTTTGTGAAGATCGACCGTAGCTTCGTCGCCGACCTCGGCAGCGGCCAGCGACCCGGCCTGCGGGCCAACCTCGTTAAAGCGATCGTGCAGCTGAGCAGGACGCTGTCCATCGACGCGATCGCCGAAGGGGTCGAGACCCCGGCCCAGTCCGCCGTGCTGGACAAAATCGGCTGCCCCTACGGCCAGGGCTTTCACTACGCCACCCCGCGGCCGGCCGAGGCCATGACCGACCTGCTGGTCAGTTCCGGGCGGTGAGGGCGCGGTGAGCGGTGATTGCCGGGCGCCGGGCGGTGAGTTCCGGGCGGTGCCCTGGCAGAATCACAGCAGAATCACAGCAGAATCAAAGCGGGCGTAGCCGAACCTCCCGAACCCGGTGGTCGGGACCCTTGCCCAACACCAGGTGCCCGCGATCGCGGGTGGGCACGATGTTCTCCCGCAGGTTGACCTCGTTGATGCTCGACCAGATGCCGTGCGCCGTCTCGGCGGCCTGCTCGGGCGTGAGCCCGGCATAGCGGTGGAAGTACGACGCGGGATCTTGGAACACGGTCTCGCGCAGTAGCTGGAAGCGCTCGACGTACCAGCGCTCAATGTCGGCCTCGGCGGCGTCGACATAGATGGAGAAGTCGAAGAAGTCCGAGACCTGCAGCCGACCGCCGGTCTGCAGCACGTTCAGGCCCTCGACGATGACGATGTCGGGCCAGTGGACGACGTGCACCCGGTCGGGCAGCACGTCGTAGGCCTGGTGGGAGTAGACCGGCGCGACGACCCTCTCCTGCCCCGCCTTGACGTCGGCCACGAACCGCACCAGCCGGCGCTGGTCGTAGGACTCCGGGAAGCCCTTGCGAGTCAGCAGCCCGCGCCGCTCGAGCTCGGCGTTTGGGTAGAGGAACCCATCGGTGGTGACCAGGTCGACGGTACGGTGGTCCGGCCAGCGCGACAGCAGCGCCTGCAGGATGCGGGCCGTCGTGCTCTTGCCCACGGCGACGCTGCCGGCGATCCCGAGCACGAACGGCGCATCCACGGCGTCGGTGCCGAGGAAGGCGGCCGTGGCCGCGTGCAGCCGCTGCATTGCCGCCACCCGCAGGTTGAGCAGCCTGGACAACGGCAGGTAGACCTCCACCACCTCATGCAGGTCGAGCCGCTCGTTGATCCCCTGCAAGGTGGCGAGGTCGGCCTCCCCCAGCGTCAATGGGGTGGCGGCCCGCAGCCCGGCCCAGTCCGCCCGGGAGAACGAGACGTGGCGAGACGGGGCCAGGTCGGCGGCGACAACGGGGATCATGAGACCGGCGTGGGCGGCCAGGGTCGACCCAACAACGGGGTGCATACCGCCAGCATGACGGGCGGCGGCCGGTCGATCGTTACCGCCCCGAGGCTCAGCCGGCGGCGGTGGGCGGAGCCAGCTGCTCCACCGGCAGCTCACCGTCGGCGTACCGAGCCCGCAGCACCTTCTTGTCGAACTTGCCCACGCTGGTCCGCGGTACCGCCTCGATCACGGCCCACCGCTCCGGCACCCACCAGCTGGCAACCTTGTCCCCGAGATAGACCGCCAGCGTGCCGGCGTCGATGTCGGCTCCCTCGTGCGGCACCACGCAGGCCAGCGGCCGCTCCTGCCAACGGTCGTCAGGCACCGCCACCACCGCGGCCTCCAGGATGTCCGGGTGGCCCATCAGCTCGTTCTCCAGCTCGACCGAGCTGATCCACTCCCCACCTGACTTGATCACGTCCTTGGACCGATCGGTGATCTGCATGAAGCCGCGGTCGTCGAAGGTGCCGACGTCGCCGGTACGCAGCCAGCCATCGTGGAACTTCCCCGGGTCCGGGTCCAGGTGGTACGACGCGGTGATCCACGGCCCGCGCACCTCGAACTCCCCGACCGCCTCGCCGTCGCAGGGCAGCACCTGGCTGCCGTCGTCGACGATGCGCGCCTCGACGCCGGCGACCACCCGGCCGGTCTTCGCCCGCCAGGTCCACTCCTCGGCCTCCGGCGCCGTCTTGGGCCGGCGACTGACCGAAGCCAGCGGGGACGTCTCGGTCATCCCCCAGGCCTGCAGCATGGTGACGCCGAAGCGCTCGGCCCAGCGCTCCATCAGCGCCCGCGGCACCGCCGACCCGCCGCCGATCACCAGCCGCAGCGACGACAGGTCCACGTCGTTGTTCTTGCCGTAGTTCAGTACATCGTTCCAGACCGTCGGCACGCCGGCGGCGAACGTCACCGCTTCGCCCGTGATCAACCGGGTCAGCGGCTCCGCCTGCAACCACTGGTCCGGCAGCACCAGGTCGGCCCCGGCAATCCAGGCGGCATAGGGCAGGCCCCAGGCGTTGGCATGGAACATCGGTACGACGGGCAGCGCCCGGTCCCGTTCGGTCAGGCCGAAGATGTTGCCCATGCAGGTCGCGACCGAGTGCAGCCAGGTCGAGCGATGGGAGTAGACGACGCCCTTGGGGTTGCCGGTGGTGCCGCTGGTGTAACACATCGCGGCCGCGGCCTGCTCGTTCAGGTCGGGCCACGGGTAGCCGGGCTCCTCCGCCGCCAGTGCCGCCTGGTAGGAGCCGATCTCCTTGCCGGTCGTCTCCCACGCCTCGGTGTCGGCCTCGCCGACGACCAGCACGTGCTCGACAGTGCTCATCTCGCCCAGGACCGTGGCCAGCAGCGGCACCAGGCTGGCGTCAACAATCACGACCTTGTCCTGCGCGTGGTTGGCGACGTAGGCCAGCTGCTCGGAGAAGAGCCGGATGTTCAGCGTGTGCAGGACCGCCCCCATGGACGGTACGGCGAGGTAGGCCTCCAGGTGCTCTTGGTTGTTCCAGGCGAAGGTGGCAACCCGGTCGTCCCGGCCGACCCCCAACCGCTCCAGCGCCGCCGCGAGCCGTTCCGCCCGCTCGGCGACCTCGGCGAAGGTAGCGCGGCGGGTACCCCCGGTCGTCGCGGTGACGACCTCAGAGTCGGCATAGACATGACCGCCGTGGCGGAGCAGGGAAGTGATCGTAAGTGGGCCGTCCTGCATGGTGCTGCGCATACCAGTCCCCCTGGGTCTTCGCTCTTCGGAGTGAGCGAGCCCCTATCTTGCCGCCGCGGGCGGCACGGACGCAGCCATTCGGGCAGCTGGTGCAACCTCCGGCCGGTGCTCACGGCTCCGGGACGGCGTCGATGCCCGCCTCGGCCCGCTGGGTCGGCGTAATGGGCGTCGGCGCGCCGGTAAGCGGGTCACCGCCGGAGGCGGTCTTCGGAAAAGCGATCACGTCCCGGATGGAGTCCGCACCGGCGAGCCGCTGGCAGAGCCGGTCCAGGCCGAAGGCGATTCCGCCGTGCGGCGGCGGGCCGTAGCGAAACGCCTCCAGCAGGAAGCCGAACTGTGCGTCGGTCTCCACCCGGCTCAGTCCGATCACGTCGAACACCCGCTGCTGGACCTCGGCCCGGTGGATACGGATCGAGCCGCCGCCGATCTCCTGTCCGTTGACTACCACGTCGTACGCCCGGGAAAGCGCCTCGCCCGGCCGCAGGTGAAAGTCCGCCTCGTGGGCCGGCGCCGGCGCGGTGAACGGGTGGTGCATGGCCGTCCACCCGCCGTCGCCGGTCGGCTCGAACATCGGGAAGTCGGTCACCCAGAGTAAATCCCAGGCGGAGTCGTCCACCAGGGCGCAGCGCTGGCCGATCTCCAGGCGGGCGGCCCCGAGCAGCGCAAGCGCCTCGGTGCGCACGGTCGCCGCGGCGAAGAACACCGCATCGCCGGGCTGGGCGCGGGTCGCCGCCGCCAACCCGGCCAGGTGCTCCCGAGAGAGGTTCTTGGCCACCGGGCCGCGCGGCTCGCCGGTCTCGGCGTCGAGCAGCACGTAGGCGAGACCGCGGGCACCACGGCCCCGGGCCCACTCCTGCCAGCCGTCGAGCTCCTTGCGGGTCTGGCTGGCGCCGCCCGGCATGACCACCGCCCCGACGTACCCGCCGGCGCCGATCGCGGCCTGGAAGACCCGGAAGCCGGTGCCGGCGAGGTACGCCGTCAGGTCGGCGAGCTCGACGCCAAACCGGGTGTCCGGGCAGTCGACGCCGAAGCGGGCCATGGCCTCGGCGTAGCCCAGTCGCGGGAACGGCGTCGGGACCTCGACCCCGAGCACCTCGCGCCAGACCCGGGCCAGCAGCTCCTCGGTCAGGGCGTAGATGTCCTCTTCGTCCGGGAACGACATCTCCACGTCGAGCTGGGTGAACTCCGGCTGTCGGTCGGCGCGGAAGTCCTCGTCCCGGAAGCAGCGCACGATCTGGTAGTAGCGCTCCAGCCCGGCGACCATGAGCAGCTGCTTGAACAGCTGGGGGGACTGCGGCAGCGCGTACCAGCTGCCGGGCTGCAAGCGCACCGGCACGAGGAAGTCGCGCGCGCCCTCCGGGGTGGATCGGGTGAGGTACGGCGTCTCGATGTCAAGGAAACCGTGAGCGTCCATCACCCCCCGGATCACTCGGGTGGCCTGCGCGCGCAGCCGCAGCGCGCGGGCCGGACCGGGCCGGCGCAGGTCCAGGTAGCGCCAGCGCAGCCGGGCCTCCTCGGCGATCTCCCCGGCCGAGCCCTCCACCGGGAACGGCAGCGGCTCGGCCACCGAGAGCACTTCGAGGCGACTCGCCGTTATCTCGATCTCGCCGGTCGGTAGCTCCGGGTTGGCGTTGCCGACCGGGCGAATCTCGACGGTGCCGTCCACTCGGACGCAGTACTCCGCCCGCAACTCGTGCGCCGCCTGGCTCAGCGGGTCCTCGGGCACCGCCTCGCGGAAGACGACTTGGACGACACCGCTGGCGTCGCGCAGGTCGACGAACACGACGCCGCCGTGGTCGCGGCGGCGGGCTACCCAGCCGGCGAGCACGACGCTCTGGCCAGCGTGCTCCGGCCGTAGCCCGCCCGCGGGGTGCGTGCGGATCACGGCTGACCTCCGAGCCGGCAGGCGATCTCGGCCCCGATGCCGGCCAGCGCCACGGCGTGCTGTTTCCCGCTGGTCAGGTCCTTGAGCTGGCCCACGCCGGCCGCCAGGTCGCGGTCGCCGAGCACGACGGCGTAGCTCGCCCCGGACCGGTCGGCGGCCTTCATCGCGCCCTTGAGCCCCCGGTTGCCGTAGGCCAGATCGGCGGCGACCCCGCGGCCGCGCAGATCGTCGGCGAGCCGCAGCGCCGCCCGCTTGGCCTCCGCTCCCAGCGGTACGACGAAGACCTGGCAGCGAGGGGGCACCGCCGGCCGCACCCCCTCGGCGTCCAAGGCCAGCAGCGTTCGCTCGATGCCCAGCGCCCAGCCGATGCCGGGCAGCGGCGGGCCGCCGATGTCCTCGGACAGCCCGTCGTACCGGCCACCGCCGCCCACCGCCGACTGCGCGCCCAGGCCGGCGTGCTGGAGCTCGAAGGTGGTCCGCCGGTAGTAGTCCAGGCCCCGGACCAGCCGCGGCGTCTCCGTCCAGGCGATGCCGAGGTCGCCCAGGTGGCCGCGGACGGCGTCGTAGTGCTCCTGGCAGCCCGAGCACAGGTGGTCAGTGATCAACGGCGCGGCCGCCAACCGCTCCTGCACCTCGGGGCGCTTGTCGTCAAGCACCCGCAGTGAGTTGAGCTCGACCCGCTGCCGAGTGTCCGGGTCCAGCTCGGCGCTGACCGTGCGCAGAAACTGCCGGAGCTGCTCGACGTACGCCGGGCGACATGCCCCGTCGCCGATGGAGTTCAGCAGCAGCCGTACCTCGGTCAGGCCGAGCTCGGCGAAGGCGTGCACGGCCAGCGCCACGATCTCCGCGTCCAGCGCAGGGTCGTCGAGGCCCAGCGCCTCCACGCCGACCTGCTGGAACTGCCGGAAGCGGCCGGACTGCGGCCGTTCGTAGCGGAACATCGGCCCGGCGTAGAAGACCTTGACCGGCAGCTGCCCCCGCTCCAGGCCGTGCTCGGTGACGGCGCGCACGACGCTGGCGGTTCCTTCCGGGCGCAGCGTCAGCGAGCGGCCACCCTTGTCCGCAAAGGTGTACATCTCCTTGGTGACGACGTCGGTCGACTCCCCGACCCCGCGCTCGAACAGGCCGGTCTCCTCGAACGCCGGCGTCTCCAGGTAGCCGTAGCCGGCCCGGCGGGCGGGCGCGACCAGAGCGTCGCGGACGGCCAAGAACCGCGCCGAGTCCGGCGGCAGGACGTCGTAGGTGCCCTTGGGTGCGGTGAACGGCACGCGCTACAGCCCCTGGTGCGGGCCGTCGCCGTGCGGCGGAGCGCCGGCGGCGACCAGGGCCGCCTCGCGCAGGTACGGGTTGGTCGCCCGCTCCCGGCCGATGGTGGTGACCGGACCGTGCCCAGAGAGAACCGCCGTTTCGTCGGGCCGCGGCAGGCAGACCCGGGCCAGCGAGCGCATCATCTCGCCGTAGTCGCCGCCCGGCAGGTCGGTGCGCCCGATCGAACCGGCGAAGAGCAGGTCTCCGGAGAACATCACCGGCGCGCCGACCTCGTCCGCCGACTCGGGGCCGGGCACGGAGAACGTGATCGAACCGGGCGTGTGGCCGGGGGCGAGGTCGACGGTGAACCGCAGCCCGGCGATCTCCAGCGAGCCGGCGGCGGGCAGTTCGCGGACCTCGTCCGGCTCGATGAACTTCAGCCCGCCAAACAGGTCCTGGCCGGCCAGCAGCGAAAACCCCTTGGCCGGGTCGCTGAGCAGGTCGCGGTCAGCCGGGTGGATATAGGCCGGTACGTCGTGCGCGCCGCACACTGGCGCCACCGACCAGATGTGGTCGATGTGGCCGTGCGTGAGCAACACGGCGACCGGGTGCAGCCGGTGCTCGGCCAGGATCTCCTCGACGCCGTCGACCGCGTCTTGTCCGGGGTCGATGACGACGCACCGCTCGCCAGGGGCCGGGGCAACGACGTAGCAGTTGGTGCCGAACGAGCCGGCAGGAAACCCGGCGACGAGCACGCGCGGCCTCTTTCTTGATCCTCGGGCTTTCTTGATCCTCGGGGCTTTCTTGATCCTCGGGGCATCTCGATCCTCGGGCTATCTCGACACGGCGGCCCTTCGGCCCGGCTCACAGCGTACTGGGCGTGCACCCGCCCTAGACTCGAAGCCGTGGCGGGCAGCAAGCGAGAGCGAGAGTTGGCCCGGCAGCGACTGGAGCGGAAGGCGGCCCGCCGAGCCGCCCTTCGCCGCCGGCGGCAGCGGCGCCTGTCCATCGCCGCCAGCGTGGTCGCCGTACTGCTGGTGTTGGGTTCGATCACCTATCTGGCCACCCGCGGCGGAAAGTCCAGCAAGACGACGAACCAGGCTGCGGCCGCGAACGCCGCGGCGACTCCGGGCGGCTGCGCTTACCCGAAGGCACCCAAGCCGGCGGCCAAGGATGTCGGCGTGCCGCCCGTGGACGGCGTGGACCGCACCACGCCGTACGTCGCCACGATCACGCTGTCGAGCGGACCGGTGACGGCCGATCTGGCCACCGCGCCGGCGCCGTGCACGGTGAACTCGTTCCGCTACCTCGCCGGGAGAGGGTACTTCGACGGCACGCCCTGCCACCGGTTGACGACCCAAGGCATTTTCGTACTGCAGTGCGGCGACCCGGCCGGTTCCGGCTCGGGCGGGCCCGGATACCAGTTCGCCGATGAGAACCTGACCGGCGCGACCTACCCCGCGGGCACACTGGCGATGGCGAACGCTGGTCCGGGCACGAACGGCAGCCAGTTCTTCGTCGTCTACCAGGACACCCAGCTGCCGCCGAGCTACACGCCGTTCGGCAAGGTCACCGCTGGACTCGACGTTGTTGCCGCCATCGCCAAGAACGGCACCAAGGACGGCAGCGGGGACGGGCCGCCGAAGGACGACGTCCGGATCCAGACGCTCACGGTGGCGCCGAAGAACTGAGCGCCGCCATCGCCGACGCAGCCGGCCCGCCCCGCCGCAGCCGGCGGCGTCATCGCCGTTGGACTCACCCCCAGCCAGCCACGGCAGCCGAACGTGGAGCGTCGGGCTGGCTCTGGCCGTCGTCGCGGTCGGGGCGCCGCGCTGATCCTCGGGCTGACGTTCCCTCTCACCGCCGCCGTCGCCGAGCATTGGACACCGTCCGCGCCTGGGGTGACCTATTGCGGGCGTCTACTTGCACTACACCCTCGCGTACGCCGCCGGGCTTGCCATCGCACCCGCCGTCGCCGGCCTGATCACCGGCCAAGCCGGCCTTCCCACCGCCGGCACCCTCGCCGCCATGGCGATCGGGGACTATTCCGCAGCTATTCGAACAGGCCGGTCGTGACCAACGCTGCCAAACGCATGCAGCCCTCGGCGTCCGGCCCAGCCAGCCAACATCGCGCTGGCGGTTGGGGAGCAGGTCTACGGACTTGTGCGGCAGAACGAGCCGCCCGTGGCTCGTTCTGCCGCACAAGTCGCGCTTCCGGCGCCACCCGGCGGCTAGCGCCCGGGCAGTTGCACGCCGGCCAGGTAACTCTGGTCATAGAGATCCGGCATCGACCGATGGACTGGTGCTCGACACTGCTCGGATCCACCTGGGCTGCGCGGCATCGACCGTGACTCCCCCACCAGCGGGCAGACAGTGCCGCAGCCTCGGGTGCACCGTCAAGTTCTACGGCGGTCGCTCCTCCCGTTCCGTCGCCACTCGGGAGGCCGGCCGACTGCCAAGGCCTACGGGGCCGTCCTCGGCGTCATGCAGCGCTCGCCACGTCGTCGACGACCACCGCGGGCAGCCCGGTCTCCGCCCGATGCACATGTACCGAGCGGCGCCACCACTCGCTGCGCAGCGGATGGTCGTCCCGGTAGTGGCAGCCGCGGCTCTCAGTACGGGCGGCCGCAGCCGCTAGCACCGCGCCGGCCACGGTCCACTCGGTCGGGGCGGGCAGGCCGTCGGCACGCTCCAGGGCGGCGAGCTCGGCCAGCCCGGCCGCGAGGCCGGCGCCACTACGCCGCACCCCGGCGTAGCGGCCGAGCACCTCCCGGGCGACGTCCGCCGCCCTCGGTACGACGCGTGCGATCGGTGCCGCCGGCAGGGTGCCGCGGGCTGCACCAGGGAGCTCGAGCGTGAGCCGGGCCGCCACCCGACGGCCGAAGACCAAGCCCTCCAGCAGGCTGTTGGACGCCAGCCGGTTGGCCCCGTGCACGCCGGTGGCGGCGACCTCCCCCACGGCGTACAGGCCGGGGACGTCGGTCGCTCCCCACCGGTCGGTGGCCACCCCACCGCAGAGGAAGTGCTGCGCCGGGGCAACCGGGATCGGCTCCCGGGTCGCATCGACGCCGACCGCTGCGCAGGCGGCGAGCACCGTCGGGAACCGGTGGCGCAGGAGCTCCGAGCCCAGCGCGGTGGCGTCGAGGTGCACGTGGTCGACGCCGTCGCGCTGCAGGACGGCGTGGATATCGCGGGCCACGACGTCGCGCGCAGCCAGGTCGGCGAGCGGATGCCGCCCGGCCATGAACGCCACCCCCGCCGCGTCGCGCAGCACTGCTCCTTCGCCGCGCAGCGCCTCGGAGACCAGCGGCAGCTGTCCGAGGCGGCCACCGGTGTGCAGCACCGTGGGATGGAACTGCACGAACTCGATGTCGGTCAGCGTCGCCCCCGCCTGCAGGGCCAAGGCGAGGCCGTCACCGGTGACCGCGGCCGGGTTGGTGCTCGCCGGGTAGGCGTGCCCGATACCGCCAGTGGCGAGGACGACGGCCCGCGCGGTAATGCGCTCCAATCGGTCACCCTGGCGCACCAAGGCGCCGGTGACCTGTGGGCCGCAGCGGCCCGGACCGCGGGTGAGCTCGACGACCGTGGCATCACCCATCCGGGTCAGGCCGCGGGTGGCCGCGGTGAGGACCCGGGCAACTTCGGCGCCGGTGGCATCACCGCCGGCGTGCACGACCCGGCGGCGGTGATGCCCGCCTTCCAGGGTCGTCGCCAGGGCGCCGCCGGCCTCCCGGTCGAACCGCGCGCCCGCCGCGATCAGCTCGGCCAGCCGGAGTGGACCCTCCTCCACCAGGACGGCCAGCGGCCGGTCGGCGCAGAGCCCGGCGCCGGCCGCCGCGGTATCCGCGGCGTGGTCGCGCGGGTCATCATCGGCCGCCACCGCGCCGGCGATGCCGCCCTGCGCCCACCGCGTGCTGCCGTCGCCCTTGTCGACGATCATGACCCGCCGGGTGGCGGCCAGACCGGCGGCGACCGACAGCCCGGCTACCCCCGCGCCGACGACCAGGACATCGACGTCGTGGTCGCTCATTCGCCGCCACCCGGGGTCCCGATGGCGATCATGCGCTCGACGGCCCGGCGGGCCCGGGCCGCAACATCCGGGGCGACCTGCACCTCGTCGCGTCCCTCCCGCAAGGCCCGCAGCAACAGCTCAGGCGTCGTCATCTTCATGAAGCGGCAGGAAGCCTTGGGGTTCATCGGCAGGAACGCGGTGCGGGTGTTGACCTTGCGCAGCTGGTGCAGCATGCCGACTTCGGTGGCCACCAGCGCCGTGGGGGACACCATGGTTCGGGCCGCCTCCACCATCCCGCCGGTGGACATGATCCGGGTCCGGCCGGCCGGCAAGTCGCCGGCACCGGCCAACCAGAGCGCCGAGGTGGCGCAGCCGCATTCGGGGTGCACGAGGAGTTCGGCCTGCGGGTGGGCGGCGACCTGGGTGCGAACGTCGGTGGGGCTGATACCGGCGTGGACGTGGCACTCCCCGAGCCAGACGTTGATGTTGGCGCGGCCGGTCACTCGGCGGACATGCGCACCGAGGAACTGGTCGGGCAGGAACAGCACCGGCCGCTCAGCCGGGATCGACTCCACCACCTGGACGGCGTTGGAAGACGTGCAACAGATGTCGGCTTCGGCCTTGACCGCCGCGCTGGTGTTCACGTAGGCCACCACGGCGGCCCCCGGGTTCTCCGCCTTCCAGGCGCGTAGCTGGTCGGCGTCGATGGTGTCGGCTAACGAGCACCCCGCCTCGGCGGTGGGAACCAGCACCGTCTTGTGCGGGCTGAGGATCTTGGCCGTCTCGGCCATGAAGTGCACGCCGCAGAACACGATGGTCTCCGCGTCGGTCGCGGCTGCGATCCGGGACAGTGCGAGTGAGTCGCCAACGTGGTCGGCGACGTCCTGAATCTCCGGGCGCATGTAGTTGTGCGCCAGCACCACGGCGTTGCGCTGGTCGGCGAGCCGGCGCACCTCGTCGGCGAAGGTCAGCTCCGCGGTGGTGGTCATGCCGCCTCCTCCGGTTTTCGCCTTTGAGGCGAATACTTGGGCGAGACGGTAGCATCCCTGCAGTGGTTGGCGACAGGGACCGTGACGCCGGCGTCCCGCGGTATGGCCACGAAGTGCTCGCCGTCGTACTGTCGGTGCGTGCGGATGTTCTGTGCGCCCTGCTGTGGCGGCGGCGGCGGGCTCCGGACCGGAGCCGGTGGGCGCTCCCGGGCGGTGGCGTGGGGCCGGACGAGCGGCTGCGCGACGCCATCACCGCACACCTGGCCAGCAAGGTCGACGTGCACGGGGTGGCGCACCTCGAGCAGCTCGCGACCCACAGCGCGGTCGATCGCGACCCGCGCGAGCGGGTGCTGGCCACCGCCTACCTGGCGCTGGTGCCCACCGACGTCGAGCCGGCGCTTCCGTCGGACACGGCCTGGTTCGCCGTGAACGACCTGCCGCCCATGGCCTTCGACCACCACTTCTTCATCGCCGCCGGCGTGGACCGACTTCGAGCCAAGCTGTCTTACACCAACGTCGGATTTGCGCTCAGCCCGCTTGAGTTCACCATCCCGCAGCTGCGGACGGTGGTCAGCGCCGCCCTGGGCTACGACGTGTCCCCGACCAACCTCACCCGCGTACTGACGCGCCGCGAGATGATCGAGCCGACCGGGGCCTCGGTCTCCTCCGGCCCGAGCGGCGGCCGGCCGGCCGCGGTCTACCGCTTCCGCCGCCGTACTTTGACCGTCACCGACCCGTTCGCGGTGCTGAGACCGCCCGGCTGACCCGGGGCCGTCGGCCTGGTGCTCCACACAGCGACCGTTCCCGCAGGGTGAGGTAGTTCGAACGGCGACAGTCTCTGGGCGAACGGCCCGCGCGCCAGT
>Ga0208478_1000340_pt1 | contig 16794 bp, 18 predicted proteins | sample NGESurdeep072012_5_FD_184462 | JGI IMG/M metagenome (GOLD analysis project Ga0208478, IMG submission 184462) | Arctic peat soil microbial communities from Barrow, Alaska - NGEE Surface sample 415-2 deep-072012 (SPAdes) | ecosystem: Environmental > Terrestrial > Soil > Wetlands > Peat ...
GGAGTTCTGGCGCAGAACACTCAGGTTCAGCCGATCCGGCCACCAGTCTCGGTTCGACGTGCCCAGGGGGGCGCTGTGGGTCACTCCCGCGACCGGACACGTGCCGTCGCGTTCCTCGTTCATCTCGCCGACGACTGCATCAGGACTGTCAGACATGGGGATCCTTCCGGTTTTCACGGGGTGAGTTCAGGCCAGCAGGGTTTCGACGGGCAAGTCTCGAATGGGGGCCGTCCAGGACCTCCACGGTAGGGGCCAGCGGCGATGCGCCGGCCCGTTCCCGTGATGGACACCGACACTCCGCATCGGCGCGGCCGTTCCGTCATCTCCCGCCGTGCCGGACGGGCCCAACGCCCGACAGTCTCCGGATGGTCGCATGGAACCAGATTCGACTGTGTCACGTTTGAGGGGTTCTGTCATGCTTCGTCCCTCTTGTGAGACCGTGTGCGAGGGGACGCCGTCGGTGAGCGACCCCCGCCACGGATTCAACCCGACAAGCATGACCAGGCATTGTGCGAGTTGGCCCGGGGCGGGCGGCGACAAGTTCACGCTGATCCGACCCGAATTGAGCCGCCGGCTCTCGTAGTCGTCCCGCAACCGAACCGCAATCGGGACGCCGGCTCGATCCCATGGCCTTCGCTTCCGTGATCGTTGTCGTTCCGCAAGGGATCGACTGTGGGAAGGCGCCCGATCATTGGTCTGAAGAGACCAGCGATGGGTCGCTCGGTTCAATCGGGCCGTTGGGTAGGCGAGTCTATCGAGGATGCTCAGTGAGACTGACTGTTCCTATCTAGTTCGGCGGCCCGCGCTCGGGAGGCCTGGCGGACCAGGTGGTCGCGTTCGGCGACGTTGGTGGCCCGGCGGGCGGCCTCGGCGTACGCCGTGGCGGCGGCAGGGAGGTCGCCGCCCAGCTCGTGCAGGTGGCCGCGGACGGCGTGCCAGCGGTGCCGCTCGCCGATCACGTCACGTAGCCGGTCCGTCTCGCCCAGTCCGGCGGCGGCGCCGAGGACGTGGCCGACCGCGACCGCGCGCCCGAGCACCGCGGCGGGGTCCTGGCGCGCCGGGTCGTCGGTGAGGGCGACGAGGTCGTCGTACCAGGCGAGGATCTGCGGCCAGTCGGTCTCCTCGGCGCTTGCCGCGTCGTCGTGCAGGGCGGTGATGGCGCCCTCGATCTGGTAGCGGCCGAAGCGCTGGACGGCGAGCGCCGATTGCAGGACGCGGACGCCCTCGGTGATCTCGCGGGAGTTCCACAGGCCGCGGTCCTGCCGGTCGAGCGTGACGATCCGGCCCTCGGGGTCCAGTCGCGCCGGGAGGCGGGCGTGGTTGAGGAGCATCAGCGCGAGCAGCCCGCGCGCCTCCGGTTCCTCGGTGGCGAGGCTGAGTTGGCGGGCGAGCCGGATCGCCTCGCCGGCCAGGTCGACCCGGCCCGCGTGGCCGGCCGAGTAGACGAGGTAGAGCACGCGCAGCACGACGGCGAGGTCGCCGGGCTGGTCCAGGCGGCGCCCCTGCAGGGCGCGCTTGGCCCGGCTGATCCGCTGCGCCATCGTCGCCTCCGGGACGTAGAAGGCCTCGGCGATCTCGCCGGTGGTCAGGCCGCCGACGGCGCGCAGGGTCAGCGCCACCTGCGAGGCGGGCGTGAGGTCGGGGTGGCAGCAGCAGAAGAACAAGAAGAGGGTGTCGTCGCCGTCCTCGGCGGCGGCCGGCCGCGGCTCGGCGTACGTCGCATCCTCACGGCGGTGACGGGCGGCCTCGCTGCGGCGGGCGTCGACGAGCCGCCGGGTCGCGACCGTGGTGAGCCACGCGCGCGGGTCGCGCGGCGGGTGCTCGGGCCACACCCGCAGCGCCTCCAGCAGCGCATCCTGGAGCGCGTCCTCGGCGGCGTCGAAGTCCTCGCCCCGCCGGACCAGGCCCGCGAGCACCCGAGGGACGAGGGCGCGCAGCGCGCCCTCGTCCCGCCGTCGGGTCGGCTCGTCGATCACGCCGGGTCAGTCGTCCGAGGGCGCCCCGGACATGACCTCCCGGACGTCGATCCATTCGTACAGCGGCTCGCCGCCCGGGCCGGGCTCGGAGGAGACGTAGGCCGCGAGCTCGACCGCGCGCTGGTGCGACTCGACGTCGATCATGTACCAGCCCGCCACGAGATCGCTGGTCTCCGGCAGCGGGCCGTCGGTGGTGACGGCGGCGGCGTCCGGGCCGCCGTAACGCACCCAGGTGCGCGCCGGCGTGAGCGCCTGTGCGTCGACGTACTCGCCGTTCTCCTCGAGCAGCTCGCTGACGTGCTTGAGGAACGCCATGTGCGCCTCCACGTCCTCGGGGGCCCACTGGTCCATCTGGGGCACGGGACGGTGCGGCGCCGGGCCGCCGCGGTAGTGCTTGAGGAGCAGGTACTTCGGCATGGTGGTCTCCTATGTCTCGGGCCGCGCCTGTCGTGGCCCTTCACCTGGTGAGCGGAGCCGGTCAGAGCTTCTCGACATGGAATCACTCATCCAGCTCCGAGACCGTCGCGTAGGGGAACCGCACCGGACGTCGGCCTGAGATGGTGGTCGTCCCGGAGGGATGGTCGAGCTGGACTGATGTGGTGTCGGGGACCCGACCGCAGTCGACTGTCGCGAGCGGACGGGGACGTTCCGCCGCTCGCGTCGTCGCGACTGAGCCGATGGCTGCTGGTTCGCGGCTCCTGCTGATCACCGGCCGGTCGGGAGGCGACTCCGGTTTGCGCTGCGGTGGATGACGCCCGACGATTCTGCTGCCTTGGGAACGGTTTTCGCTCAAGGGTTCGTCAGGTTTCGTCACTCGCGCGGTGGGGATCGTAGGTGGTGTGGACTGGGTCAGTGGCGGCCCAGGACGCGAGCAGGTCGAGGGGCTGGGCGGTTGGTGAGTTGGGCTCGGCGGCGTAGAGGGTGTGGCCGGGGTCGGCGATCATGTCGACGCTTTCGTAGGCGAGGTGAAACTCGCCGACGTCGTGGTGGTGAAAGGTCTTTCGGGGCGTCGTAGACCGCGGCGTACATGGTCCGGCCGAGGTGGTTGCCGGCGAGCAGGTCAGATGGTCCTCGGGCGGGGACTTTCGGCCCTGACCCAATTCCCGGGGGGATGGCTAGCGTGGTGGTGGAGACATCACAATGGCGCAGACTCCTTCGACCGGCAGGGGAACCGTGGGTGACGGCGCGGCTCCCGATGATGGTGCGCTGTCTGCAGATGCGGCCGACCTGCGGGCGAGTCTGTCGGCCCTGTCTCGGTTGTCGACCGGCGGCCCTGGTTTGGAGGACCTGCTCGTGCAGGTGGCGACCCTTGCGGTGCAGGCGATCCCGCGAGCCGATGGGGCCGGTCTGACGATGATCGAACACGAGCGTAACGACATCGTCGTGGCCAGCGCGCCGTTCGTGCGGGACGTCGACGCCATCCAGTACCAGATCGGCGAGGGACCGTGCATCAGCGCCGTCAGCGAATGCACCACGATGCGGTCGGGGTCGTTGGGTGGCGATCCGCGGTGGCCGCGGTTCGGTCCGCGAGCCGGTCGGCTGGGGGTGCACAGCGTGGTGTCGCTCCCGTTGGTGACACCGGACGGCGTTGTCGGTGCGATCAACGTGTACGCCCACGCGAAGGACGCCTTCGACGGTGAGGCCGCCGATCTGGGCGAACTATTCGCGGCGCCCGCGGCGATCGCCGTGCAGAACGCGCAACTGCTGGCCGGGGCCAAGCGTGTCGCGGCCAGCCTGCAGAGCGCCCTGTCGAAACGGGCGGTCATCGATCAGGCGGTGGGCATCCTGATGAGCCGCGCCGGCTGCACCGCCGATGAGGCGTTCGACCGGTTGCGTCGGTTGAGTCAGACCCGGAACACGAAGCTGTCGGTGGTGGCACGATCGCTGGTCGACGAGGCGGTCGGGCGGGCGCGGGCCCGGCGCACCGGGGGCTGACCACCCGACCACGATGCCGCACGCAGGTCGGCCAGTCGCGGTGGTCCTTCTGGTGAAGGCCCGAGGTACGTCAGGTGCCGCGTGCCATCGCAATCGCGACGCGGTCGACCTCGCACACCGGAGCTCGGGGCCGGCTCGCGGTTCGCGCCCCGCAGCGATCGGTTCACGGACCCCGCGCCGCCGAGTGGGTCGCAGGCCCGGCTCAGCGGATTTTCTTGCCAGGTGGTCGCCGCCAGCGGCAAGAACGAGGCATCCACGTGCCGGACACCACGGCCGTCGACCACCATGGAATGCTTCGCACCATGACCGCCTTCACGGTGTACTACAGCCCGTCCGGCGACGAGGTGTTCCCCGAGGGCTCGACGTTCAAGGTCCAGGACAACGGGGTGCTGACGACGACAACCGCCGAAGGACGGCGGCGCATCAATTCGCCCAATGCGTGGCACCACGTGGAAGTGCAGGCATCGCCACCTCGACCGAAGCAAGCAGCGAAGACCGTGGGGCCCGACGCGTAAGGAACCAAGTGTGGGGCCACCAAACGCGCCCGCTCGGCGTCGTCCAAGTGCAACGCCCGCCCGACCGCGTCCAGCACCGAATCCGGGCCCCGATCGCCTAACGCGCGAAGGCGAAACAGAAACGCACCGACCTGTTGCTGATCGGGTTGGGCCTGGTCGTCACCCGGGCCGGGGGGATCCCGCTGGTCTGGCACGCCTACCCCGGGAACCGGCCAGACGTCACCCAGTTCCCCGCCCTGATCGACCACCTGGCCCGCCGCTACGCCGCCCTGCCCGGCAGCAGCACGACCACATGGCCACCGACCAGCGGGCACTGTTCGACCCGTACAACCTGCAACGATGGGCACACCAGCAACGGCTTAGGTCATAGGAACGAACACCCACCGCACCACCCCTGACCTGCAAGAACAACCTTCATGATCAACTTATCCGGGAAAGTCCCAGGGCCGGCCCGCGGCCCGATCAGGTGGGAGTCCCTGCTGTTACCCCTCACCGCAGAATCGCCGCCGCATGGCACGCGTGGCAGTCGTCATCACGGCGCACAACCTCGTTGTGCCCCCGCGAGTGTGTTCGCGGTGTCAGGCAGGTGGTCGAGCACGACTGGGGGTCGAGCGTCGGGCGGCGAGGCCGTTCAGGATGAGGCGGTACACGGCTTGTAGCTGCTCCGCCAGGCCTGGATCGCCCCACTCGCCCGCATGCGCGGGGTGATGGAATTTCGCCGTCGCGTTCAGGACGGCCCGGCCCACGGCGCTCGGGTCGCCGGGGGCGAAGTCCCCGTCTTCCATCCCCTGGGCCACGATGCGGCCCAGCTGATCGGACAGGTGGTCGACGTGGGCCGCGACGACCTCCCGTGACTGCAGGGTGAGTTCGTGGAAGGTCTCGAACAGCTCGGGGTCCCCCGTGGCCATGCCCTGCTTGGTGGTCGCCAGCAGCACCAGCCAGTCATGGAGTTTCCGCGATGCCTTGCCCTTGCGCATCACGATGGCCTCGAGCGGCTCGGACACCCGGGCCAGCCAGCGTTGCGTGACCGCGTCACGGAGCGCTGCCTTGCTGGCGAAGTGGCGGTACACGCTGCCGTGGCTGATGTCGAGGGCGCGGGCGACGTCGACCACCGAGGCCTTCACCGGACCGAATCGCCGCAGCACGTCCTCGGCCGTGTCCAGAATCGTCGCGGCGGTCAGCGGTTCGGCCATGGTCACCGCTCGCTGTCGAGGAACGACATCTGCATTGCGTCGTACCGGGTGCCGGCGGCCGCACCAGCAGGGACGGCGGCCTCGATCGCGGCGAGGTCATCCATGTCCAGCCGCAGGCCCGCCGCGCCCAGCGACTCGCTGAGCCGCTCGCGCCGCCGCGCGCCGACGAGCGGCACGATGTCCTCGCCCCGGGAGAGCACCCAGGCAATCGCGACCTGCGCCACCGTGGCGCCGCGCTCCTCGGCGACCGCTCGCAGCGCATTGACCAGCGCGAGGTTGCGCTCGAGGTTCTCGCCGCTGAAACGGGGCAGGTGTCCGCGGAAGTCCATCGCCTGACGGTCCTGGCTCCAGTGCCCGGAGATGAGGCCCCGTGAGAGCACCCCGTATGCGGTGATGCCGATGCCGAGCTCGCGGGCGGTGGGCAGGATCTCCTCCTCGATCCCCCGGGAGATCAGGGAGTACTCGATCTGCAGGTCAGCGATCGGGTGCACGGCGTGGGCCCGGCGCAGCGTGTCGGCGCCGACCTCGGACAGGCCGATGTGGCGGATGTGGCCGGCCTGCACCAGCTCGGCGAGAGCGCCCACCGACTCCTCGATCGGCACGGTCGGGTCGATCCGCGCGGGCCGGTAGATGTCGATGTGGTCGGTGCCCAACCGGCGGAGGCTGTAGGCGAGGAAGTTCTTGATCGCTGCCGGACGGGTGTCGACGCCGCCCCAGCTGCCGCCAGGGCCGCGCAGGACGCCGAACTTGACGCTGATGACGGCATCCTGGCGTTTGCGGCCGCGGAGAGCGTCGCGCAGCAGCAGCTCGTTGTGCCCCATGCCATAGAAGTCGCCCGTGTCCAAGAGAGTGACGCCCGCGTCGAGAGCAGCATGGATGGTGGCCACGCTCTCCCGCTCGTCGGCGGGGCCGTAGAGGTCCGACATGCCCATCAGGCCGAGGCCCAGGGCGGAGACGGTGGGTCCGGTGGACCCCAATGCACGCTGAGGGAAACTGGTCATGTGACCGAGAATAGAGATCTGACTGACAGATGTCGACATCTGTCAGTCAGATCTTCGCGAAGTTCGTCGCACAGTCGCAGGGTCGGCATGGATCAACCTGTGCGGATATCTGCATAAGGGGGAGGAAAGCTGCGACAGCGAACGGACCTTCTCAGCCGAGACAATCAACAAAGCAAATGCTCGGTCAACACCGGGCGAGCGCCTGCCGCCGGACGCGACCCATTGGAGCGACAGTGCCACCCGAACGGGTCGCAGCGGCGTCAGAGCGCTGGCGATCTCAGCCGTCCGGGGCACGTCCCGCTGTTACTCGCGGTCAGCGACAACGGCCAGCAGAGGCGCTCCTACGGTACGCGTGAGTTCGTGGCCGCTGGCCATCAGGCCCGCCTAGAAACGCATCGATTGCCGTCGAGCACAACGATAGGCCATGCCATGAGAACAAGATCACTGGTGGCTGGGGTATTTCCACCCGGTCTTTTCTCACGAACTCAGATACACCCCACCCCACTACCGCGAATTCGAGAAGGCACTCAATTCGGCCCACAACCCGTTCACCAACCAACGGCATCCGGTGTCAGCGGACCACTGGGTCGGCTACGACGACCAGGTTGCTGGCGTAAGAGCGCACTTCGGGATGCCACTGCCCGGAGCAGGTGATGAGTACAAGACGGTGTGGGCCACGTTGATCGAGCGCCTGGCTGTCCGATGCCAACGCCTCCTTGTTGACCAGCGTGGCCGAGACCACCCGGTAGGTCAGGGCTTGCGCATCCGATCGCAGCGTGATGAGTTCGCCGACCTGCATGAGTAGCAGCTCGGCGAAGAAGCCGAGCCCTTGCAGCGTGGAATCGACATGCCCGGCGATGACGGTCGAACCGAACGGATCACCTGCATAGGCGCTGCCGCCCCACCAGCCAACGTGCTGGATGTCGTCGGGGACCTGCAGGACGCCGTTCACGGTCTGTTCCGGCTCGACCACGGCGCTGTGGCCGCTCGGCAGCTCGATCTGCCGGGGCACGAACCGGACCCGTGCGCTCTTCGCGACGGTTCCCTGACGCATCGGAGACGGTGCTGTCGAGGTCGTGGCGGTACTCGCGCCGACATCGGGCGCGGCCGGCGACGATGCGGGCGAGATCGCGGTCGGGTCACTGCCCGCCGGCATGGCGGACCTGCTCGGCGGGGCAGCTTCGCCGGTCGACAGGTGCTGCGAGGTTGCCGAAGCCGTGGACGCCTGGAGGGTAGGGCTCGTAGAGCACGCCGCCAGCAGCAGGATGACCAGTGCGGTTGGCAGGTGTCCGGCGGTCGCGACGACCGGTCGGCTCAACCGCGCCACAGGTGGAGGATGCGCGCGATCAGTTGGACCAGCACAGCCATGCCGCCCGTGCCGGTATCGACCATGGTGGGCTTTGGTGACCCGCTCTCGGGCACCTTCAGGACGTGAACGGCCACGTTCATCGTCTTCGCGGCGGGGTCGCCCACCGCGAAGACGCGGTTCAATGAGCCGCCCTGCACCGTGAGATCCACCGGTCCGAAGACGACCGGCGAACTCTCGCCTGTCGGCACGATCTCCACCTTGTAGGTGCCCACCGGCACCACGAGGTTGAGCGACTCGCCGTTGGCGACATTGGCAAACAGCACCTGGCCGTCGACCCGGATATCCGCCGGTGGGACGGCGGCAGTGTGTGCGACGGTCAGCGAAGCCTTGTCGTTCGGGACGCCCGTGAGATCGTTCGGGAACTGGGTGACGACGGGAGGGTCGCCCGCGGCCGTGGTCAGGTGCAGGACCAGGTCCGAGCTCGAGCCTGCCCCGGCTTCGATGGTGTTCCGCGCCACTACGGTGCCGCGGCCGTCGGTGAAGGTGAGGGTTCTCGTTCCGGCGCCGACCGTGAAAGGCCCGACAACGTTGGTGGTCGCTACATTTCGTGCCACGGTACTGCCGTCCACGGCCACGTCGATCGCCGCACCCGGCAGGCCCTGGACGACGTACAGCGTCGCTTCGTCCTGTGGCGACGCGACTGTGGTAGCCGTAGCCGGGCTGTTCGTGACGCCGCCGACCAACACTGTCCCGACCAGCAGAGTCGCTGCAACGATCACTGCGCGTGTGGAAAGGTTCACGTCACTCCCTCGAACGGGATCGTTCACTCTTTGAGCGGATAACGTAGTCCATGCAGCCTATAACCCACTACGGTGAGTGAGTCAAACCTCGTCTTGCGACACTTCGGAGCTCGATCGCGCTGGGGGGTCAGCAGATGGCCAAACACGCAGGGGTTGGTGGCCCGGTCGGCGCGGCCAGCGAGCCCGCGCCGGGCCGCGACCAACACCAACGAACACCGGCCACTGGGCCCAAGCACGCTGCTTCCACCGGACGCGGCCTTCGCCGCATCGTCGGCCTGGCCGTCTTGGCCGGTCTTGTCGCAGCCACCTTCGTCATCGTCAGCCGCATGAATCCCGCAACACCGGATCGGGTGGAGCCCGAGGCGCCATCGACGTCCTCCAATCCGCGGGAATCTCAGGCAACCAAGGCTCCCGGCAGGTCCACCGTGCCAACGGACTCGGTGCAGTCGGCACCGTCAATGACGGTCGGCTCGGTCCCGGCGACGCTCACCGGCTCGACACCGGCACCCTTCCCGAGGACGGGACCCGGAGTCACCCAGCCCGGCATCCTGCTGATCGCGTCGCCGGCATCGGACGGCTCCTTCGACGTCCTCGAGCGGATCCGGTTGGTGAGCCCCGTCAGCGTGCTGACGCTGCGCCCTGCGCCGGTTGATCGGGCCGGAGGACAGTTCGCATCGGCCTCAGCGGCTGCTACCCAGGTCCAGGTCAGTGCCGGCGACCAGCCGGTCGTCGTTCCGGGGGCGAAGGTCGGCGCCGAAATCGACCTTCCTGTCGCGGCGGTCGATCACTTCGAGCTCCGTTATCGGCTTACTGACGTCACCGTCCGAAGCACCCCGTCGACGGCTGGACGGGCGCTGGCGGCGATCGGGCCGTTGACCGGCGGCGTGGACGACGACCTCCCGGTGCTGTTCATCGTCTCCGGAAGCACGATCCTCGGACTGAACTGCCCGCTGCTTCCGCTCTCACAGCAGTCCTGCGGGAGCCGCGTTGCAACGGCGCCGAGCATCGAGCGCGAACTGCCTTGGCGTCTGGCCTTTACCACGGTGCAGTTCAACTTGCCACTGGCCTGACCGGGGAATGCCGTGCGCCAGAACAAAGTGGTTTCCGCGACGCGCTGATCGCCTGAACGGCCCGTCCGCTCCGGATCCGTTCGGCTTTGGCCGCTCGAACGTGTGCTGTAATCGCAACGTTGAGTGATGCGCTTGCGGCGGCTCGTACGGGTTGGCGAGCTCACCCGTCGCCCCCGATACTCGGGCGGAGTGCGGTGTCCGCGGTCGGCGGTTCGATGGGGCATGAGTTGGGAGAGCCCCGATAGCCCGCGAGGCCGCTTGCCGTCAGGGGCTAGTGGTCGGCGGGGCGCCGAGCCCTGGGGCGGGGCCTGCAAATGGCTGGCCGGTACCCCGACGCGGGGGGATGATCTTCGGAGTCGGGCCGTCGCCCGCCGCCCGACCACGCCCGATCCGCCGGAGGGAAACCGTCGTGACCGTCACCGCAGCCAGGTCGTCCGAGTCCGCGCCCGGGCCTGAGGTCCGTACGGCGGCCGGGGTGCTGCGCGGCAGCCGGGAGGTGGGGCTGGCGGTCTTCCGCGGCGTCCCGTACGCCGAGCCGCCGGTCGGTGCGCTCCGATTCGCCGCACCGCGGCCGGTGCGCGGCTGGGTGGGGGTGCGGGCGGCCGTCTCGTACGGCCCGCCACCTCCCCAGGGCGGCCTGTTCGCGATGGACGAGCTCGCGCGGGGGGCGGCTGGCGACGACTGGCTTTCGGTCAACGTCTGGTCGCCCGATCCGGCTACGGGGGCCGGCCTGCCGGTGCTGGTGTGGATCCCCGGCGGCGCTTACGCGATCGGCGCGTCCAATCTTCCGGAGTTCGACGGCGGCGGGCTGGCCGCCGGCGGCGTCGTCGTGGTGACGCTCAACTACCGGCTGGGCGTCGAGGGTTTCGCGCAGATCGACGGCGCCCCGGCCAACCGGGGCCTGCTCGACCAGGTTGCCGCGCTGCAGTGGGTCCGCGAGAACATCCGGGCCTTCGGCGGCGACCCGGACCGGGTGACGGTCTTCGGCCAGTCGGCGGGAGGTGGATCGGTCGCCTGCCTGCTGGCCATGCCGCGGGCGGCCGGGCTGTTCCGCCGGGCCGTCGCCCAGAGCATGCCGGGCACGTTCTTCTCCCCGGAACTCGCCGCGGACATCGCCGCCGCCTGCGCCGCCGAACTGGGGGTGCGGCCCACGGCGGCCGACCTGTCCGCCGTAGACCCTTCCCGGCTGCCCGCCGTGGGCTACGCAGTCTCCGCAAAGATCGGCCGGTGGAAGGACCGTTGGGGCCCGATCACCTACCGACCGATCCCGTTCGCACCCGTCGTCGACGGCGACGTCCTGCCGGCCACCCCCTGGCAGGCGTTGGCCAACGGCGCCGGCCGGGATGTCGACCTGCTCGTCGGCCACACCCGCGACGAGCACCGGCTGTTCAGCCTGATCGACGGCGTGCTTGGCCAGGTGACCGAGGAACAGGCCGAGACCGCCCTGCGCACCCTCGCCCCCGGCCCGGACGGCGCCCGCCGCTACCGCGAGGCCTTCCCCGCTGCCGGCCCGGAGGAGCTGTACGAACTGGTCAACGCCGACTGGCTGTTCCGCATGCCGACGCTCCACCTCGCCCAGGCGCACGCCGCCTCCGGCGGCCGGACCCACCTCTACGAGCTGACCTGGTCCGCCCCGGGTATGGGCGGCACCCTCGGCGCCTGCCACGGCCTCGACATACCGCTCGTCTTCGGCAACCTGAGCAGCGGCCAGCCCGCCCTGCTGATCGGCGAGACCCCCTCCGCGGAGGCGGAGGCGCTGTCGTCACGGATCCGCGCCGCGTGGACGGGGTTCGCCGCCGACGGCGACCCCGGCTGGCCCGCGTACGACACGGAGCAGCGGCTCGTCCAGCTCCTCGACAGCCGACCGACCGTCACCGCCTACCCGGAGGAGGCCTCCCGGCTGCTGTGGCAGCAGCACACCTTCCCGGCACTCCCGCTGATCGACCGGTAGCGGTCCGCAGGGTGACCACTTGGGGTGCGGTCGCAGGCGGCGGGGACACGCGCGCCGATTGAACAAAGTCGGGCGGGGCCAGGTCGGGCAAATCACGACCCGAGCACCACCAGCGGGAAAAGCGAACGTGACCCGTCTCCAAAATGTGACGGATCAGCGCGCATCGACCGTCAGCAACGGCTGAATGCAGTCGCCCGATTTGTGATGTGCGGGCATCATCCTTGAGCTTGCAGGACCCGCTTTGTCGTCGGGTCGTGCGTCGTGCCCCTGCGACGCCGCTTTCTCGCATGACGAACCGCAAACAGCACAGGCGGCCTCGTCCGTGGGCCGGCAGGGCCTTGATCGAAAGCGTTTCGCATTGAATCGGCAAAGGGGACCATCACGGCCGGCTGCGGTTGCTGTTCTTCGCCGGGATCGTACCTGACGAATTTGCCGCTGTTCATGGGTCGATCGCCCCGTACCGCGGCTGATCGCATGAGAACGGAGATGATCTTCGGGGCCCACATTGCTGAACTGTCAGGTGGCAGGAATACCGGCAGATGCCCCGACCGGTTTCCACGGCCGACCGATCTGTCCGAACACGACCTCCTCGTTCGGAGTCTCACCCAGAAGGGTCCAGCCATAGCGGACCATGTCGTCCAAGCCGAACGTTGTCGAGGGCGCGCGAGTCCCCTGAGGGCGCCGTCCGGTTCCAGGTCCCAGGACCAACGCATCCGGGGTTCCTTCGGGATCGGGGTCGAGCGTGCGGTGTAGGTCCATCGAGGGCATGTGCGTGGCCGATGAGAGGCTGCGCGGGTTGTACTCCGGTTCCTTGCTGGTGTCGGCGACGACGTCGAACACCTCGGCGGGTGGTCGGTTGATGACGATCTCACCGTGACGTGAACCACCCCTGACCCCTCCCTGTGTTTCGTCGGCTGGATCGCCGACCTGACTGCGAAGTGACAGTTCGGGTCGGGAGTTCACGGCCCGGCGGGTCCGATCCCGGCGGCCTGTTCTGACGACTCCGTGACTTGGTCAGCCGTGGAGGCGCTGGAACGCCTCGTAGACCAGAAACGCGGGCCACAGCAGTGCCTTGAGGATGGCGAGCAGGCATCCGCCGAACGAGTCGGCCTGCTGCCAGAAGTACACCAGGGCGCCGATGAGGCCCAGGCCATACACGGCGTTACCGCCGCCGGCGCTGACCTGGTTCGTGGTGCGCTTGCGGCTGGATGTCGGTGTGGTCTCCGGCATGGTTGCCTCCGGGCTCTATGTGTCGTAGTGGATGCGGAACACCGGGTAGTAGTCGACGATGGCAGCGATGTCGGCGGGTGTGGCCTGCGGTTCGAGGCCGAAGTAATAGCGGGCTTGTTCCGCGTTGGCCTGGGCGCCGCTGCGTTTGCCACCGGCGCGCAGGTATGCCGCGATGATGTCGCCCCTGCCGGCCGGGGCGAGTTCCTGGAGGCGGACGCGACGTTCGCCGGCGCCGGATGACCGCATGTCCGTGGGCGGCTCGGACGTTGCGCACCCATTGGGATTCCCCGGCCAGGGCCACCAGGTAGTCGCTGCCCTGGTAGTGGGTTCGCAGGATGGGGATCCGTCTGGTCTTATCCGAGGTGCGGCCTCGTACTTGGAGGGTCACCGCGTCCCGGGGTGCCAGTCCCAGGGAGGTGAGCCGGACACCCAGCCAGTTCAGCCGTTGGTACCAGGCGGCGGGCGGCCGGTACGTGGTGCGAGTGGAGTAGTCCTGGGGCTTCAGCTCGCCTCTCCCTCCTCCGGGTCGCAGCCACCTGGGCGTCACCCCAGACCCGGGGAAGTCGCCGCCAGGTCGCGGGTGCCGGGCCGGATCCTTGGTTGGGCATCCGGTCTCCAGCCAAGTCGTCGTGTCGGGCCCCTGCCCAGGGCCGAACGTCCCGCGCGACAGCGCATCTGGGAGCCACGGCCACGAGTCCTGGTCCGCGAAGAACCGCGGGAAAGGGCTCCGGGGCGGGCCCGGCGCGAGATTCAACGCGTGGACACCCAGGCCGCCGATCGGGATCAGATGCCCGGCCCACGGGGCGGTCTCAAGACCACCGTCGAGAGGTCTAGGCGCAGGACGCGCGGTGCAGCTATCCGAGCGGGACGTCGCCGGTGGTCGGGAGTGTCTATTCTCCGGTTCACCACGCCGAGCCGTGATGGCGGAATGGAAGCCCCCTGCGCCAGCGATTGTCGTCACGAGTTGCAGGTGCGGATACGACAAGTCAGCGGTTCTCGGTGACTTGGCTGAGCCGGAAGGGCTTGCCGTGACCGGGGTAGATCCGGTCCGGTTCCAGGCTTCGCAGCTTCTTGAGGCTGGCGGTGGCCGCGGTCATGTCGTCGATGAAGAACTCCAGGCTGGGCCTGCCCATGCTGTCCATCAGGTCGCCGCAGAAGAGGGCCTGTCGGCCGTCAGAATTCCGATTGAGCCCTTGGTGTGCCCGGGGAGATGGAGGACGGTGGCCTCCAGACCGTAGCCCGAGAGGTTCTGCTGATCCTCGAGGATGACGTCGGGCTGGAACGTGTCGAACTCGCCCGGCCTGATGAAGAGTGCCACGATCCTGAACAGGAATCCGAATTTGTCCGGCTTGGGCTTGAGGTTCCAGGACCAATCCGCGCGTTCGACCCGTCCTGCATCGTCGGGATGCATGGCGATTTCCGTGTCGTACTTGTCGCGGAGGTACGCAGCGTTGCCGGCGTGGTCGTAATCGCCGTGCGTGAGCACAATGAGCCGCAAAGTCCCGGGTCTGCATCCCGCGTCTTCGAGTTCTGCGTCAAGGGCTTTGCGTTTTTCCGGGGTGCCGCTGTCGATCAAGACGAAGCAGTCGACTGCCGCGACGAGGTAGCAGTTCACACCACCAAGGCGGATGATCCGAATCACCGGTGTCATCTCGTTTCGGCCTCCGTCCGGGTATCGCACGCGAAGCTGATCATCGCGAGCAAGCCGATGACGAAGAAGCTGGGGACGAGGCTAAAGCCGCTTCGCAAGCGTGCCACGCCGTCTCGGGTTGGCACGGTGGCCCGATGGTGCTATCAGCGCAGCGCTCGGGGCGGCGTTGCCTTGCAGAGGTCTCGAAGTAGCCGTGCTCGAGCCCGAGTAGTCCAGCGACAACCCCGATGGTCGTGGCCACGATTCGTGTCGCGCTGATCCCCTGATCCGCTGACCGATGACAATCCCTCCTTGGCCGCCGGTCACCATCTCGGCAGCTCCCGCACATGATCTCTTTGACGCTCGACCGTCAATCACGACGCTGGCAGAGGCCAACGTCCCGAGACCAGTTCCGAAAAAGGAAGACCGCCCGCAAGCCGGCTTCCATCGCACTCACCGTCGCAGGCAGGCAAGCCACACCAAGCCGCCGACGGTGTGACCGCGTCTCGTCGAGCACCAACCGCCAACGGGACGGTCGGCGCCTCGATCTGATGACCGTCGCCCTTGATCGTTTTCGTTCCGCAGGGGATCCCCTGCGGGCGTCGTCGCGATCGGGCGGCAAGAGCCGATCAAGCCAGCCGGACCGCTTGGCGCAAGGCGCGTCGTGATAGGCCGTTGTGCACGGTCGGGTGGCGCCGAACTCGTCCGTACTTGCCGCGAGTTGCACGTCGCACGCAGCTCGCCGAGGCACCGTCATCCGTAACCCCAGCACCCGGGCTACGTGTGTGGTGTTCGAGGCGCCAGTCAGGACATCGCGGCCACCACCAGTTCGGCGACTTTCTTCTCCACCTCGGGGCTCCACTTCCCAATCGCGTACGACACCGGCCATACGTCGCCTTCGTCGAGGTTCGCGGCGTCCTGGAATTCCAGGGTCGAGTAGCGGAGGTTGAACTTGCCCGCGTTCTTGAACGCGACGACGACCTTCCCGTCCGCGTTCGCGTAGGCGGGCATGCCGTACCAGGTCTTCGGCGACAGGTCAGGGGCCGTCGCGGTCACCGTGACGTGCACGCGCTCGGCGAGCGCACGGTCCTCCGGCGTCATCGTCGCGATGCTGTCCAAGACGGCTTGTAAGCCGTCGGCCTTCTTGGCTCCCTTTTTGCCCTCCGTGCGTAGCTCGGCGGCGCGCGCCCTCATCGCGTCACGCTCCTCGGGGCTGAATCCGGCGGACTCGCCTTTGGCCGTGCTCGTGGCCATTGATTGGGCTCCCTTCTTGCCGTGCCAGGCCCGGTCTTCCCGGCCTTCCGTCGAAGGCTAGTAGGCACCACGCGGTGGCACTTCTTGATACCTGATCGGTTGGGGATCGACGACCGGGTTCGCAGGCTTCGCTTGGAGGCGTGCCTGGTCGCGCGCAACCCCAGGGTGTTGAGTGGATGCAAGTGATAGAAGGTCTGGCCATGATCCTCCCGAAGGTCCGTGACTCACGCTTCGTGACGATCCGCCGCGGTGGGTCCCTCACCGATCCGGATCACCAACTCCTCGCTCTTTGGGCGGCGTCATGCGCGGAGCACGTTCTTGACCTGTTCGAGTCGGCTCAGCCTCAGGACCCACGACCCCGTCAGGCGATCGAGTATGCCCGCGCTTGGGTGCGCGGGGAGGTCACGATGATGCAGGCTCGCGCGGCGGGCGGCCATGCCATGGGCGCGGCCAGAGACCTGCGTGGAGCAGCGCGGCATGCCGCATACGCTGCGGGCCAGGCCGGGGCCGTCGCGCACGTCCCCGCGCACGAACTCGGCGCGGCCGCCTACGCGATCAAGGCCGCTCGAGCTGCCGCGCCGGACGGTGAGGGCGAGGCCGCGGGACGACTCGAGTGCCGGTGGCAGCGTGACCGGCTCCCGGAGGCAATTCGCGAGCTCGTACTTGACGACCAGCGGTTGCGGAATGACATCTGCTGGTCAGTGTTCGACTGCTGAGCGCGCGTCGGGGCGCCAGCACTTCCCATAAGCTCATCGAGCGGTCGCCGTGAGCTGACTCCTCCCGCTCAACAATGGCGACCGGAACGTCCGTCCAGTAGCCGATCCATACCGCGCTCTGACCGGAAAATCCAACTGAACGAGGGCAGCGCGAGATGACCCGGTGTGTTCTTGGCCGGGTCGGGTTCGGTTGGAGTTGGTTATGCCGCGGCGG
>Ga0208478_1000341_pt1 | contig 16781 bp, 11 predicted proteins | sample NGESurdeep072012_5_FD_184462 | JGI IMG/M metagenome (GOLD analysis project Ga0208478, IMG submission 184462) | Arctic peat soil microbial communities from Barrow, Alaska - NGEE Surface sample 415-2 deep-072012 (SPAdes) | ecosystem: Environmental > Terrestrial > Soil > Wetlands > Peat ...
CAGGAGGGGAGAAAATTCTGCAGGTAATGCTAATTCCACTAAGGGGACAAGTATTTTCGCCCCTTTAAGGGAGATGTCCCGCTTTGGCGGGACAGAGGGGTGTTACTGCCAAAACATAATCATTCATGCTAACTCAACTGCAACAAAAAAGGGACACGCTATCGCATGTCCCCCTTTTGGATGTATTTGAAGAAATTCTATTAATAGAACTTATATCTCTTATCAATAATATTGGCACTCTTGCGGAGAGCATCATAGGCTTCGTAGGTACCTCTCATCTGGAAGGTAGTTTTCAACCTATTTTGCAATAATTTAAGATCTTCCCCCTGTGTTGCTGTTACGTTATTGGCAACCAGCATATAAACGCCATTATTCCCTTTTATCGGCCCGGCAAGTAATCCCTGTTTAGCAACAGATGCAGCAGCAATCAATGCAGGTTCTGTGCCTGCACCCGAAACAGTGTATGATCTGAAATTTACCCTGGTAGCCTCCTGTACCGTTAGTCTCATAGTCCGGGCAATGTCATCAATAGTTTTTCCTGAGCCAGTATTTTTATTAAATTCTGCAGAAATAAGTTCAGCTTTTTTCTCTTTTAACAGGGCGAACTTGATATCATTCTCAACATCTTTTTGAGCAGCAACTCCATCTTCCTGAACCTTTGTACAATATGCTATTACATATTTATCTCCTACCTGAAAAACTGCCTGCTGACTGTTATCAAGAATAATCTTACCTTTTTCAGCCTGAAATAAAGACATAATCAGAGACCTTGGATTATCAAGCCCGGGTAAGGTTTTTTGCTGGGGTGACACAGAATTAGCAACTTTCTTGTTTAAACTTTTTTCGGCAATTGTTTTTGTGAACTTTTGATACGTATCATTCGTCCCGGCAAACTGGCTAGCTTCACTATAGGCTTTCTGATTAGTTAAAGAGCCGGCTGTAATTTTCCTGTCAATATATCCAATATTAAATTTGCGAGTCTCTTTTGATTGGGCAAGAATTTCAATTATATGAATTCCAAAGGTTGTTTCGGCGGTTTTAATTTCACCTTTTTTACCTGTAAAACATGCATTATTAAAAGGTACTACCATTTTGCCCTCAGGAAACCACCCAAGATCTCCACCAATTTTTGCTGAACCCTGATCATCAGAATTTGCCATAGCAACAGTTTCAAAAGGAGTTCCCGATTTAATTAATTTAATTAGACTGTCAGCCAGATGTTTTGTAACATCTAATGTTCTTGTCTTGCCAGTTGATAATAGTATGTGACGAACATGTACAGAATCAGGCCTGTCTCCGACTGCAATCAACCTGGCTACTTTGTATGAACCATTCTCAATGTAAGGTCCGAAAACGTTTGTTAAATCTTCTTTCTTCGCCCAATCCTTAAGATTTTCAGGAACGCTGCTTATTGGAATGAAAAAGCCAATATATCTTGTGTCAGCACTAAGATTAATAAATTCGACAGGCTCGGGTGCTGATGCAAATTCTTCTTTTGTTTTATTAATCCACTGTTCAGACTGTTTTATATCATCTTCAGATGGAACAACATCAAATGTCACATATTCAATATCTCTTAATGCAGTTCTTTTGTAGTTCTCTTTATGTTTTGCATAGTAAGCCTCTAAATCACTCTGATAGATTCTGATCGAAGAATCAGGTACCGACGCATAATTTTTAAGAATGTAACTGAAATCAACAGTATTACCATTAATATTTTTATCAAACTCTGCCTGTTTCGAGGTAACAAATAATCCTTTGGAAACAAGATTATTGTATTTTGTATTTGTTCTGTCATTGACAATCTCATTTTCAAAAAACAGCCAGTATTTTTTTGCTGTTTCGTCAACCTCTGTCTGCTTCAGGAAGTTCACCAGAAAAGATTTATTGAAAGTTCCGGTCTGCTGATCGGTAAATAATTGTTGAACAATCTGATGGGGATTATTTCCGAGAACCAATTCGTCAACCTCTTCAGTGCTGACACCTAATCCAAGTTTCTTATACTGAGGATCAAGGATTTTTTCTCTTACCATCTGCTGCCAGGTCTGTTCCCTTAATGACTCATTAGTCGCTTCATCAACACTCGATCTTCCTGATAATTTATAGATCTCTAAAAGATTTTGTAATCTTAATTCATAATCCTGATATGAAATATATTCTCCACCGATCTGGCCGATTTCATAATATTTTTTCTGCTTCAGTCTCTGGCCCCTTCCTCTTCCAAAGAAATCACTGATAACAAAGAGGAAAAGTGAAAACCCAATTAATCCCGCAACTAATACTCCGGCTTTCTCGCGTAAAAATTGAAGTGCTGACATCTAAATATATTCTTTAATAATTAATAGAAATTTACCTTTTTTAATACAGGCGACAAATATAACAAATTTTCATTAAAACTCTGACCTGCCATTAAATTGTTATTGGTTCTGTAATAGATAGTATCAGATGAGGGGTAAAGGACTGAGTTCATAAGAAATTTGGTTTATTCATAAAAACAGACTGACGGGCTAAAATCGTATAAAAAATAGGAATTGATATTAAAAAAACAGGGGTGTGTTGAAAAAAAAGAGTAAAAAAACTTAAGAAACACGTAAAAAATAGGGTGCATATTAAAAATAGTTTTATTTTTGTAAAAAAATATTAAAAAAATGGCAGAACTCAGATTTAGTGCTTTAAGAGAAGTATTCAGCAGGGAACCTGTTGAAGTTACTACCCCATCGAAAATCGTTTCCGACTACTACGGAGAAAATGTTTTTGATCTTCCTAAAATGGAGCGCTACCTTTCTAAAGAGGCATACAAGGTAGTGAAACGTGCAATTATTGAAGGAAAATCCCTGACCCGTCACGAAGCTGATCAGGTTGCTATGGGACTCAAGGCATGGGCTACCGGGAAAGGTGCAACTCATTACACGCACTGGTTTCACCCTCTTACAGATGGAACCGCTGAAAAACATGATGGATTTATTGAGATTGTAGAAAATGGACAAGTAGTTGAGAAATTCTCAGGCGAAGTTCTGGTACAGTCTGAACCTGATGCTTCCAGCTTCCCTAGTGGTGGTCTCCGCAATACATTTGAGGCACGAGGATATACTGCATGGGATGTTTCGTCACCTGTATTTATTGTCGGAACTACCCTCTGTATACCAACAATATTCGTTTCATGGACAGGAGAAGCTCTTGATTATAAAGCGCCTCTTCTGAAAGCCCTGTCCGAACTTGACAGAGCAGCGGTTGATGTCTGCCAGTATTTTGATAAAGATGTAACCAAAGTAATAGCAACACTTGGATGTGAACAGGAATATTTTCTAATTGATGATGCATTATATTATGCAAGACCAGACATTGTACTGGCCGAAAGAACATTGATGGGCCACCAGTCATCAAAAGATCAGCAGCTTTCCGATCATTATTTTGGTTCTATTTCAGAAAGAGTTATGGCTTTTATTGAAGATTTCGAATGTGAGGCTTATAAACTCGGAATTCCGGTTAAGACGCGTCATAATGAAGTGGCTCCAAATCAATTCGAAAGTGCTCCGATCTTCGAGGAGGTAAACCTTGCAGTTGATCACAACCTGCTGCTTATGGATGTTATGAGAAGGGTTGCCCGGAAACATAAATTCAGACTCTTATTTCACGAAAAACCATTTGCAGGAATCAACGGTTCAGGGAAACACAATAACTGGTCAATGGCTACAAATACCGGCGTCAACCTTTTATCTCCCGGGAAAAATCCAAAAACCAACTTACAGTTTCTTACTTTCCTGGTAAATGTTATCAAAGCTGTGAATGACAGCAACGACGTTCTCAGGGCATCTGTAATGAACGAATCAAACTCTTACAGACTTGGAGGTCATGAAGCTCCACCTGCAATAATTTCAGTCTTTCTGGGTACTTACCTGATAAATATGCTTGAGAATATAGCACGGAAAGTAACAGATAAGAAGATGACCCCGGCCCAAAAAACCGAACTTAAACTTGGAATTGGCAAAATACCTGAAATTCTGCTCGATAATACGGACAGAAACAGGACATCTCCTTTTGCTTTTACGGGCAATAAATTCGAGTTCAGAGCTGTAGGTTCTTCAGCAAACTGCAGTCCCGCTATGATTGTCCTAAATGCTGCAGTTGCATATCAGTTGACTCAGTTTAAGAAAGATGTGGATGTCATTATTAAAAAGGGTGTAAACAAGGATGAAGCTCTTTTCCAGGTGTTGAAAAAATATATTCTCGAATCAGAGAGAGTATTATTTGAAGGTGATAATTATAGTAAGGAATGGCATAAGGAAGCGAAGAAAAGAGGTCTGTGTAATCTGACCAGCGTACCTGAATCAATCAGCCTTTACCTGACAAAGCAATCCAGAAAAGTTCTCGTAGGGTCAGGCGTTTTTACAGATAAAGAACTTGAAAGCCGCGTTGAGGTCGAGTATGAGAAGTTTGCCAAGAAAGTTCAGATAGAATCAAGGGTACTGGGCGATCTGGCTATTAATCATATTGTACCTATCGCAATAAAGTACATGACCTCCCTGATTGAAAATGTGAAAGGTCTCAAGGAAATATTCAATGAAACAGAATTTGAGAGACTTGCAGGAGCACGTAAAGAGGTCATTATCACTATTTCTGACCATATATCAATGATAAAGAAGCTTGTTAACGAGATGGTCGATGAACGCAGAAAAGCTAATATTATTGAGGACAATTACAAGAAAGCACTGGCTTATGAAAGCAAAGTTAAACCATACCTGGATGATATCCGGTCCCATATAGATAAACTTGAGCTTGTTGTTGATAATGAAATATGGCCACTTCCAAAATACAGAGAATTGCTTTTCACAAGATAAGGGTTGGTTAATTCATTATATGGTTAGAGTAAAAGGATCCTTTTTTAGGATCCTTTTTTTACTTTTAGCGTCATCTGACTGCCCAGTTTTCCAGGGAGAGAAGAGGGGTAATAAATGACTTGTTTTAGCACCTCCCTCCCGGGGGAGAGCCTGCACAGCAAAGGTGGGGTTTGTGGAGAGGCAAAAAGACTGTAAGGGAGAGAAGCTGGGGCATAGAAAAAATCAGATAAAGTTTGAAGTGCTGGCAACGGTATAATAATTACGAATCGCCGGCGTTATTTATTATTATCAGAATTCCTTAAATTGATTACTTTTATAGTCAAATTGAAGGCGGATTATGAAACAGTTATTACTTTTCTTTTTATTATTGATTTTTGTAACCTCTCCCGATGTTACAGCACAGAAACGTAAATCAGAAAGAGCATATTCTTCCTTCGCTGCCGGGGAATATTTTGACGCTATAGATCTTTTTAAGGATGCATATTCCAAATCAAAAAAAGCAGATAAAAGCTCAAAGACCGAATTGGTATTTATGATTGCCGAATGTTACAGGCTTACCAATGATCCAAAAAACGCTGAAACCTGGTATAAACTTGCAGTAAAATCATCTTATTCCAAACCTGAAGCTCAGTTTTGGCTGGCAGAGTCACTAAAAAAGAATGGTAAGTATCCCCTTGCGATTGATGAATTTAAAAAATACAAACAGGTAGCCCCATCGGATGCCAGGGCTGAGCAGGAAATAAGATCCTGTGAGCTGGCTGTCGAATGGTTAAGAAATCCTGAAGCTTATAAGGTAGATGAACTTAAAGACGTAAACTCAAAAGAGTCAGATTTCAGTCCGGCTTATGGACGCGATGATTTTGGAATGATTTATTTTACATCTTCACGCGATGGGGCAGCCGGTAAAAAAACACATGGTGCAACCGGTCAGAATTTTACAGATATCTTCGAAAGCAAGATTGACAAAAAATCAAAGTGGAGCACTCCTGTTCCTGTCGAAGTAATTAACAGCGAATTCGAGGAAGGGACACCTTCATTTTCATCCGATTATAAAGAACTCTATTTTACCCGCTGTGAAGTAGGAAAACGGGAGAAAAAGGGTTGTATAATTATGTACTCGAAGAGAACCGGCGATAAATGGAGCGCTCCAAAGAATATTGGAATATTGCCTGATTCGCTCGTTGCCGCACATCCTTCAATCTCGAAAGATGACCTGACATTATATTTTGTCTCTGACCTAACAGGTGGTTTTGGTAAAAAGGATATCTGGAAAGTAACAAGGCTCAGGCCGGGAGATGCCTGGTCAAAACCCATTAATCTTGGCCCGGATATCAATACTGCAGGAGATGAGCTCTTTCCTTATATAAGGGAGGACGGAACATTATATTTTTCCTCCGACGGACTAATCGGAATGGGAGGCCTCGATATTTTCAAAGCAAAGCCTCAACCCGATGGCAGCTGGATAGTGCAGAACATGAAGCCACCCATTAACAGCTTTGCTGACGATTTTGGTATTGCATTCGAGGATGGAAATGAAAAAGGAATATTTAGTTCATCACGGAAAGGAAAAGGTAATGATGATCTGTATAGCTTTGAGTTGCCACCGTTGAAATTCAGTGTTACGGGACTGGTAAAAGACGAAAAAACAGGTACATCTATTCCTGGTTCAGTCGTTCAGCTCATTGCAAGTGACGGATCAAACCTTCAGGCTGAAACAGGTAGCGGAGGTGATTTCAAATTTACTCTTAAAGCCGATGTTGACTATATTTTCCTTGCTTCAAAAAGAGGTTATCTCAATGGGAAAGAGAAAGAAACTACCAAAGGTCAGGAAAAGAGCCGCGAATTCATGGTAACTATATTGCTAACAGCAATAGACAGACCAATTGAGCTGCCCAATATCCTGTACGACTTTGACAAGTGGGACCTCAGACCCGAATCAATGGTTTCACTGGATAAACTGGTTGAGACTCTTAATGATAATCCAAATGTTACAATTGAGCTTATGTCGCATACCGATACCAGGAATACTGAAGAGTATAACCTGATCCTTTCACAGAAAAGGGCGCAATCAGTTGTCAGCTACCTGCTAAGCAAAGGAATTGAACTGGAAAGGCTTTCCGCCAAAGGTTATGGAAAATCCAACACGAAAGTTGTTGATGCAGTCATAGCCACACAATATCCATTCCTGAAAGCCGGTACACAGCTTACAGAACAGTTTGTCAATAGTCTTCCTAATGATGAGCAGAAGGAGATTGCACATCAGATAAACCGCAGAACTGAGTTCAAGGTTATGAGAACAGATTATGAGCCGCCGAAGAAATAGTTAAGTTCCATTTATAATTTAACCACAAATTCTCCCCTCCTTCAAAAGAAGGGGAGAAAGTTATTTAGTTGAGCAGTCAATAGATATTGCAATGATTCTACTGAATTAATTTTTTATCTACATTTATAAATAGTGATTATTTAACATTTGATAAATGAAACCTAAGTTATTATCCATCTTCATATTCCTTGTAATTGCATTTGCAATATCATCCTCAACTCCCCCTGCCAAACCGATCCGTATTCTTGTAATAACAGGAGGCCACGATTATAAGGTGGAACCATTCAGTCAGATGCTGTCAAATCTGGGAGATGACATATCGTACCAGATAGCCGAATTACCGGCTGCATATGATATGTTCCTTCCGGAGAACAGAAGTAAATATGATGTGCTGGTATTCTATCATATGTGGCAAACAATTACAGAGGAACAGGCAAATGTACTGACAGATTGCATCAGAAAGGGCAAACCGCTGGTAGCCTTGCATCACAGCATTTGTGCATATGATGACTGGCCTGAATATATGAATATCATTGGCGGAAAATATTTTCATAAACCTGCAACCATAAATGGGAAAGAATACCCGGTATGTTCATACATACATGATTTACATTTTAAAGTTAAAATAGTTGATCCTCAAAATCCTGTTACTAAAGGGTTAACTGACTTTGAAATTTTTGATGAAACTTATAAAGGATTTTATGTTGAGGAAGGTGTGACTCCTTTATTGACCACCGATGAACCAAGCAGTACACCTGTCATCGGCTGGACAAAGATGTACGGGAAAGCACGTATAGTTACATTGCAAAGTGGACATGATACACCCACATTCGAAAATCCCAACTACAGAAAACTCCTGAGACAATCTATAGAATGGGTGTATAATAATGGGAAATAGTCTAATTCGCCCGCTATGGGGCTTTGATGTAATGAGGTTATCTCAGGATCAGGGCATTGCCCTGCCATAAATTATTTAATAACAGCGACATACTCTTATCAAGCCTCATAGAGACGCAATATTCTTCATCTTTTATCTTTTTTCTATCTTTGTCTTTATATCTGATTTAACATGGCTACCGAATCAAAGTACAGTAAAAGAGGTGTTTCTTCAATGAAAGAAGATGTACATGCAGCAATTAAAAATATAGATAAAGGCCTGTATCCTAGAGCATTCTGTAAAATAGTACCCGACCTGCTTGGCGGTGACAAAGATTTCTGCAATATTATGCATTCTGATGGTGCCGGTACTAAATCATCACTTGCATATATTTACTGGAAAGAGACCGGAGATCTTTCAGTATGGAAAGGAATAGCACAGGATGCGATCGTTATGAATCTCGATGATCTTTTATGCGTGGGAGCATACGACAATATTCTATTGTCATCAACGATCGGGCGAAATAAAAACCATATATCCGGAGATGTCATTGCTGCAGTAATCAACGGAACTGAAGAGGTACTGGATGAGCTTCGTGATATGGGGATTGGTATGTGGTCGACAGGAGGGGAGACTGCTGATATGGGTGATCTTGTCAGAACGATTGTTATCGATTCAACAGTTATAGCCAGGATGAAAAGATCACGAGTGATTTCAAATCACACAATTATTGATGGAGATATTATTATAGGTCTGTCATCTTACGGGCAAACCAGTTATGAGAAAAAGTATAACAGTGGTATGGGAAGTAACGGACTTACTTCGGCCCGGCACGATCTTTTTGGCCCCTATCTTGCATCAAAATACCCCGAAAGCCTTGATACAACTTTACCTTATGACCTAATCTATTCCGGCAAGTACAGGCTGACAGACCCGATAGCTGATTTAAATACTGATGTTGGGAAGCTGGTGCTTTCTCCTACCCGTACTTATGCACCTGTTATAAAAAAGGTAATTGAAAACATGCATTCTGAAATACATGGCATGGTGCACTGCTCAGGAGGGGGACAAACTAAGGTCATGCATTTTATTGATAAGTTGCATATAGTGAAAAACAACTTATTCCCGTTACCCCCATTATTCCGGCTTATTCGTGAACAATCCGGAACAGCATGGGAAGAGATGTATAAAGTATTCAACATGGGCCACAGGTTTGAGATCTACACCGATCAGAAGAATGCTTCAGAAATAATCAGTATTGCATCAGGATTTAACCTTGAAGCAAAAGTTGTAGGTTATTGTGAAGCATCAGAAAAGAAAAAGCTTACAATAAATTCAGAATTCGGAACATTCGAATATTAGAAACTTTTTGCCCCCCTGCCCTAGATGGACGCGAAGCGGCCAGGGGGCTTTGTACCTTTGCACCTTATTTATTACCTTTGCACCCTGAAAATTTATTCTATTATGGCAAACAATATGATTCTTGAGAGGATGGAGGGTGTAAAATCCAGGTTTATCGAGGTTGGTGAACTTCTCACCCAACCTGATATTCTCTCGGATATGAAGAAATATGTCAGATTGAATAAAGAATATAAAGATCTCCTTCCTATAATCGAGTCTTATGAAAGATATAAGCTTGCACTCAGTAATATATCCAGTACAAAGGAATTACTAGCAACTGAAAAAGATGAAGAGATGCGCGAGATGGCTAAAGCCGAACTGGATGAGCTCACATCTCATGTACCAGAAATGGAAGAAGAAATCAAAATGCTCATTATTCCTGCTGATCCCGAGGACGATAAAAATGCTGTTATGGAGATCAGGGCAGGAACAGGAGGTGATGAGGCCAGTATTTTCGCAGGAGACCTTTTCAGAATGTATAGTAAGTACTTTGAAACAAAAGGATGGAAGGTTGAAGTTAATAATATATCCGAAGGAACTGCAGGTGGTTATAAAGAGATAGTTCTGAGTATCGCTGGTGAAGGTGTATATGGGAAAATGAAATATGAATCGGGTGTTCACCGTGTTCAGAGAGTACCGCAAACTGAAACACAAGGGCGTATTCATACATCTGCTTCATCAGTTGTTGTGCTTCCGGAAGCTGATGAATTTGATGTTGACCTGAGAACCGAAGATATCCGGAAAGATACATATTGTTCCTCAGGACCCGGCGGCCAGTCGGTAAATACAACTTATTCGGCAATCCGTCTTACCCATATTCCGTCAGGTATTGTAGTTACATGTCAGGATGAAAAGTCGCAGCTTAAGAATTATGATAAGGCATTAAAAGAGTTAAGGACCAGGCTCTATAATCTTGAATATCAGAAATATCTTGATGAAGTCTCTCATCGGAGAAAGACAATGGTCTCCACCGGTGACCGCTCTGCTAAAATCAGGACATATAACTATCCGCAAGGAAGAATGACTGATCACAGGATCAACCTCACAATCTATAATCTGCCTTCAATCCTTGATGGTAATATCCAGGAGGTTCTCGATAAACTGCAGATGGCAGAAAATTCAGAACGTTTAAAAGAGAGCAATATATAATCAGATAAACAATGGATCACAACAGGTTATTTGAAAACATAGTTAAAAAGCGATCATTCCTTTGTGTTGGACTCGATTCAGAAATTGAGAAGATCCCGTCTTTTCTTCTGAAGGGGAAAAATCCGATTTTTGAATTTAATAAGCGGATTATTGATGCAACTCAGGAATACGTAGTAGCTTATAAACCGAATGTTGCATTTTATGAATGCTATGGAGCTAAAGGATGGACATCACTTGAATTAACTGTCCGATATTTAAAAGAGAACTATCCCGATATATTCGTAATTGCAGATGCAAAGCGCGGGGATATTGGGAATACCTCAAAGATGTATGCAAAAGCGTTTCTGGAGAACATGCCTTTCGACGCAATAACTGTTGCTCCCTATATGGGTGAAGATTCCGTGACACCATTCCTGTCTTATAATGAGAAATGGGTTGTCCTTCTGGCACTTACTTCTAATCAGGGCGCAGATAATTTTCAGTACCACAATGAGGATGGGATAAAACTTTTTGAAAGAGTACTATCTGTTTCACAGAAATGGGGTACTATTAATAATCTTATGTATGTTGTTGGTGCAACACGGGCAGAAATGTTAAAAGACATACGTAAGCTGGTGCCTGATCATTTTCTTCTTGTTCCAGGGGTAGGCGCCCAGGGCGGCAGCCTTGCTGATGTGGCAAAATATGGTCTTAACAGTAAATGTGGTCTCCTGGTCAATTCTTCACGGGGAATAATCTTTGCAGATAACTCGGCACACTTCGATATAGTCGCCGGCGCCAAGGCGAAAGAGATGCAGGTTGAGATGGAAAAACATCTCCGCCAACATAACCTGATCTGATTCTTTTGTCCTGCAGTCTTGCAGTCAAAAGACACACCGCGGAAGACCCGACGCTTGACACACGACACAAGGACTCTGGTCCCTGAGTCTCCTATTCTCCCTTTCTCTCCCTATTTTTTTGCCATTGTGCTGTTGAACCTTTGTACCGTAATGCCTTTTTTCATATATTTATATTCTCGCTATTTATTAATTCGTGCTAGAATGAAAGAGGAATTTCTTCATTACCTGTGGAAATACAGCCTCTATGATCAGGAAAGGCTGTTGGATAACGAAAAGAATAAAATTATTGTTCTGGATCCTGGTGAATATAACCGTGATTCAGGTCCTGATTTTTTCAATGCACGTATCTGTGTTGCTGGCACTGTTTGGGCCGGGAATGTTGAAATACATATAAAATCATCGCATTTCGATAATCATGGACACCAGAATGATCCGGCATATAACAATGTTATCCTTCACGTAGTTGCAGATAACGATAAGCATGTATTTAACTCAAATGGTGAAGAGATTCTTACATCTGAATTATTATTTGATTCATCCTATTACGAGAAATATACGTTTCTGGTTAATAATCCGTATATAATTGCATGCCAGGATGATATCAGGAAACTCGATAATATATTTGTTCGTCATTGGCTTAATTCGCTTGTTATTGAAAGATTTCAGGCTAAATCAGAATCAATCCTGAAGATTTTTTCTGAAACAGGGAACGACTGGGAAGAGACATTCTACCGGGTACTTACACGCTATTTTGGATTCAGGGTCAATACTGAACCATTTGAGATGCTTGCTGCAGCGCTTCCTTTCAGAATAATCAGAAAACATACTGATAACATCTTTCAGATTGAGGCTCTTTTATTTGGAACAGCAGGTTTGCTCGAAGCCGGACTTTTTAAGGAGGCTCTCACTGATGAATATTACCGCAACCTGATAAAAGAATACACTATTCTGTCAGCAAAATACTCCCTCCAACCTCTTCATGGCTGGCTGTGGAAATTCTCAAGATTGAGGCCTTCTAACTTTGCAACTGTCAGATTATCTCAGCTTGCTGCGATGCTTTCAGTTGCAGGCGGACTCTTCTCAAAAGTGCTGGAAGCAGACGATATAAGACTGATTAAAGAGTTATTTGAAGTATCTGCATCAACCTATTGGAATGATCATTTTGTTTTTGGTAAGAGAAGCAGGAGTTTTACAAAGAAAACCGGATCGCAGGCTGCAGACATTCTTCTGATAAATGCTGTTGTACCTCTTATATTTGTTTATGGCCAGAGTAGAGATTGCCAGGATTATAGCGAAAGAGCCCTCTCCTTTCTTGAAAAAATCACCCCGGAGGAGAATATCATAACTTCAGAATGGAAAGCGGCAGGAATTATTGCAGAGTCGGCATTTTATTCTCAGGCACTGATCCAACTCAGGAATGAATACTGCAAGAAAAGAAAATGTCTCGATTGCCGGATAGGCAATAGGATAATAAGCCATGGGAAAAAACTGAAGAATCGGGAGGAACTTCTTCTGGAGCCATAAGGTCGAAAGTCGAAGGTCGAGGATCGAAAGACTTTATGGCCTTTGGAGCCTTTATGGAATGGTTTTTGACGAAAGCTTGATTTTCTTTGACAAATAGTTGATTCATAATACTATTCAACGCAACTTTTTGTTTCATTTTCCCGTCTTTATAATAATACTGACGCAATAATTATTTGAACTTATTCGTTCCTGTAAAAATAAATATTTCAGGAACTTTTTAAAAAAAAAGTAAATTGTTTGATTATTTACATAAAAAAGCCTTATTTTTGCGTTCCAAAATTGGAGACTCGATCTATATATGGATTAGTAATATTTTAATTAGAGATATGTATTTAACAACAGAAAAAAAGCAGGAGTTTTTCAAAACCTTTGGAACATCTGAAATCGATACCGGTACTGCAGAAGGCCAGATAGCGCTATTCTCATACAGGATCAATCATCTTACCGAACATCTTAAGAAGAACAAAAAAGATTTCAGTACCCAGCAGGCACTTATTAAACTTGTAGGGAAAAGAAGAAGGCTTTTAGACTACCTTAAAATTAAAGATATCGGGCGGTATCGCGAAATCATAAAAGCGTTGAAATTACGTAAATAGAGAAAAAAAGGCAATTCAAAATTGCCTTTTTTCATACTATTCAGATTATTTTGTAATTTCAATTATCATAAATCAAATATACAATGTTCAAAATAAAAGAGAAGATTATTGATCTCGGTGACGGGAAGATAATAACCCTTGAAACAGGCAGAATGGCCAGGCAGGCAAATGGTTCTGTTTTATTAAAAATGGGGAAGACTATGCTGCTTGCTACTGTAGTTTCAGCACAGGAGGCAAAGGAAGATATAGATTTCATGCCTCTTTCGGTTGAATATAAAGAAAAATATGCTTCATCGGGACGGTTTCCAGGCGGATTCATGAAAAGAGAAGCCAGAGCTTCTGATTATGAGGTACTTATTTCAAGATTGGTTGACAGGGCATTAAGACCTTTGTTTCCTGATGATTTTCATGCAGAGACTTTTGTGACAATCAGTCTTATATCAGCAGATATGGACATAATTCCTGATGCACTTGCAGGTCTGGCAGCCTCGGCAGCACTTGCAGTTTCTGATGTGCCATTCAACGGCCCTATGTCGGAAGTAAGGGTTGCAAGGATAGATAAGAAGTTTGTTGTCAATCCGACTGCAACGCAGCTCAGGGAAGCTGACATCGACCTCATGGTTGGTGCTACTTATGATAATATCCTAATGGTTGAAGGTGAAATGAAAGAAGTTTCAGAAGAAGAAATGCTGGAAGCTCTTAAAATCGCACATGATGCCATTAAAATTCACTGCAAAGCTCAAATGGAATTTGCACTGGAGTTAGGTACCACCGTTAAGAGAGAATATTGCCACGAAATAAATGATGAAGAGCTCAGAAAAAAAGTCTGGGATGAAACTTATAATAAATGTTACGAAGCAGCAAAATCATCAACAGCAGATAAGCATAAACGAATTGATGCTTTCGATGCTATCGTTGCAGAATTTATCGGGCAATACACTGAAGAAAACCCTGTTAATGAGAACCTGGTAAAAAAATACTATCACGATGTATTGAAAGAGGCCTCCAGAAGACTGGTCCTCGATGATAATATTCGTCTCGATGGAAGAAAACCAGATGAGATCAGGCAGATTGTATGCGAAATAGACACCCTTCCTGCCACTCATGGTTCAGCACTTTTTACCAGAGGTGAAACCCAGTCGCTGACAACTGTTACATTGGGTACAAAATTAGATGAAAAGATTATAGATGATGTATTGAATAAGGGTACAGAAAAGTTCACCCTCCACTATAATTTCCCTCCGTTTGCAACAGGTGAAGCTAAAGCTGCCCGCGGATTAAGCAGAAGGGAAATCGGACATGGTAACCTTGCCCACAGGGCGCTTAAGAATATGATGCCATCAGATGATGAAAATCCATACGCTATCAGGATTGTATCCGATATACTTGAATCAAATGGTTCTTCATCTATGGCTACAGTTTGTGCCGGCACACTTGCTCTCATGGATGCCGGTATTAAATTGCGGAAGCCTGTATCAGGAATTGCAATGGGGCTCATAACTGATAAAGAGACAAAAAAATATGCAGTTCTTTCTGATATATTAGGCGATGAAGATCATCTTGGCGATATGGACTTTAAGGTGACAGGAACCCGCGATGGTATAACTGCTGCACAGATGGACATTAAGGTTGAGGGACTCTCTTTTGAAATACTTACAAAAGCTCTCAATCAGGCCAAAGCCGGAAGGTTACATATTCTGGATATCATGAGCCAGACTATTTCAGAACCGCGTCCGGAACTTAAACCTCATGCTCCAAGGATCGAAATGCTTACCATTCCTAAGGAACTGATCGGCGCACTGATTGGTCCGGGCGGAAAAGTAATCCAGGAGATACAACGTGTTACTGGTGCTACAATAATTGTAGAAGAGATTGATGGTCACGGTGATGTCAATATCTTTGGTGAGAATGCCGAAGTTATAACTGCAGCACTCGAATGGGTGAAAAAAATTGTTACGGTTCCTGAAGTAGGACAGGTCTACAAAGGAAAAGTTAAAACAATAGTCCAGTTCGGTGCATTTGTAGAAATCCTGCCGAATAAGGATGGGCTCGTTCATATCTCAGAACTTGAATGGAGAAAGGTCAATAAAGTAGAAGATGTACTGAAAGAAGGACAGGAGATTGAGGTTAAAATAATTGACATCGATCCTAAAACCGGGAAAATCAAGTTATCCAGGAAAGAACTCCTCCCGCGTCCTCCGCGACAGGAGAATGAGAATAGAAAACCTGAAGAAAATCAGAATAAGTAACAAGAGTCCCGCAATAGCGGGACTTTTTTATTGCTGTTTCACTTCCAATTTATAAATTTGATTAATTGAAATAACAATAGTATTCAGGGATGAAGATTAAGTACAACTATGTAGTTATAGAAGGAAATATCGGTGTAGGGAAAACTACCCTTGCCGGCAGAATAGCAGATCAGTTCAATGCACAACTGATCCTTGAACATTTTGCCGACAATCCTTTCCTGCCGAAATTCTATAATGACCCTGAAAAATATTCGTTCCCTCTCGAACTTTCATTTCTCGCAAGCAGATACAAACAGCTTAAGGAAGAGCTGGTTCCTCAGGATCTCTTTAAGTCTTTTTCAGTTGCCGATTATTACTTTATGAAATCGCTGGTGTTTGCTGCCTCAACACTTACCGGAGATGAGTTTAACCTGTACCGTCAGATTTTCTATATTATCTACGGGTCTCTTCCAAAACCTGATATCTACGTCTACCTCCATCTTAATCCTGAAAGATTACTTGAGAATATTGAAAGAAGAGGACGTGACTATGAGAAATCAATAACTAAAGAATATCTCCAAAAGATCCAGAATAGCTATTTTTCTTTTTTTAAGCAGAACCCGGAGAACAAATATCTTGTCATAGATATTAACAATATAGATTTTGTTGCAAATGAAAGCCATTATTCAAAAGTAATTGACACAATTTTTTTTGATGATTATCCTTTTGGTTTGAATAAAGTCATTTTGTAATTATTTTTTATTGATATAGCCATGTTAAACTATGCCTGAAATTAGCTGATTATGTTGATATCAAATATGTGAATGGTGTAACATTTTCTAAAAATTATGTAACACTTTTAATTTTGAATATGGTAATCTTTGTAAGGCAATTAACTGTTATATATTTCATAAAAGATGAGTGATAAAATGCAGACAATGGAGGGACAAAAATGTTGATTCTTAAAAAAGACATTTAAAATATAACGATGAGTTAAGTTGTAAGC
>Ga0208478_1000342_pt1 | contig 16765 bp, 9 predicted proteins | sample NGESurdeep072012_5_FD_184462 | JGI IMG/M metagenome (GOLD analysis project Ga0208478, IMG submission 184462) | Arctic peat soil microbial communities from Barrow, Alaska - NGEE Surface sample 415-2 deep-072012 (SPAdes) | ecosystem: Environmental > Terrestrial > Soil > Wetlands > Peat ...
GATTATCGGGTAAGTTCCCGGGAACCGGCGCACCGGACAGCGGCACGATCGCGCCGGACGGAGCGAGTACGGGGATGGTCGCCAGGTCGCGGTGCAGCACCAGCTGCCGGCCGCCGGCGTAAACCAGGCCGGTGAAGACATCGACCCAGCTGCCCTCCGGAAGCCAGGCACGGACGCTGCCGAGCTGCAGGCTGCGGTTGGTCGGGGTGGTGATGGGTGCGACGAGCAGCTCGGTGCCGAAGCGGAACTGGTTCGGCACCCGGTAGGCGTCCGCGGATTCCGGATGCGACCAGTACATCGGCTCCACCAACGGCGAGCCGTCCCGCGCCGCCCGGTGATTCATCGTGTGCAGGTACGGCAGCAATCGGTGCCGCAGCCGGAGGAACTCGGTCATCACCGCCTGCGCCCGCCCGCCGAACCGCCACGGCTCCTTGCTGTTGAAGGCACTGGCAGAGGAGTGCAGTCGCATGATCGGCGAGAACACCCCCAGCTGCACCCAGCGGGTGGCCAGTTCGTCGTCCTTGCTGCCGAACATGTGCCCGCCGATGTCGTGGCTCCACCAGCCGTAGCCGATGTTCGAGGCGGTGGCGGTGAAATACGGCTGGAAGTCCAGGGACGCCCAGGTGACCAGGCTGTCCCCGGAGAACCCGACCGGATAGCGGTGGCTGCCGGGCCCGGCGTACCGGGAGAAGGTCAACGGGCGCTTGCCGTCTCGCGCGTTGTCCAGGAAGTGGAAATGGTTCAGCATCCACAACGGGTCGACACCGGCTGTCCGCGAATGCGGGCCGGACTGCCAGTCGATCCACCAGAAATCCACCCCGTCGCGCTCCAGCGACCGGTGCAGCACGTCGAAGTAGGCGGTGAGGAATCGCTGGTCGGTGACGTCGAAGGCGATCGGATCGCCGGAGGAGGGATCGATGCCCATCGCCGTCGCCATCTCGGCGTAGGCGTCCTCGAAGGCGCGGACCCCGTCCGCGGGATGCACGTTCAGCGTCACCTGGAGACCGTGCTCGTGCAGCCAGCCCAGGAACTGCGCCGGGTCCGGGAAGAGGGTGCGATTCCAGCTGTAGCCGGTCCAGCCGCTGCCGTGCTGCGGGTCGACATCGACCAGGTGCCAGTCCATGTCGATCACGCTGACGGAGAACGGGACACCTTCGCGCTCGAATCTGCCGATCAGGTCCGTGTATTCGCCCGCGGTGTACGGGTGGAACCTGCTCCACCAGTTGCCCAGTGCGAATCGCGGCAACACCGGAGTCGGCCCCGACACGGCGTAGAGCGCGCGGACGGCATCAGAGTAGTCGCGGCCGAAGCCGAAGAAGTAGAGATCGGTGCGGGACCCATCGCGCGGCGCGACCCAGCCGCCGTCATCCAGCACGAGCGTCCGGGAATCGTCCAGCACGGCGTAGCCCCACCGGGAGATCACCCCAGGTTCCAACGGTACGGCGCCGTCCGCGTTGTCCAGGGTCCGCGCGGTTCCGCCGAGGCCGTCCACCGGCTCGCCGAAACGCCAGACGCTGTTGTAGTTGCTGATGTTGCCGCGGACCTGAATGCTCAGCCCGCTGGTGCTGAACGGCTCCCGGTCGTAGACCAGGTGCACGCGGTCGGTGAGGATCTCCAGATGATGTGGTCCGTCGATGACCCGGTACTGCGGCAACGGGAGATCGCGGACCACCGCGAACGCACTGGCGCGATCCTCGAACCGGCCGTCCTGGGCGTACTCCAGACGCAACAGTCCGTCGGTGAGCACGGTGATCCGGAACGTCTCGCCCTGTACGACCGCGGCCGGGCTGGCGACTGGGCGAGTTTCCAGGCGATGGCGGGAATCCACGTCGACCTACCTCTGAAACGTCTGACACCTGCGACGGTCCGGCCCACCGTAGCCTCGGACAGGGTGGTTTCGCGCTGATGGCGGCGGCGCCATGGCGTGCCTACCCACCGGTCAGCACATTCACAGGCTCTTGCGGGTAGCTCGCTGTCGTCAGCCAGCGACACCGATCGGCACAGCGTGTCATGCTTGAGGCATGAGTGACACAAGTGCAGATCCCGCAGCAGGCGGGCCAGTAGGGGCCCCGGCCAACTTCTCTCGCCATGACGTCGACGTCGATGCTCCCGACGCCGCCAGGGGCGGTCACGAAGAGGCTTCGTTCGACCGTCATGACGTCGACGTCGACGCCCCCGACTCCGTGGTCGAAACCGAGCAGGCGACGTTCGATCGTCACGACGTCAACGTCGATGCCCCCGACTCGGTCGATGAAGTCGACGAGGCGACGTTCGATCGTCACGACAGCGAGAGGTAGCGGGCCGGCAACGGACGATCCTGGAGTCAGCGACTGGTCAGAACGCCGATTCCGCCACCTCCATGAGTGACTGGTCGGCGTTCTCGATCACCGACCGCCGAGCGGTCAGTTCCGGCAGGACGTTGCGAGCGAACCAGTGCGCGACCGCGAGTTTGCCGGCGTAGAAGTCGGCATCCCGGGTGGCTGCGCCGTGGTCGAGCGCCGATTGCGCGACGCGAGCCTGACGCAGCAGCAGGTAACCGATCAACAGGTCGCCGACGCTCATCAACAGGCTGACCGCATGCTCGCCCACCTTGTACACCGAGGCCGGTTCCTGCACGGACGCCTTCGCGTAGCCGACCAGCGCACCGACCATCGATTGCACGTCGGTCAGCGCGGTCTGCAGCAGCACCAGCTCTTCCTTGTGCCGCCCGTCGGTCGATTCCGACAGCGAGGAGGACACGAAGGCCGCGATCTCCGCGGCCACCATGCCCAGCGCGGCGCCGCCGTCGCGGACGATCTTGCGGAAGAAGAAGTCCTGGGCCTGAATCGCGGTGGTGCCCTCGTACAAGGTGTCGATCTTCGCATCCCGGATGTACTGCTCGATCGGGTAGTCCTGGGTGTACCCGGAGCCGCCGAACACCTGCAGCGAGAGCGCGAGGTTCTCGTAGGCCCGCTCGGATCCGACGCCCTTGACGATCGGCAGCAGCAGGTCGTTCACCTTCTTCGCGACGACCATGTCTGTGTCCGAGATCTCGCCCGCGGCGATCTTGTCCTGCCAGCCGGCGGTGTACAGGTACACGGCGCGCAGCCCCTCGGCGTAGGCCTTCTGCTTCATCAGGATCCGCCGCACGTCCGGGTGGTGGAGGATCGTCACCCGCGGTGCGGTCTTGTCGTTGGACCTGGTCAGGTCGGCGCTCTGCACCCGCTGCTTGGCGTAGTCCAGCGCGTTGAGGTAGCCGGTCGACAGTGTGGCGATCGCCTTGGTGCCAACCATCATCCGCGCGTACTCGATCACCTGGAACATCTGCGCGATGCCATCGTGCTTGTCGCCCAACAGGTATCCAACAGCGGGGGTGCCGTTGATGCCGAAGCTGAGCTCGCAGGTGGTCGAGACCTTCAGTCCCATCTTGTGTTCCAGCCCGGTGACGAACACCCCGTTACGCTCGCCCAACTCTCCGGTCTCCGGGTCGAAATGGAACTTCGGCACGATGAACAGGCTCAGACCCTTGGTGCCTGGCCGGTTCTCGATGCCGGGACCCTCCGGGCGGGCCAGTACCAGGTGGACGATGTTGTCGACCAGGTCGGATTCGGCGGAGGTGATGAACCGCTTGACGCCCTCCACGTGCCAACTGCCGTCCTCCTGCAGGATCGCCTTGGTGCGGCCGGCGCCGACGTCACTGCCGGCATCGGGCTCGGTCAGCACCATGGTCGAGCCCCACTTTTTCTCGATCATGGTCTCGGCCATCCGCTGCTGCAGCGGGGTGCCGTTGCGGTGTACGACAACAGCGAAGTTGGGTCCGCCCGAGTACATGAACAGGGCGGGATTGGCGCCGAGGATCAACTCTGCGGCGGCCCAGCGCAGGCTCGGGGTCGCTCCGTAGCCGCCGAGGTCGGAAGGGAGTTCGAGCCGCTGCCAGTCGCCGTCGACCAGCGCCCGGTAGGACTTCTTGAAGGAGTCGGGCATTTTCACGCTGAAGGTGGCCGGATCGTAGACCGGCGGGTTGCGGTCCGCGTCCGCGAACGAGGCCGCGATCGGCCCGGCGGCGACCGTCTGCAGCTCGTGCAGGATCTCCCGCGCGGTATCGGCGTCCATCTCCGCGAAACGGCCGGTGCCCATCCGCTCGCCGGCGCCCAGCACCTCGAACAGGTTGAACTCGAGATCTCTGACGTTGGAACGGTAGTGAGTCATGGCCGGTCTCCCTGGTGGTGAGGCTGCTGGCAGACGGTTCGTGGTTCGTGCTTCGCTGTTCATGGAGCCCGGGTGCTGCGCGACTCGCGCGTGCAAAGCCGCTCCTGACGGAGCGTTGCCCGCTTCGTGAACCCAGGTTATTACTGGCCAGTAACTTACGCAAGGTCGGCCGGGTGCTCGTGCGGGGACGCTCGTCCGAGGCGTCAGTGCGTGGGCAGCGACACCCCGACCGCAGGGAGGTTGCGCAGGTCGAAGATGGGCGTCTGCACGAAGCTGTAGATATTGCGGAGCGCAGAGATCGGATCCTTCTTCACCAGGGGCACGAAGCCCTTGAGGATGCCGCTCCTACCCGGCTCGGACAGTGAGGCCGCGACCTCTTCGATCTCTGCCAGATTGTTCAGGATGGTCAGCGCCAGGGCCTCGCGCATCACCGGATCCTGCAGGAGGTCGGAGAACGAGCCGACCGCCCACCTCGGCATCTTCTGCGCACCGGCCGCCGGGTCGAGCCGGGGCAACAAGGACTCCGCCTTGTACTGGCCGCCCTTGCTCAGCGCGGTCGTGATCTGCGCGAAGGACTTGCCCTCCTTGCCCATCCGGTAGGCCCGCCGGACGTCCTCGTATCCCGCGCGGACCGCGGCGATGGCGATCTTCTCGGTGTCGCCCTCCTTGAGGTGATGATCACCGAAGACCTTCGCCTTCTTGCCGCCGCTGAGCACCTTGAGGCCGTGCTTGTTGTCGTAGTCGTGCACGGCCAGCGCCACCAGGATGCCCAGGGTCAACGCGGGCCGGCCGGCCAGCGCCTTGTCGATCCCGTCGGCCACGCTCGAATAGATCATGCCGGGGCCCAGCAGGTTGTAGCGCTGTCTGTTGTCCAGGATCCATTCGCTGACCTGCGTCATCATGAAACCCTTGAACCTGGTGACGAGGCCGGTGTCGAGCTTGTCCCAGTGCGCGACGATGTCCAGCCGGGGCGTGCGCACGTGACCCGCCGAAATGGCGTCGGTGAGGAAGTGGCCGCCGAAGGATTCGGCGGCCAGCGCCGGCATGGCGGACTCGCCGCGTTTGCCGGCCCTGCAGGCGCGGCGCAGCGCCTCCTCGTGGTTCTCCCGATAGTTCGCACCCGCCGAGTGCGGCCGCTCCCAGGGTTTCTTGGCGGCGTCCTTGCCCAGCGGCGAGACGAAGTGGCTGGCGTTGTCCGAGGCCAGCTTGTAGTACATCGCATCGACGGCCTTGACGGTCGCCTTCGAGTAGTTTGCCGGGTCGTACCGTCGTTCGTCGTCGGGGAATCCGCCGCTGGCGTCGTCCTGCACCTGCTGGGAGCGGGTCCGTGCGTCTGCGGAGTCGCGGCGGCCGATCTTGATGAACCGCGCGTAGTCCAGCGCCTCCTGCGTTTCCGGGCCGGGCCCGCGCCGGTTCGCGAGTTTCTCCATGTAAGCCAAGCTCGGGAAGAGGTCACCGGCCAGCGCGATCATCTCGCCGTAGGAGAGTCGGTAACCCTTCGACCCGAGCGTGACGTACTTGCGATTGGTCGCCCAGTCGCCGATGTTGCGATGTTCCTTGCCGCCGAACCGCTGCACCTGCTGATCGGCGGTGTCGGGGCGGGCGCTGTCGGGGCGGGCGGTGTCGGGGTGGGCCGGGCGGGAGAGCAGATCGCGGACCGCGGCGTTGCCGCTGCTGCGCTGCAACCCCAGGATGGCCTGGTGCGGACCGAGCGGGACCGGCTGGTGTCGGACTTCGGGGCGGACGTCATGGCGGACGTCATGGCGGGGCTGTGCCTGTCGCGGTGACCGCTCATGACCGCTCATGCGGGCCCCTTTCCGGCTGCCCGACGTCACGTCCCACCCACTGTAGGTCGGCGAGCGGCCTGCCCGGGTATGGTTTTCCGTTGCTGGCCGTGCCCCCGGTCAGGTGGGCGCGGCGATGACGTCCAGCAGTTCGGCCACGGCGCTCGCCGAGTGCCCGGCCACGAAGGCGTCGACGTGCGGCAGCGCGGCGGCCATGCCGCCGGTGAGGGGAGCGAAGCCGGGGGCGGCCTTGCGCGGGTTCACCCAGATGACCCGGTACGCCAGCCTGGACAGCCGGGTCATCTGCTCGCCGAGCAGCGATGGATCGGCCCGCTCCCAGCCATCGGAAACGACGACGACCACCGCGCCCCGAGCGACACCGCGGCGGCCGTCAGTGTCCAGGAAGGTCTTCAATGCCTCGCCTATCAGGGTCCCGCCGGCGGTGTCCGGCGCGTGTGCCAGGGCTCTGGCGATCGCCTCCTCCCGGCGCCCGGTCGCCAGCGCACCTGACACCCTGGTCAGCCTGGTGGCGAACACGTAGGCCTGCGCCCGTGCGCCGATCACGGCACCCTGCAGCACCCGCAGGTAGATCCGCGCGTACGGCTGCATCGAACCGGAGACGTCGGCGAGTAGCACGATCGGCCGTGGCGTACTTCCCCGCCGGCGATGCGCCCAGTTGATCGGGTCGCCGCCGGTCCGGCAGGCGGTCCGCAACGTCCGTCGCAGATCGACCGACCGTCCCGACGATCGGTCGGCCACCCAGCGGGACGGCCGCCGCGGAGCAACCACCTTCATCCGGTCGATCAGGTCGGCCAGCTCGGCCAGTTCCTCTGCCGAGCAATGAGCAAAGTCCTTCTCCCGCAACAGCTCCAGCTCGGACGCCGTGGCCAGCACGAACGGCCGGCCGGTGTCGTCCGCTTCGCCCGGGCGGGGCCCGGTCGGTCTCGGCCATCCTTGCTCCCCGTCGGCCCGATCCTGCTCGGCCGCACCGCGCTTGCGCTGATCCGGTTGTGCCGCATCGGGTTCGGTGTTCAGCGGCGGAGGTTGGTCGGCCTCACCTCGCTGGTCCGCGACATCCACCAGCCCCCGGAACACCTGACCGAACACCGCGTCGTAGACCGGCAACGCGCCGGCGTTGTCCAGCAGGGTGACCCGGCCCAGCCAGTACAGTTCCCGCACCCGCGTCGGCCTGGTCGTGGCGATTGCCTGCGCCCACCACACCACCCGGTCCGCGGACACGTGGACACCGGCGGCGGTCAGCGCAGCGCCGAAAGCAGCGCACGCAGAAGCTGTGTCGATCCCGGTGTCGATCCCGGTGTCGATCCCTGTGTCGATCCCGGTGTCGATCGCTGTGTCGGTCGCTGTGTCGGTCCCGGTATAGATCGCCGGGTCGACTTCCGGGTCGATGTCGGCCGTGCTGTCGCCAGTCATCCACCGACGACCCAGTCCAGCCCGGCCGCCACCGCGGTCTCCCGGTCCTCCCGGTACTTGAGCACCGAGCCGAGGGTGCGCGCCACGGCGTCGGTGTTCAATTCCCGCAGACCCAGCAGCTGCGCGGCATGCACCCAGTCGATGACCTCTGCTGTCCCTGGGGACTTCTGCAGGTCCAGGGTGCGCAGCCGGCCGGCCGCCGCGGCGGCCTGCGCCGCCAAGGTCTCGGTGGCCGCCGGCACCCGTCGGCGGACGATGGCCACCACCCGCGCCACGTCGGGGTGGTCGATCCAGTGGTAGAGGCAGCGGCGTTTCAGTGCGTCGTGCAGGTCCCTGGTGCGGTTCGAGGTGAGCACGGCGACCGGGGGGACCGCGGCGTGCACCGTGCCGATCTCCGGGATGGTGATCGACCGCTCCGCCAACAGTTCCAGCAGGAGGGCCTCGAAATGCTCGTCGGCGCGGTCGATCTCGTCGATCAGCAGGATCGCGGGGCGAGGGCCGGCATGCTCCACCGCGCGGAGCAGTGGCCGCTCGATGAGGTAGTCCCGGCGGAACAGATCGTCGGCACCCAGTGGGTTCCCGGCGGACTCCGCCAACCGGATGGCCAGCAGTTGGCGTGGGTAATTCCATTCGTAGACGGCCTCGGCGATGTCGATGCCCTCGTAGCACTGCAGGCGGATCATCGGCGTATCCAGGGCCTGCGCGAGCGCCTTGGCGGCGGCGGTCTTCCCGACACCGGCCTCACCTTCCAGCAGCAGCGGTTGGCCCAGCCGTACCGCGCAGAACAGCGCGGTCGCCAGCCCGTCGTCGGCCAGGTAGCCGTCGTCACCGAGCATGGCTTTCAGCGCCGCGACGTCCGGCACGAGCGACGCGAGGTCCCCCGGCCCGGTCACGTCGGCGGGGTCAGGCACTGGGCGCGCACCGTGGATTCCGCCCAGCTTCCACCGACGAACCCTTCCATCGTCCCGTCGCCGTAGATGATCGCCTCGTCATCTGGTTTGCCGAGGTCGGCCGCCCTGCCAGCACCACCCGGGCGTGCACGTACGGGATCCGCCGGGTGCGCAGATCGCTCGCCCGGTCGTGCAAGTCGGCGCGGCTGATCAGGGCAGCCGGAAGTCGAGTCACGCGAGCTGACCGTTCAGGTGACCGCCGGGTCGGTGCGGACCGGCCTGCCCTGCATGGCCGTCCAGACGTTCGCCGGGGTGAGCGGCACTTCCGCATGCCGCACACCATAGGGCGTCAACGCGTCCATGACCGAGTTGACCGGTCCACGGTCGTCGCCGGATTCCCCATCGAAGACGTTCGAGTCGCCACTTTCGGACCTTTCCCCAGCCGTGAAGGGGCCGAAAGTGGCGACTCGATGTGTCGCGGGACTACCGGACCAGGCCGATGACCGTCAGGACCAGGCCGATGATCAGCACGGCGGTTCCGGCGATCATGAATCGTTGGGCGTTCCGCACGGTCGAGGTGACCAGCTCGCCGCGGGACCGGCTGGAGATCTGCACCTTCGTGCCGTCTTGCTCGGCGATGCGCGGCGCGCCTGTGCGGTCGCTGACCGTACCGATCACGTGCATGGTCGCGCCGGGGCGCAGCACTCGCTCCTCCTGCTCGTAACCGAGGGTGTCGTCACCGCTTTCCGAACTGAGCCGGAGGCCGAAGACCTCCACGTCCACGCCGGTGGCCAGTCCCGCGCCGGTCATTTGCGGCTCGTAGACGTCCAGCACCTTCTCGGCGCCGTCGATTCGGGCCTTGCTGGGGTCGACGGCCAACGTGGCGGTGCCGTCGGAAATGCCGAACGGCTGCTGGGAGCTGGCTTCGTGCTCCAGGCTGGTGGTCTCCTGGCGGCGTCGCTGGTTGTTCTCGGTGACCCATTCGTAGTGCCGTCGCCGGATCACCGTGCGGTGCCAGACGCAGGGGGTACGGGTCAGCGGGCTGAGCAGCTCTCCCTGCGCAGACGGCACCAGTTCTCCCGACACCGCAACGTGTTTGCGGTAGTTGCCAGGACCGAGGGCGGCCGCCGCGGCCGTGATCTGGGCGAGGACGTCGGAGACGGCGAGCTCCTCGCTGCCGGCCAGGGATATTCCACGTTGGCGTTGCAGCACCGCGGTGGTGATCAAGCCGATCGCCACGACCAGCACAATGAGCCCCGCTATCAGCATGGGGGAGTTCTTATCACGACCGTTGATCGATGTGCCCGCCGCCGGTGTCACAGTCCGCCGGCTGACCTCCGCCGACGATGTTGAGATCGTGTTGATGACCGTTTCCTATCGTCGAGTATCCGAGCACACCAGGCGGAGAGAAATGAAAGGTCAGACGCAACGGGGGACCGTCATGTCGCACACAGTGCGTCCGGCTATGTCATTGGTATCGCCCGGTACCGACGGGGTCGCGTCGCCGGACCCTCTCGCCGACCTGGTCGAGGCCGCAGCACGCGGTGACGGCAATGCGTGGGAGGAGCTCTACGAGCGTTACACCCCACTGATTTCCAGCGTCTGCAGGCGATATCGTCTGGCCGGCGACGACGCCGATGACGTGAGCCAAACCGTGTGGCTCGGCTTGGTGCAGCAGCTGCACCGACTGCGCGAACCGAGCGCACTTCCGGGGTGGATAGTCACCACGACCAAGAATGAGGCGTTGCGGGTCATCAAAGCGAGTCGACGGATGGTGCCATCGGACCCGATGACCGATAACAGATTCGACAGCGCAACCAGACCCGAACTTGACGACCACCTGTGCCGAACCGACCGGCGGCGAGCGCTGCGGGACGGCCTGCGGCAGTTGCGGCCCGAGCATCGCCAACTGCTCTTGTTGCTGGTGGCAGATCCGCAACTGTCCTACAAGGAAATCAGCAGGCGACTGGGCATTCCGATCGGAAGCATCGGACCAACTCGGGCGCGGTGCCTGCGCCGGCTCCGGGACACCACGGAGATCCACGCGCTTGGCACTGCCGCTTGAGGCGTATCGGCCGCTGGAGAACTGGGGTCGTTGGGTCGCGACTGAGCCGTCGGTCAGTAGGAGGCGAGGTCCGGCACGCGCAGGTGCGGCAGGACGTGGTCGAAGTCCTGCACCCGCATGATGTCCGTCCCGAGGGCCGTTTTTCCGTCGGTTCGGCGAAACCGGCTGGTCACCCCTGGATCGTCGTAGGAGATGGTGATCGCCGCGTGGCCCCACTCCCGATTGACCAGCATGCTGGCTGAACAGAAGCCCGTGATCGCGGCGAGCGCGGGTTGCGTGTATCGGACGTAGTCGTCGATCACCGCGTCGACCGCGGCGGGATCCACCCGCAGCCACGTGACCTGAGCCCCGACCGGTGCCCTGGCGACCTGCTTGCGGTGCATCGCCACGACCTGCCACTCCTCCAGGTCGACCGAACTGTGCAGGATCTTCGACGTCTGGTCCCGCAGCGGCCTGATCCGCACCACACTCGCGTGCATCGCCTCTCGTGTCTCCCAGGCGGTGGAGACGATGCACAGGCCGGAGCGGTGGTCTGCCAGCACAGAAAGGCCCACGCATTGCGGCATGGACAGGATGGTCGGTACCGCGTCGTCGCGGAGGAACCGGACGCATGCCTTCACGTTCTCGGGACGACCATGGTGGATCGCCGTCCGTGCATGGATCGTCATGCGGACCTCACGGCAGTGTGCGGGTGACCATCGGAATGTACAGGCTGACTGGAGTGATCAGAATCGGCCGCCACCGCCGCTGGTACGCCCGCCGCCCGAGGACCCACCGCCGAAACCTCCACCGCCGCCACCGAAACCGCCGCCGAAGCCACCACCGTAGCCGCCGCCCCAGCCACCGCCGCCCCGCCCGCGCCGGCCGGAATTGAGCACAGAGTCGATCAGGATCCCGCCGAGCACCGCGCCGGCCAGTCCACCGCCGCCGCCGCGCTGACCACCTCCGCCGTTCCAGCCGCCGACGTCCTGCTGGGCGAGCTGCGAGGCCTGGCGGGCGAGCGAGATGGCCTGCTGGGCGTGGGCCAGCCCGCCGGCAGCGTCGGCATTCCCCAACGTTTCCGCCGCGGCCAGGTGGCGCTGCGCCTCGGTGAGCCGGGTGCGCGCCTCGCTACCGACCGCGCCGCGCCGGGTGCCGACGAAGTCGTCGGCTTGCGCCACTTCTGCCCGCGCGGTGGCCAGCGCCTGACGCAGCGCGGCCTCCGCGTTCCGCTCGGACTGCTGAGCGTCCTTGGTGGCAGCCAGAATCGTGTCGAGCGCTTCGTCGGCTTCGGTGACCTTGCCCAATGCGGTCAGCGGGTCGGCCGCGCCCTGCGGGGACCTGGCCACCCCCAGGATCGCCTGGATCTGATCGAGTCGTGCCGTGAGATCGCCGGTGGCGCCGCCGGCCTTCGCGGCCGCCAGCGCCGCGCGGTTGGTCGTCAGTTCCTGCTCCACCGCCGCGCAGGCCTGGGCCAGCTGGCCGCCGGCCGCGTTCAGGTCGGCATCGATCCGATCCACGGCGTCGAGCATCGTCTGCGCCTGGCCAACGGCCTCCTGCGCCGCGCCCGCAGCCAGCACCGCGGTCGCACCCGGCTGGGCAGGCGCGTCCGGCGTTGCGGGCTGGGTCGCGGCGGCTGCAGGTTCGGCGGCCAGTTGCCCGGCCTGGTCCAAGCTCGTCCGGGCGAACGTCAGCCGGCTGGTCGCCTCGTCGACATTCGAGGCCACGGTCTGCAGGGCAGCCGGCGAGTACCGCTGCCGGAGCCCATCGAGGGTGGCCTGCGCCACCGGGAGCCGGGCGGTCTGGGTATCGATGGACGACGGGAGCTCGGCCATCACCTGGGGCAGCCGGGCGCGCAGGTCACGCAGGTCGTCGAAGCGGTCCGACTCGGAATCGAGCGTGCCGGCGGCGTCCGCGCACCGGCTGAGGATCTCGGCCATCATGGCGCGTCGCGTCGGCTCGTCCTCAGGCACGTCGTCATCGATGCGCTGCCGGATCTCGAACGCCGCGGTGAGCGATTCCCGCGCCGACTCGAAGGCGGTGCGGAACTCCTTGACCGCCTCGTGGCCGAACTCCGACTCCGCGGCCGTGAGCTCGAATTCGCTGGCCCTGACGGCATTGTCGGTGTCGATCAGGGCTTGCACGCTGCGCGCCGACAGCTGATCGAGCGGCTCCAGCGGCTCGCCACTCTGGGCCGGCCCGGACTGCGCCTCGGCGGACGCCTTACGCCGCCGGGACCGTCGGTACAGCAGATAGCCACCGCCACCGATCACGACGATCCCGCCGGCGGCCCACCACCAGCCCGATGAGGAACTGCCAAGGGCCTTCCGATAGCCGTCGGCCGCCGCGATCGCGGCACCTGCCCAGTCGTCTTTGGCCAGCTGGGGTCTGATGTCGTTCTCGGCGATGGACGTCAGTTGGCTCGAGCTGAGGGCGAAGTTCTCCGGCACGTTGACGGCGTAGGCGCGACCTCCGGTGGCGACTGCGAGCAGGATGTCGTTCGCACCCAGATCGGACGCCGCGGCGGTGTCCGCCGCCCAGGATTGGGCGGCGTCAGGATTGGTGAAGGTGTCGACATAGACGACGAACAGATTGACGTTGTCCTCCGCCGACAATTCGTCGAAGGACGTTTGGATCGCGGCCACGTCACCATCGCTCAGTACGCCTGCCTGGTCGGTGATCTGCCCGGGCAACCTGAACGGCGGATCGGCCCGCGAGGTTCCCGGTAGCAGCAGCGACAGCAGCAGGAACAGCATCGTGGCAACGCCCGCTGCCGCGGCCGTCAGCCCTGCCCATGCGAGTCGCGTTCTTGCCATCGAGGTCCTTCCCGTCGTCACCCGAACCCTACCCACGGGTCGGCGACCGGGCGGGAGGTCAGCCCGGCGGGCCAGCCCCGGGGAGTCGGCCGGAAGACGAGCCCCCGGGGGGAATCGGCCCGGGATCAGCGAGGCCGGTTGGCCGGGTTGAACCCGTGCGCCCGCGCGGACTCCTCGGCCCGGATGACGTGGGTGACGGCGTTGATCAGGGCCAGGTGGGTGAATGCCTGCGGGAAGTTCCCCAGGTGCCGTCCGGTGACGGGGTCGAGTTCCTCGGCGAACAGCCCGAGCGCCGAGGCGTGCGAGAGCAGTCGCTCGCACAGTGCGTTGGCCCTGTCGTCCTCGCCGATCTCCACCAGCGCAGAGACCAGCCAGAACGAGCAGATGGTGAAGGTGCCCTCCTCCCCTGCCAGCCCGTCGTCGGTTTCCTCGACCCGGTAGCGCAGCACCAGGCCCTCGTGGGTGAGTTCGTCGGCGATCGCCAGCACGGTGGCTCGGATCCGGTAGTCGTCCGGCGGCAGGAACCGGACAAGAGGCGCCAGCAGCAGCGAGGCGTCCAGCGCGTCGGAGCCGTAGCGCTGCACCAGCACGCCCCGGTCGTCGACACCGTTGGCCAGGATGTCGGCGTGGATCTCGTCGGCGATCGCCTGCCACTTGTCGGCGATGGCGTGCGAGTCGTGCAGCCGGGCCAGCCGCACCCCGCGGTCGAGCGCCACCCAACACATGATCTTGCTGGCGGTGAAGTGCTGCGGCTCGCCGCGAATCTCCCAGATCCCGCGGTCCGGGGCCCGCCAGTGCGCCGACGCCTGCTCCACCTGGGCGATGACGATCGGCCACAGCTCTTCCGGCATCTGCTCGCGCGACCGGGTGTGCAGGTAGATCGAGTCGAGCAGGGCGCCCCAGACGTCGTGCTGCTGCTGGTTGAAGGCGCCGTTCCCGATTCGCACCGGTGTGGCGTCGTCATACCCGGACAGGTGGTCCAACGTCGCCTCGTCCAGGTGCCGCTCCCCGCCCACGCCGTACATGATCTGTAGGTCGTTCGGGTTGTCGCGGCAGACATCGTGGATGAAGAAGAAGAAATCGTTGGCCTCTCGGTCGAAGCCGAGGGTGTACAGGCCCCACAGCGCGAACGTGGAGTCCCGGATCCACGCGTACCGGTAATCCCAGTTCCGTTCCCCCCCAGGCGTTTCCGGCAGGGAGGTGGTCGCAGCCGCCAGCAGTGCGCCGGTGGGCGCGTAGGACAGCCCCTTGAGGGCGAGCGCGGAGGACTGCAGGTACGCCCGCCACGGATGGTCGGGGAAGGTGCCCTGCGAGAGCCACTGCCGCCAGTATTCACTGGTGCGCTCCATCCACGACTCGGCATCGTCCTTGTCCTCGGGTGCTGGCAATTCCGAGAAGGTCAGCGCCACATAGTCCGAATCGCCGCGGGACATCTTGGTCCTGGCCATGGCGATCCGGCCCTCGACGCCCATCCGCAGCGAGCCGGTCAACCGCAGCATCGGCTGCCCGTCCGCGGTGCTGGTGACCTCGCTGTAGTCCGGGCCCGGGTATTCCCACTGACCGCCCCTACGGGCGTAGTCGAACACCGGCTCGCACTGCACGGAGAGGTCGACCGTGCCGTTGATGCACTTCATGGTGCGCAGCAGGACATGTGCGGCGTCGTAGTCGGTGGGCGAGCGGCGGTGGGTCTTTGACCGCTCCTGGGTGTTGTGCCAGGGCGCCATGATCAGCGCGTCGCGCACCACCAGCCACCCGGTCGGGGTCTGCCATGTCGTCTCCAGCACCAGCGTGCCCGGCAGGTACCGGCGAGCCGCGGGCACCTGGACGCCGAACGGCGCGACCCGGAACGAGCCGCCGGCCCGGTCCAGGATCGCCGTGAACACGCTCGGCGAATCCGGCCGCGGGATGCACATCCACTCGACCGCGCCGGACGGCGAGATCAGGCAGTTGGTCTCGCAATCGGACAGGAACGCGTAGTCCGCGATGCCCGGGAAGTTGCCCGAGCTGTGATGCGGCGCGTGCGCGCCGGCGTTGACGGCCTGGTCCACGCTCCCGATTTCCGAAAGGGATGCGATGGCCTGATCCGCCTGATCCGCTGGATCGGCCGTCTGGGTGTCGGTCACCGGGTCATTGTCAGGCATGAGCTGCGGTTTTGTGTGGCGGGCGAGTCACGGTGGTGTGACGCCTGCGGAACGATCGCTGGGCAGCGGGGACTGCGTTCAGGTTGTCCAGGGGAGCGACGATGGGGTATTCGTGACGGAACTCGACGCGTCTGCCTGCACTCCGAACAAGTAACACCGGGTAGCGCCCTTGAACACCGCCGATAAATCGACGGACTCTCCCGGCCCTGAATGGGCCAAAGATAACCCATCGTGACGATCTCGCGGTCATGTGAGCCAATTCCATATCGACACCACCCGCACGCTGAGGTAGGCGATGGTTCGACGAGCGATTACCCGTGCTGGACTACAGCATCCGGGCGGCAAGGCGGCTGTCGCGCTCGTTCCACAGAGAAAAATAGCCAAATGGGTTGCGGGGTTGCGGGAGATTCCCTGATTTCAGCCGGGACATCCGCTGGCAGCGCCGACGCAATGACCGATTCAGGGACTCTTGTGCGCTGGTCGCGGTTTCGGGAGAAAGCGGGCGGGGGGTGGGCGATCACGCCCCGCTCCATCGAACAGCAGGGCTGGGCGAGCCTCTCGTACCGGACACGCTCCGGACCCGATCGCCGTTCTCCGTCCTTGCCGTTGCTGCGGGGGTGACGAGCGCGCTACGGGTGCGCACCTGGGTGATCCTCGCCCCTTTGCGGTCGCCGGCAGCGGTGGTGCGCGAATCATCCGCGCTGCAGATGCTGCCCGGCGGCAGATTCGAGCTCGGCATCGGTTCCGGTCGACCCGACGCGGAACGGGACGCTGCCCGCTTGGGCGTCCAGTGGGGCTCCGGTCAGCAGCGCATCGACCAGGCTGCCCTGGTGATCGCCGCAGTGCGTGAGCAGGTTCGCCGCGCTGATGTCGGGCACTCTGCTAGAACCCCGAGCGACCCAGGGTATTGACGAATTCGTGTACCGGAGGACCAGGGGGTCGGCAAGGTCGGCGCTGAGGATCGCTGGCCAGCAGTTACGTGTGTGACTGATGTGACAAGTGTTGCTGATGGGACGGCAGGGGACGCCCCGTGACGATCGAGTTTCCACACCAGCCCGTTACGGAAGTCCCCCGCCGCCATGCCATCTTCCCCCACGCCATCTTCCCCCACCGCTGGGCTGTCCCGTCGACCACTGATGGAGGTGTTCGCGCAGGTGCCCGACCCCCGCGATCCCCGCGGGGTGCGCACGACCTGGCGACACTGCTCACCTTGGCCCAGACGGCGGTGCTGGCGGGGCGCTGACCGTGCTGGCGATCGCCGAATGGACTCAGGACGCAGACCGGGACATGTTGTCCCGCATCGGAATCGCCGCGGATCAGGCGATGCCGTCGGAATCCACGATGCGGCGCACCCTGGCCCTGCTGGACGCAAACGATCTGGATGCCCGGCTGGCCGGATGGATGGCCACCCGGGTCGGACACCTGGCCGGCCGGCGGGTCATCGCCGTGGACGGCAAGACCATGCGCGGCG
>Ga0208478_1000343_pt1 | contig 16748 bp, 14 predicted proteins | sample NGESurdeep072012_5_FD_184462 | JGI IMG/M metagenome (GOLD analysis project Ga0208478, IMG submission 184462) | Arctic peat soil microbial communities from Barrow, Alaska - NGEE Surface sample 415-2 deep-072012 (SPAdes) | ecosystem: Environmental > Terrestrial > Soil > Wetlands > Peat ...
CACGGGTTGCGGAGAAATTGGTCGACGCGCTCGAGAATGTTCGACGGTGCTCGACAGTGCTCAAGAGAGGGGTGGGCCATCAAGCCGGGAGGAGCCGTGGATGGCAACCGATAGCCCGCAGATCACTGCCAGCAATGAGCGCAGGCTCAGGCGTGGCAACAGACGGCGCTGGCGACGCGCCCGAGATCAACATGGCGGCGAGACACCAGGCCGGCGGACATCAGTCGATCTTCGCGACCGGACGGCGGTAAGTCAAACGACCCGCCTCCGTTCAATTTCCTGCGCAATTGTTTCGATGATTTGGCGTCTGATCTGGGTGGTATCGGGTGATTTCCAGCATCGGCTTCGGAGGCGTTCGGCCGTATCGAACTGTGGACCCGGTCACGTCACGTGTCGGCGATTGACCTCACCGCAACCTTCAACTACCGTCTGCGACAGGTCATGAGTTCCAGCATCAGCCCCGGCTTGCTGGACGGCAACCCTCCACCGCGGCGGGGTGCTCCGGGTGAGGACCTGGTGGATCCCGCACACGGATCCGCAAGCGCGGGCTCGAATGGCGAGCCTGGGATGAGGACGAAGGCTCAATCGTGAGGACAGCAGCGACAATGACCGCGACGAGACTGTGGGCTGCCCCTGCGGTCTGCCGCCGGCACGTCGATCTCCTGCGCGTGTCCAGCGCGCTCTGTTGTCGCTGACCTGATCGGCGGCCCCGGGCTGACCCGGGCCGGCTCGCTCACGCACGTCCGTTGCGGCTGTTGCGCGCCGAAATCCGGCTGACCGCCGATTTCACACTGCCGATCTCCACTGTTCCGATCCCACTGGCCGATCCCATTCTTCCCGGGCTGATCCATTCCTGACGGAGACATTGTCATGACGACTACCGCCGACATTTCCACGCATCCCCTTCTTGCCGATCGCGTCGCCGCGCTCTCCCGGGCGGCCCCGTACGCCGTCCCCGTCGAGGGATTCGACAGCGGCGTGATCCGATTGGTCAGCGGCGCGCCGGCGGCGGAGGTGCTGCCCCTGGACGACTACGCCCACGTCGCCGCCACATTGCTCACGGACCCCGTCGCCGGTCCGTCGGCGCTCGCCTACGGGCCGCACGCCGGGTTGCCGGCGTTGCGGGAATGGATCGCCCGTCGCGAGGGCGTCGAAGCCGACCGCGTGCTGGTCACGAACGGTGGGCTTCATGGTGTTTCGCTCGCCTTCGCGGCTCTGCTGGAATCGGGTGATTCGGTCGGAGTGGACGACCCGGTGTTCCCGGACACCATTCGGATCATCGAGCAGCACGCCGCCCGGGTGCTGGCCATCCCGGTAGGACCGCGCGGCCTGGATGTCGACGCGCTCGCCTGGCGGCTGCGGTCGGGTCAACGGATCAAGGCGTTGTACACCGTGCCCGACTTCCACAATCCTTCCGGCGGGGTGCTTCCCGCCGAGCAGCGCGACCGGATCGTCGAACTCGCAGAGCACTACGGGTTCGTGGTGATCTCCGACAATCCTTACCGCGAATACGGATTCGGCTCGGTGTCGGAACGGGATTTCTCTGTCGAATCGGATCACGTGGTCCGGGTCGGCACGTTCACCAAGACCCTCGGACCGGGGCTCCGACTCGGGTGGGTGGTCGCTCCGGCGTGGTTGACCCCGCACCTGGAGAATCTTCGCCGCCGCTCCGATTTTCATTCCTCGGTCCTCGGGCAGCGGCTGATCACCGAACTGCTCACCCGGCCCGGCTGGTTCGACTGGCTGGTGGCGGCAGGGCGGGCGCACTACGCCGAGCGCGCGGGGATCCTTGCCGACGCGCTGCGCGAGCAGCTCTCGGGCGTCCTCGATTTCGCGAACCCCTCGGGCGGGTTCTTCATCTGGGCCGAGATCGCAGACCCCACCATCGATCCCGGTCGCTTGCTGCGAGCGGCCGGACAGAACGGCCTGCAGTTGACGGCAGGCCGGAATTTTGCGGCCACCGGTGGCTCGAGCTGGGACCGCCGGCTGCGGCTGGCCTATTCCTCCCCGCCGATCGAGCACCTCACCCCGGCAGTCGACCGCCTCGTGGTCGCCGTCGCGTCGGTTCGCTGAGATTCCCGACCCCAACCCAGAAGGGCCCATCCCGATGACCAGACGCCCCCGTGCGTGGCGCCTCGCCACCGCCGCTGCGACCGCGCTCGGCCTGTCCGTGATGCTCGCCGCGTGCGGGCAGCAGCAAGGCGCCTCGACCTCGTCCACCCCATCCAGCTCCGCCGCGGAATCGACGGCGCCCGATGCGGCCGCCGACGCCGTCGACACTGCGGGGGTCACCCTGCGCATCGGGGAGACCGGCTGGAAGACGCAGCAGTTGCTGCTGGAAAAGGCCGGCCTGGCCGACACCCCCTACAAGACAGAATTCAGCCTGTTCCAGGGCGGCAACCTGCAGCTGGAGGCGTTGGGCGCGGGCGCGATCGACCTGGCGAGCGCCAGCGAGATCCCGCCGATTTTCGCGGCGCAGTCGGGTGGACCCGGATCTCTGGACGTCATCGCGGTTCGCGAGGGCAGCACGCTGACCCAGGAAGTGGTGGTCCCCCAAGGCAGTGACATCAAGGACACGGCGGGGCTGAAGGGCAAGAAGGTCGCCTACGTGCAGAACACCACCGCGCACTACTTCCTGTACAAGGCGCTGGAGCAGGCCGGGCTGAACTGGACGGACATCGAGGCCGTGCCGCTGTCCACCAGCGACGGCCTGGCCGCCTTGCTGGCCGGCCAGGTCGACGCGCTGGCCTCCTACGGCAACGCGATCATCACCGCGCACGCCAACGGCGCCACCACCCTGGTAGACGCCAAGGACATTCTCTCCGGCAACTTCGTGTACGTCTCGACGCCGAGCACTGTTGCCGACCCGGCCAAGAAGGCGGCCATCGCTGACTTCTTCTCCCGGCTGCAGCGCGGATTCAACTGGGCAAGGGCAAACCCGGACGCATGGGCCGCAGTGACCGCAGAACAGACCAAACAGCCGGTGGACCAGGCACTCAAGACCTTCACCGACGGAGAGGCGCAGCGCCCCAGCAAGTTCGTTCCCACTTCCGCGGATGCCATCGCCTCGGAGCATGACGTGCTCGACACCTTCGTCAAGGCAGGCATTCTCAAGTCCGGCTTCGACATCGGCGACTACTGGACCGACGAGTTCAACCAGGACCTGACCTCCGTCGAGGCTGAGTACGTTGCCGATTGATGCGCAGGCGGTCCACCGGTCGGTGCCAACCACTCTGATCGCCGCGTACCCGTCCGCCGCTCATCGGCGACGGCTGCCGCGCCTGCCGCGCTCGGTGATCAAGACGATCAGTCCCCTTGCGCTGCTGGCCATCTGGTTCGTGGCGAGCTCGGCGGGCTGGCTGTCGGCGCATACCCTGGCGGGCCCACAGCTGGTCTTGCGCAGGGCCGGCGAGCTGATTGCCAGCGGTGAATTGCAGACCGCGATCCTGGCGTCGGCACAGCGGGTGGGCATCGGGCTGTTCTGCGGCCTCACCGCCGCCCTCGTCGCCGCGCTCGTCGCCGGGCTCTTCCGGGTCGGCGAGGACATCATCGACGCACCGATCCAGATGCTGCGGACGGTTCCGGTGGTCGGCCTGATCCCGCTGCTGATCATCTGGTTCGGGATCGGTGACCAACCCAAGCTGATTCTGATCGCGCTCGGGGTGTTCTTCCCGCTGTACCTGAACCTGTTCGCCGGTATCCGCGGCACCGACACGGCGTTGATCGAAGCGGGCCGCACCCTCGGTCTGAGCCGGTGGGGCATCGTCCGGCACGTGGTACTGCCGGCCGCCGTGCCCAACGGCCTGGTCGGGCTGCGGTACTCGATCGGGGTGTCCTGGCTGATCCTGGTTTTCGCGGAAACGATCAATGCGACCACCGGGATCGGCTACCTGATCAATTCGGCCAGGGAGTTCTTCCAGACCGACACCATCGTGTTGTGCCTGGTGCTGTACGGCCTGCTCGGTTTGCTGGCAGACGTCGTTGTCCGGATCTTGGAAAGGGTGCTGCTCGCATGGCGACCGACGTTCACCGGCACCTGACCGGCGGGATCCCGGAGACGGCCAGCGGCATCGATTCCCCGCCGAAGGCCGTCAGGGTGTGGGATCTGGTCAAGAAGTTCGGCGACCGGGAAGTGATCTCGCACCTGGATCTGGACATCGCACCGGGCGAATTCGTCGTGCTGCTCGGCGCGAGCGGGTGCGGCAAGAGCACCCTGCTGCGGATCCTGGCCGACCTGGATCGCGAGATCACCGGGTTCGTCGAGGTCGCCACCCGGCGGTCGGTGTCGTTCCAGTCGCCGCGGCTCATGCCGTGGAAGAACGTCTGGCGCAACGTCGTTCTCGGGTTGCCGGGTCGCCCGGACCGGGCTCGCGCGGAGGCCGCGCTGGCGGAGGTCGGCATGAGTCACCGGGTCGATGTCTGGCCGAAGGTGCTCTCCGGCGGGGAGGCGCAGCGCGCCTCGCTGGCCAGGGCACTGGTCCGCGAACCGGACCTGCTGCTACTGGACGAACCGTTCTCCGCGCTGGACGCCCTCACCCGGCTGACCGCCCAGGCTCTGGTCGGTGACCTGTGGGCGCTGCACCAGTGCGCCGTCCTGCTGGTCACCCACGACGTGGAGGAGTCGGTCAAGCTCGCCGACCGGGTGCTGGTGATGAAGGACGGGGTGATCGCGCACGAGGCGCGCGTCGATCTGCCGCGCCCGCGGGCCGTCACCGATCCCCGGTTCGTCGCCCTCCGGGCTGAACTGTTGGGCCATCTCGGTGTGGGGGTCGGCTGATGACGCTCGTGGTGGACAGCGTGCTCGATCAACTCACCCAGATCCTGCAGCCGGACGAGATCAGCGTGACCGAAGCCGATCTCGAGACCTACGCCGTCGACTGGTCGGGTCACCGGCTGCCCGGCCGGCCCCGCGCAGTGCTCCGGCCGGCGACCGTGCGATCGGTCCAACTGGCACTGAAGGTCGCGAACGCCGCGGGTGTCACGGTGGTGCCGCGTGGCAGCGGCACCGGCCTTTCGGGCGCCGCCAGCGCCCCGGACGGCGCACTGGTGCTGTCCACCGAGAGGTTGACGGCGATCCTGAGCATCGAACCCGACGACGAGATCGCTGTGGTGCAGCCGGGTGTCATCACCGCGGAGCTGGACGTGGCCGCCGCGGCGCATGGACTGATGTACGCGCCCGATCCGGCCAGCCACCAGCTCTCCAGCATCGGCGGCAACATCGCCACCAACGCCGGCGGACTGCACTGCGTCAAGTACGGGGTGACCCGGGAGTCGGTGCTCGGCCTGACCGTGGTGCTGGCCGACGGGTCGCTGCTGCACACCGGTCACCGGACCATCAAGGGGGTCGTCGGCTACGACCTCACGGCGCTGTTCGTCGGCTCAGAGGGAACGCTGGGGGTGGTGGTCGAGGCGACCCTGCGGCTGCGCCCGCGGCCGGTGCGTACCAGAATGGCGGCCGCGTTCTTCCCGTCCGTGACGGCCGCGGCGTCCGGGGTCACCGCCATCGTCCGATCCCGGGTCCAGCCCAGCGTCCTGGAGTTGCTGGACGGGGCCGTGCTGGCGGGCATCGACCGGGCGCAGGGCACCGACCTGGCGGTCCGCGGCGGCGCGTTGCTGCTGGTACAGACCGATGGGTACGGCGCCGATGAGGAGATCACCCTGATCGGGCAGGCGCTGTCCGCTGTCTGCGAGGCTGCCGGCGGGACCGTCGACTACCCCGACGAGGCGGCGGCCGAGCGCTACCTGTGGTTGCGGCGCAGCGGCCGTGGCCCGTTGTCCGACCTTTGGTTCGTCGGCGAGGACGTCGCCGTCCCCCGGTCCGCGCTGGTCGACATCTTCGCCGCCATCGAGCAGATCGGGCGCCGGCACGGCCTTGACGCCGCGGTAGTGGCACATGCCGGAGACGGCAACCTGCATCCGGCCTTCTCGGTGCCCAAACGACCGACAGACGGCGGAGTCCCACCCGCTGCCCTGGCGACCGCCGCCGACGAGTTGGTCCGCACCGCCATCGACCTGGGTGGCACCGCCAGCGGGGAACACGGCGTCGGCATCACGAAACGGCCATGGCTGGCCGACGAGATCGGCCAGTCCAGCCTGGATCTGCAGCGAAGCCTGAAGGCGGTCTTCGACCCACGGGGAATTCTTAATCCGCACACGTTCCTGGCCAGGGACTCCAGCAAGGACGACTCATGACGACATCACCGTTGCGGCATCGGAGTGCACCCACCGCGCCCACACGACCCTCTGTGGAAGGGCCGCAGGACGACATCTTCGATCTCGACCCGGCCGACCTGACCGTGGTGAGAGCCCGGCACCCCTGGCGCTGGGTGGCCGCGATCGGTGCGCTGATCCTGGTCGCCATGTTCATCAACGGCCTGATCACCAACCCGGGCTGGGACTGGTCGACCTTCGGCCAGTACTTCACCGCACCCGCGGTGATCAAGGCGCTGGGCCTGACCATCCAGCTGACGATCTACGGAACGGTGCTCGGGTTCGCCCTCGGCGTCGGGCTGGCCGCCGCACGACTGTCGAAGAATCCTGTGCTGCAAACCATTTCCTGGACCTATGTGTGGGCGTTCCGGTCGATCCCGCTGATCGTCCAGCTGCTGTTCTGGTTCAACATCGCCTACCTCTATCAGACCCTGTCGGTCGGGGTGCCGTTCGGGCCGTCCTTCGTGACCATCGACGTCAACAACGCGATCAGCGGGATGGCAGCGGCCACCCTGGGTCTGGGTCTGCACCAGGCCGCCTACTCGGCGGAGATCATTCGCGCCGGGATCCTCTCGGTCGACCAGGGTCAGCTGGAAGCCGCTGCCGCGCTGGGCATCCCGACGCGTCGGCAGTTCTTCAAGATCGTTCTGCCGCAGGCCATGCGGGGCATCCTGCCCAATGCGGCCAACGAGGTGATCAGCCTGTTCAAGGGCACCTCGATCGTCTCGACGATGGCCATCGCCGAACTCTTCTACCAGGTTCAGGTGATCTATGGCCGGAGCGGCCGGGTGGTACCGCTGCTCATGGTGGCGACGGTCTGGTACATCGTGCTGACCACGATTCTGTCGGTCATCCAGTACTACGTGGAACGGCACTACGCCAAGGGAGCCCTGCGGAACCTCCCGCTGACGCCGTGGCAGAAATTGCAGCGCAGGCTCAGCACCATCAACGCGGCCCGTCAGGAAGCCACCTACGGGGGCCTGAAGTGACTGCAATGACCACCACCCCCCGGCCCGCCGTCCAGGTGCGGGGGGTGCACAAGTCTTTCGGCGCCCTGCATGTGCTGCGTGGTGTCGAACTCACCGTCCGGCGGGGCGAGGTCACCGCGATCCTCGGCCCGTCCGGCTCGGGAAAGTCGACACTGTTGCGGACGCTGAACCATCTGGAGAAGGTCGACGCCGGCCTGATCCTGGTCGACGGCGAGCCGGTCGGCTACCGGTTGAAGGGCAGGAAGCTGCACGAACTGCACGAGCGTGAGGTCCTGCAGCAGCGTTCCAAGGTGGGCTTCGTCTTTCAGGACTTCAACCTGTTCCCGCACCTCACCGTGCTGGACAACGTGGTGGAGGCACCGGTTTCCGCGTTGCGCCGGGACCGCAAGGAGGTTCAAGCGGAAGCCCGCGAGCTCCTGTCCAGCGTGGGGGTCGCCGACAAGATCGACGCCTACCCGCGGCAACTGTCGGGTGGCCAGCAGCAGCGGGTGGCGATCGCCCGGGCACTGGCGTTGCATCCGGCAGTGATCCTTTTCGACGAACCGACCTCCGCCCTCGATCCCGAACTGGTCGGCGAAGTCCTCGAGGTCATCCGGCAATTGGCCCTCCAGGGTCGCACATTGATCATCGTCACCCACGAGATCGGTTTCGCCCGCGAAGTTGCCGACACGGTCGTCTTCATGGACGAGGGCGTGGTCGTCGAGCAGGGCCCTCCGTCGCAGGTGCTGGACAACCCTCAACAGGAACGAACCAAGGCCTTCATCGCCAAAGTGCTGTGACCTCCGCATGACCCAACTGCCCGGACACCCGTCCTGGGCAACACTCTCGAAAGGACCATCATGTTCTCCCGTACTCACCGCGGTCTCGCCCTTGGCTCGGCACTGGTCGCCGTTGCGCTGGCGGTCAGCGCGTGCGGAGGATCCGACGGCACCGCTAGCTCCACGGCCTCCACAGCATCCGCGGACGCGGGATCGACCACCACCGGCGCCGCCTCCCCGGCGGCCGCGCAGGCCCCCGGCTTCAACCTCAGCCCGGAACAGAACCGGGTGACCACCGACAAGGTCGATGCCATCGCTGCCGAAGTGCCTCAGGAGATCCGTGACCGGGGCACGTTGTTGGTCACGGGTAGCGCCGGAACTGCTCCGCCGTTGCGCTTCTACGCCACCGACGACACCACGATCATCGGATCCGAGGTCGACTTCGCCTACCTCATCGCGGATGTCCTCGGCCTGAAGGTCGATATCAGCGCCGCCGACTGGGCGCAGAATTTCGTCAGGATCGACTCCGGCGAGGTCGACGCGTTCATCTCCAACGTCACCGTCACCGAGGAGCGAAAGGAAAAGAACGACTTCGCCACCTATCGGCTGGACACCCTGGCGCTGGAGGCGAAAAAGGGATCCGGCTGGACGGTCGACAAGCGGCAGGACGTCGCCGGCAAGGTGATCGCGGTGGGCTCGGGGACGAACCAGGAGAAGATCCTGGTCGACTGGAACAATCAGAATGTCGCGGAAGGCCTTGCGCCGGTCGACATCAAGTACTTCCAGAACTCCACCGACTACTACCTGGCGCTGTCCTCGGGCCGGATCGACGCCTACTTCGGTCCCAATCCGACTGCGCGGTACCACGGAGCGACCACCGGTGAAAGCGAAGTCATCGGTACCTTCTCCGGAGCGGGTGACGCGCTGGCAGGCAAGATCGCGGTGCTGACCAAGAAAGACAACGGTCTGGTCAAGGCCTTCGCCGACGCGATCAACCACGCCATCGAGAACGGCACGTACCAGCAGGTTCTCGATCGCTGGAACCTGGCCAGCGAAGCGGTGCCGACCTCCGCGGTGAACCCGCAGGGCCTGCCGAAGACCGGGTGATCAGATGGCTGCCTATTCACCAGCACATTCACCCGCACATTCACCAGCCTCGGTGGCCGTGATCGGCGGCGGAGCGATGGGCTCCGCCGCGGCGTGGCAACTGGCTCTGCGCGGCCATCGGGTGGTGCTCTTCGAGCAGTTCGGGCCCGGCCACCGGCGTGGCGCCTCGCACGGCAGCAGCCGGATTTTCCGGCACGCCTACGCCCACCGGCGCTACATCAACCTGGCAACCAGGGCCGACCGGCTCTGGCGCCAGTTGGAACGGCTCGACGGCGGCCGGGTCTACACCCGCACCGGCGCCGTCGACCACGGGCATCCGGCCGAGGTCTTCGCGCTGTCAAGGGCGCTCACCGAGGCCGGGGTGGACAACTCGCTGCTGCGCCCGAAGGAGGCCGCGCTGCGCTGGCCCGGTATCAGGTTCGACACCATGGTGCTACACCACCCGGCGGCCGGCCGGATCGATGCCGATGGAGCGGTCGCCGCACTGCAACGCCAGGCCGTTGCCGCTGGAGCGGACGTGTGGCACCACACCACGGCGACCGGGCTGCGTCTCCTGCCGTCGGGCGTCCGGGTGGTCACGGACTCTGGGCACCTGCGCTTCGACCAGGCCGTGGTGGCGGCCGGCGCGTGGACCTCAAAGGTGCTCGAAACGCTCCCGGGGCTCCGCGACGAACTTCCGGCACTGCGCACGACGCAGGAGCAACCGGCGCACTTCGCGCCCGTCGGCGAGCCGGTCGACTGGCCGAGCTTCATCCACCATCCCGGCGCGGATCTGGCCACCGCACCCGGCACCGGGGGGATCTACGGCCTGAGTTCGCCCGACGGCGTGAAGATCGGCGAGCACGGCTCCGGCCCGGAGGTCGACCCGGATACCCGGGATTTCCTGCCCGACCCGGCAGGCATCACCCGCCTGCAGGACTATGCCGCCACCTGGCTACCGGGAGTGGACCCGGCCAGCGCGAAGGCATCAACCTGCCTGTACACCACCACGCCCGACCACCATTTCATCGTCGACCGTAGTGGGCCGGTCACCGTGCTGGCCGGGTTCTCCGGACATGGTTTCAAATTCACCCCCGCCATCGGCGAACTGGCCGCCGGCCTGGTCAGTGGTGCAGCGAGGGCGCCTGCGGAGTTCGCGTTCGGCCGGCGCGCCAGCACGCCACCGGGCACGGCGCTGGCACCAGCCACCCACCAGATCCGCCAGGGGAGTTGAGGGGAGAACCATGGCAACCTTTCTGAGCATTTCGGCCAGCCCCCAAGCGGTGTCCAGCACCCACGCGGTGCTGTCCCACGTCAATCGCCGACTGCTGGCCGCCGGGCACACCGTGCGAACCCTGCCGGTGCGGGAATTGCCGCCCGGCCCGTTGCTCGCCGCTGACAGCTCCGACCCGGAGATCGCCGAGGCCATCGAGGCGGTGGCCGCGGCCGACGCCCTGGTGGTCGCCACCCCGGTGTACCAGGCCGCGTACTCCGGGCTACTCAAGGTCTTCCTGGATGTGCTGCCGGAGTTCGCTTTTCGCGGCAAGTCGGTGCTGCCGATCGTCACCGGCGGATCTCCGGCGCACGTGCTCGCCGTTGATTACGCGTTGCGGCCCATCCTTTCCGCGCTCGGCGCCGCGCACGTCGGGCAGGGCTGGTTCGTTCCCTCCTCGCACATCAGGGTTTTCGCCGATGGCGGGCTGGTGATCGATCCGAGTTCGCTGACCCCGCTGGCTCAGGTCACCGACGAATTCCTCGACCTGGTCGGCGCCAGGCCGGCGCCGACCGCGCCGTTGCCCGGCCGGGTGGACTCCACGGGCGGGCCAAGGATATCTGCCGTTGCCGGTCACCCCGACATCGAGGCCCGTCGGGTGATTCCTGGCGACCCGGCGCTGGCCCCGTTGCTGTCCGACCTGGTGATCGAGTACGGGACCCGCTACGGCCAGCCGTCGCCGAACACCCAACTGACCGAGGTACCGGCCACCGACTTCCTCCCACCCGAGGGTCTTTTCGTCGTGCTGGTGGAGGGCGGCGTCACGGTGGCCGGCGGCGCGATCCGCCGGTACGACGAGAAAACCGCTGAGGTGAAACGGGTCTGGACCTCGCACCAGCACCGCCGGCGCGGATTGGCACGACGGGTGATGGCCGAGTTGGAGGCCGCGGCCGCCGAACTCGGTTACCTGCGCGTGCATCTGACGACCGGGCCGCGACAGGCGGAGGCCCGGGATCTGTATCTGGCCAGCGGCTACGTTCCGCGGTTCGACCAGAGCGCGGACCCGGAGACGATCGGTCCGCTGGCGTTTGCCAAGGAGCTCGTTCCCGGGGCGGGCCTGCCGGAGTGGCTCCCTGAATGGGCCGTGCCGCTGGACCCTGACACCCGGCGGCAGGTGCACGCGATCACCGTCAGGGGCACCGTAAATGGCGTGCGACGATGACGAGAGCCCTTCGCCTGCAGCAGGTCCAGTCCCTGGTGTTCGTCGGGGGCGGCCCGCGCACCGTGGGCATCCTGGAGCGCATCGCGGCCAGCGCACCGGAACTGTTGGGTTTATCAGGCGTGGACATCCACATCGTCGATCCTTTCCCGGCCGGTGGCGGGCGGATCTGGCGGACGACCCAATCGCCGCTGCTGTGGATGAACTCGACCACGGCCGAGGTGACCATCTTCACCGATGAGTCGGTGACCTGCGAGGGCCCGATCGTGCCGGGACCTTCGCTGGCGGAATGGGTGGCCGGCCCCGGCCGCGACATCCTGGACGCGGCCGGACTCGGCGTTCCGGCGGCGCACACCGGCCCTGCGGACTTCGCCAGCAGGCAGATCCAGTCGCACTACCTACGGTGGGCCTACGCCAGGGCGGTGTCCTCGCTCCCCCGGCAGGTGCGGGTGACCGAACATCGCACGCACGCCGTCGATGTCAGCGAGCACGGCACGCAGCAGCGCGTCCGACTGGCCGACGGCACAGAACTGCCTGCCGACGTCGTCGTCCTCGCCCAGGGCTTTCTCGACCGGGAACTGACCGCCGAAGATGCCCGGTTGACCGCGGCGGCGAAGGACCATGGGCTGACGTACCTGCCGCCGGGCTATACCGCCGACATCGACCTGTCCGACCTCAGGGCGGGCGATCCGGTCCTGGTCCGCGGTTTCGGCCTGGCGTTCGTCGACGTGATGGTGCTGTTGGGCGAGGGCCGCGGTGGCAGGTTCACCGAGAACGACGACGGGACGCTGACGTATCGGCCCAGCGGTCGGGAACCGGTCCTGCATGTCGGTTCGCGGCGCGGTGTGCCGTACCACGCGAAGATCAGCTACACCGTGCCCGGCCGGGCGCCCGTCCCGCCGCGGCATTTCACCACAGAGGCCATCACCGCGATCGGTGACGGCCGCCGCCCGTGCGATTTCCGCCGGGAGCTGTGGCCGCTGATGGCCAAGGAACTCACCGCCGCGAACTACCGCCACCTCTTCCAGGTGTACCCGGAGCGCACGCTGATCAGCTGGGAGGAGTTCTCCCCCCTGCTGGATGCCGCAGTCGTCGGCAGCCAAGCCTTTTCGAGGGCCGTCGAGCAGGCCGTGCCCAAACGCGAGGATCGGTTCGACCTGCTGGCGATCGACAAGCCCCTCGCCGGAATGCATTTCGGTTCCCGGGACGACCTGCGAGACACGGTCGCCGAGTACATCCGGGCCGACATCATGCGGCGGGCCGACCCCTACCATTCCGCCGACGCCGCGGTCTTCGACGCCCTGCTCACCGTCTACGGGGTGCTGGCGTGGGCGATCACCGCCGGCCGCATCGCCCCCGCCGATCGGCTGCGCTTCGTCGAGGACGAGTTCCACGGGTTCTTCTCGTTCCTCGCGAGCGGACCGCCACCGCGGCGGCTGGCCGAGATGCTCGCCCTGCACGACGCCGGGCTGCTGCATTTCGCCGGGCCGGATCTGCAGATCAGCGTCCGGAACGGCATTTTCGTCGGATCGTCTCCGGCGGCGGCCGGCGGCATCGTCGCCCGCGCGCTCGTCGATGCCCGGCTCCCCCGTCCCGACGTCCGCGCGGCCACCGACCCGGTGATCAAGGGCCTGCTGGCCGGAGGGCAGTTGGCCGCCGAGGACATCACCGAGCCCGACGGCGGATCGCCCAGCGGCGGTCAACTGCTCGCCGACGAGCGCTGCCGGGCAATCCGGGCGGACGGCTCGATTCACGATCGGCTGTTCCTGCTCGGCCCGTCCGTGTCCGGCTCTGCCGGATCGGCGGGGTTCTCCAGGCCGGGTTTCAACGGCCCCGGATTCCGCCAGAACGACCGGGTCGCCAGGGACATCCTGCGGCTCGTGCAATCCACCCGCGAGATGGAGTCAAACAATGCCGGTTGAATTTCTCGGAATCGCTGGCACCAACCCGGCCAGCGAGGTCACCCCCCGCACCGGCGTAAGCCTGGACCTGGACTACACCAGAAAGCTCGCCAGAGCTCACGAGGACAACGGATGGGACCGCATCCTGTTCGCCTACCATTCCGGCTCCCCCGACCCCGCGCAGGTTGCCGCGTACATCGCCGCGCACACCGAGCGGATCAACCTGGTCCTCGCGCACCGGCCGAACGTCTCGGCACCCACCTACGCCGCCAAGACATTCGCCACTCTCGATCACCTTTCCGGCGGCCGGTTCGAGGTGCATTTCATCACCGGTGGATCCACGGCCGACCAGGCCGCCGAAGGTGACTACCTGGACAAGGACACCCGGTACGAGCGGACCCGCGAGTACATCCAGATCGTCACGCGAGCCTGGACGTCGCACCAACCGTTCAACTACGACGGACAGCATTACCAGATCAAGGATTTCGCCTCGGACATCTTCCCCGTGCAGCAACCCCGCCCGCGGATCTCCTTCGGTGGATCGTCGGCGGCCGCGTACGCCGTCGGTGCCGCGGAGTCGGACATCTACGCGTTGTGGGGCGAGCCACTCGCCGGTACCAGCGAGCAAATCGCTTCGATCGACGCAGCCGCGGCAGCGGCGGGCCGCTCCGAGAGACCGATCCTGCAGGTGGCCTTCCGGCCGATCATCGCGCCGACCGAGGAACTGGCCTGGGCCAAGGCGGAATCGATCCTCGGCCGCATCACGGCAGCACAGAACGGCAACCCCCGCGGCCGGTTGCGCGCCCCGGGAACGACACCGGAGAACGCCGGATCGCAGCGTTTGCTGGCGGCTTCGGCGGACGCGGATCGCCACGATCGCGCGTTGTGGACGGCACCGACCACGGCCACCGGCGGGGGCGGCAATTCCACCGCCCTGGTGGGCACTCCGGAGACGGTGGCCGCCGCACTGCTGGACTACTACGACCTCGGCGTTCGGATCCTGTCCGCACGCGGCTACGACATCTATGACGACGCCATCGATTTCGGGCGATATGTGATCCCGCTGGTCCGCGACGAGGTGGCCAAGCGCGACGCCGAACACGTGCGAACGAACCATCAGCCGCTGCCCGCGGCTGGCCTGAACCCGAAGGAGAGAACCCCATGACCATCGCACACGACGTATCGGCCCCACAGCTCGACCAGCCCGTCGGCGGGCAGCTCACGGACCTCCAAGTGGCCTGGAAGAGATGGCACATCTCTCGCCAACGCGATCTCGCCGTCCCCCACGGCTGGCTCAGCCTGACGCATTTCCAGTGGCTCGACGAGTCCCCCGCAGCGCTGCCCGGCCTACCGGGCGCGCTGCGCGTCCAACGCCGCGACGGCGCCCTGCTGGCCGCGGTCTTCGCCGACGTTTCCGATGGCCTGAGGTTGGCCGCCGGGCCGCAGGCCGGTGAGTCCGTTCACGGCGAGGTCACCGCAGAGGTCCCCGAGGCCGGTTCCCTGCTCTGGCTGCGGCACCGAGAAGTGTTGGTGGAGCTGGTGCTGCGCGGTGGGCGGTACGCGGTCCGGGTCCGCGACCCACAGGGCCCGGAACTAGCCGCTTTCCAAGGCATCCCGGCTTTCCCGGTCAGCGAGGCCTGGCAGGTGCCAGCGACGTTCACCGCTTTCGACGCTCCGCGGGCTGTCACCGTGGACACCGCTCGTGACGATCTGCGGCAGAACGTCACGGCCGTCGGGACTGTCGGCTTCGAGGTGAACGGCCGGCCGTACTCGCTGACCGCGACCCGCGGACCCGACGACCGGCTCTTCGTCTCGTTCCGAGATCTCACCAACGGGACCCAGACCGCGCCCTGGCGGGTGGTGGCCACGTCCGCACCGAGCGACGACGGCAGCCTGGTGATCGATTTCAACCGCGCGGTCAACCTGCCCTTCGCGTTCACCGAGTTCGGCACCTGTCCGGCGCCCGTGCCGGGGAACGACCTGTCGCTCGCCGTGACGGCCGGCGAGTTGGCGCCGGTCAGGGTCACCGGGCCCGCCGCCCGGTGAGCGCCCTTTCGCTGATCACCCTGGTCGGCAATCCCAAGCCGGGTTCCCGAACCCTTTCCGCAGCAAGCACTCTGACGGATGCGCTGGCCGAACGGTTCGACGGTGCCCGCCGGACGATCATCGATCTGGCGGACATCGCCGACGGCCTGCTGGCACCCTGGCGGCTCTCGGAAGCGGCCGCGCAGGCGGCGGCCGACGTCAAGGTCGCCGACCTGCTCGTCATCGCGACGCCGACCTACAAGGCGAGCTTCACCGGGCTGCTCAAACTCTTCCTCGACGTGCTGCCGGCCGGCTCGCTTGCCTCTACGGTGGTGGTGCCGGTGACCGTGTCGGGCGGCCCCGCGCACCGCCAGCTGGCCGACCTGCAACTGCGGCCGGTGCTCTCGGAACTGGGCGCGGTCGTTCCGGCGCCCACTCTGCTCCTGGAGGAGTCGGAGCTGCCCGGGCTGCCGGACCTCGTCCGGAGTTACGTCAGCGGACACGGGCCGGTGATCGCAGCTGCGGTGGGGGCTGTGCAGGGTTCTCGGCAACCCGCCTGACCGCTACAGGACGTGGGCGCCGTCGAGCACCAGCGGCGCCCATGTCTTGGCCGGACGGCGCCCGTGACCGGGGTCGATCCCGATGATCCGGCGTCCCTCGACGATCGCCGTTGCGTGCCGGCGCACCGTGTCCTCCGAGATCAATCCGCTGAGTTCGGGCCGGCCGTATTCGCGGCCGGTCGCCCAGTCCACCGTGCTGCTGTGGCCGTGCACCTGGTCGAACGGCGCCGGCTCCGTCGACGCCAGCCAGGACGGCAGCAGTTCGTCCGGAGCGGAGGCCCACAGCGGGCCGGCGGAGAGGTCGACCTCCCCGGTGACCATCACTCCGCCGCGGAACAGCCAGGATTCGTGCAGCCTGCCGATCATCGAATTCAGTGACCTCGCCGCCAGCGCGGCGGTGGCCGGCTCACCGACGAAGTGTCGCCAATACCCCTCGGTGAGTCCCGCATGGGTCACCAGGTAGTCGTGCCCGTCAGCTGTTCCGATGGCGACGGCGACCCGCATCCGGCGGGTCCGCCACCATTCGAACACCGTCTCCGTGACCTCCGACGGCAGCCGCTCCGGCCAGTGGAACCGGGGCGGCGCAAGGTAATGCGCTTCGTGATTGCCGACGAGCTGAATCCATTGCCTGGGTTGCGCGTTCATCACCGCGCGAGCGATATCCACGGCACCGGGCGAATCCGGCCCCCGATGGATCAGGTCGCCGACCTGCACCAGCGTCAGGTCGGCCGGCAGGGCCAGCGTCTCGGGATCGGCCCCGAGCCGCACCAGCGCCGATCGCAATTCG
>Ga0208478_1000345_pt1 | contig 16716 bp, 13 predicted proteins | sample NGESurdeep072012_5_FD_184462 | JGI IMG/M metagenome (GOLD analysis project Ga0208478, IMG submission 184462) | Arctic peat soil microbial communities from Barrow, Alaska - NGEE Surface sample 415-2 deep-072012 (SPAdes) | ecosystem: Environmental > Terrestrial > Soil > Wetlands > Peat ...
TCGCCCCGAGGTACACCTGCACGCCGGCGGCCAGGGGTTCTGGGTCGCGCGGCTGGCGGCCACGCTCGGGGCAGAGGTGACGCTCCGCTGCGCGCTGGTCGGCGCGCCCGGGCGCGTGCTGAGTGGGCTGATCGAGGCGGAGCCGATCGACCTGCGGGCGGCCGCGGTCCCCATGCCCAACGGCGTCTACATCCACGACCGGCGCAGTGGTGAGCGGGTCGAGATCGTGAGCGTCGAGTCCCGGCAGTTGGACCGGCACGCGACTGACGAGCTGTACGGGATCGCGCTTGGTGCCGGGCTCGACGCCGACGTGACGATGGTCACCGGCTGCCAGCCGCCGGATGTCGTCAACCCGGACGTGTACCGGCGGCTGGGTAGCGATCTACGCGCGAATCGAAAGGTCGTGATCGCCGATCTCACCGGTCCGCCGCTGCGGGCTGCGCTCGAGGGCGGCGTCGAGCTGCTCAGACTGAGCGAGGCGGAGCTGGTCTTGGAGCATTACGCCGCCGACGACAACGCCGCGGAGATCGCGGCGGCCGCAGCGCGGCTGCGCGCGGCGGGGGCTCGGCATGTGCTCGTCTCGCGCGGGTCAGCTCCCGCCGTGCTCGCCGACGGCGGCGCGAACGTGGCGCAGATCGAGCTCGTCGCGCCCACCTTCGAAGCGCTCGACCAGCGCGGCACCGGCGACTCGATGTTCGCCGCGACCGGGGTCGGCCTGGCTCGCGGGATGAACATGGTCGATGCTCTTCGCCTCGGGATGGCCGCCGGCGCGCTGAACGCGACGCGGCGCGGTCTCGGCACCGGAACGCGAGACGAGATCGAGCGCCTCGCCGCCCACGTCACGGTGAGCCCCTGAGATCGGCTACCGGTGGGTCGAGCACACGGCGGAGCTCGAGCTGGAGATCGAGGCACCAACCGAGGAGGCCGTCTACGCCGACGCGCTGCATGCGCTGGCTGAGCTCCTCGGCGACGAGCGCAGCGCCGGTCGTGTCTCACGAGAGGTCACGGTTGACGGCCGCCAGCGGGCGGCGCTCCTGGCGGGGTGGCTCCACGAGCTCGTGTATCTCATCGAGGCCGAGGATCTCGTGCCTGAGGAGGTCGGACCGATTGAGCTCTCCGATCGCGCCCTCGTTGCGACGGTGCACGGCCATCGCGGGAACCGCAGACATCTGGTGAAGGGTGCGACCTACCATCGGCTCGCGTTTGAACGCACTCAGTCCGGGTTCCGGGCGACGGTGGTTCTAGATGTCTGAGCTCGCGCAGGCCGGGGTCCGCGGGTTTCGCCAGGTCGATAAGGTCGTGTGGGAGCTGCCCGGGAGCGCGTGCGGACATGCGTGTCCCGGCGCGAGTGTTCGCCGACCGCGAGGTGATCGGGCAGATCGCCGCTGACCGCTCACTCGAGCAATCGCAGAACGTCGCGACGCTGCCGGGAATCTCCGGCGCAGCCCTTGCGATGCCAGACATCCATCAGGGCTACGGCTTTCCCGTGGGTGGGGTGGCCGCGACCGAGCCGCCGGATGGGGTCGTGTCCCCGGGCGGCGTCGGCTACGACATCAATTGCGGCGTGAGGCCGCTCGCGCTACCGCTGACAGTCGCGGAGCTGGGCCGTCGCACCAAGGCGCTCGTGCACGAGATCTCCCGGCGGGTGCCGGTCGGGGCCGGGCACGGCGGCGCGCTGAAGCTGACCGGCGCCGCGTTTGACCGCGTGCTCCTGCAGGGACCGACGGTGCTAGTGACGGCGCACGGAGTCGGGAGCGAGGAGGACACCGAGCACACCGAGTCGAGGGGGTGCCTGCCCGACGCCGATCCCGCGGCGGTGTCCGAGCGCGCGCGGGTGCGCGGGTCCGATCAGCTCGGCACCCTCGGCTCGGGCAACCACTTCCTCGAGGCTCAGCGCGTCGCCAAAATCCTCGATCCGCAAACAGCCGAGAGCTTCGGCCTCAGCATGAATCAAGTGACGGTGCTGATCCACTCCGGTTCGCGGGGATTCGGACATCAGGTATGCACCGACTACGTGCGCCTGATGGACGCGGTACTGGCCCGTTACCGGATCACCCTTCCGGACCGCCAGCTTGCCTGCGCACCGCTGAGTTCCCCCGAGGGGCAGCGCTACCTGGCCGCGATGGTCTGCGCGGCAAACTTCGCGTGGAGTAACCGTGCGGTGCTCGCCCACCGCAAGGGAGCGACCCGCGCCTTCCCGCCCGGCTCTACCGAGATCCCGGCCGCGTATCGCGAGGTCGGCCAGCCGGTGTTCATTCCGGGCAGCATGGGGACCAGCAGCTTCGTGCTCGCCGGCCGCCAGGGGGCGATGGAGCGAGCCTTCGGCACCACCTGCCACGGCGCCGGGCGCCGGATGAGCCGCACTGGGGCGCGCCGCGAGATCACCGGCGCCGAGCTACGCCGCCGGCTCGAGGCGCAGGGAATCGTTGTGCGCTGCCCGTCCAACCGAGGGCTTGCCGAGGAGGCGCCGTTCGCCTACAAGGACGTCGAGCGCGTGGTCGCGGTCGTCGAGCGCGCCGGGCTCGCCGCGCGCGTCGCGCAGCTGGTGCCGCTCGGCGTGGTCAAGGGATGAGCTCCGGCGGCTTCGACGCGCGACAGGCCCGCCTACTTGCAGCAGACGCTGCTTCGTAACCTACTCAACGAGTAGGAGGTTGATCACGATGTCCACGAAGCGAGTCGCGGCAGCGACTCTGGCTGGCTGGCGAGCCGTGGGGCTCTCAGCACGAACTCATGTGGCGCTCGTGGCGGTCAGCTCTGTCCTTGCTGTCGTGATATGGGCCGGCCGCAATAAGGTGGGAGTCAGAGCGCCGCCGACTGCTCACCACCGCAGCAGCGCGGCGATCTGGCCGTGCTCGTGCAGCCACTCTGGCTCGTAGCGCGCCAACATGACCTGCGCTGACTGCTCCGTCGCCACGTCGATGGCGTGTTCGGTGGCGTCGACCTCCGCGAGGATCGCGCCGTCGAGCGGGCACCTGTGGCCTCCGTCGGTCGACAGCCGCCCGCAAGTCGGGCAGAGCCCTGCCTTGAGGTCGCCGCGCTCCGCTACTAGCAGGGTCTCAACGCGGCGTTGCTCGAGCGTCGAGAGCACTTCGTCGAGCCCGGCAGCGGCCGGGCCACGGGTCCCGAGCGCCTGCTCGAGCTGGGCGATGAGGCTGCGTTCGCGGGCACGCTCGGCGCGCTCGATCGCCGGAGCGAGCACCGCCGCGATCTCCTCTGCGGAGGCGTGCTCCAAGTCGGCGTCGACGGTCTCAGCGAGCACCTCCGTTAGCTCGCTGTGAAGGCTGTGCTCGACGACGGGGCGCAGCTCATCCGAGCAGATGATCACGAGGTGCGTAAAAGGCTGGCGCAGATGGGCGCGCAGCAGACGATCGGCGACCGCGCGCACATGGGCCGCAACCTGCTCCTCGATTCCACGCTGGAAGCGGGCCTGCGACCGGCCGCCCTGGGCGTGCCGGCGGTGAAGCTCGTCCTCGATCGCCGCGAACTCCGTCAGGCCGCCCGGGCCTCCGCGGAGGAGACGCGCCGCGCGCCGGCTCAAGACCGCCACGCCCCAGTCGCCGGGCGAGACCAGCGCCGCGAGCGGCTCTAGCCAAGGCACTGTGTCAACGACGGCGAGCGGCTCGACCGGGCTGGTGAGGCGCACGGCCTCGAAGATGCCGGCCTGCGCCGAGGAGAAGATCGCCAGTCCCCGGGCGCCTTGCCTGATCGCCCCATTGGCGTCCAGCCATGCCTCTACGCGGTCAGCCTCCTGATCACCCGCTTGTCGCCGAGCCTCATCAAGCAGGGATCCTAGCTGCGTGTCACGTGTGTCCGGGGTGGGAAATCGCGTTGGATCCAGATCGAGGTAGACGCTGAGGACGGGATGCCCGTGCGTGTCCAGCCGCGAGAGCCGCTGGAGCGTGTCCATCCGGAACGCGCCGCCCGTCACTGGGATCGGTGCCCTAGCGGCCGGCATGGCGACTGAGCGGGCGACGCGGAATGATCACCACGCCGTCGGCTGGGTAGAGGATCGATTCGTGCTGCTCGTCCCAGCGAACGCGGTAGTGCTCGTGTGCGTCGTGGCCGAGCAGCTCGACGATCTCGCCGCGTCGAGACGGCTCGCCGTGCACCCCTCGATCCAGTCGCCCACATGCGCGCGGCTTTTTGTCTTTGCCATGTCATCCCATTCAACCGTCCAGCTGCGATGCTGGCATCGGGGTCGGCCGCTGAGCGACGTGCGGGGATCTACTGAGCCGACTCGTGCCGCTGCCAGGACACCGTCGCTTACTGGACGGGCAGCAGCAGCACGGGGATGTCGGCGTGCGCGAGCGTCTCTGACACCACACGCGCGTGGCCTGGGGCGAGGTCCTGGCCCCACGCGAGGACGATCAGATCGGGGCCGGTTTCGCGGGCGACTGCGACGACGTCGTCGGCGGGGACGCCGAGGCGGCGCAGCAGCGTGATGCGATCGTGCGGGGTTGAGACGTGGCGTGTGAGGAACTCGCGCTCCCATGCCAGCGTTGCGTGTGGCTCGTGGTCGGAGAACGCGGGCACGGTGGCCGGTGAGTGGACGTGCAGCACGAGGACCTCGAGCCCGCGTCGGTGAGCGAGCCTGATCGTTTCGTCGAGCGCCTGCGAGCCTTCGCTGGTCCCCTCGAGGGGGACGAGGATGCGGTTGATTTGCACGGGCGGTTGCGCGTGGGGCGGAACGACGGCGACCGGCTTGGGGATGCGGGTGATGACCTGCAGCGCGGTGTGTCCGGCGGGCTGGGGGCCTCCGTGCACTCCGCGCGCGCCGAGGACGAGCGCGGCGACGTCTGGATCTTGGGCAGCGTTCACGATCTGCTCGACCGGGTCGCCGCTGACCTCTCGCAGCTCGACGCCGGCAGCGCGCGCGAGCTCCGCCGCGGCACTGAGGGCCTCCTCGCGTACGTGCAGGCACGTGACGGTGGAGTCGTACAGGCTGGCGAGGGCGATCGCGGTGTCGAGCACCGGTCGCCCGGAGGCGTTGGAGTCGAGCGCGGCGAGCACGGTGGTCACGGAGTCCTCCGAGGGGATGGTCGGGAGAGTCTGAAGGTCTGGGGGATGCGGTCTAGCTGCACGCGCTCCCCGGCGGGGCTCAGTGCAGACACGGGGGGGTCAGCGCTCGCCTCGACCGCGCCCGGAAGGACTCGGACGCGCACGCGACTGTTGCGGAACCGCACCCGCAGCTCGAGCTTGTCCCACCCGGGCGCGAGTACGGGGTCGATCGCGAGCGCGTCGCCTGCGGGTCGCAGGCCGGCGAAGCCAACCGCGAGCGCGCGCCAGACGCTGCCCATCGCGGCGAGGTGCAGCCCGCCGGCGGTCATGTGCCCGATGTCGGCGAGGTCGATCCGAGCCGTGAGACGAAGCATCTCGAGCGACTCGGCGACGCGGCCGGCGCGTGCGAGCAGCGCGGCGTGCACGCCGGGTGAGAGCGTGCTGCCGTGCGCGGTGCGCGGCGCGTAGAAGTCGAGGTTGGGCTCGAGCGAGCCGCCGGCCACCTCGTCGGGGACGAGGTAGTGCAGCATCAGCACATCGGCCTGCTTGACGACCTGGGTGGACTGGGTGCGCTCGTGGCCGAGCAGCAAGTCGGCTGCGACCGGCAGCCGCGGCGCGAGCTTTGAGATCAGGAGCGGCTCAAGCGCGTTGAAGCCGGCGAACTGTTCATAGATCCCGGTTGATGGCTCATATCCGTCGACGATCGAATCGGCCAGTTCGAGCCACCGCCGGCGCTCCTGCTCATCGACCACGTCTTCGCCCGCGTCCGCGGCGCGCTTCAGGTTCCAGCGCGCCATCACGTTCGTGTACGCGTTGTCGTCGACGTTCTCGTGGTACTCGTCGGGGCCGATCACGCCGCGGATGTGCCCGCGTCCGTGCTCGTCTGGCTCGATCCGAGACGCCCACCAGCGGGCGGTCTGCACGATCAGCTCTCGCCCAGGGCCTGAGGCGAACGCCTCGTCGCCGGTCCAGTCGATGTAGGCGGCGGCGGCCCACGCCACATCGGCGACGATGTGCTCCTCGAGCGGGCCGGTGAGGATCGGCACGATCTCTCCGCGGCCGTCACGCGCGTGATCCGGTGTGACGTCTCGACCAGTGCGCGCGGACTCCCACGGGAACCGGGCGCCATCGCGTCGCTGGCTCTTCGCCGCACGGATAGCTGCGGGCAGGCGCCGGACGCGGTACTCGAGCATCGCCCGCGCCGCCCGCGGGTGGGTCGCGGCAAGCATCGGAAGGACATACACGTCGGTGTCCCAGAACACGTGCCCCCGGTAGCCCTTCCCGCTCAGCCCTCGAGCCCCGACCGCCGCCTCGCCGTGATCCGGCGCGCTCGCGAGCAGGTGGAAGATCGCGAACCTGACAGCCAACTGCAGCTCTCGATCACCCTCGATGATCACGTCGGCGTCCTCCCAGCGTGACGCCCACTCGCGCCGATGCTCGGCGAGCAGACCGTCGAACCCGAGCCGTTGTGCGGATTGGAGGCGATCGAGGGCCGCGCCTTCATCGGCTGGGCCCCGAGCGGCGCCCTCATAGGCTGCCACGCGGTCGAGCACTCGGTCGCCGACGGTGCCGGTGAGTTGATCGCGCGCCGCCGTGACGATCGACCCCGGCCGCCCCCTGACGCGCATCCACATGGCCCCGTCTTTCCTTCCTTCGTCGAGTGTGCGTCCGGGTGGCGGAGTAAGTGGCCGGGACGGGTGCTTGCCTGCGCGGCTGTCCCTGACTCGGAGCGCAGCGGTCGCTGGTCGCGCCAGCGAGGAGAGCAGCAGCGCGTCGATCTGTCCGTTCTGCGATCGCAGCTGTTGCTGGAGCACGCCGGCGTGGAGATTGAGTACGCGCCGGACCGAACGCGGCGAGGGATCGCCGGGAGTGATCGTGTTCCAGCGCGGCGCGGCCAGCAGGTGCGCCTCCGCGCCTGTTCTCGTGTACACGCCGGACATCAGCACTGCGGGGTCGCCGCTCGGATGCTCCGCGATCATGCTGCCGCGCGTCCCGAGCAGCCCGTCGGACAGCGTGAACAGCGATTCGTGGAAGCGCTCGAGCGGCGGATCGACGCCTTCGACCGCAAGCACCCAAGCCGGGTCGAGCTCGACGATCGGCAGCTCGCCGCGCCGACGGCGTGCGATCTGGTCCTCGAGCATGGCCGCGAACATCTCAGGGCCTTTGCCAAGCCTGACGACGCCGGCCGGAACGCCGCTCGGCTCGACCCCGACCGAGACCGCCGTCGCGCCGTGCGAGGCATCGACCAGCAGGTTCGAGTCGCTCCCCGGCAGACCGCCGAGCGGTCCAAGCTCGTCGCCCGCGATCAGCACCTGGCCGGGTCCGATGCCGCAGCGCCACAGCTCGCGCATGATCCAGCGGGCCGAATCGGACTTGTCGGTGAGACCGATCTCGACGTGCTTAGCGTCGCTGGTCACCCGCGGGTCGGCCAGGCCGCCATCGGTCGCGGCGCCGCGCGCGATCTCGACCGCCTCGGCCAGCCCGGCGATGCCCGCCGCGGCGAGGCGTGCCTGCACGGCGGTGAGCAGCTCGTCGATCCGCGCCTTCGGGGGGTCCTCCCAGCCGGGCTCGGGGATCAGGTCGATCTTGCGGCGGTTCAATCGCTCAGAGACGATCCGAGCCACGAGCCCCCTCGCCGCAAAACGCCCGATCGTCAGCTCTGCCGCACGCGACAGGGCCGCGTCCTCCTCAGCGCTCGCCGTCCGCCGGTAGACGAGCTGTGGCCCTTCGCGATCGACACGGAACACCTCCGACCCGCGGTTGAGCGCCAGCACCAGACCGCCCGGGCCGGCCGGACGCGCGGCGAGCTGGCCGGCGACGTTGCCCACATGCGTGTCGCTCACGATCGCCAGCTCGAGTCCCGCTGCGCAAGCCTTCTCGACGAGGCGGCGGATCCGGGTGGCGTCGGCGTGGCGGTCGGGGACCGCGGTGCCGTCCCAGTCGAAGAGGATCGCCTCGAAGCGCCGTGCGAGCGGCGGGGGCATCGCTGGATCGGTTCTCGGCGCGCGCTGCGCCGCGGTCATGTCGTCATCGTGACGCGCACGTTGCCCTGCTGCTCGAGCAGCGAGAACCCGGTGCTGGGTCCGGTCTGGCGAAACGCCAGGCTCACCTTCGAGCTGCCGACGCGAATGCCTCGAATCTCAACGGCCCCGAGCCAGTCCGGGAGCCGTGGCCGGTCGACTGTCAGCCTGTTGTGCGGTGCGTGCGCGGAGATGCCAAGCATCGCCTGGAGCAGCATGAACGGCGCGGTGGCCGCCCAGGCCTGCGGGATGCACGCGACGGGATAGGCGACGATCGCTCTCGATCCGTCGCGTTGGAAGCCGCAGAACAGCTCAGGCAGGCGGAAGTCGCGCGCGCCTGAGGCGACGTCGAACAGCCCGGCGGCGATCCGGTTGGTCGCGGCGTCGAACCCGTAGCGTTTGAGGCCGGCGGCGGCGATCGCGTTGTCGTGCGGCCAGATCGAGCCGTTGTGGTAGCTCATCGGGTTATAGGCCCGCGAGCTGCCCGACAGGGTCCTGATCCCCCAGCCGGAGAACATGTCCGCCGCCATCAACCGCTCCGCCACCATCGCAGCCTTGTCGTCGTCGACGATCCCGCAGTACAGGCAATGCGCCGGATTCGATGTGACACTGCGGACCTGCGCCTTGCGACCATCCAGCGCGAGTACGAAGTACCCCTCGTCGGGATCCCAGAACGCCTCGTTGAACGCCGCCCGCAGCTCGCTCGCCTCGGCCCGCAACCGGTCGGCCCGCGGCGAGTCCCCGAGTGCCTCGTACACGCCAGCGATCCGTAGCTTCGCCTGATAGACATACCCCTGAACCTCGACGAGCGCGATCGGGCCCTCCGCGATCACTCCGTCGGCGTGCACGATCGAGTCGTGCGAGTCCTTCCATCCGTGGTTGACGAGGCCCGCGGGGGCGCGCCGCTCGTACTCGACGAACCCGTCACCGTCGCGATCACCCCACTCATCGATCCATGCCAGGGCAGCGTCGAGCGCCGGTCGCAGTTGGCGCATCGTGTCGAGGTCGAGCGTCCAGCGGTAGTAGCCGCCCGCGACCATCAGGAACAGCGGCGTTGCGTCAACCGTGCCGTAGTAGGGCGTGTGCGGGATGTGCCCCGTACGGGCGAGCTCGCCGATCCGCAACTCGTGCAGGATCTTCCCAGGCTCGGCGTCCCGCCACGCCTCGTCGGCGTGGGCCTGCAACCCGGCGAGCGCCAGCAGCGTTCCGCGAGCGACCTCGGGGTTGATCATCAGCGCCTCGCAAGCGCTCAGCAGCGAGTCCCGGCCGAACGGCGCCACGTACCACGGGATCCCGGCCGCCGGCAGCTGGACATCCCCGACCGGCATCATCAGCGCGTGCAAGTCGCGCACGGACGCGTCGATCAGCCGGTCGAAGAGCTCGTTGTCGGTGCTGATCTGCGCGCACGCGTCAACCCATTCCCCGTGTGCAGACTCGAGCTGCCCAGCCGCCTGCGCGGCGGTCGGCTCGGCATCCCCGACTTCGACGCCGGTCGGAGTCACCGTGATCCACAGCGAGAGCGACTCACGTGCGGCGAGCCGTACGTCCCATGCCACGCGGACACGCCCGCCGTCGATCGTGACACCGGCCGGAGAGGGCTCGAGCTCGACAAGCGTCTCCCGATGCTGGCCGTCCTCCGCCACGTAGCCGAAACGCACGCGATCCCCATCGCGGGTCGGCTCCAACAAGCGACCGCTCGTCCCCCGGACCATGCCCCGGACCTCAAACACGTCGGCAAAATCGGCAGCCAGCGACACCTCAGCCACGGTCACGACCGGCTTGAGGTCGAAGTTGCGCACGCGCACGCGGTAGAACAGGCGATCGGCGATCAACACCGTGCGCCGCACGTTCAGCGTCTCCTGCGGCACCGGGACGCCGACCGCGGAGCGCAACACAGGATTGGTGGCATTGATCACCGCGTGGTGGCCCGACTCCATCACCGAAGAGAGCGGCACCGGCGGCAATCCACCAACCGTTACGCGCAGCTCGGAAAGATGCCGTGTGTCCTCGGCGTACAGACCCTCGCCCGAAGCGCGCGCAGGACGGATGTCCCCGTCTCGCCGCGCGCACAGAAACGCGGCTCCAGACTTGAGCGCCAGCAGCTCCTCGCGCGCTTCCGCCGGCACATGGGGCGCGCTCTCGAGCTCACGCAATTGCGGTGCTTCGACGCCATCCGCAACAGGGACGAGCGGGACCTCGGCAGGACCGAGTTGGTCCGCGGGTTCTCCAGCCGATGTCATCAGAGCCCTGTGGCCCGATCAGCCCTGGGGGCGACGAATCGATCCGCGAGACCCTTCCGATCCCAGCCCCAGACCCTCAACTCGCCGCCGCCGCCCATCGGCGGGTGCCTTGACACGGAAGAGACTCGTATTGTCCTTGCCGGTGATCTTGTGCTCGTGAATCTCGGAAGCATCCATCTGCTCTGACGATGCTAGTCCCCCCGATGCTCGGGTCATCTCTCGACCACCGGTTCGCCGGGCCTGGGCTCGCTCCGAAGCGCGTTGGTGCGTGCCCTAGTGCAGGCGCTCGAGAACGCGCCGACGATCGCGTGGGAGCTGTTCGGCGTCTCCGCTCAGGGCGGCGACTTCGACGGGCCCGAGCGGGCCGCGCTCGAGAAGCTCGATGTCGCCGAGCGACCTAAGGTGCGGTCGCGCTCTGGCGATCTCGTGGGGATCGGCGCTCCGCTGCGCTGGGCGCTGGAGGAGGGGTGAGCGTGCTGGCTCACCAGCTGCTGCACGGCTATGCCGATGGACAACGGCTGCTTGCGGCGTCGATCGAGCTGCCGGCTGATGTGAAGAGGCGGCTGCTGATCCACAGCGACGCCCTCCCCGGGCCGGCTGGCGGCCGGACACTCGGAAGCCTGGCTTTACCAGAGGTGGGACTGTGGGCGCTCACGGCCACCTGGCCGGCCGTGGAGATGCCGCGGCCCGGGAGCGTCTGGAGCCACACTTTGCTTCTCAGCCGTGACGCGGTCGGCGAGTTGCGCGGCGCCGGAGGGCTGTTGGAGGCGCTTCGGCGCCCCCGGCAGCTGGGCGACTATCAGCGATATCGGCAGCCTCAGGAGATCGCCGACGCGCTGGCGCGTCCCGCGCCGCAGAGCCGCCGGCTGGTAGAGGCCGTGCTACTTGCGCTCTATGGCTCGCCGGATGAGCCGGCGGCCGTCCTCGCGCACGACCTGGCGGCGGCGGAGGTGGCGCTGCTGGCGGCGTGGGAGCAGCAGTGGCCCGCGCTGCGGGCGAGCGCGAGCTTCGCTACGCGCGCGCGGATCGAGGGCGAGAGCTGTACCCACATGCAGGTGGGAACCGCTGTCCCGCGAGGCCGACCGGCGATCCACGTGCTATCGGCCGATCAGGATCTGAATGGCCAGCCGCCCACATGGGTTAAGGCGCTCGCCAGTGATGTATTCAATCCGGGAAAGCTGCGCGCGTTCCTTTGCCGCTACGGACCGGGCGGCAGCCGAGGCGCAGCCGACGTCGTGCTGCTCGCCCAGCTACACGGCACACTGAGCGCTGCCGAGGCGTCGCTCGACGCCTTCGCCCCGCTTGCCGACGCCTATCCGGACCCCTCCCAGATGGCGGCGCTAAAGCACGACTGCCTCAAGCGAGGCGGCATCTTCACCACAGCGCTGGAGCGCTGGCGGCTCGGCACCGCAGTCGCTTTCCGCGGAGCTGGCTATCCAGTTCGCTCCCCCGCTTTCCGGTAGGTCCAGGTCATTTCGCGGATTGACTGGTAAGCGCCTTGTAGGGGTGTGGTTCGGCGGCGATTGCACCCTGCAGGAGCCGGTAGAAGAGCAGCCCGCGGTGGCGGGCTCGGCGGCGGTTGAAGCGGAAGGTGAACTCGTCCAGGTAGTAGTCGAGCTGGCTGTGGCTGACGGCGCCCTGATGGGTGCCGAGGATCCAGCGCTTGAGCAGCGAGGCCACGAGGTGTACGTGCGGCAGAACGACGTGCGCCGGGTCGCCGCTGGAGGACAAGTTGACCACGATGTGGCTGAAGCGGTAGCGGCCGATGTCGTCGTAGCCGGTCCAAGCGTCGGAGCGGACCTCGCTGCCGCGAGCGACGTGGTCGAGCACGAAGTCGGTCAGGGTGTCGCGCTTGACGTTGGGGATCCGCCGCATCCGAACGCGCTCGGGCGCATCGTCGCCTTCGACTGCGATCACGACGATCGTCTTGTGCCCGAGGCTCCGGCCGCCGACGCTCGTATGCCTTCCTCCGACGTAGGTTTCGTCGACCTCGACCGCTCCGCTCAGCAGCTCGCGCCCGGGCAGCACCATCGCGCGACGGAGCTTGTGCAGCCACGCCCACGCGGTCTGGTAGCTGCCCAGCCCCAGCACCCGCTGGAGCCCGAGCGCGGACACGCCCTGCTTCTGGTTGACGACGTACCAGATCGCCGCGAACCAGCTCACCAGCGGCGCGCGCGTCCCGGCGAAAATCGTGCCGGCGGTGACCGAGGTCTCCGAGCGGCAGACCGCGCAGCGGCGCAGCCCGTCGCGCATCTGCCACCAGCCAGCGTCGACCGTTCCACAGAACCGACACACGAACCCCCGACCCCACCGCAAGTGCTCCAGGTAGCGCAGGCAGGCCGCGTCGTCAGGAAACCAATCCAGCACCTCGTGCCAGTTACCCGGGTAGTCCACGCCAACCAGGGGCTGATCAGTCACGCCCCCAAAGTTAGGACCCGCGGGGGACGGAAGTGGATAGCCAGCTCCACGGAAACGTGGAGTGGACATCGCTCGACCTTGGGCGCCGGTTGGCGGACCTCCTGCCGGTCGAGGAAATAGCGGTGGTCGACGTGCTCGAGCTCGGCTGGCACCAGCGCGACGCCGATCTCGCGGAGGAGCTGGTCGAGTCGGTGGCTCGGCGAGCCGATGTCTCGTTTCTTGCTCAGCTCGCGCGGAGCGACGTCGATTTGGCGGCTCAGCTGGCGCTACGACGACGCGACCTGCTCCATGACAGTGAGCTGTGGCGACAGCCCGAGCCCTGGCAGGCACCACTGCTCGAAGCGGTCGTGGATCGCGGAGACCGGGACCCCGCGCTCGCCGAGGCCCTGATCGGCGCGGGCAATGATCGGCTTGCCGCGCTCGCAGCCCGCGAGGGACTCGTGCCGGCCGGCGCGGTGGCGGAGGCGATCGCCGCCACGGGCTTCTCTGCCACGGTGCGGCGCCAGTACACCAAGGTACTGGGAGGCATCAACTACGTGTCCGAGCGCGATGACCGCGGCTGGCGCGGGCTCGCGCTGGCCGCGCTTGCAGCGGCGGATTGGGAGCCGATTGCCAGGCGATACGGCAAGCGGCTGGGGGAGCACCTGGGTGAGCTCGACGAGCGCTCCCAGCTCGAGCTGGCGGCCAAGCTTCTCGCCGCTAGCCGCACCGGCCCGGACGGACGGGACATCATGCGGGTCGTTTTCCCCGTGCTTCACCGCGCGCTAGTCAACGAAACGCTCCCCGAGTCGGAGTGGAGCCTGCTCGACCGGGCGTTGCCGCTCGGAAGCAAGTGGGACCGGGCCGAGCGTTTGAGGATGGCCTTGCTGGAGTCGATCGAGCAGGAGTCGTGGACCGACGACGAGGTCGTTCAGGTGATTAGGGATGCAGGCCCGGAGGCTGAGCGGCTGCGCGATCTGACCGACAAGCGGAGCGACTTGCGCAAGTTGCTTGACGCCGCCTGGGAAGTGCTCACCTTCTGGAGCTAGCAGCTAGCGCGAGCCGGCACGGGCTTGCGCTTCGCCACGACAGGCATGCGTCGCCGCACAGGACGGCGCGCGCGTGGGTGAGTCGCCGGGGGGAATCACACCCCCCGGCGCTCGCAGAACCGGTTACGTGGAATTCCACGTAACCGGTTGTATGTCCCACGAACGGTTATGTTGACGAGGGGCTCGACGCCTCGGGTTTTTCCTGCTCAGCGTTATTCAGGGTGGTGATGCGTTCAACATGATCGTGGCCGTCCTGTCGAGGCTTCACGGAGTCGTGTTCCGTGATCCGATAGGAGGCATCGATGGGCAAGAGGGTGTGGTTCCCGGTGGCGTCGGGGCCGTTGGCGCCGTACGCGGCGGGGTTCGAGTCGTGGCTGCGGTCGCGGTCGTATTCATCGTCGGCGACGGCGAACAGGTTGTGTCAGCTGGATCGGCTCAGTCGCTGGCTTGAGCGTCGGGGGCTGAGCGCCGGCGAGCTGAGTGATGCGCGGGTGGCGGAGTTCACCAGTTCGCGCCGTGAGGCGGGGCTGGTGACGTGGACTACGCCGCAGAGCGTGGCGCTGACGCTTGAGTACCTGCGGGAGATCGGTGTGATGCCGACGCTGGAGGCGACGGTCGCGAGCGGTCCGCTGGAGGAGCTGCTGGCCGATTACGGTCGCTATCTGCGGGTCGAGCGGCGTTTGGCGGAGCACACGGTCCGTGATGCGTGTCTCCCGGCCGCGCGTTTGTTCCTGGCTGGCCTGGAGAGCGTGGACGGGCTCGGGCTGGAGCTGCTGTCGGCGGGGGACGTGAGCATGTTCCTGGTCGCGGAGTGCTCGAAGCGCAGCGTGACGGGCGCGCGGGATCTCGCGAGCGCGCTGCGATCGTTTCTGCGTTACCTGCATCTCGCCGGGCTGATCGAGGCGCCGTTGGTGTGGGCGGTCCCGTCGGTCGCTGATCTGCGTGATCGCACGCTGCCGCGCGGCCTTGAGCCGGCGGCGGTCCGCAAGCTGCTGGCCTCATGCGATAGGCGGCGGACGGTTGGGCGACGCGATTACGCGATCCTCCTGTTGATGTCGCGGCTGGGGCTGCGTCGTGGCGAGGTCGCCGCGATCGGGCTCGAGGACATCGACTGGCGGGCCGCCGAGCTGCTGATTCGCGGCAAGGGTTCCCGCCAGGACGTGTTGCCGTTGCCGGTGGACGTTGGTGAAGCGCTGGTGTCGTATCTGCGCCGCCGCCCGCGGTGCGAGAGCCGGGCGCTGTTCTTGCGCATGACAGCGCCGCTTCAGGGGCTGGCGCCGCACACGATCGGGTGGATCGTCCGCGAGGCGTGCACCCGGGCGGGGCTTCCGCGCGTGGGTGCTCACCGGCTGCGGCACACCGCGGCGACCGAGATGCTCAGGCAGGGCGCGTCGCTGGCGGAGATCGGCCAGGTGCTGCGCCACCGCGAGCAGAAGACCACGGCCATATACGCCAAGGTCGACCGCAGGGCGCTGCGGGCGCTCGCGCGTCCGTGGCCGTCGCAGGAAGGCGGTGCGGCATGAGCCCGCTTCGCGAAGCGCTGGCTGACTATCTGCGCCTGCGTCGCCAGCTCGGGTTTGAGATGCCCCAGGACGGCCGGCTGCTGGAAGGGTTCGTCGGGTTCCTCGAGCACGCGGGCGCTGAGCGGATCACCACGGAGCTGGCGCTCGAGTGGGCAAGGTTGCCGGCGGGCGCGCACCCGCACTATTGGCGTCAGCGGCTGTCGGTCGTGCGCGGGTTCGCGCGCCATCTCGCGACGATCGACCCCGCCAGCGAGGTTCCCTCCAAGGACCTGTTGCCAGGCCATCGCCCGCGGATCGCGCCATACATCTACACAGACGCGGACATCGCAGCGTTGATTGCGGCCGCCGGGAGACTCAGCCCGCCGTTGCGCGCCGTGCGTCACCAAACGCTGATCGGGCTGCTGGCGGTCACCGGGATGCGGCCCGGGGAGGCGCTCGCGCTCGATCGCCACGATGTCGATCTCCGCCACGGCCTGGTGCACGTCCGCGCCGGCAAGCAGAAGAAGCAGCGCGAGGTGCCGCTGCACTCGAGCACGGTCAGCGCGCTGCGCGAGTATGGGCGGCTGCGCGACGCTCGTTTCCCCGAGCCCTCGACGCCGGCGTTCTTCATCGGCGCGCGCGGCCGGCGGGTCCCGCGTGGGGAACTCAACCGGACGTTCACGCAGCTCGTCCGCGAGGTCGGCCTGGAGGGCCGCGGCGCTCGCGCCGGACCCCGTCCGCACGATCTCCGCCATGCCCTGGCTGTCCACACACTGGTTGACTGGTTTGAGGCCGGCGAGGACATCGACCGGCGGATGCCGCTGCTCTCCGCGTTCCTGGGGCATGTCGACCCGGCCAGTTCGTACTGGTATCTGGAGGCGGTCCCCGAGCTGCTCCAGTTGATCAGCCGCCGGCTGGAGCAGCCGACGGAGGTGCTCTCATGACCGCGCTCGCACCCGCGCTCCAGGCGTATTTCACCGAGCGTCTGATCACCCAGCGCAGCTCAAGCCCGGAAACGATCTCCGCGTACCGAGACGCGTTCCGGCTGCTGTTGTGCTTCGCGCACGAGCAGACCGGCAAGCAGCCGTTCGAGCTGGACATCGACGATCTCGACGCGCCGCTGATCGGCGCGTTCCTCAAGCACCTCGAAGAAGACCGGGGCAACAGCCCGAGAACCCGCAACGCCCGCCTCGGAGCGATCCACTCCTTCTACCGCTTCGCGGCGCTGGAGCACCCCGAGCACGCGCACACGATCGCCAGAGTGATGGCGATCCCCACCAAGCGCTACGAGCGCAACACTGTCAGCTACCTCGACCGCGACGAGATCAAGGCGCTGCTCGCCGCGCCCGACAAACGCACCTGGCTCGGGCGGCGTGACCACGCGCTACTGGCGCTCATGATCCAAACCGGCGTCAGGGTCTCCGAGCTCACCGGCCTACGCCTCGGCGACGTTCACCTCGGCACCGCAGCGCACATCCGGGTCTTGGGAAAAGGCAGGAAGAGGCGCGCC
>Ga0208478_1000346_pt1 | contig 16714 bp, 8 predicted proteins | sample NGESurdeep072012_5_FD_184462 | JGI IMG/M metagenome (GOLD analysis project Ga0208478, IMG submission 184462) | Arctic peat soil microbial communities from Barrow, Alaska - NGEE Surface sample 415-2 deep-072012 (SPAdes) | ecosystem: Environmental > Terrestrial > Soil > Wetlands > Peat ...
GCAGCACCGACCAGGCGGCGCTGTACTACGCGCTCAAGGCGGCGCGCCGGGTCTGGTGCGCCTTCGTCTTCGATCGCCAGATCCTCGATGTCCTGCCGCGCGCCGACCGCCGCGTCGAGTTCATCAGGCAAAGCGCCGAGGCGCTCGATGCCGAGCTCGCCGCCCTCGGCAACCGCCACGACACGCCGGGGGTTCGCCTGATCGTGCGTCACGGCAGCGCGGCCGACGAGATCGCTGCGCTGGCGAGCGAGCTGCACGTGCAGGCGGTCTACGCCAACCACGACGACGATCCGTACGCGCTGGCCCGCGACGCCGCGGTGCGCGGCGCGCTGGCCGACCGCGGCATCGCCCTGCATACGTCGAAGGACCACGTCGTCTTCGAGCGCAACGAGATCCTGACCGGCAGCGGCAAGCCCTACAGCGTCTTCACGCCGTACAAGGCGGCGTGGCTGAAGACGCTCGACGACTTCTCCCTGAAGGCCTACCCGGTCGAGCGCTACGCGGCGGCCCTGGCCGCGCCGCCCCCGGGCCTGGGGCATGGCGTGCCGGCACTCGCCGCGCTCGGTTTCGTGAAGACCAATCTCGAGGCGCTCAAGGTGCACGGCGGCAGCGCCGCCGCCGAGGCCTTGCTCGACGACTTCCTGGAGCGGATCGACGAGTACGACACGGCGCGCGACTTCCCCGCCGTCAAAGGGCCGAGCTACCTGGGCGTGCACCTGCGCTTCGGCACCCTGTCGATCCGCCGCCTGGTGCGCGCTGCGCGCGACCATGCGACCGCCCGGCGCTCGAGCCGCGGCGCCTCGGCCTGGCTCTCGGAGCTGATCTGGCGCGAGTTCTACCAGCAGGTCCTGCACCACCTGCCGCACGTCGTCGGTCACAGTTGCAGGCCGGAGTACGACCGGGTCCGCTTCGAGCACGGCAAGCACGCCGACGAAGCGTTCGCCGCCTGGTGCCAGGGGCACACCGGCTATCCGCTCGTCGACGCGGCGATGGCGCAGATCAACCAGACCGGCTACATGCACAACCGGCTGCGCATGGTGACGGCGAGCTTCCTCGTCAAGGACCTGGGGCTGGACTGGCGGCGCGGCGAAGCCTACTTTGCCGAGCATCTGATCGACTACGAGCTCGCCTCGAACAACGGCGGCTGGCAGTGGGCGGCGTCGACCGGCTGCGACGCGCAGCCGTGGTTTCGCATCTTCAATCCGCTGACGCAAAGCCGCCGGTTCGACCCCGAGGGCCGCTTCATCCGCCGCTATCTGCCGCAGCTCGCGCGCTTGGGCGACGACCTGATCCACGCGCCGTGGCAGGCCGGGCCGATCGACCTCGAGGCCGCCGGAGTCGTGCTCGGCCGCGACTACCCGCAGCCGATCGTCGATCACACCGAGGCGCGCGAACGGACCCTGGCGCGCTACTCGGCGGTACGATCGACCCAGCCCAGATAAGGGCTGCGCAGCGCCGGCCCGGCCGCCCGAGGAGCCGGGTGCCGTGGCTCCCCGGATCGCCGCTCAGGCCTCCGCCTTCGTCGTCGTGTAGCGGGCGACCAGGGCGAGCAGGTCTTCTTCCGAATAGGGCTTGCCGAGATAGTGATCGACGCCGAGCTCGGCGGCGTGATCGCGATGCTTCTGGGCGATGCGCGAGGTGATCATGATCACCGGCAGGGCGCGCCAGCGCGCGTCGGCGCGCAGGTTGCGGACGAGGTCGAAGCCGTCCATCCGCGGCATCTCGATATCGGAGAGCACAACCTGCGGCACCTCTTCGGCAAGTCGCTCGAGCGCGTCGAGCCCGTCCTTGGCGAGCGTGACGCGGTAGCCCTCGCGCACGAGAAGGCGCTGCGTGACGCGGCGCACGGTCAGCGAATCGTCGACGACGAGGATCAGCGGCGCAGTCGGCACCTGCACCGCCGCGGCGTCCGGCTGGCGCGCCCGCGCGTCGCCGAGCTGCATCGCCGCCAGCGTCGCTGCGCGCGCCTCGCTGCCGTACAGCGTTGCCAGCGCGACCGGGTTGTAGATGAGCGCCACCGCGCCCGACGCGAGCAGCGTCATGCCGGCCAGACCGGGCAGGCGCGACAGCTGCGGGCCGAGGTTCTTGACCACGACTTCGTGGTTGCCCAGCACTTCGTCGACGTGCACGGCGACGCGCTGCTGGGCGCTGCGAACGACGATGACGGCGCGCGTGCGCAGCTTCGTCTCCGACGGAGCCGCGCCCATCTGAAGCAGGGCGCCGAGCCAGAAGAATGGCAGGCTGCGCTCGCCGAATTCGTAGTTTCCGCTCGCGTAGGACGTGGCGATTTCCTGCGGCGTGGCCCGGCGCACGATCTCGATCAGCGTCGAAGGCACGGCGACCGTGTTGTCGCCGCAGCGCAGCATCACGACCTGCGTCACCGCCGTCGTCAGCGGCAATATGAGCTTGAACGAGGTGCCCTGGCCCGCCGCTGTCGCCGTCTCGATACGGCCGCCCATGGCGATCACGTCGGAGCGGACGACGTCCATGCCGACGCCGCGGCCGGCGAGCTCGGTCACGACCTCGGCGGTCGAGAAGCCCGCCGTGAAGATGAGGTTGGCGAGTGCCGCGTCGTCGTGCGCGACGTTCGGGTCGAGAAGGCGCATCGCCACGCCCTTTTCGCGGATGCGCGCCAGGTCGAGCCCGGCGCCGTCGTCGCGAAACTCGACGCCGACTTCGTTGCCTTCGTGCGAGAGCGAAACGACGATGCTGCCGATCGGATCCTTGCCGGCCGCGCTGCGCCTTTCCGGCGCCTCGATGCCGTGCATCACTGCGTTGCGCAGCAGGTGCTCGAACGCGCCGGTCATGCGGTCGAGGACGCCGCGGTCGACTTCGATCGAGCCGCCGACGATGTCGAGACGCACCTGCTTGCCCGTTTCCTTGGCCGCGAGACGGACGACGCGGTACAGGCGATCCGACAAGCCCTCGAACTCGACCATGCGCGTGCGCAGCAGGTCGTCCTGCAGGTCGCGCGTCAGGCGTGCCTGGGCGACCAGCTCGTCTTCGGTCGTCTCGAGCGAGCGCTGCAAGGTGCGCTGCACGGTGGCGACGTCGTTGACCGACTCGGCCATCATCCGCGTCAGCTCCTGGAAGCGCGTGAAGCGGTCGAACTCGAGCGGATCGAATGCCTGCGACGCGGCTTTCGCCGCCTCGAGCCGCGAGGTCATCTGCACCTCGCCTTGCAGCTCGATATCGCGCAGCTGGCCGCGCAACCGCTCGAGGTTCTCGGTCAGGTCCGACAGCGACCCCTTGATCTGGCCGACGCCCGACTCGATCCGCGAGCGCGTGATGCTCACCTCGCCGGCCTGGTTGACGAGGCGGTCGAGCAGCGGCGCGCGAACGCGCACCGCCGACTGCGCCGCAGCCTGCGCGCGCTCGGCCGGCTTGACCGGCGCCGCCGCGTCGCGAGCCGTGAAGCGCGACCAGTCGATTCCCGGCAGCTCGACCGCTGCGGAAGTCGGCGCCGGGCTCGGCGGCGACGCCACCTCGCTCAGCGGGGCGGCGCGACTCTTGCGCGATCCGCCCTTGCCGCCTCTCTTCGCTTCGGGCTCGGCCGGCGCCAGCGCCTCGGGCGCGATGATCCAGCCGCCGGCCGGCATCGCCGGCACGTCGGCCGCAGGCGCGACGGACGCGGCGACGGGCACGGCGCGCGCGACCGGCGCATCGGGAGCGACGGCAGCCGCCACGGCGTCGGCGTAGGCCTGGGCGTCGCGGCTGCGCAGCGCATCGAAGGCATTCGTCATCGCGTCGGAGCGCGCCTGCAGCGTCTCGACCGCACCGGCGTCGACGCTGGCGTCGCCTGCTGTCAGGCGCTCGATCCGCGTTTCGAGTCGGTGCGCCATCTCGCCCAGGCGCATCGCGCCGGCCAGGCGCGCCCCGCCCTTGAGCGTATGCAGCGTGCGCATGCAGGCTGCGGCGTGTGCGGACTGGCCCGGCTGGCCGGCCCAGTCGCGCAGCTGGCCGGCGAGCTTGGGCAGCAACTCCTGCGCTTCTTCCTCGAAGATCGGGAAGAGCTCGAGATCGACGGCGTCGACCGCGTCGATGTCGTCATCGACGTCGCCGAAGGTCGAGGCGCGTGCCGGCTGCACCGGCCGCGCCAGATCCGTGGAGGCCTTGGCGAGCGGCTTGAGTTCGGAGACGCCGAGGGCGCCGAAGGTCGACAGCGCACCGAAGGTCGATGCGAGCGGTTCGGCCGGCTCGTCATGCTCGTCATGCTCGACGTGCCCGGCGTGCTCGGCATCGGGGGCGTGCTCGTCGGCCGCTTCGCGCGAATCGCCGTCGCCCGGCGCCGGCTCGGCAGCTCGCGCATCGGCTCGATGCGGCTCCTGCACCGTCTCGGCCGCCGCGGGCTGCAGCGCCGATGCGGCGACGACGACTTCGCTTTCATCGAGGCTCGCCGGACGCGTATCGGCTGCGGGCGCCTCGTCCGGCTCTTGCCTTTCGATGCTTGCGGCGGCCTCGTGCGAAGGGGCCGCCGGCTCGACGACCGCTTCGGCACGTGCCTCGTCGTCGTTGTCGTCGAGGCTGATGAGCGGCTCGACCGCCAGCGCCGCGTCGGGCGGCGATACGCTCTCGGCGCCCTCGGCGAGCTCCGACGCCGCGGTCACCGCCTCGAGGCGCAACGCCGAGCTCAGCTCGTGCTCGACCAGGCGGGCGAGCAGCTCGGGCGCAGGCTCCTTCAGGAAACCGGCTGCGAACTGGTGCAGGAGACGGCGGATCTCCTCGGCGGCGTTGACGAACAGGCGTGCTTCCTCGTCGGTGCCGTGGCCGATCACCTGCGATCGCGCCAGGGCGTGCTCGAGCGAGCGGGCCAGATGCGACAGGTCGGCGAACCCGACCGTCGCCGAGCTGCCGGCGAGCGAATGGGCCAGCGCGATCGGCGTCTCGCCGAGCGGCCGGTGCAGCTCCATCGCCCACTCGGCGACTTCGGTCATCAGGCGACGTGACAGCACGTCGGCTTCGTTGAGATAGATGTTGAAGAGCGGTATGCCGATGCGCAGCGGGCCGACGATCTTGACGTGCTCGTCGCCCGAGGCTGCGGGCTCGTCGGGCTCGCTCGACGTGAGAGGCGCGGCGCTCCCGATGTCGAGGTCGAGCGGTACGCCGGCCGTCGTCGCCGGACGCGCCGCCGACGGCAGCGCCTCGCCGCTCGACAGGTCGAGCAGGAGGCCGGGCGCCGTGGCGCCTCCGTCTTCGCCCGCAGTGCTCGGCGCGAGCGGCTCGAAGAGCGCTTGCGGCTCGGTCGGAGCACCGAGATCGAGATCGATCGGCCGGCTCACGACATCGAACTCGTTGCCCGACAGCGTCGTCTGCAGCGCCTCGTCGCGCGCGTCGTCGAAGCGATCGAACATCGCCGACGAAGCGAGGTCGAGATGGGGCAGCTCGTCCACCGCCGGGGGCGCTGTTTCGGACTTGTCGAGACCCGAGAGGTCGAGCTCGAAAGCGACCTCGGAAGCGGCCTCGGCGACTTCGGGCTCGGCGGCAGGGCGCGAAAGCTCGAGGTCGGCACGCGTCGGCAAGTCGGGCGGCAGGCCGATCGGCAGGGCGATGTCGGAGCTCTCCTCGCCTGTCTGCAGGCGCCGCGCGACACGGTCCGCAGCGACCTTGATCTCGCCTTCGCTGCGCTGCTCGTCCTTCTGCGCGGCGATGTCGTCGACCCAGCGTGCCAGATCGGCAAGGACCCAGGTGGTGAACTCGAGCAGGGGCGGCTCGACGGCACGCTGCTCGGCGAGCTGCGTGTTGTAGAGCTGCTCGCACGCCCACGCGGCCTCGCCGAAGGCCTTCAGGCCGACCATCCGCGAGCTGCCCTTGAGGGTGTGGAAGGCGCGCCGCACGGTCGTCAGCAAGCCGAGATCGGCGGGCGCGTGCGCGAGCTCGGCCGACGCCTCCTGGGCACCGGCGATCACCTCGCGCGCTTCCTCGAGGAAGACCTCGCGCATCTCCTCGTCGTGCTCGAGATCGCCGATCAGGACGATCGGCTTCATCGGCGCTTCGGCCTTGTCCTCGCCGACCGGGGCGAGCCCGGCCGGCTCGGTCGACGTGGCGACGAAGTCGACGAGCGCTTCCGACAACTCGCCTCGCGCCGTCGTCACCTTGCCCAGGTCGCCGGCGGCATGGAACAACGCTTCCTGTGCCTTCAGCACCGCTGCCGCCAGCGCCGGCTGGTCGGCGGCCTGCGCTTCGTGCGAGAGGATCTCGAGATCGCGCGTCACTTCCTGCAGCGGCACGTCGTCGCGCACCGAGCTGAAGGCGAGCATCTGGGCCTGCTCGAGGAGGCGCGGCTCGACGGGTACCGGTTTTTCCGCCCTCGCCGCGGTGCGCCCCATCACCGGAGCGAGCGTTCCCGCCGCGGCGTCGTAGACGAAGAGCGACTTGGCCATCTGCGGCTGCACGCTCAGCATGTCGATCATGAAGCCGAGTGCGCTCAGGTTGCCCGCCAGACGATTGAAGACGCCCGCCTGGGCGACCCGCTCCGGATCGACTTCGGTGGACACGAGGCCGTCGACCTCGTCGCGCATGCGCAGCAGCGCCTGCGATGCCGGGTCCATGCCGAGGACCGAGAGGACGCCGCGCATCGCGGTCAGCTGCACCGGGACATCGACGAGAACGCCCTTTTCGGCCGGATTGCGGAAGAAGGTGTCGATCGCCTTTTCCGCCTCGCCGAGCGAAGCGCGCAGCTCCTGGACGACGCTGCCCATCGTCTGCCGCTCGGAGACGCGCCGGTAGAGCTCCTCCATCCACGGCTCGAGCGGGTCGGGCGGAGCCTCCTGGCGAACCGCCGACAGGCGCTCGGCCAGGCGGCGGACGCGGCCGGCCTGCTCGGGGTCGTCGAAGTCGCCGTCCTCGAGGGCGGCTTCGATGTAGAGCAGGCTCGTCGCCACTTCCATCGCCAGCGCCGCCGGCGGCGCCGCGCCCGCGGCCTGCGTCTGCGTCACTGCCGTCTGCAGCTCGGCGGCGAACGATTCGCCGAAGGGGAACAGCTTGCGCAGCGAATCGCCGACCAGCGCGAACTGCTCGGCCAGGCCGCCGAGGCGATGCATTTCGCCGCCGGCGGTCGCCGACCACGCTTCCTTCGCGGCAACGACCCGCTTCTTGGCGTGGCTGATGATGGCCGGATCGAACCGGCCGAGCACGCTGAGCGAATAGTCGACCGGCGTCTGCTCGGGCAGGCCGAACGCGGCGCGCACCGCCGCCAGTCGCGGCACGCGGATGCCGCGGCCTGCCGGCGCACTCTGCGCGCAGAAGAAGAGCAGGTCGCGGGCGAGGCGCTCCGAGACATCGGAGTCGCCGCGCTGCAGGATGCGGAACTGGGCGAGCAGCCGCGACGCGACCCGCTTGGTGAAGATGTCGAAGCCGAGCAGGCCGTGGTGCTGCGCCTCGAAGACCGCCCCGGCGAGGTTCCAGAAAGTGCGCACCTGCGGATGCGACGAACCGGCGGCGAGGCCGGCGCAGATCTCGCTCATCCGTGCCGCGGCGGTGAGCGCCTGCGTGCCGCGCATCAGCTGCAGCAGATAGCCTTCCATCTGCGCGCGCACGCCCAGATCGGCGCTGCGCGGCAGGACGTCGGGGTCGGTCTCGATCTCGCGCCAGCGCCAATCCATCGCCCACAGGTCGGCCGGGTGCACGCGCTCGGCCTCGACCGCTTCCTGGACCGCGCGGTACTGCGGGAAGAGCGAGAGCGGCGAGACGGTCTTGCCGGCGAGCACGCGCGACAGGTAGTCGAGCAGGGCGAACGACGAACGCTCGATGTCGGCGACGAGCTCGGGCGTGAGCGCCTGCGGCCGCGAGATGCTGCGCTGCACGGCGGTCTCGCTGGCGCGCAGGACGATCGCCGCCGCCGGCAGCCCGACCAGCTCGAGCGCACCGACGCCCTGGTGGAGCTGCGCCCGCGCCGCGCGCAGCACGCCGGGGTCGACGGTGTCGAGGTCGGACCCCGTGACCGCCTCGAGGTCCTTGATGAAGCGGCGCAGCGACTTGTGCGCGGCGTCGAGCGAGCGACGCAGTTCCTCGTGGACCCAGGCGACGGCGCTCAGGTCATCACCGGACGCGGGGGCCGCGGTCGCGGCGGCGGATTCGTCGAGCGTGCTGTCCATGCGGCGCCTCGGCTGCTGTGGAGTGAGGGCCGTCGGCGCCCGGGATCGGTCGACTGTGGCGGGGTCGGTCAGGCGATCTTGAAGCGCGCGACCGACTGGCTGAGTTCCTCGGCGGTGCGCGACAACTCGCGCACCATCTGCGCCGTCGACCGCGTGCCTTCTCCGGTCTGCTCGGTCACGGCGAAGATGTGCTGGATGTTGGCGGCGACGACGTTGGCCGATTGGGCCTCGGAGAGCGACTGCTGCGAGATGCTGGCGACGAGGTCGGTCAGCTGGCGCGTCACCCGGTCGATCTCGCCGAGCGCCGTACCGGCCGCGTCCGACAGGCGCGTTCCCTCGACCACGCCCTGCGTCGAACGTTCCATGGCGCCGACGGCGTCCTGCGTGTCGGTCTGAATCGTCTTGACGAGCGCTGCGATCTGCCGCGTCGCATCGGCCGAGCGCTCCGCCAGCCGCTGCACTTCCTCGGCGACGACCGAGAAGCCCCGCCCCGCGTCGCCGGCCGAGGCCGCCTGGATCGCGGCGTTGAGCGCCAGCACGTTCGTCTGCTCCGTGATGTCCGAGATCAGCTCGGTGATTTCGCCGATCTCCTGCGACGATTCGCCGAGCCGCTTGATCCGCTTCGAGGTCTCCTGGATCTGGTCGCGGATCGAGTTCATGCCGCCGATCGTGTTCTGCACCGCCTTCAGGCCCGACTCGGCCGCCTGCAGCGATTGCCGCGCCACGTGCGCCGTTTCCTGCGCCTGCGACGAGACGTTGTTGATCCGACCGGCCATCTGCAGCACCGATTCGCCGGTGTCGCGGATCTCGCGCAGCTGCTCCGAAGAGGCGGCGAGCAGCTCGGTCGAATTGGCTTCGACCTGCTCGGTCGTCGTGGTCACGCGGCCGACCGTGCCCTGCACCTGCGAGACCAGGGTGCGAAGCTCCTCGACCGTGTAGTTCACCGAGTCGGCGATCGCACCCGTGATGTCTTCGGTCACGGTCGCCTGTTGCGTCAGGTCGCCTTCGGCGACACCCTGCAGCTCGTTCATGAGCCGCAGAATCGCCGCCTGGTTGGCGTCGTTGATGCGCTTGGCTTCCTGCTCCTGCGCCTTCGCCTCGAGGCTCTGGCTTTGCGCCAGCGAGGCGCGCTCGCCCTGGTCGGTCACGTACAGGCGCAGAAAGCCGGCGCCGCCGATGATGACGAGCAGCACGCACACGAACAGCAGCAGGAGCGTCCAGCCGCTCAGTCCGGATTCGTTGCTGAGCCGGTCCTGCACGACCTCGAGGTCCTTACGCAGCGGCTCGCTGTCGGAGATGATGGCGTTCTGCGCCTCGCGCGCCGAGTTCAGGCCGGCGAGGTTGTCGAGGATGACGCCGCCGCGCGTCTTCGTCTCCTGGTAGAGCTTCGACAGGGCGACCAGGCGCTCGCGCAGCTGCGGGTCGCGCGTTCCCGGCAGGCCCATCTGCGGGTTGCCGTCGAGCAGTGCCTTGGTGATCTCGTTGAACGAGTTCAGGTCCTTGCCGAGCAGGAACACGGCCTCCGGGTTGACGCCCTCGCCGGTGAGGAACTCGTTGGCCGATTTGCCGATGCGTTGCGTCAGCATGACGAGCTGGCCGAGCGCCGAAACCTCGACCGGGCTGGTGTCGCGCTGCAGCTTGAGCGACAAGATCGCTTCCGACGCCTCGAGCAATTCGAACGACTGCCGGTTGATCGCGCGCAGCGACAGGCCGACTTCGGTCAGCGCTTTCTGCTGTGCGAGGACGACGCCGGCGTTCTTCTCGGCGCGGTCGACGAGCGGAACGACCACATCGAGCGCGTCCTGCACGCCGGCCGGGGCCGCGGCGACGTTGCCCTGCCCGTTCTTCAGGCTGCGCACGTTGCTCGCGAGCACCTCGACGCTGTCCTTCACTTCGGGGAACGCGCTCGCGCTGCCGACGAGCGCCTGCGAGACCGATTTCGCCAGGCGCTGCGACTGCATCAGCGCCTGTCCGGTCGCGCCGACCTGGGCCGAGCCACGGCTCGCCGCGACAAAGGACAGGATGGTCAGGCCGATCAGGCCGACCAGGCCGAGGCCGAGCAGCGCGAGCAGGATGCGCTGCTGCTCGCCGACCGGGCGCTTGCCGATCAGCGGCAGGTTGCCGCCGAGCGCGGCGAGGCCGCTTTCGGCGCCCTGAACCCGCGTCTCGGTGAAATCGGCGATCTCCGAAGGTACCGCCTCCGAAATGATCGAGCCGGTGGGCGCCGGTACGGCCGCAGCGTCGCGAGGAGCGTCGAAAGCGGCCGCGGCCTCGGCGTCGGCGAGCGGCAGATCGGTCGCTGCGACGGCGGCTCCGCCCCCCGCCTGTGCATACGCGTCAGCGAAGGCCGCGTCGTCTTCGAGGACGTCGTGCTCCGCGGGCGCGCCTTTCTGGCCCCAACCTTTGATCTTGCTCACGAAGCTCATATGGCCCTCTCAAGGTTGACCTGCAGCGCCCGCCCGGCCGCCCGAAGGGCGCTGCCGCCCCTCGGAGGGGCGGCGAGCGAAGCGAGCGTGGGGGTCGTCATCACCTACCCGACGATCTTCAGGAACGACTCGTCTGCCGCCAGCTCGGCGAGGTTCAACTCCTGCCAGACACGCGCCGATCCGTCGCGATAGAGCGCGCCGGCGAACGCGGGACGCGAACCGCCCTCATCGACGTCGCGCGTCAACTCGTCCTCGCTGCGCAAGCCGGACAGTCGATCGACGAGCAGGACGCAATTGATGTCGAAGGCCTGGTTGAAGCCGACGAGGCGGGCCTGGTCACGCCCCGCTTCGGCCGTCTTCACGCCGAGGAACCCGGCGAGGTCGACGACGCCATGCAGATGGCCGCGCAGATTGGCGACGCCGAGGAACCAGCGGTGGCTGTGCGGCACGTGAAGGAGCGGCGACATCGCGAAGATCTCGCCGGCTTCGCGCAACGGAAAGAGAAAACCGCGCTGCCCGCACTCGACCGCCAGCCAGGACCGACCGAGCGGCTCGGTGCGAGCGGCCTGCAACCGCTCGGCGAGGCGGGTCTGGAGGTCGCGCAGGGCCTGCTTGTTTGCCATTCACGAAGGTCCCGATCCAACCGGCCTCATGACTTCTCAGTCGAAGGCGTGGATCTTGGCCATCAGCTCGGTCGGATCGACGGGCTTGACGATGTAGTCGCGCGCTCCCTGGCGCATGCCCCAGACCTTGTCGGTCTCCTGGTTCTTGCTCGTGCACATGATCACCGGAACGGCCGAGAAACGCGGGTCGCGCGTGATCGCCCGGGTCAGCTGGAAGCCGTTCTGGCCGGGCATGACGACATCCATCAGGATGAGGTCGGGCTTGTCCTCGCCGAGCCGCTTCATCGCGTCTTCGCCGTTCTCGGCGGTGCGCACGTCGAAACCGCGCTTGGCCAGCATCTCGGACAGATGGTGCAGCTCGGTCTTCGAATCGTCGACGAGCAGGATCTTCTGGATCGGCATGTGGCGGGCTCCCTCAATCACAACGAGCCGCGAGCGCGGCGCGCATGGTGCCGCGCATCACGCGGTGCGCCGATGCTGCTGCACGGCCTGCAGCAACTGGTCTTTCGTGAACGGCTTGGTCAGGTAGTCCTCCGAGCCGACCATGCGGCCGCGCGCCTTGTCGAAGAGGCCGTCCTTCGACGACAGCATGATGATCGGAACGCCGGCGAATTTCTGGTTGCGCTTGATGATCGCGCAGGTCTGGTAGCCGTCGAGACGCGGCATGAGGATGTCGCAGAAGATGAGGTCGGGATCGTGATCGTTGACCTTGGACAGCGCGTCGAACCCGTCTTCGGCGAGCAGCACCTCGTAGCCGCCTTGCTTGAGGAAGATCTCGGCGCTGCGCCGGATCGTGTTGCTGTCGTCGATGACGAGCACCTTGAGTCCTGCGGGATCGGCTGCGGCCGCGTTGCTCACCTAGCGTTCTCCTCTGTGGCTCTTGTGCCGGTGCGCACCGTGACCGCGCTCAGATCTGCACCATCTCGAAATCTTCCTTGCGCGCGCCGCATTCGGGACACGTCCAGTTCATCGGCACGTCGGCCCAGACGGTGCCCGCGGCAAGGCCGTGTTCAGGGTCTCCCGCCGCTTCGTCGTAAATCCATCCGCAGATCAGGCACATCCAGGTCTTCGGCTCGCTCACGGGTCAGTCGGTGCCTTCACTACAATGCAGCGGGATTGTAGACATGTGCCTCCGAGGAAAAGCAAGGCTCTGTAGGTACATACGCAACATTCTTCACGTTCGGCTAGAGGTCTGCCGGGGCCTCGACGCACGACTTTCCTCGCGGCTTTCGAGCATCCCATGACCGCCACCTCTCCGGCCACCGAGGCCGATTCCACCGATCCCGTCGAACAGCCTGCGCCGGCCTGCGTGATGAGCTTCAACGTCAGCGACCCGACGGGCGCAGGCGGGACGAGCGGCGACGTCGCGACGATCGCGGCGATGGGTGCGCACGCGCTGCCCGTCGTCACCAGCATCGTCATGCGCGACACCGCCGAGATCTTCGACCACCATGCGATCGACGCCGAGGTCATCGTCGAGCAGGCGAGAAGCGTGCTCGAGGACGTGACGATCGCCGCCTGGAAGGTCGGCTTTCTCGGCTCGACCGAAGGCGTCAGCGCCGTCGCCGAGATCCTCGCCGACTACCCGGACGTTCCGCTCGTCGCCTACCTGCCCAACCTCGCTTTCGTCGAGGAAGACGAGCAGCAGTCGTACCTCGATGCCTTTCGCGACCTCGTGCTGCCGCAGACCGAGGTGCTGGTCGGCAGCCACCAGACACTTTCCGATTTCCTCCTGCCCGATTGGAGCGGCGAGCGGCCGCCGTCGTCGCGCGAGATCGCCGTCGCCGCGAACAAGCACGGCGCGCGCTACGTGCTCGTGACGAGCGTGCCTCTGCCCGACCAGTTCCTCGACAACGTGCTCGCCTCGGCGCAGGGCGCCATCACCGGCGAGAAGTTCGAGCGCTTCGAGACGAGCTTCGTCGGCGCCGGCGAGACGCTCTCGGCCGGGCTCGCGGCGTTGCTGGCGACCGGAGTCGAGCTGCACGCCGCCGTCGGCGAAGCGCTCGCCTTTCTCGACCAGGCCCTCGACGCGGGCTTTCGCCCGGGCATGGGCAACGTCATTCCGGACCGCTTCTTCTGGGCCCTGCCCGAGGAGGAAGAAGGCGAGCCCGGCGACGCCGAGGCGGCTGTGCCCGAAGCGGAAACCGCCAAGGCGCCGAAGAATCCCCGCCACGTCCATTGAGGACCCGGCCGGATGAACTCCAGCCCCGGGCCGAGCGGCCGATGAACAACGCCGAGCTCTTCGAGCGGGCCCGGCGCGTCATTCCGGGCGGAGTCAACTCGCCGGTGCGGGCCTTCCGCGCCGTCGGCGGGACGCCGCGCTTCATCGCCAGCGCCGAAGGCGCATACATGGTCGACGCCGAGGGCAAGCGCTACATCGACTACATCGGCTCGTGGGGGCCGATGATTCTCGGCCACCGCCACCCGGCGGTCGAGGAAGCGGTGCATCGTGCCGTCGACCAGGGCCTGTCGTTCGGCGCCCCGACCGAGCGCGAGATCGAGCTCGCCGAGGAGATCCTGCGTCACGTGCCGAGCATGGAGCAGGTCCGCCTCGTCAGCTCGGGCACCGAGGCGGCGATGAGCGCGCTGCGCCTGGCGCGCGGCGCGACCGGGCGCAGCGTGATCGTCAAGTTCGAGGGCTGCTACCACGGCCACGCCGACGCCCTCCTCGTCAAGGCCGGCTCGGGCCTGGCGACCTTCGGCCATCCGACGAGCGCAGGCGTTCCCGAAGCCGTCGTCCAGGACACGCTGGTCCTCGAATACAACAGCGTGCCGCAGCTCGACGAGGCCTTCGCCCTGCACGGCCCGAGGATCGCGTGCGTCGTGATCGAGCCGATCGCCGGCAACATGAACTTCGTCCGCGCCAGCCTGCCTTTCATGGAGCGCTTGCGCGAGCTCTGCAGCGAGCACGGTGCCCTGCTCGTCTTCGACGAAGTCATGACGGGCTTTCGCGTCGGCCTCGGCGGCGCGCAGGCGCTTTATGCGCAGTCGCTCCCCGGCTTCGCTCCCGACCTCAGCGTCTTCGGCAAGGTGATCGGCGGCGGCATGCCGCTCGCGGCCTTCGGCGGCAAGCGCGCGGTGATGGAGCAGCTCGCGCCGCTCGGCCCCGTCTACCAGGCCGGGACGCTCTCCGGCAACCCGGTCGCCACCGCCTGCGGCCTCGCGACCCTGCGCGAGATCGCCAGGCCGGGCTTCTACGACGCGCTTGCCGCGCGCACGCGCACGCTGCTCGCTGGCCTGATCGCTGCCGGCGAAGCCGCCGGCGTGCCGATGGTCGGCGACTGCGAGGGCGGCATGTTCGGCTTCTTCTTCTCGGCCGAGCTGCCGCGCAAGTACAGCGACGTCATGGCCACCGATTCGGCCCGCTTCAATCGCTTCTTCCACGCCATGCTCGAGCGCGGCGTCTACCTGGCGCCGGCGCTCTACGAAGCCGGATTCGTCAGCGCGGCGCACAGCGAAGCCGACATCGCAGCGACCCTGGCCGCGGCGCGCGAAAGCGTTCGCCTCTGAAGCGCCGACCACCTCCGGTCAACCGGGAACCCAATCGGTCGGGTACTTCCAGAGGTCCTTCAGCAGGTAGTCCATCGGGATGTTGAGCGGCGTGTTCTTCGGCGGGATCGGCGCCGCGAACCAGCGGTCGTAGACGGGAAAGATCTCGCGGCTGATGATGAGGCGCTTCATCTCGTCGTCGACGATCTGCTTGAACTGCGGATCGTCCTTCGACATCATGATCGCGAGCGGCTCGATCGTCAGGAACTTGCCGACGACCTTGAGCTTCGACGGATCGACGCGCGAGGCGCGCAGACCGTAGAGCAGCACGTCGTCCATCGCGAAGCCCTCGACCTCGCCCTTTTCCACCATCTCGACGGCGCGCGCGTGGTCCGGCGCCTCGACGATCGTGATGCCGAGCAGGCGCTCCTTGTTGGCGCTGCTGACCGCCTTGAGCGGCGTCGTTCCCGTCGTCGAGACGAGCTTTTTCCCCTGGAATCCGCGCAGCTCGGTGACCGGCGACTCGGCGCGAACCAGGTAGCGCGCACCGGTGACGTAGTGCGGCACGGTGAACGCGACCTTCTGGCGGCGCTCGGCATTGTTCGTCGTCGAGCCGCATTCCAGGTCGGCGCGCCGCTCGACGATCGCCGCGATGCGGTCGGCCGGCGTCACCTTGAGGTAGTCGATCGCCAGCGTCTTCAGCCCGAGCCGGGCGCGAACGGCTTCGGCGATGCGCTTGCACAGGTCGATGGCGTAGCCGACCGGCTTGCCCGAGCCGTCGACGAAGGAAAACGGCACCGAGGATTCGCGATGGGCGATGACGATCGTGCCCCGGCTGCGGATGTCGTCCAGCACCGGCCCGGCGAGCGCCTGCCCGGCGACGGCGAGCATCGCCGCGGCGGCGAGGACGTGACGAAGGATGCGCAACGCGTTCCCTGGCGGCAACGGATCGACTGATTGTCCCGAAGCGGGGCTTCGGCCGAGCCGTTGATTCTCGCCGCGCGCGCGCGATGCGTCACGCCCGCCGGCCGAGCTCGCTGCCTAGAATGAGCCGATGCACCTGCACGTCCTCGGCATCTGCGGCACCTTCATGGGCGGCCTGGCGGCGCTCGCCCGCGAAGCCGGGCACCGCGTGACGGGCTGCGACAAGGACGTCTACCCGCCGATGAGCGAGCAGCTCGCCGGCCTCGGCATCGAGCTGATCGAAGGCTGGGGCGCCGGGCAGCTCGGGCTCGCACCCGACTGCTTCGTCGTCGGCAACGCGATCACGCGCGGCAACCCGCTCATGGAAGCGATCCTCGATGCCGGAGCGCCGTACACGAGCGGCCCGCAATGGCTCGCCGAGCACGTGCTCGCCGGCCGCCACGTGCTCGCCGTCGCCGGAACGCACGGCAAGACGGGGACGACGGCGATGCTCGCCTGGATCCTCGAGTCGGCGGGCCGCGCCCCCGGCTTCCTGGTCGGCGGCGTGCCGCTCGACTTCGGCGTCTCGGCGCGCCTCGGCGAAAAGGCTGCCCCCTTCGTCATCGAGGCCGACGAGTACGACACGGCGTTCTTCGACAAGCGCAGCAAGTTCGTCCACTACCGGCCGCGCACGGCGATCCTCAACAACCTCGAGTTCGACCACGCCGACATCTTCGACGACCTCGCCGCGATCGAGCGGCAGTTCCACCACTTCGTGCGCACCGTTCCGGCGAGCGGGCGGCTCGTCGTCAACGCGCGCGACGACGCGTTGCGGCGCGTCCTCGCGATGGGCTGCTGGAGCGAGGTGCAGCGCTTCGGCGGCCGGAAGGAAGAGCCGGGAATGCTGCGCGCGCGCGGCGAGCCGCACGCCTTCGACGTGCTGCGCGGCGGCCTGAAGATCGCTCGCATCGACTGGCAACTCCTCGGCGAGCACAACCAGCTGAACGCGCTCGCCGCGATCGGCGCGGCCGAGCACATCGGCATCACGCCCGAGGCTGCGGCGCGCGCGCTCGGGCGCTTTCGCAACGTGCGGCGCCGCCTCGAGCGGCGCGGCGAAGCACATGGCGTCGTCGTCTACGACGACTTCGCGCACCACCCGACCGCCATCCGCACCACCCTC
>Ga0208478_1000348_pt1 | contig 16673 bp, 14 predicted proteins | sample NGESurdeep072012_5_FD_184462 | JGI IMG/M metagenome (GOLD analysis project Ga0208478, IMG submission 184462) | Arctic peat soil microbial communities from Barrow, Alaska - NGEE Surface sample 415-2 deep-072012 (SPAdes) | ecosystem: Environmental > Terrestrial > Soil > Wetlands > Peat ...
CTTTCTGTTGCAAAAGATGCATTAAGTGGTCCGGGACCAAGATTGCCATTCCATTGTTCAAGAGAACCAACGCTGTGTAACAGGGAGGGAATAGCATCAGGTTGGACGTAACCTTCCTGAGTGTCCTTAACAAATCTTGGAAACCTGTTAATTCCGTGAGAATTGACTCCATCCATACTATTCATTGAGAAGATTTCAGCACATTTCTCTGCCCTCAATTCTGAGAAACCAATACTTGTAAGAATCCTGAAAAATTCAGATTTCAATTTATCAAAAGGTATTCGGATTGATTTTTCAGCTATTGCCATATATAGAATATCAATTGAAATTTTGACTATCTAAAGATCAGATCATTTCAGTATAAAGGGGTGACCCTTGATACAAGTAAGATACTCCTATTTTGTAAGGAGTTCATTGCTGTTAATAATATGTACTCCCAATGTTTCCAGATTGTATTTTATGTCATTAAAGTTTTCTGAGTATAAAGGTCGGGATGCATCCTCAATAAGCTTTGCAGAGAATCCTTCCAATATTGAATCGAGTATTGTATAATATACACATATATCTGCAGCCAGTCCGCAAAAATGAATTTCAGAGGTTCCCTTTTCATTAAGATAACCTGTAAGACCAGTGCTTGACTGGTGATTATTGTCATAAAATCCGCTGTAACTGTCAACTTCAGGATCCATACCCTTGCGGAAAATGGCAGCGATTCTTTCAGATTCAATATCCTTATGTAGCTCTGCTCCAGGTGATCCCTGTATGCAATGATCAGGCCACAGAGTTTGTTGTGCCCCTTTCAGGACTATTCTGTCAAATGGTTTTTTGCCAGGGTGGTTCGACGCAAAACTCTTATGTTTTTTTGGATGCCAGTCCTGTGTAGCTATTACCAGATCAAAATAACCCAGAACCTTATTAATTACCGGCACTATCATATTACCTTGAGGCACTTCAAGCGGACCTCCGGGCATAAAATCATTCTGAACATCAATTATAATAAGCGTTTTCATTAAAAATTATTTTTTAAATTCATTAATGAGTCTGTCGCGTTCCGTTTGTAGTCTTGTACTGATTCCCACTTTATAGATATGCGGATTATCAAACCGTTTATATTCTTCGGGTAGTTTTTCCAATCTGTTACGGCTGTATTTTGCTATGTCTGAAAGCGACAGAGGATTGTTCAATCTCAACCCGTTTCCCATTACTTTATGCAATAGTGGTTCTTTAATATATTTTATTAAAGAGATTGATTTAAGAGGATACATTGGATGATGCATGATATCCACTTCATGTTCATCAGCTATTGTAACTGCATCAGCACCGATGAACTTGCAATCGCTGTCAATGATCCTGAAAACTTGTTTCCGATGAGGCAGTGTTATTTTACTGAGATTCTCCGACAACTTGATCCGCGGTTTACCATTTGAATATGATAATTTATAGACTCCATCCAAAGCTCCATCGGGCTGACCGGTAACGAGACTCGTCCCCACGCCAAAAACATCTATCGGAGCCTGTTGTTCCAAAAGACTTTTTATAATGTACTCGTCCAGTTGATTTGAAACAGCAATCTTCACATAATCCAGGCCTGCATCATTTAATCTTCTCCGGCTCTCTTTTGCAAGATAAGCCAGGTCGCCGCTGTCGAGCCTGATTCCGTTGAGCTTAAAACCTTTCTCTTCCATTTTTTTGGCGACTGCTATTGCATTAGGTATTCCGCTTCGAAGGGTATCGTAAGTATCTACAACCAGGACACAATCATTCGGCTGTACTTCAGCAAAATGTTCAAATGCTGACATCTCATCATCGTAACTTTCTATAAAAGAGTGTGCCATTGTGCCTGAAACAGGGATTCCATAATCGCGACCTGCCCGAACATTGCTTGTACCATCAAATCCTCCGATAAAGGCAGCTCTGCTGGCATAATAACCACCCGGGCCCTGTGCCCTGCGCAAACCAAAATCAATTAAACTTCGTCCTTCCGCTGCCTGGTGCATACGGCTGGCTTTTGTAGCGATCAGGGTTTGAAAATTGATTACATTAAGAAGGAGCGTTTCAATAATCTGCGCTTCAATTATATTTGCTTCGATCTGAATCACCGGGCGGACAGGAAAAACCAGATCTCCTTCTAACGAACTATAAACATTGCCTGTAAACCTGAATTTTTTAAGATATCGGATAAAATCCGGATGGTATCCCTGCTCCATTAAAAAGTCAATGTCCTGATCATCAAAGCGTAAGATAGTAAGTGTGTCAAGCAGATCCTCCAATCCCGCAAAAATCGCATATCCTCCATTAAATGGTAATTTACGGAAGAAATAGTCAAATACGGCCTTCGTGTCTTTTTGTCCTTTCAAAAAATAGACCTGAGACATAGTCAACTGGTACTTGTCAGTATATGTAGCTGTGTAATTGAACATTATGATAATATTTTTAACTCTTTTTTAAATTTGATTTTTATTAGTACTTTCAAGATATCAGAAATTTTACAATACCTTCACCATAATGCAATATTTATTTTTTTTGTATAAAACAGTCTGAGCCAAAAACAATGGCTCACCTGAGTTTAAAGTCAGGAATATAGAAACCATATTCCAAAGATTTTTGTATGAACATTCATTCTGATTAATTGTTAAATTCTATATCAAAACATATGTATTGATATAACTTTCAATCTACTGAACAAACTTTAACGTGAATAGTTTTAAGCGAACGAATTGAACAAAAGATTTAAAATATCAATACTGTTTTTTGGTCTGGCCTTATATCTGAGTATATCTTCATTAAGTGGTCAAATTCTGAAAGATTCAACTTCTATAAGACTTATAAAAAAAGGTATCGATTATATATATAACTTCCAGTTCAATAACGCATATAAGGTCAGTGCGGAACTGAGCAAATTGTACCCAGGACACCCTATAAATTACCTTTTCAAAGGAATGATAGCATACTGGGAAAATTACCCGCTAATAACAACCTCAACGGCGAGAGAATCGTTCGAAGAGGAAATGAAAAAATGCATCGAAGAATGTGATAAATACAAAAACCCGTTAGATGAACCAGAAATTCTATTAGTTAATCTGTGTGCCCGTGGGCTGCTTTTATTATTTTTTACAGATAATGATCTTAGTTTTGAAGTGTTTCCAATAGCATCGGGCACTTATCAATGCATCAGACGCTCTTTTAATTTTACCACATATTATTCGGATTTATATTTTTTTACCGGAGTTTACAATTATTATCGCGAAGCTTACCCTGAGGCTCATCCTGTGTACAAGACGCTGGCATTTCTTTTTCCAAAAGGAAGTAAGGTTAAGGGTTTGGAGGATTTACAGATAGTTGCTAAAAATTCAATTATTCTGAAGGCAGAAGCCTATTCTTTCCTGACTCAAATATTTTTAAGTTTTGAAAATAACTATCAGAAGGCTACTTTTTATAGTAAAAGCCTTCATGTGATATATCCTGATAATCCGGAATATCTGGGATCATACATAAAAAATCTCTTGCTGATAAAACAATATGATGAAGCTGAAAAAGAGATAGAATCATCTATTGTATATCTGAAGAACACATTTTTTCAGGCTCAGCTCACCATTTTCAAAGGTATTTTGCTTGAGAAAAAGTACCATGACAACAAACAGGCTCAACAATTTTATATGAAGGGAATCAAAGATATTTCCATTTTCAGAAGTTATGGAAATGAGTATGCAGCTTATGGTTATTTCGGTCTTAGCCGTATAAGTGCTATTTATGGTGAAATGGATAACAAAATAATGTATCGTAAACTTGCATTGAAACTGGCTGACTTCAAAAATATTGATTTTGATGATTAGGTCTTTCCATGTTCTTTATGTGCTTTATAATTTATCAATTTTAGCAGCAAGAATAAAATCATTCTGTGATAATCCGTTTATTGAATGAGTCCACAATTCAACTACTGCCTTTCCAAAGTATATATGTAAAACAGGATGATGCCCTTCATCCTCCGCTATATTTGCCACCTTATTTACGAAATCAATAGTATGCCGGTAGCTTACAAAAAAGAACTCTCTCGTCATTCTATTGTTATCTAAAGCTTTCCATTCATCTGAGATATGCTTTTTATATTCCATAATCTCCTTTTCATCAAGTGGAGGTATTCCGCCTTCGCATGGTACGCATTTTTTCTTACTTAAGTCCATTGTTTAAGAATATTTAAATTATGACTATCCTGATACATTAAACATATCAGAATAAAAATAGTTTATTGGTATATTACGATAAGAAAATTCTGATCTTTGAGAATAAGTAATGAAAGGGTATGGTACCACTTTTTAAAAGAAGTTACGATAAGCTCGAATGCCTGCTTTGTCCACACTTCTGCAAATTAGCATACGGTAAGACAGGAATTTGCGGCGTCAGAAAAAACACCGGTGAAAAAATCGAGCTATTGACATATGGTGTTATTTCAGGCTATTCTCTCGATCCTGTTGAAAAGAAACCTCTGTATCATTTTTTCCCCGGACATAATATTTTATCAATCGGATCATACGGCTGCAATATGAAATGCGATTTTTGCCAGAATTTCCATATATCTCAGAAAGTCCCTGACAGTCTTGTTCCTGAAGTTACAATAAACAAAATAATCAAAGATGCTCTTTCTGTGGAAAAGAATATTGGGATTGCATTTACATACAATGAGCCGATCATCTCGTTTGAATATATGAGAGATGTTGCTAAAATCGCTAAAAAGGAAGGGTTATATACTGTCATGGTCAGCAACGGATATGTCAACATCGAACCTCTTAATGAAATAATGGAATTTATCGATGCTTTTAATATTGATCTTAAAGCATTTAACGCTAGTTTTTACAGGAAACTGACAGGAGCAGAACTGGAACCTGTTAAAAACAGTCTGAAGCAGATTGCCATGTCGCAAAAACATCTGGAAATTACCACCCTTATCATACCGGGCAAGAATGATGATGAAAAGGAAATGGAATTGCAGTCGGCATGGATTGCCAGGGAGCTTGGGAGGAATATACCCTTTCATCTCAGCAGGTACTTCCCTACCTACAAAAGAGACGATCCTCCCACTCCTGAAGGATCGCTGAAAAAGCTTTTTGATATTGCTTCAGGAAATCTGGATTATGTTTACCTGGGGAACAGCCATTCAAATACCGGCCAGAATACTAAGTGCCCCTGGTGCGGCACTGAAGTAACAATAAGATCAGGATATAATATAAGACTGTTAAACCTCGATGAAGAAGGAAAATGCACCTGTTGCGGTAACCTTGTTTACAGAAACTTTACTTTTTCTTAACAGATAAAGCACTCAGTCTTTCAAACAGTTTGTCAATACCTGTAATGAGATCTTTTTCCAAAGTCTTGTAATAATTTTTCACAATCTTAGGATTGTCCTTGCCATCAGGATTGTTGACTCGTGCGATGAGATCATTTCTGAATTCAACTGCATCGGAAATTAATGCTGATAATTCATCAGTTTTATTTTCGGGATGAATATTTGAATATACAAAACAATCAGAAATCACTTCATAAATAAGGTAATCAATATCCTTTTTCAGTTCTCTTACACTTGCCATGCTGTACAGGTTTGAATTAATGAGGGTACAAATATAATAATTTATCTTTCAGTCTGTTCTAAACAACATCATTATTAAGACCGGAACAGGCTGATACTCTCTTCAGCTTTTTTCAGATATAATTTCCTTAATTTTTCAATCAATGGAAGATTAACATTGAAGAAATTATTGCCGATACAGTAAAAGGGAAGAACTATCGGCGATGTTCCAGTCATAAATACTGCGTCATACTCTTTGATTTCGTCGACCATTATACAGGCAAATTCCACCTTAATCTTGTTTTCGGTGCATATTTCAAGAATGTGTTTTCTTGTAATACCATTAAGGATAATATTGTCAGGTGCAGTAATAAGTTTTTCGCCTTTCAAAAAAAAAATATTTGAGCGGCTTCCTTCAGTTATTAAATTATTTTCATTCACCAGAATAGCTTCATAACCACTTTCAAGAATAAGTTTATGATAGATAGATAACCTTAGTTTATGATTTATTACTTTCGATTCAGGATCTTTCCGTTCAGCAAAAAACAGGATACCCTTTACCCCTTTCTGATACTGTGCTTCAGAAGGATAAATAGGTTCAATAAAATAGACAAGATAATTTGTTGCACCATTATTAAAATTAAAAACTATCTTCAGGTTTGTCTCGCGTTTTTTATCTGACCTTGTGAGGCTGATAATGGCTTTTCTAAGCGTGGGGATATCGGCAAGAAATTCTTTTTTTTGTAGTTTTACACTGGTTGCCAGCCTTTCCATATGATCAAGAAAAAAGATCGGATTGCCTTTAACCATTCTTAAGACCTCGTACACAGAATCACCTTCATAAACCAGCGAGTTATCGAACATTTCAGCCGGTTGCAGTGTCCCGTTAAGCACGAATTTCTTTCCGTAACATTCATTCATGATAAACAGTTATTGGCGTTACAAAAATACAAACTATCAGCTAATCTGCCCTCAATTCTCATTATATTCGTAGTCACAATTCAAAGGAAATTTCAAGGGATGTATGCGATTATTGATATTGAGACCACCGGTGGAAGTGCACATATTGAAAAAATTACTGAAATAGCTGTATATCTGCATGATGGAAATAAGATAACAGACGAATTTGTTTCACTGGTCAACCCTGAAAGGAATATCCCCTATTTTATCACAAACCTCACGGGGATTACCAACGAAATGGTTGCAGATGCTCCTCGCTTTTATGAGATTGCCAAAAAGATAATTGAACTGACTGAAGGCAGAACTTTTGTTGCGCACAACGCACGTTTCGATTATTCATTTATCAGGCAGGAGTATAAATCCCTCGGATTCAATTTTAAAAGAAGTATCCTTGATACTGTTGTGCTCAGCAGAAAACTTCTCCCCGGACACAGTTCTTACAGTTTAGGCAATATCTGCACTGATCTTGGCATTTCAATTAATGGCAGGCATAGAGCTGCAGGAGATGCTCTTGCTACAGTGAAGCTCTTCGGAATTCTTATTGAGAAGGACATTGAGATCAATGGGAACAAATCATCCCTTCTTAAAAACACCAGAATATCGAAGCTAAATCCAAAGCTCGATATCAATAAAATTGACAGTATCCCCGATGAACCGGGAATTTACTATTTCTATAATGAGAAGGGTGACCTGATATATATTGGGAAAAGTCGCAATCTCCATCAGAGAATCAGCACACATCTCTCGAACAATTCCACTAACAGGGCGATGGAAATGCGCGATTTAATAGCCGACATTGACTGGGAAACTACCGGAAGTGAACTCATTGCCTTCCTTAAGGAGTCTTTTGAGATTAAGTTAAATAAGCCCGTTTATAACAGGGCACAACGAAGAACCGGGTTTCAATGGGGCATTTTTAGTTTTCCTGATCACAATGGATACCTGAATTACCGGTACGGGCAAATTAACGATGATGAGGTTCCGGTTTCAGTATTCACCTCAAAAGAAAAAACGAAAGCCAAATTAGGCTCACTTATTGAAACTTATGGTCTTTGTCAAAAGCTATCGGGTCTCTACGACACTGAAGGAGCCTGTTTTCATTATCAGGTCGGGATCTGTAAAGGGGCATGCATCGGAAAGGAGTCGCCAGAGGTTTATAATGAAAGGGCAGCAAAAGCAACTGAAGAATTCATTTTTACAAGGCGTAACTTTTTTATAATCGATAGAGGACGTGAAGATGAGGAAAGGTGTGCTGTTAAGATTGTAAATGGAAAATATACCGGTTACGGATACTTTAACATTAATGATATGGGATTCGGTTTGTCAGCTGTGCACGAATGCATTATACCATCAGGTGATAACAGCGATATCCAGGTCATTCTGAAACAGTATCTTAAGAGCAACAGGGTGGAGAAGATTATTGAGTTTTGAATATAAAATGAAATCTATTAACTGCAAAGTACACTAAGTAGGCGTAAAGAACACAAAGCTAAGAGCATCCATATAATTTCTTTGCGACCTTAGTTCTAAAAGCGTTGTGACCTTGGTGGTTAAAATAATGGCTATTCACGAAAACGGTATCCAATCCCTGATTCAGTAATCAGCAATTTTGGTTTAGCCGGATCATCTTCAATTTTCTTCCTTAGCTGAGCCACGAATACTCTTAATATTTGCGTCTGCCCGATATATCCGAAACCCCATATTTCCTTAAGAATACTCTGATGAGTCAACACTCTGCCGGAATTTTTTGCAAGTAGTGCAAGCAATGAAAATTCGGTAGAAGTTAATTTTAAAGTTTCACCATTTTTATGGGCTGTATGATTTGCCAGATCTATGGTAAGAGTGCCGAAGGTCAGATTTGGGTTTACATCGCTGCCCGGGCTATGCCTTAAAGCAACTCTTATTCGTGCAAGGAGTTCTCCCGTTCTGAAAGGTTTGGTAAGGAAATCATTTGCGCCGTTATCAAGGGCATTAATTATATCATCCTCAGAATTCTTGACTGAAAGAATTATTATTGGTTTTTGATACCATTCCCTGATTTTTTTCAGGATTTCAATACCATCAGTGTCTGGTAATCCAAGATCAAGGACAATAAGTGCCGGGTTATATGTCGCAGCAGCTATAAGACCCTCTTTGCCGGTGCCAGCTTCAGAAATCTTAAATCCGTTTGATGAAAGTGTTATTTCAAGTAACCGGCGTATCTGAACTTCATCGTCAATAACCAGAATTGTTTCGGGCAAATTCATTTATAAATTATTTATCCCTTTAATTCGACCTTTGGTATTTCACTAGGTATTTTAATAGTGAATTTAGCACCGCCATTTTGCCGGTTTTCAACAGTAATTGTTCCCTTATGAGCTTCAGTGAATCCTTTTGCAATTGAAAGACCCAATCCTGTCCCCCCTGCTTCTGATCCTTCGACTCTGTAAAACTTGTTAAAGATAAGTGATATTTCCTTAGCAGGGAAACCCGGACCTCGGTCCATAACCTGCAGAGTCATTATTCCATTGTCGTAGAATGCTTTAACCCTAAGATTTGGTGAAATGGAAGCATATTGGGTTGCATTGTAAATCAGGTTATAAAGTACCTGTTCCATTAAACCGAAGTCGAGCTTAACAAATGGCATATCATCAGCAACAACAACGTGCAGGTTGAACGGTTTGAGTTCATCCTGCAGACTTTCAGAAACTTTGTTTATCAGATCATGAATATCGCACCAATCCAGTCGGGGACTTATCCTCCCGCTTTCAAGTCGCGACATATTCAGCAGATTTTCAATAAGACGATTTAATCTTTTAGATGCTTTGAAAATTTCGTTGGAAAGTTCTTTACTTATTTCCTCGGTATGATGTGTTGTAATCAAAGAGTCTGAAGCGCCCATTATTGTAGCAACGGGTATCCGGAGCTCGTGCGAAATGGAGTTAAAAAGTGTTTTATAAAGTTTGTCGGATTCATTTAATAAAAAGGCCTGTTTAGCCATATTTCGCAGATATTCCCTTTCGAACTTTCCTGATATTTGCGAAATAAATGCCTCCCAGAATTGTTCCTCTCCCTGTGTAAAAACAATTTCCTGTTGAATTGCAATTACTCCTAAATTCATCTGATTTCCTTTTAAAGGGTAAAATGTATAATTGGCTGAGGGTAAAGTATCGGTGTGCTTTCCTGCCTTGGCAGAGTGTTGGAACGTCCATGAAGCAACGCTCATATCATTTTTTGAAATGGTAAAATTTCCATTTTTCTTACTCGTATATTCAAGATCATTTGTATCACTTTTAAGCAAAATACGGCTTTCCAGATTAAAATACTTCTTAATGTCGTTTTTTGCAATAGTAATAACCTCCTCAATTCCTGTTGCTGTTGAGAGTTCCCTTGTAAGCTGGTACAAAGCATTTGTGCGCTCCTCACGTATCCTGATCTTCTTCTCCTGCCTTCTGATCCTCGATGTCAGAACTCCGCTTAATAATGCTATGATGAAAAACATAATGAGCATAAGCATATCTTCAGGTTTATCTACATGAAGAGTGTAAGGTGGTGGTATAAAAAAGAAATCCCAGATAAGGGCGCTCATTGTTGCAGCTAAGAGTATAGGACCTGTACCGAAGAAAAATGCAAGTGCCGAAACAACGAACAATAATACATAAGATACAACCTGATAAACAATAAAACCTTTAATAAAAAAACAGATAATTGCTGCCAGAACAACAGTTAATGAAGCTATTAAATATTGTTGGATATTTGAGGTGAACGATGGTAACGAGACTTTTTCCTTATATCTGTCTTTAGACTGGAGATCTGAACCTAATATGTATACATCTATATTGCCGCTATAACGGATAAGCTTGTTAACAAAGTTACCAAGCCGCAAAAGTGTCAGCAGATTTCGTACACGAGGTTTGCCAATTATTATATGTGTTATGTTTTCTTTTTGAGCAAAATCCACTATTGCTTTAACCATATCTGTATTGGTAATAAAGCGGAACTTAACTCCTAATTGCCTGGCAAGAGCGATATTTTTATTTAGCTGTTCACTTTCTTTGTTATCAGGTTTGTATGATGTTTCCACGTAAATTGCCTGCAGATCTGCCCCCATTGTATAAGAAAGGTTTTTAGCCCATCTCAGTAATTTAGCGGATTGCTGGGTATGACTCACCGCAACCAGCAAATGCAAACCCGATTTCCATGGACCTTTGATACGCTTAAGTTGCATATATTCATGTAGCTGTCTGTCCACTCGGTCCGCAACAATTCTCAATGCCATTTCCCGCAAAGCTGTAATGTTACCTTTCCGGAAAAAACTCTCGATTGCTTCTTTTGATCGCTCAGGTGCGTAAACTTTGCCTTCTGAAAGCCTTTGCAACAGTTCATCAGGAGTCAGGTCAATAACCTCAATCTCATCGGCATTTTCAAAGATTTCATCAGGCAGGGTTTCCCTGACAATTATGCCTGTAATCTGTGCAACAGTATCTGAACGGCTTTCGAGATGTTGCACATTTACCGTAGTATACACATTTATTCCATTATCCAGAATCTCCAAAACATCCTGATACCGTTTTGCATGCCTGCTTCCGGGGGCATTTGTATGTGCAAGTTCATCAACCAGTACGAGCAATGGTTTCCTGGCAATTATAGCATCCAGATCCATCTCGCTTACACTAGTCGATTTGTACTGATATATTTTTCGTGGTATCAGTTCAAAACCATTTACCAGATCTGCTGTTTCCTTCCGGTTGTGTGTTTCAACATATCCAATAACGATATCGCAACCTTTTGATTTCTCGGCCTGTGCTGTCTGAAGCATAGTATATGTTTTGCCTACTCCGGCACACATTCCAAAGAATATTTTCAGTTTGCCCCGTTTACTTTTTTCTTCTTCTAACTTTAAGGAAGCCAGAAGTTCATCGGGATCAGGACGGTTGTCATTATTGTCCATTTACTCTTCCTTTTTTTCTAACTTTGCTATCAGTGCTGCCGCCTGTTCTTCCATTGTCTTTATACGGAATAACATTTTTTTCAATTCTTCTACGTCATTAGGATTTATTCCTTTCCAGGATTCTTTCTGCAAAGTTACGGACATTTTTTGCTTGTTTTCCTTTAATTTGTCTGCCATTTCATTTACAACCTGAGAAATCTCGCTGAACTCATCATTTCCATCAAAAAAAAGGCGTTGATCAAAATTGCCGGAACCGATTTCTTTTATGCCATTGAAGAGTTGAAAAAACCGCCGGTTAAAATATGAAGCAAAACTGAAGGTAAAACTCATGCCAATCAAAAAACATAAGGTTGCCAGAATTGTCATTTTTGTCAGGGCGTTTTTGGATGAAGCTTTTGCATCATCCGTTTTGACTTCAAGAGCCTTCCCGTTCATCTGCGACAGAATTAACAATTGCTGATAAAGAAATCCGGATTTATTTTGCATATAAAGCATACCAGCAGCTGATTTTGGTGATTTTATAATTGTTAATACTGAATCTCTGTATTCGATATAATCTGTCTCAATACCCGATACCAGCTTATCTTCACCAGGCTCTGTTATATTATTTTTTTCAGATATAAGTGATTTATTAATGAGATTTAGTTCTTTTGCAATTTTTAAACTATCAGGATTTCTTTTCGTTAAAAAACAGGTTGTAATTTCCTGATTGATATTCATTATGCCTTCCGACATTTCTCTGGCATAAACTACTGACAAATAGTTTTCCTTGAGTATTGCACTTGTTTTGTCTGACAGCTTATTCATGTAATAACCCGAAAAAACCGATAATACTGATATGATTATAAATAAAAAAATCATACCAAGGGTAAATCTTGTACGGATTGAATGTCTCATATTGTGGAAGTTTACTAATTGTCTGTTTTTTGTCTTAAATTTTATCAAGATCTAAATTTAATATTAATATATTAATCCGTCGTTCACCGAGGCAGAAAAACTGAGGTGCTTCAGTCAATTCCTTTATTTTATTTAAAAGTTTTTCTTTTTGGTTATTGTCGAACTGCCTGGCTTTGGAAATACGATCTACCTGCAGTAAGGCTGCCTCAGGCGAGATATGAGGGTCGAGGCCGCTTCCCGATGCAAAAATCATTTCTTTTGGAATCGATAATGGATCTGTAATAGAATTCATTTTAGCAAATAAAAGACGCCGTGCCCCAACCTGTTTTTTTAAGGTATCGCTTGTAGGTCCATAGTTTGATGCTCCCGATGGAATTGGATTATAACCAACGGCTGAAGGCCTCGACCAGAAATAGATACTGCTGTCAAACTTTTGACCAATGAGCTTAGAGCCTATAATCCTGCCATCCTTCATTATAAGGCTCCCGTTAGCCTTAGACGGAAAGCTTACTTGTGCAAAGCCAGTCATTAACAATGGATAAATAATTCCGGTAAGGAGGGTCATCACCATTAAAAACTTTAAGGCTATAATCATTTGTGTTTTCATAATATTCTTTATAAAAATAATTAATTGTTCTTATTCTCAAATCATATGTATAGATACAAGCAGCATATCAATCAGCTTGATTCCAACAAAAGGAACAATAATTCCTCCAATACCATAAATAACAATGTTTAATGCCAGTACTCTGTTGGCGGAAATAGGCCTGTATTTAACACCTCTCAGGGCAAGAGGAATAAGTGCAACAATAATTAATGCATTGAAAATGACAGCACTTAAAATGGCGCTTTCTGGAGAGGTAAGTTTCATGATATTGAGAACACCTAAAGGAGAAACGCCTGAAGAAGTAACATACAATAATGTTGCTATAGCAGGAATTATGGCAAAATATTTAGCCACGTCGTTGGCTATGCTGAATGTGGTTAAAGCACCTCGTGTCATAAGCAACTGCTTTCCCGTTTCAACGACTTCAATGAGCTTAGTCGGGTTACTATCAAGGTCGACCATGTTCCCGGCTTCACGTGCAGCCTGAGTCCCTGTGTTCATCGCTAAGCCCACATCGGCCTGGGCAAGTGCAGGTGCGTCATTGGTGCCATCACCTATCATTCCTACCAGATGACCGTTGGCTTGCTCCTGCCTGATACGATAAAGCTTATCTTCCGGTTTTGCTTCTGCAAGAAAATCATCCACACCGGCTTCAGCAGCTATGGCAGCAGCAGTTTGCGGATTATCGCCAGTAATCATAATTGTCCGGATACCCATCATCCGGAGCTGTGCAAAACGTTGCTTAATACCTCCCTTCACTATATCTTTAAGATGGATCACGCCCAATACCTGATTATTTTCTGCGACAACTAATGGTGTTGCACCCTGTCGTGAGAGCTCGGATACAATATCTTCTACATTTTCAGGAAAAAATCCGTTTTTGTTTTCAATAAATTTTCTGATTGCGGTTGAAGAGCCTTTCCTGATGCTTCGTAATTGACCGTCAGGATTCTTTAGATCGATACCGCTCATACTTGTTTGGGCCGTAAACGGGATAAATTCCGTATCCAGAGACTGCATTTCTCTTGCCCTGATATTAAACTGTTCCTTGGCTAATACAACAACAGAGCGGCCTTCCGGGGTTTCATCGGCAAGTGATGCCAATTGGGCAGCATCAGCCAATTGTTCTTTAGTAAAACCTTCAGCCGGAATGAACTCAGTAGCCATGCGGTTCCCTAATGTAATAGTTCCCGTTTTATCAAGCAGTAAAACATCTGTATCACCTGCCGCTTCTATAGCTTTACCACTTGTTGCAATAACATTTTTGCGCAATAATCTGTCCATTCCGCTTATGCCTATAGCACTCAGTAATCCCCCGATTGTTGTCGGGATAAGACAAACAAGAAGTGAAATCAGAACTGGCAGGGTAAGGTTGTGATTTGCGGATACGCCTGAAGCTTTCAAACTATAACCAAAATATGCAGGTAAAGCAACAACTACTAACAGGAATATAATAGTAAGACCTGACAGGAGAATGATCAAAGCAATCTCGTTCGGTGTTTTCTGACGTTTTGCACCTTCTACTAAAGCAATTATCCGGTCCAGAAATGTAAATCCTGGTTCAGAAGTTACTTTAATCATAATCCGGTCACTGATTACTTTAGTACCCCCTGTTACTGCACAACGGTCACCACCACTTTCACGTATTACAGGTGCTGATTCTCCTGTAATTGCAGATTCGTCTACACTTGCAATCCCTTCGATTACATCACCATCAGCAGGGATAATATCTCCTGCGTCACAAATCACAATATCTCCTTTTCTCAAATCATTAGCCAAAACCATTTCTTCCTTATTATGAACCAGCTTTCTGGCTTTTGTCTGAGTCCGGCTTTTACGTAAACTGGCTGCCTGCGCTTTACCACGACCTTCCGCAACCGCTTCGGCAAAGTTGGCGAACAATACGGTAAACCAAAGCCAGAGTGTTATCTGAAGGTTAAAGTTAGAAAAATGGCTGTTTAAAATATCAGTAAATACAACCACTGTTGTCATTAGCGCTCCAATGCCTACAATGAAAATGACCGGGTTTTTCACCAGAACAGCCGGGTTCAATTTTATAAAAGAGTCTTTTAATGCCTGTAACGCAATTTCCCTGGTAAACAGGTGACTCGTATTTCGCTTTTCCATACTATTTATCTTAAAAAAATTAAAAAGTAACACCCAGATTCATTAAAAAATGTTCAACTATGGGACCAAGTGCCAGAGGAGGAAAAAAGGTCAGACCCCCGACAATAAGAATAACACTTATCAACAACATAACAAACAGCCAATTGTCGGTTCTGAAGGTACCTGATGAAACCGGGGTGACCTTTTTATTAGCCATGCTTCCTGCAATAGCCATTACCGGAACGATTATTCCAAAACGGCCTATCAGCATACCAAATCCTATCATCAAATTATAAAAAACTGTATTTGCATTGAGACCCCCGAATGCACTTCCATTATTTCCTGCAGCTGAACTGAACGCATATAATATCTCAGAAAGGCCATGTGGCCCCGCATTATTCAGGCTCGATAACCCTGCTGGGACCGAGCAGGCAACCGCTGAAAATAACTTGATTACGATACTGGGAGCTAAAACTGCAAGAATGGCCATTTTCATCTCAAAGGCTTCAATTTTTTTACCCAGGTACTCCGGAGTACGGCCAACCATAAGACCTGCAATAAAAACGGTAAGTATAATAAAGATAATTATCCCATATAATCCAGATCCTACTCCTCCAAAAATGATTTCGCCCAACATCATATTGAACATGGCTACCAACCCTGACAATGGAGATAAGCTATCATGCATGGCATTCACAGAACCATTCGATGTAACAGTGGTAGTAACTGACCAGAGAACACTGTTCATTACACCGAAACGGGTTTCTTTTCCTTCCATGGCACCTGAAACATTAAGCACATTGTTATGACTATACTCAGCCCAGAGTGATATTGCAAGACCCAAAGCAAAGAGGATAAACATTGTAATAAATATCGCCCTCGCCTGGCGTTTGGATTTCATATAATGACCGAAAGTAAATACTAAACCAGCTGAGATTATGATTATGGCAAACAATTCTAAAAAGTTGGAAAAAGGTGTTGGATTTTCAAAGGGATGTGCACTGTTCGCTCCAAAGAAGCCCCCACCGTTTGTCCCCAGTTGTTTAATTGCAATCTGCGATGCTGCAGGACCCAGTGCAATAACCTGTTCATTTCCCTGTAAAGTGGTTGCTTTGACATAGTGTGAAAATGTCTGCACAGCACCCTGTCCTACCAAAGCTATTGTGAGAATAATAGCGAGTGGCAATAACACATAAAGGACACTGCGTGTCATATCGGCCCAAAAATTACCTAACGCATCAGTTGTTTTTCTGGTCAGCCCGCGTATCAGGGCCAGTACAACTGCAATTCCGGTTGCAGCGCTGACAAAATTCTGAACAGTCAGCCCCAGCATCTGCACCAGGTAACTCAGGGTATTTTCACCGCTGTATGATTGCCAGTTGGTATTGGTAGTAAAACTCATTGCAGTATTAAATGCAAGATGCCATGAAACATTGGGCAGCTTTTCTGTATTCAATGGTAGATACCTCTGGAACATCTGTAAAAGAATCAAAAAGATAAAGCCAAACAGGTTGAAAAGGAGAACACCATACATATAGGTCTTCCAGTTCATTTCTTCCTCGCTTTTGATTCCTGATAAACGGTAAACTAATTTTTCAAGCCATCCAAAAACC
>Ga0208478_1000349_pt1 | contig 16646 bp, 15 predicted proteins | sample NGESurdeep072012_5_FD_184462 | JGI IMG/M metagenome (GOLD analysis project Ga0208478, IMG submission 184462) | Arctic peat soil microbial communities from Barrow, Alaska - NGEE Surface sample 415-2 deep-072012 (SPAdes) | ecosystem: Environmental > Terrestrial > Soil > Wetlands > Peat ...
ACCGCTCCATAAACGCGCTGGAGCGCCGCAACCCCTGGCTGAAGCAGGAGTACTTCCTTCCGGCGCGCATCAGCAACCGGAGACGTTTGCAATGAAGCGTGCCGTGTTGTACCTGCGGGTCTCGACCTTCGACCAGCATCCCGAAACCCAGCTCTACGACCTGCGCGGCCTGGCCGCGCAGCGCAGCTTCCAGATCATTGAGGAGTACAGCGACACCATCAGCGGATCCAAGGCGAAGCGGCCGGGACTCGATCGTCAACGGACGCCGCTTACTCAGCGGATTGTAGCTGATAGTGGTGAACAGGCCGTACCACTCACAATCGTGTAACGCCGCGATTCACTCACGCGGTACGTCGGAAATCCAGGCGTAGACAAACGTGCCCTCAGAGGCATGGGAACGCAACCTGATTCCTTGAATGAGGACCCCGACTGGACGGGGACCGGTATACGCGGAAGTGGTAGCTCGCCGCAGAGGAAGCAGAATATGCACTCATCCGATGAAATTACACACTCACACTCCTGTTGAGACCGCTAAGCGCCCCAGAATGATGGGGCTGACTGTGGCGCGAAACATGCACTTCAGCTCTACACAGAATCGTAAATACCCAGATACGGAAGTTCGTCGTTGCCGGGTCTTCGGGTTTTCGCGACGGTGCCGGGCCCCAGGTTCATAGACCGGTCTTGGGACCATGGTGTTATGTCGCACATTCATGGTGGTGGGGGAAATCGAATGGGTTTAAGGAGTCATCATGGTAGCCAAGTGTGTCAACCCAGCATGTGATCGCGAGTTTCGAGAGTTGAGCAAGGGCCGACTCTTCCTGCTTCCGCCAACTGAAATGCCCTTCGTGTCGTGGGGGCGTGGTCGACTGTCCGATTACTGCTTTTGGCTGTGCCCTGACTGCGACGCAACTCATACGATAATGCGAGGCGAGGAGGGTGTCGTTGTGTGCCCACGCGATCCGAGCCTTCTCAGCGCGGCTCCCACTGCGCACCGTCGCGGGGTCGGAAATGCGCAGATTAGACTGCGCAGTTATACGGAAAAGGCGTGACCTCCTAACTGCCGGCTAAACCATCCTGTCCCATCGTTTGGGACAGGGTGGGACCATCAAACTCTCGCGCCGCAACTCCCCGAACCCGCAGGGCGGAACAATCGTAGCCCGACACGTGAGTGCCGGGAATCAGTCACTGTGATGCGTGAGTCGCGCCGGCACGGTACTTGATTGGTGACGAAGATGTTCGCGGGCCTGAGGTCGCGGCGGATAATCCCTTCGGCATGCGCGGCATCCAGCCCGTCGGCAATTTCAATTGCCAAGCCAAGCCGAGCAGAACATCAGTATCGAGGGGCTTTCCGGCGATACGATACTTTAGGGTCGCGCCGTCCAGGAATTCCATAACGATAAAGGGTTTGCCGTCCTGCTCACCGATTTCATAGATGGTGCAGATATTGGGGTGATTCAGTGCGGATGCGGCCTGCGCTTCGCGTTGGAAACGGGCCAAGGCTTGCGACTCGTTGGCAACTTCGTCCGGCAGAAACTTCAACGCGACGAAGCGGTGCAGGCTTACGTATTCAGCCTTGTAGACGACACCAATGCCGCCGCCGCCTCTCGCAAACGAGGAATACCGGAACCTGCTGAACGAGCCTTTGAGTCGAATGGCATGCGAGATGTAAGCTCGTTTCGAAGCAGCAAGGTCGCGGTTGATCGTTCCGTTGCAGAGGTTGGCCACAACTTTTCTTTCCCTTCAGGTTTCTACAGACTGAATCAGTCGAACGGAGTATCCATTCATGGGCCGACCACACGGCGACCATCGCCGTAATCAAATCTGTCTCCGACCCCGGTTGTACTGGGTCGCCGCATTGGCCCTGTTGCTGCTGACCGGGGCCGGGCTGTATGCGACGAAGAAAAGCAAGGCGACAGCCGCGGCCGATCAACAAGCGCGCGTGCAGCATGCGCTCGATCGCCTCACCTTCGGCCCGCGGCCAGGTGACGTGCAACTTGTAGCGGCGATGGGCGTTGACCAGTGGATCGAGGTGCAACTGCATCCTGAAAAGATCGACGACAGCGCCATGCAGGCGCGGTTGGCCGGTTATCGGACGCTCGCCATGAGCAGCGGCGAAATGCTACTCGAGTTTCCGCCCAGTCCGGTGGTGAAAGTGGTGATGGAAGGAAAGGTGTCGATGCCGCGCGATCCCTATCGCCGCGCCATCTACGCTGCTGCGATTGACCGCATCGAGCAGCAACAGGCGCAAAAGCAGAACGAGGCCGGTTCCAACGCCGGCGCCGGAGCGGTTCAGAATATCTCCGCGTCACCTAATAGCCCGGCAAATACTGCCGAAGGTTCACAGCGCCGCCAGGAACGGCGTGAAGCCCACGGTGTTGTGGATGAACTCGCTCTCTTGCCGCCCAGCGCGCGCATGCAACGAATCCTGGCCTTCCCGGTGGCGCAGCAGCGCGACCTGACGCAGGGTATTCCCTACGAGAAGCGGCAGGCGCTGTTGGCAGGCCTCTCTCCCGAGCAGCGCGAGACGGTGCTGGCGCTCAACAATCCTACTGCGGTCATCAACTCCGAAGTGCAGTCGTCCAAACTGTTGCGCGCGGTTTACAGCGACCGCCAACTCGAAGAAGTGCTCGCCGATTTCTGGTTCAACCATTTCAATGTCTTCATCGGCAAAGGCGCCGATCGCTACCTGATCACTGCCTACGAGCGCGACGTCATCCGTCCGCACGTGCTGGGCAAGTTTAAGGACCTGCTGATCGCGACCGCCAAGAGTCCGGCTATGTTGTTCTATCTCGATAACTGGCAGAGCGAGGGCCCGGATTCCGACGCGGCGCGCGGGGTCCCTGCTCGCGGGCCGAATGCGGGAATGAACGCTCGACCGGGGCGCCGTGGGGTGATGTACCCCGCGCCTCGTGCTCCCCGGCCGCAGCAGCCGGCGAACGCGCAGAACAATCCACAGAAACGTCGCAACGGACTCAACGAGAACTACGCCCGCGAGTTGATGGAGTTGCACACGCTCGGCGTCAACGGTGGCTACACCCAGCAGGACGTCACCCAGGTGGCGCGTGTCTTCACCGGATGGACCATCGATGAGCCGCGCCAGGGCGGCGGATTTGCTTACAAGCCTCGCCTGCATGAGCCGGGCGAAAAAGTGGTGCTCGGGCACAAAGTCAAGGAGAAAGGCGAGAATGAAGGCATACAGGTGCTTGAGATTCTTGCGCATCATCCCTCGACCGCGCGCTTCATCTCCACCGAGTTGGCGCAGCGGTTCGTTTCCGACGACCCGCCGAAATCACTGATTGACGCGATGTCGAAGACCTTCCTGAAAACCGACGGTGACATTCGCGCGGTGCTGGAATCCATGTTCCGTTCGCCGGAATTCTGGGCGCCCGTAGCCAATCGCGCGCGAGTCAAGACGCCGTTTGAATTTGTGGTGTCGTCGCTGCGCGCGACGCACGCCGAGATCAGCGACCCGCAATCGCTGCTGGCCACGCTGAACAAGATGGGCATGCCGCTATATGGAATGCAGCCGCCCACCGGTTACTCGACCAGGGCGGATGTGTGGGTCAACTCGGCGGCGCTTCTCGATCGCATGAACTTCGGGCTGGCGCTTGCGACCAACCGATTGCCGGGCACCAGCTTCAACCTCGCGCAACTGTTGAATAGCACGCCCGGAACCGAATCCGATCCGTACCAGGTGCAGCTCAAACTCGAGCAGACGCTGATTGCCGGCGACATTTCAAAGCAGACGCACCAGACGATCGAGGATCGCATCGTCGGCCCACAGGCCATGGCCCAGTTCGAGGATCCTTCGCACCCGGCCAACGTCATTGCCGGGTTGTTGCTGGGTTCGCCGGAATTCCAGCGTAAGTGAAAGAGCACCGTATGAGCATCACACGACGGACATTTATGAAGGGCGGCGCGATGGCTGTGGTCGGTACCGCGGCAATTCCCTCGTTCCTTACCCGGGCAGCATGGGGCGCTGCCGAAGCCGGCTCCAGCCACAAGCGGCTGGTCGTCATCTTTCAGCGTGGCGCCGCCGATGGCCTCAACATCGTTGTGCCCCATGCCGAGCGCTCCTATTACGCAATGCGGCCCAGCATCAATATTCCGCGGCAGCAAGTGATCGATCTCAACGGCTTCTTCGGACTGCATCCCTCACTGGCGCCGTTCAAGCCGCTATGGGACCAGCGGCAGCTCGCCATCGTCCACGCCGCAGGCTCGCCCGACACCACGCGCTCGCACTTCGACGCGCAGGACTACATGGAATCCGGCACGCCCGGCGTGAAGCTCACCAGCGATGGCTGGCTCAATCGTACGTTGCAGTCGGAGTCTGCCGCTGACAGCCCGTTCCGCGCCATCGCGCTCGGCACTTCGCTGCCGCGCATTCTCGCCGGCAAAGCACCCGCGGTTGCAGTCAGCAACGTAAATGGATTTGGCATCACCGGCGGCGGCCCCGCCGCTACTCCACTCGGCAATACTTTCGAGGCCATGTATGACCAGTCGGTGGACAGTGTGTTGCATGGCACCGGCCGCGAGACATTTGAAGCGGTGAAGATGCTGAAGTCCGCCGATCCGCAACGCTACAAGCCGGCTCCGGGCGCGAACTATGCGCGGGGCCGCTTCGGCGATGCGCTGCGGCAGACCGCGCAGCTCATCAAGGCGAACCTTGGCGTGCAGATTGCTTTCACCGACATCGGGGGGTGGGACCATCATGTCAACGAAGGCGCAGCGGAAGGTCAGCTCGCCAATGTGCTTCGCGATTTCGCGCAGTCCATCGCCGCTTTCTGGACCGACCTCGGTCACCTCACCGAAGACACCGTGCTCGTGACCATGTCGGAGTTCGGACGCACCGCCCGCGAAAACGGCAATCGCGGCACCGACCACGGGCATGCCAATGTCATGTTCGTCCTGGGAGGACCGGTGCGCGGCGGCCAGGTTTACGGGCGCTGGCCCGGCCTCGACCCCGCACAACTCAACGAAGGACGCGACCTCGTGCTCACAACAGATTTCCGCCTCGTGCTGGGCGAGGCCGTTTCTTGCCACCTCGGCAATCCCAATCTGACCAGCGTTTTTCCCGGCTTCGGCAACTCGCCGCAGGCCTTCTTGCGATATCTGGGACAAAGGGATGCCCGTCAATGATGAATGGAACAAGCCTTTGTATCGCGCTTATTGCCAGGTAATAGAAGTGTTAGGTGAACTTCTCGGCTTGTGTGCGAGCCCCGGGCAACCCGGAAGTTATGAGCCCGGGTAGCCCACGAGTCTTCGGCGTATCTCGGAGCTCAGAAGACCGCTCGTCCTGATCCCAGTCAGCGATATCGAGTCGCTGAGGGCATGTGGGGTGAACAAAGACCGGAGGAAGTCTCATTATCCCTGGACTGGAGATGGGGGGCAGCTCAGCACCACGCAGTTCCAACACGGAAATTGGATAGCAAGAGTCACGCGACGGCCGTCGCATTCAAAAAGCAAATCGCCGGTCGCTTAGGCGCGACAACACGCGAACATAAGTTCGATCTGCGAAACCTCCACAGCAGCAACACATCCTGCATGAGAAGTGGAACAAACGCCGGGCCTTGTCGTTTTCGCTACTCCCTTACGCCACCTGCTTCCATGGATTCCATTGCCCGGCAGACTGCAAACCGATGGTCACGCTTGGCCGTGACCCCAGTCACTGCCGCAAACATGGAAGCGGCTCATAGTCGTGCCAGCGAGGAAAGGCAGTGTCTTCTACCGCACAGCCCGGGAGCAGACTCCTCCGTCTCATACCCACTCGACCCGCAAGGCTCGTCGTGTGGTCACGGACTCCCACGCCGCACACGAACGAATCTTCATTCAGTAAACAGTGTTTGCTGGCCCACTTTTTTTGCTTCAGCTTGAGTTCGCCCGTCCTGGCATCGCCCGGAGTGTCGGACAAGATTCCTACGCGTGCGGACGACCTGTTGCGTCATATGTGGCTCTTCCCGTCTCCACCACCTGCAACGTTGTTGAGGAACCAATGACCGCCAAACCCATTCGCGCCGGGGAGAGTTGCATTGTCGAGTCCCAGCATGTCGAGCAATTGCTTCAGGCGTTGACTCATCGCGGCTATGAAGTCATGGGACCTTCGGTCAGCGAGGGCGCGATTGTTTACCGGCGGTTGAACTCGATCGAGGACCTGCCCGCAGGCTTGACCGACGAACAGCAAGCCGGCAAGTACAGGCTGAAACAACGCGCCGATCGTGCGTTGTTTGGCTATGTGGTCGGGCCCCACTCGTGGAAGAAGTTTCTGCATCCGCCAGTTCATCGGTTATGGCAAGCGGAGCGGAAACCACGGGGATTCCGAGTGCTGCAGGAGGAGCCCGCCATGGCAAAATACGCGTTCCTCGGGGTGCGCGCTTGCGAACTGCATGCGATCGCGATCCAGGACCAGATCTTTCTGCAAGGGCCATACGTGGAGCCGAATTACAAGTCGCTACGGGAGAAGCTCTTTATCGTGGCCGTCAACTGTAGCCAGGCCGGTGGAACGTGTTTTTGCTCCTCCATGAACACCGGACCAAAAGCGGAGTCCGGCTACGATCTGGCGTTGACCGAACTGATACAGGATAACCGGCACTGCTTCCTGGTGGATGTCGGCACTGAATGTGGCGGTGAGATCCTGGCCCAGGTCCCTCATCACAAGGCCAGCGACCAAGACAGGCAGACAGCAGACTCGATCCTGGCTGAAACAGCGCGGCACATGGGCCGGAGTTTGGAGACGCGGGGAATCAAGGATCTTTTATACCGCAACAGTGAGAGCCCGCAATGGGACAACGTGGCGGCACGTTGTTTGTCTTGCGCCAACTGCACCATGGTTTGTCCCACTTGCTTCTGTACGACCGTGGAAGACGTAACCGACCTGGCCGGCAGCCGTGCCGAACGGCGGCGGAGATGGGACTCGTGTTTCACCGTGGATTTTTCCTACATCCACGGCGGCAGCGTGCGCGCCACATCGAAATCGCGCTATCGCCAGTGGCTGACCCATAAACTCGCCACTTGGATCGACCAGTTTGGCCAGTCAGGCTGCGTCGGCTGCGGTCGCTGCATCACCTGGTGCCCAGTGGGAATTGATATCACGGCGGAAGTGCGTTCCATCCGCGACAGCGACGCCAGCAGCGCTGCGTCAGATTCGAGCAGGAGTTCGTATGACAATACAAACGCTTGAACCGATTATCCGGGAGCTGCCCTTTTTCCGCGGGATGGAAGACCGGCATCTCGAACTGCTCACCGGATGTGCCAGGAACGTGCGCTTTGCGGACGGGGAAACCATTTTTCGCGAAGGCGATCCCGCAGACCAGTTCTACCTCGTTCGCGAAGGCCTGGTGTCGGTCCAGTTCATGATCCCGCACCGCGGCCTTACTACCGTGCTCACGGTGGGGGAGGAGGATGTGGTCGGATGGTCCTGGTTGTTCCCTCCCTATCGCTGCCATTTCGACGCGCGAGCGCAACGGGCCACGCATGCTCTGGCGTTTGACGGTAAGTGTCTCCGCGCCAAGTGCGATCAGGACCACGATCTCGGCTACGAGATCTTCAAGCGCTTCATGCAAGTCATTACCGAACGCCTGGAGTCAACCAGGCTGCAACTCTTGGATCTCTATGGCAACCGTGCTTGAACAAGCCGTGACGGCGGAGTTGACTTCCGAACCCATGCTTCCCATGCCCTACCGGATCCAGCGGGTGAGGCAGGAGACGGACGATACGTTTACGCTCGAACTCGTCCCCGCCGATTCCGGAGATGGGTTCTCATTCGCGCCGGGGCAGTTCAACATGCTCTACGTTTTCGGCGTGGGAGAAGTGCCCATCTCCATCAGCAGTGACCCCAACGGTGCTCCGTTGATTCAGCACACGACCCGGGTGGTAGGCACGGTTACCAAGGCCATGCGACTGCTCAAACGAGGTGACCTGCTGGGCATCCGCGGACCATTCGGCACGCATTGGCCGGTGGAAGAAGCGGTTGGACACGATGTCGTGATTGTGGCGGGCGGTATCGGGCTCGCACCCTTGCGTCCCGCCCTATATCGGCTCATGGCGCAACGGGAGAAATTCCGGAAGATCGTTCTGTTGTATGGCACGCGCACTCCCGAGGACATCCTCTACCGTCGGGAGTTGGAGCACTGGCGCGGCAAATTCGATCTGGAAATCCAGGTCACAGTCGATCGGGCTGCCAGCACCTGGCGCGGCAATGTTGGAGTAGTCACGACCATGATTCCGCGTGCTCCGTTCGACCCTTCCAATACCGTTGCTTTCGTTTGCGGCCCCGAAGTGATGATGCGCTTTACGGTGATGGAACTGCAGAAGCGCGGTGTGCCCGCGCAGCGTACCCACCTCTCCATGGAACGCAACATGAAATGTGGCATCGGCCTATGCGGTCATTGTCAGTATGGACCGCTGTTTACCTGCAAGGATGGCCCGGTGTTTTCCTTCCATCGCCTGGCGGCCCTTCTGGGCAGAGCGGAGGTCTGAGATGGCCAAACGCAAGCCCAAACTCGCAGTCTGGAAATTCTCATCGTGCGACGGCTGCCAGTTGAGTCTGTTGGACTGCGAGGACGAATTGCTGGCTGTGGCTGACGCGGTGGAGATTGCCAATTTCCCTGAAGCTTCGCGCGCTGTGGTAAAGGGTCCGTACGATCTTTCGCTGGTAGAAGGCTCGATTACCACCGCTCACGATGCCGAAAGGATTCACGGCATCCGGCGCGCCTCGAAATTTCTGGTGACGATCGGCGCCTGTGCGACTGCGGGCGGTATCCAGGCACTGCGGAATTTCAAGGACGTAAAGGAATTCATCGCCATCGTTTACGCCCGACCCGACTACATCGAGACACTGAAGAAATCGACCCCCATCACCGATCACGTGTTTGTGGACTTTGAGTTGCGCGGCTGCCCGATCAACAAGTACCAACTGGTTGAGGTGATTAGCGCTTACCTCAATGGACGTAAACCAAACACTCCGCCGCACGCCGTATGTGTCGAGTGTAAGCAGCGCGGCACGGTGTGCGTGATGGTAGCGGGTGGTATCCCGTGCATGGGACCGGTGACCCAGGTGGGCTGCGGGGCCCTATGTCCCGCTTACGCACGCGGGTGTTATGGATGCTTTGGGCCCAAAGAAACCCCCAACACGTCAGCGCTCAGTGCGTGGTGGAGTGATTTGGGTGTCAGCGATCAGGACCTGGTGCGGGCCTTCCGCAGCTTTAACGCGTTCGCTGAGCCCTTCCGCCGGGAGAGCGAGTCGCATGAAAAGTAGGACCATCAAAGTTGATTACCTGGCGCGCGTCGAAGGTGAGTGCGCCCTCCTCGTGAAGATGAAGGGCCCGCAAGTAACGGACGTAAAGCTGAAAGTCTTTGAACCGCCAAGGTTCTTTGAAGCTTTTCTGCGCGGCCGAAAATTCAACGAGGCGCCGGACATCACCGCGCGCATCTGCGGCATCTGTCCGGTTGCGTACCAGATGAGCGCGTGTCATGCGATGGAGGACGCTTTCGGAGTCAAGGTCCCCGATCCGATCCGCGCCCTGCGCCGGCTGATTTATTGCGGTGAATGGATTGAGAGCCACGCCCTGCACGTTTACTTGTTACATGCGCCCGACTTCCTGGGTTACGAAGACGCGATTCGGATGGCCAAGGACCATCCCACCGAAGTTCAGCGGGGCCTGCGTCTCAAGAAGGCGGGCAATTCGATCGTAAGCCTGCTGGGCGGCCGGGAAATTCATCCCATCAACGTGCGCGTCGGGGGCTTTTACAAGATCCCAGTTCGGGCAGAGTTCTCAACGCTGGCCGACGAACTGATGTGGGCGCGGGAAGCCGCGATTGAGACCGTGCGCTGGGTTGCAACATTTCCCATTCCTGACTTCAAACGCGACTACGAATTCGTAGCTCTGCGCCATCCTGACGAGTATCCCTTCAACGAAGGACGGCTGATTTCCAATAAAGGACTCGACATATCGGTTCGCGAGTACGAACAGCACTTCGTCGAGGAACACGTCGCACACTCCAACGCCCTGCAATCCGTTCTGAAAGAGCGCGATGCCTACTTGGTTGGTCCGTTGGCGCGCTACAACCTCAACTTTGACCGGCTGACCCCAGCGGCGCAGGAAGCCGCGCGGTCCGCGGGACTGGACGAAGGCTGCCTGAATCCCTTCCAGAGCATTATTGTGCGCAGCGTGGAGATGGTGTACGCCTGCGACGAGGCGTTGCGCATCATCGGCCACTTCGAGATGCCCGACAAACCCTGGGTGGAAGTCGAACCGCGAGCGAGTACAGGCTACGGCTGTACGGAGGCGCCACGCGGCATCATCTATCACCGCTATCGCATGGACGACCGCGGCATCATTCTCGATGCCAGGATCGTTCCTCCAACCTCACAAAACCAGAAGACCATCGAAGGCGATCTCTGGCAGTTTGTTCCGGCAAATATTGAAATGCAGAAGGACAGGCTGCAGTGGCGTTGCGAGGCGGCGGTTCGCAATTACGACCCTTGTATCTCCTGTGCCACACATTTCTTGAAATTGCGCATCGAACGCGAATGACAACCGGGCGCCCCAGTACCGTCGTCATCGGCATCGGCAACGAATATCGTGGCGATGATGGAGTGGGGATTGTACTCGCGCGCTGTCTCCGAGCGCGGCTGCCCCCTGAAATCAACATCATCGAAGCCAGTGGCGAGGGTGCGTCCCTGTTGGATGCCTGGCAAGGAGCGACATCGGTGCTGCTGCTGGACGCGGTCCAGTCGGGCGCACTTCCAGGCACAATCCATCGCTTTGAGGCCAGCACGGAGGCAATTCCCAGCGCGTTCTTCCACTACTCAACCCACGCTTTCAGCGTGGCCGAAGCGATTGAATTGTCTCGGGTTTTGCGCCAGCTACCTCCACACCTGACGGTTTACGGAATTGAAGGCAGCAATTTTGCGGTTGGTGTGGGTCTGTCAGCCGCGGTGGAAGGAGCCGTGGCTACGGTCATAACGCAAGTTGTCAGCGAGTTGCAGACGGCACTTCTCTCCGGGCCGCATCCATAAGCACGACTCACTGAGCAGGCGCCTCGGCGTAACCCTCGTCCCCATCCGTACGAAAGACTCGATACTTGCCGTAAATATTTCTTCGCGCGACGCGCGCCGTTGTAACATATCAATCCGAATTGCCGGGAGCCTGGGCCAAACTGCGTGATCAAGGCTCGGCCCAGCCATATTGCACGCGATGAATTGTAGAGAGGAGTAGCACATGAGCAAGGTGCGAGTACTAGTAGGCACGAAGAAGGGGGCTTTTGTCCTCACATCGGACGGGAAGCGCGAGAAATGGGATGTCAGCGGCCCCTATTTCGCAGGGTGGGAGCTCTACCATCTCAAGGGTTCGCCCGTTGATCCCAATCGCATTTATGCGTCGCAGTGCAGCGGCTGGTTCGGGCAGGTCATTCAGCGCTCCAATGATGGCGGCAAAACGTGGGAAGCCCCCGGAGGCGACATTAAGCCCGGCCCCGAGGCTATGAAGAGCGCGAGCAACAAGTTCGTCTACGACGGTTCTGCAGAAACCGGCAAACCCCTCACCACGCACCAATGGTATGACGGCACACAACACCCGTGGGAGTTCAAGCGAGTGTGGCATCTCGAACCGTCGCTCACCGATCCTGACACGGTCTACGCGGGAGTTGAAGACGCTGCCCTGTTCCGCTCGAGCGACGGCGGAAAGAGCTGGCACGAACTCCCGGGACTCCGCGGCCACGGCACCGGACCGCGCTGGCAGCCCGGAGCCGGTGGCATGTGCCTGCACACCATCATTCTCGATCCCAGCGATCCGAAACGGATTTACATCGCAATTTCGGCCGCAGGCGCATTCCGCACCGATGATGGCGGCACGACGTGGAAGCCGATCAACAAGGGCCTGCATTCCCAGTACATTCCCGACCCCAACGCGGAGATCGGTCACTGCGTGCACCACGTTGCCATGAATCCCTCGCGTCCGGGCGTGTTGTTCATGCAGAAGCACTGGGATGTCATGCGCAGTGACGATGCCGGAGACTCATGGCAGGAAGTCAGCGGAAATCTGCCCACCGACTTTGGCTTCGTGATCGACGTTCACTCCCACGAGCCGGAAACTATCTACGTCGTGCCTATCAAGAGCGACGGCGAGCACTATCCGCCCGAAGGCAAGCTGCGCGTGTATCGCAGCCGGAGTGGCGGAAACGAGTGGGAGGCTCTCACCGATGGGCTGCCGCAAAGCAACTGCTACGTGAACGTACTGCGAGATGCCATGGCGGTGGACTCGCTTGACTCCTGCGGCGTGTATTTCGGCACCACCGGAGGCCAGGTGTATGCATCGGCCGACGCCGGAGACAGTTGGTCCCCCATCGTGCGCGACTTGCCAGCAGTACTCTCGGTTGAGGTCCAGACCTTGCCATGATCCGGGTTGAGCTACCGCAGCATCTGCGAACCCTGGCGCGCGTCAGCGGCGAGGTGAAGCTCGACGTCGCCGATCCAGTTACTCAGCGCGCGGTGCTGGACGCGCTGGAGGCGCGCTATCCAATGCTCCAGGGCACGATTCGCGATCACGTTACTCAACAGCGCAGGCCATTCCTGCGCTTCTTCGCCTGCGCGGAGGATTTGTCGCACGAGTCGCCGGACGCGCTGCTGCCCGAAGCGGTCGCGTCCGGGACTGAGCCATTCTTGATCATCGGGGCCATTGCAGGCGGGTAGGGTTGCGGGGTTCAGTTGGATAATCCGTGTCGACGTCTTGATGGCCAAGGATACCCCCTCCCCCTAAATACTTAGAATCAATGGTTTGCGCATAATTCGGCGTAACGCATTGAGGGCGTGAGACTTGTAGGCAAAATCCAGATAGCAAAGAACTTAGGTAGCGGACTGCGGACTGGCCCGGTCGCCCCATGGTTGGCGGCAAAACGTACCACTCTTAGAGTTAGCCCTCGGAGGCGAGGATGTCACGCGAAATCGACAGCGCCAAGTTACGAAGGTAACCAAAGCAGTTGCCAGTGGTCAGTGCCCGGTTGCCAGCAGATAGAAGCCCCCACATTTGCCAGCGGCGTGTCCACTCCCACAGGCCTCGTTACAGTCTGTCCCGAGGCGTCTCGTCGTGAAAGATGTCGTGACTGTGAACAGAACATCCGCGATTGTGGCCCGCAGGAAAACTGTGGGCGACTGAAGAAATCGGGAGCGCAACCGCCTTTGCGGCGAATGCGCCCCCCCGTGATTTCTAATGCACCGTCAGGATGCTCGTGCCGGAAACCCCACCGAACGTTGCCGTGATGTTCGTAGTGCCTGGACTGGCGGCATTGGCCAGACCAATGTTGTTAATAGTTGCGACGGTAGCGACGGAGGAAGTCCAACTGACTTGGCTCGTCAGATCGATCACGATACCGCCGCTGAAGGTTCCGGTCGCCGTAAAGGTCACGGGGGTTCCGGCAGCTGCGCTTGCGGGATTCGGAGTGACGGCGATCGACTGGATCGTCGCATTGGTCACGGTCAGCACTGCGGGTGTAGTGCTAACCACAGAGGCGAACAAAGCCGAAATGTCCGTGGTTCCTTGCCCAATCCCGGTAGCAATACCTTGTCGGTTGTTAGCGTTACTAACCGTGCCCACGGAGGGCTGAGACGATGACCAGGTCACACTCGAAGTCAGGTTCTGCGTACTCGAATCTGCAAACGTACCAATAGCATTGAACTGTGTCGCCACTCCCACCGGAACACTTGCCGCCGGTGGCGCAATGGCGATGGACGAAAGGGGTGACGGGGTCACAAGCACATTGGCGATACCTGAAATACCCTGATAAGTTGCCGTGATAGTGGCCGGGCCCGCCGATTGTCCCAACGCCACCCCTCCACTGACAGTCACTATAGTCTGATCGGAGGACAACCATGCCACCAAGCCGCTCAGGTAAACTGTCGACGGGGGGCCGGTGTAAGTACCGATTGCCTGGAAGGTGATTGTGGAACCGGGCGCCAAGGTAGTTGAGGGTGGAGTCACTGCGATTGACACAAGGGTACCCGCACTCACGGTGATTTGTGCCGTACCGCTCTGACCACCGAACGAAGCCGTGATCGTCGCTGAGCCGGACGCTTTGCCCAGCACTTTGCCGGAAGCTGAAATTGTCGCCACCGCGGTATTGGACGAGGCCCAACTCGCATCCTGCGAAATGTCTTGAATCGTCCCGTCGCTAAATGTTCCGGTGGCGCTGAAACTCTGCGGTGCCCCGACCGGAATCGTCGCAGCAATCGGAGTTACCGTGATAGAGACCGGCGTAGCATTGGTAACGGTCAAGGTAAATTGTTGCGTAACTACTCCCAGGGTCACAGTGATCGTTACGCTATTGCTGGGGTTTACGACAGACGATGCTGCCTTGACCTGGCCCGTGTGAGGACCAACTGTTGCGAACGCGTTTGACGAACTCCAGGTTGCCTGGTTGGAAATGTTCAGCGTGCTACCGTTGCTAAACGTCCCAGTGGCAGTGAACTGGCGACCGGTTCCCTGGGCCAGGACCAGACTGCTTGGCGCATTCGGCGTTATGGCGATAGATACCAGGTTCGCCGCATTGACCGTGACTGTTGTCGAGCCACTCACGCCCTTGAAAGTCGCGGTGATGGTGACCGGAGTGGTGGTAACCCCGACCCCCGTGGCCAAGCCGCTGGTTGTAATCGTGACCTTGGTCGTGTCAGATGACGACCAGGTTGCGACATTCGTTATGTCCTGCTGACTTCCGTCACTGAAAGTACCGGTCGCGGTGTATTGCTGCTGGACACCGAGCGAGATCGGCGCCGCTTGTGGCGTTACAGCGATGCTGTTCAATGTGGCGCTCGTCACGGTTAGCGTCGTGCTGCCCGTTACCGTACCAAGGGTCGCTTTAATTGTCGTAGTGCCCGCGGCCACTGCCGTGGCCTGACCTTGCAGTCCCGGAGTGTTTAGGATCGTCGCCACTGCTGTGTTCGAAGAGCTCCAAGTGACAGTAGTCGTGATGTTGGCCGTAGTGTGATCGAAGTACGTACCGGTGGCGGTGAACAATGGCTTTGTTCCCGGTGCAGAAGACGAATTAACCGGCGTTACTGCAATAGACACCAGCGGGTTCGCGACCGTGAGAGTTGCGGTTCCAGACACCGAATTGAAAGTGGCCGTGACAGTCACGGTTCCGGGTGCGACAGCCGTCGCTAAACCGGCTGCATTGATGCTTGCAAGGCCGCTGTTCGACGACTGCCAGGTCGCGGTCGAAGTGAGATCCTTGGTGCTGCCATCTCCGTAGGTGCCAGTAGCCGTGAACTGCTGGGTATTACCTGGAGCAATCGGGTTAATTGTGGCCGTTGCCGGCGTTACCGCAATCGAAACCAGCGGTACTGGCGTCACTGTGAGCGTGGCGGTTCCTACAATGCTCCCGGACGTGGCTGTGATGCTGGTGGATCCCACGGCCACACTCGTAGCCAGCCCAGTAGTGTTAATGGTCGCGACCGATGAGGTCGCAGATAGCCAGTTGGCGCTGGAAGTCAGGACCTTGGTGCTGCCGTCGCTATACGAGCCGGTGGCGACAAACTGCTGGGTTGCTCCTACCGTGATGGAAGGACTGGACGGGGTGATCGTGATCGAAACCAGCGTAACGGTCGCAGGGGGCGTGGTGCCGCCCGAACTACCGCCGCAACCCACAAACAAACTGACACCAACCAGCAGAAACGCCAGCAGCAACCGTTTCATCCGAACTCCCCCGGGGCGCTCACGCCCGCAATACATCTTTCGTCAAATTAGGCCAGAACTACATGAGTATCATATTTATCAGTAACTCGGAATGCATAGAAGAAAAGTGCAGCAGCCCTACCACATTGGTGCAGAGCCAGATGCTGTAGCGATCAGCACGCAAACTCACCACACGTTAGCAACCAAAGGTGTCGGTTCTGAGGAAATCGGCGGCGAGGAACTGTCTCGATCAGGAGTGCCGTGAGGTTGTCGAGCGGTAACGCTACAGACACTCGGCCTAAAAAACAACTTGGCCGCGGGCTTCGAGTCTTCCGGTTGGTTTACCTGGAATCTCGAAGCGGCGCGGCCGCAGGGCAGTCCGTCGATCAGGAGGGCCCCGGAGCAGGAAGGCGTTCTCCGGGGCCGTGTCACTAGGTGAGGAAGAACTCGCGGGTGACTTTCGCCCATTGCTCGTCAGGAATCGTGTTGCCTAAGTCGTCGGTGGCCACTCCGCCGTCCTGGGCCAGGGCGCCGAGGGCGCTGGGGATCAGGCGCTGCAGGCGCATCGAGGACTCTTCGGTCCACCACCGGGCCATCGCGCCACCCAGAAGGTTGCGGAAGTTGGTCTTGGAGTCGGGCGACTGCACGGTGACCATCCAGCCTTCGCCGTAGGGATCTTTGGTGGCCAGTGAAGGATCGCTTAACACCGCTTCGTTGATATCGGCCACGCTGCCTTCGATGGGGGAAACCATGTCAACTTTGACGCCGTTGCGCATGATGCTCCATACCTTCTGTCCCTGGCGAATCCATTGTCCGCGCTGTGGCAGCGTGACGTGCTCGATCTTGCCTGTCAGCTTGGAAGCAAAATCGTCCATGCCGACACGAACCAGGTTGGGGCTCTCGCTCAGTGCCCAGGTGTGTCCCGGGTGATAGCGTAGGTTGTCAGGCACCGAGAAACCACCGACCACGCTGGGCCGCAGCCGA
>Ga0208478_1000350_pt1 | contig 16641 bp, 18 predicted proteins | sample NGESurdeep072012_5_FD_184462 | JGI IMG/M metagenome (GOLD analysis project Ga0208478, IMG submission 184462) | Arctic peat soil microbial communities from Barrow, Alaska - NGEE Surface sample 415-2 deep-072012 (SPAdes) | ecosystem: Environmental > Terrestrial > Soil > Wetlands > Peat ...
GACGAATTGCTGCCCCAGCGACAGCAGGCCCGGGTACAGCACGCCACCTTCGGGTCGGACGGTAGCTCCGGCCGCGTCGACGAACTCGATGCCGGTGCGTAACGGCGACACCGACAGCACCGTGGCCGTCGCGGTGCCGAGGTGATCGTCGATCGCCGAGTCGTTGGACCGCATCCCGATGGCCAGCGCGGTCATCATCACCGTGACAGCCACCGCGAGCAGCCCGATACCCCGGCCGGTTGCTCGCCAGATGCGTTGCCGCCGAGTGGGTTTGCTGCCAGTCCCGCTGAGTCCGTCGGTCACGGCGGACGCGCCGCCACCCGTCCCCGCGTCCGCACCGGCGGTGGGGTGGCTGGGTGCCTCTCGCGCAGCGGCGGCCACCGTCCGGCCGGCATCGGTGTCGGCGGCCCCTGCGCCGGCCTCGGCATTGGCGGCCATCGCTCGAGTGTAGGGCGGACGGAACCGATCGGGCCGGTACCGCCGAGACTGAACGGGGCCGGCGCCGGCTCGGACCCTTGGTCCGAGGTGACAGGCAGGGGGACCTGGCCGCAGGCGGGAGGACTGGTGGTTTCTTCACCGTTGTCCGTGCTCGTCCTGTCTTGCCCCGGCCGACCCACCCCGCCGAACTCGTGAGAGCTTCGTCGCACAGACACCGGCCGGCGGACGGCTAGGCTTGGCGCTCGTGACTGCCGTGCCGACCACCCAGCTGATGTCGACGGCTGTCACCCGAATGCACACCGAACCCATCGACCTCATCGACTCACTCGCCCGACCTACCGGCGCCCTGTGTTTCGTTCGCGGCGGCGACGGCTTCGCCGGCTGGGGGGTGCACCGGCGGTTCACCGCCACCGGGCCGGCTGCGGCCGCCCGCATCCAGGACTGGCTCGCCGACGTAGCCGCCGAGATGCAGGTCGATGATCCGGTCGGGGTTCCGGGGACCGGGCCCATCGCGTTCGTCTCCCTCGGTTTCGACGACTCCGACGTCGCCGTTGCCGTCGTTCCCGAGGTGGTTCTCGGGCGTCGGGACGGAATCAGCTTCAGCACCGTGATCGGCCCCGGCGGGCTGGACGGCACCCCGCTGCCGCGGCCGATGGCGGTCCGGTCGCCCGGCCGGGTCAGTTACGCCGATGCCGAACTGTCGGTGGCCGGGTTCACCTCGGCAGTGACCACCGCCACCGCCCGCATCCGCGCCGGCCTTCTCGAGAAGGTCGTGCTGGCACACGATCTCGAGGCGACCACGACCCGGCCGATCGACGAGCGGTTCCTGCTGGCACAGCTGGCGGCCGGCTACCCGGACTGCTGGACGTTCGCGGTCGAGGGCTTGGTCGGCGCCAGCCCGGAGCTGCTGATCCGCCGGATCGGCGCCAGCATCTCCTCTCGGGTGCTGGCCGGTACGGCGTGGCGTGAGCACTCCGACGACGCCGTCGCCGCCGAGCTGATGGGCAGTGCCAAGGACATCGAGGAGCACGAGTACGCAGTGCGATCGGTCGCGGACGTGCTCGCCGAGGTCTGTGTGGAACTGAATGTTCCGGCGGCTCCCGTCCCGTTGGAGCTGGCGAACCTGACGCACCTGTCCACCGACATCACCGGGCGGCTTTACGAACGCTCACCATCGGCACTCGACCTGGCCGCCCGGCTGCACCCCACGGCCGCGGTCGGCGGGAGTCCGACAGCGGCGGCCCGCCAGGTGATCCGTGACATCGAACCGATGACCCGCGGCAGGTACGCCGCGCCCGTCGGCTGGCTGGACAGCAGCGGTGACGGTGAGTTCGCGATCGCCCTGCGATGTGCGCAGGTCAACGGGCGCAGCGTGCGACTGATGGCTGGCTGTGGGATCGTCGCCGACTCCGACCCGGAGACCGAGGCGCGGGAGGCGCAGATCAAGATGATCCCGATCCGGGACGCGCTCGAGGCGCGTGGCTGAGCGGTCCCACCGGCTCGGCGCACGGAAGCCCGGCCGCCCATGAGGCACTCGGCGCGCCTGTGTCGTAGGAACGGGCGACCCGCCGTGGTCATGGTTTCCGCCGACGAGTGGCAATCGTTGCAGGAAACGCTGTTCTGGCTCTCGCAGCCCGGTATTCACGAGTCGCTGACCGAGGCGGAGGAGGATATCGCGGCCGGACGCCTCCATACCGAAACCGAGGTGCGGCGGTCGCTCGACTTACCCGAAAGGGCGTGACCGAGTATCACGAAGTGCTGACCGCAAGCGCCCTGCATAGCGATGTTCCGCCGTCGAGACAAGGCCGCACGGCCAAGTGCAACACCTTGTCGTACAGTGTTACACTTGGCCGTGCCGACCAGTCGACCCCGTCATGTCATCACCGAGACGGATGACGTCGCGCGTGCGCTCGACGACGCGGCACGACGCTGGCCGGCAGAACGCGAAAACCGCCGAAAGCTGTTGCTCCGCTTGATGGAAGAGGGTCACCGCAGCATCGTCGACGATAACCAGAGCGGCGCGGACGCTCGGCGGGCCGCGGTGGCGCGCACCAGCGGGGCGCTGACGGGCGTCTACGGCGCCGACTACCTGAAGGACCTGCGCGCGGACTGGCCGGAGTGATCGTCCTCGACGCGTCGGTGCTGATCGCGCATCTGGACGCAACCGACTCCCTTCACGAGCGGGCCGATCGGTTGCTCGCGGCGTCGGGGAGCGAAGCACTGAGCGCCAGTGTCGTCACCCTCGCCGAGGTGCTTGTCGGCCCAGCGCGGACCGGTGTGGTCGACCGCGCCCTGGCGGCGCTGGAGCAACTCGCCGTGGCTGCAGTACCGATCGATCGGGTGATTCCGGTGCGGCTGGCCCTGCTGCGCGCGGAGACGGGCCTGAAACTGCCGGACTGTTGCGTCCTGCTGGCCGCCGAACAGTCGGGGGCGGCCGTGGCCACCTTCGATGACCGTCTGGCCGGCGCCGTGACGCGGCGGGGCCTCCGGCTCTTCGAACGCTGAACCGGCGGGGCCTCCGGCTCTTCGAACGCTGAACCGGCGGGGCCTCCGGCTCTTCGAACGCTGAACCCCTGCAGGACAACAGCTGTCAGCTCACCGCGGCCCGCACCGCGTCGGTCATCCGCTGCAGCGTCGGCGCAAGTTCCGTTCGTGAGGTGGGCACCTCCACCACCCGGATCCCGGCCGGGTCGGCGATCGTGTCGGCCAGCTCGTCCGCGGTCGACACCAGCACGTGCTCGACGCCGCACGCCTCCGCCACGCCGGCCAGCTGCACGCCGTGGGACGTGCCGAAGACCCGCTCGAACGCCCGAGCATAGGGCGGCTCGCCCGGCTCCAGGGTGGAGAAGATCGCCCCGCCGTCGTTGCTGCTGACCACGATCGTCAGGTCCGGCCGAGGCTCGTGCGGGCCGATCACCAGCCCGCTCATGTCGTGCAGGAACGTCAGGTCGCCCATCATGGCCACCGTTGGGCCGGCGTCCGTGTCCGAGTCATCCTCGGCCGTCAAAGCGACCCCGACCGCCGTCGAAATGGTGCCGTCGATCCCGGCCACCCCGCGATTGGCCAGCACCCGCAAACCGTCCCGTGCGATGGCGGTCAGCCCGACATCGCGCGGCACCTGGGACGACCCCAACACCAGGGTTGCCTGTGCGGGCAGCTCTGCGACCAGGTCGCGGGCCAGCCGAGGCGAGAAGGCAATGTCGAGTTCGTCGACCACCGACCGCACCGCTGTCGCAGCGGCGTGATCGGCGCGGCGCCAGCGTTGCGCCCATGCGGCGTCGGGGAGCGAGTTCACCTCGATCCTCCCGCGAGCGACAACCCGCGCCGTCCCGGCGGGATCGGCGTAACCCTGCGGATGCGCGACGACGTCCACGGTGACCCGCGAGTCGGCCAGCAGCCCGCCGACCTGCCGGTACAGGGTGGGCCGACCGAGCACGATCACCCGATCCGGGCGCTCGGCGTCCAGGAAGTCCGGCGCGGCCAGCAGGTGCATGCCCGCGGAGAGCACCGACGAACCGGCTGCGCCACCCGCCTCGGACAGCACGACATGGCCGGCCGCCGCTATCGGGGCGGCCCACGGATGGGTCAGGTCGGCGAGGAAGAGCACCCGCTCCCCCGCGTCCGGCTGCGGCACGGAGGGGCCGTCGCCGAAACCGGCCATCACGGTCCAGGGACCGTCCCGGCCGGACAGCCGCTCCGGCCAGCCCTCGAGGCCGTCGTCCCCCGGATCGGGCAGCAGCGGCTCGGCCAGCGGCAGGTTCAGCTGCACCGGGCCCGGCCGTCCGCCTGCACCCCGCGCCGCGCCGACGGCCCGGCAGACCATCGCCCGCCACGGTCCGTTCTGGCCCGGAACCCGTTGCGGCACGGCGAATTCGTGGAAGAAACGGAGCGCCGGACCGAACAGCGTCTGTTGATCGATCGCCTGATTGGCGCCGACGTCACGCAGCCATGGCGGCCGGTCCGCCGACAGCACCACCAGCCCCACGCCGCCGTGATGGGCCTCCATGACCGCCGGGTGCAGGTTGGCCACCGCCGTCCCCGACGTCGTCACCACCGCGGCGGGCGCGCCCGATCCCCGGGCCAGGCCGACCGCGAGGAACCCGGCGGTGCGCTCGTCGATCCGCACGTGCAGCCGGAGCCGGCCGGCCGCGTCCGCGTCGTGCAGTGCCATCGACAGTGGTGCGTTGCGGGAACCCGGGGCGAGCACCACCTCGGTCACCCCGCACGCGATCAACTCGTCGACGAGCACGCGGGCCAGCGCCGTCGACGGGTTCACGCCCGCCATTGTTCAGGTCCGAGGACGGCCCGCGCGCATCGCGGTGCGTCGGTGAGTCCGGGAGCCCAGCGATCAATGCCGATCATGGGGAGCCGTGGAGCCCACCGGGACGGCCCCGCCGACCGGAGCGGTGATCCACGACCCTCGCCGCCACTGCCCCGGCCGCGACCACCTTCCGCACCGCGTCGAGTCCCGGTGCGTTCCGGCGCCAGCGTGACCATCCGGATCGTCCCCCGCCCGGCGTTTGAACACCCGGTCCAGCTCGGCCGGGCCGGGGTCGCGCAGCTCCGGTTGTTCGTGTGCGCCGGGCCGTTCGTTGGACAGCCAGGGGTCCTCCAAGTGGGTGCCGGCGATCAACCCCTCGTCGGTCAGTTCCGCCATCACGCCGACGATCCGCAGTCGGTCGGCCGGGCCGGCGGTGACCAGTGAGGCGATGCTGGTCGTGGTGCCGTGCCGGCGGTGCAGGTCGACCGCTGCCCTGGCCTGATCGGCGTCCCCGGTCGGGAAGGCACCACCGCCGCCGCCGTGCCCGTGCATGTCGACGAAGCCGGGGACCACGATTCGGTCGCCCAGATCCTGGTCGCCCAGGTCCGGGTTCAGGGGGCGGGGCGGGGCGCCGGCGCCGGCTGCCGTCACCCGGTCGCCATCGATCTGAATCCAGCCGGGTTGCAGCAACCCGTCGTGCGCGATCACCGTGGCCGCGGTCAGCAGCATGTCATCAGTCCTTCCCTGTCACTCGCTCGAGGCGAGAGATCCTGCGGATCAGCGGGTTTCGGTGACCGTGCGCGGCCCGCGCCGTGCGCTTCGGGAATGGCCCGCGAGTTGGCCACCGGCAATATTCGACGAGTCGTACCCGTAGATGATTCCCACGGTGGCGGCCGCGACTGCCACCCACAGCCCGAGTCGTGACGACTTCTTCAAGTCCTGCAGCAGTCCCACCGGAACAATCTCCCTTGGTGCTTGCCGCGCGCCCCCGCTGCCGGGTGGTCGGCTGGTGCGTAAATTGGTATAGACCACACTGCTTAGGAGTTAAATTGGCATAGACCAATCTCGCCGTCACGGGGTAGCATCCGATTGACTCCTCCTGCCCGGTCTCCACGTCCGACCCCTCGGCCATGGGGTCCACGCGGACGGAGTGGACCCGGTCGGTGTTCCGGGGTGATCGGTTCCGGTTCGTGGGCCAGGAACCAGATCGGTGATGCGGCGGCCGAGGTCGGGCATGGTCGGTCGGTGGAGGCGGAACAGGCTTCTTGACAAAGACTTTCATCCGTTTCGGGACTCCGCGCCTCAGCCGGGGAGCAGGCTCAACGCGGTCCCGTGACGTGGTCGGACAGCTGCGAAGTGTCGCCGGTCCAGGGTGGCCACCTCCAGGACGCCCTGCCGTTCCGCGCAGGCGATCACCGAGGCATCGGCGATACCCAGCGGGAAGTCGCGGTACGCCGCCACGAGTTCGGCGATCCGAAGCCAGTCCGCCGGATGTACCGGGTCCACCACGAAGGCGCCTTCCGACAGGTCCTGGGCGAACAGGACCTCTGCCCGCGGACCGAGACGCGCCCCGATCAGATAGGCGACCTCAGTGATGACCAGGGTCGGAACAATGAGCGGACCGGGGAAAGATCGCAGCAGATCCAGACACCTCTGATGAAATGCGTCGTCGCGATCCGCAAGGGCATACAACGGGCCAGCGTCGACGACCAGACCTGACACTCGTCGGACTCAGCCCGGCAAGTGATCGCGCTCGTCGGCGTGATCGGCGAAACCCATTTGGTCCAGCAGCTCGTCAAAACGGGCGGAGATGTCGGACCGACCACTCGCACCGGCGCCGGCGACACGGAAGGTGCGGCTGGCGCCTGTACTGACGGCGGTGCCGGGCAGGTGAGCCGCGACGGCTTCGCGCACCCATTCGGAGAGGGTGATCCCACGACGAGCGGCTTCCTGCCTCATCCTGGCCTCCACCTCGTCGTCAACCTTGATGGTCGTGCGCTTCATGTATGCCAGCATACCCTCGCGGGCCTGGAAAGTCGGCTCTCTTGGCGTCATGCGCCCGCGCACCGGCGACCTGGTGCGCGGCGTGCCGGAGGGCTCGGTGCCGCTCTGCTTGGTCCGTCCATGATCACTAACCTGGGACTTGGACCGGTTCCCACGCCCGGCGCCGGTCCCGAAACGGTGATCTTCGAGCCCGGTTGCGTCACAGGGGAGCGTGAGGGGGGTCAGATGTCGTCGGGTTCTGGGCCGAACAGGAATCGACGCCCGGTGACCTCGTCCGGAGTGATCCGCACGAAGACCTGTTTACGAGTGCCGACCCACGGCTTGAGCCCCGAAGTTCGGGCCAGTTCGAAGTCCTCGCCCCACTCCGCCGCATGGGCACGGCCCTTCACCACCACGCTCCAGCCACCGGTGACGTGGTAACCGTCGATCTCCACGGCAACGTGCTCGTTGACGGTCAGCCCGGCCAGTTTCGTGCCCTGTGCGGTGCGGAAGACCAGCGTTCCGTTCTGCACGATGTAGTTGAACGGGAAGATCTCCGGTTGGTCCGACACGCTGATGGCCAGCCGGCCGAAGAAGTGCTCCCGCAGGAGCTCCCACGACTCCTCGTCCGTCAGGTCGGAGAAATGCGATTCGGCGAGCTCTGTCATGACGTGAGAATGCGCCGGACGGGCTCCACGTGTAAAGGGACGAAGGTCCCTGCAGTCGATCATGAACAGTCGCGTTCGTCACCATCGGCTACCCGCCGGTCGGGTGCTCGCGCGGCTCCGACGCGGACAGCAACTCCGCGACCCTACGGAGCCGGTCCGACCAGTAATCCGTCGTCGGCCCATCGGCCCTGACCTGGGCCCACCTGTCGGGCTCCGGAGCCGCCCGCGGCACATCGATGAACCCCTCGGATTCCAGGGCCGGCGTGCTGGTGACGTCCGACGTCAGCAGCGTCCGCGTGCCGAGCCCGCAGGCAAATCCGAGTTCCGGAAGCGCCCCCGCCAGCGCCAGGCCTGCGGCCAGCCCGACCGAGGTGTCGATCGCGGAGGAGACGACAACGGGCAGCCCGGCAGCCCGGGCAACCCGAAGGGCAGCGGGCACTCCCCCGAGCGGCGCCACCTTGACCACCACGATGTCGGCGGCGCCGGCCAGCGCCACCCGTTCGGGATCGGCCGCCCGTCGGATCGACTCGTCGGCGGCGATCGGCGGGCGGACCCTGGCCCGCACCTCCGCCAGCTCCGGCAACGAACGGCACGGCTGCTCCACGTACTCCAGGCCCTGGGCGGCGTCGTCCAGCACGGCGATCGCCCGCACCGCCTGGTCGACGGTCCACGCCGCATTCGCGTCGACCCGGATCCGGCCGTCGGGGCCCAGCGCCGAGCGGACCGCGGCCACCCGCGAGGCGTCCGCCAGCACCGACGTGGCGGGGTCGGCGACCTTCACCTTTGCTGTCCGGCAGCCCGATGCGAGCACGAGTTCCGCGGCCCGCTCGGGGCTGACGACGGGGATGGTCACGTTGATCTCGATGCGCCGCCGCACCGGGGCCGGCCAAGGCACGGTCGCGGTATCGATGGCCGCGCGCAACCAAGGGAAGCAATCGACATCGGCATAGTCGTGGAACGGTGCGAACTCAGCCCAGCCGGCCGGGCCTTGCAGGAGCACGCCGTCGCGCACGGTGACGCCACGGAATCGCTCGACCAGCGGGACGGCGAACACCCGGGCGCTGGCCAGCAGGTCGGTCAGCTCGGTGGGCATCCGGTCATAGTGCCCCACCGGTGGTGATGGGCAGCCGGATCGTCATGGCCACCCCACCCTCGGGCGCCGGCGAGCCCACGATCGACCCGCCGAGCTGGACCACCAGTCGATGCACCAGCGCCAGACCCAGGCCGGCACCACCCGGCCCGCTGCCCCGATACCGCTGTCGCAGCACGCCCTGCTGAAACATCACCGCAAAGTCCTCCGTCGTCAGGCCCGGACCGCCGTCACGGACCTGGAGGACCGCTGTTCCCGATTCGGCAGGCGTTCCCGAGCTGGCCGGGTCCACCTCGCGGCCCAGGTGCAGGATCAACGGTTGACCGGGTTCGAGCACTCGAAGTGCATTCTCGGCGAGTTCGTCCAGGATCTGCCGGAGCCGCCGGGCGTCGCTGGTGACGACCACCGAATCCGCGGGCACGTCGACGATCAGCGGAACACCCGCCGAGTCGCACGGCGCCCGCCAGGCCTGTGCGACCTGGTTGACCAACGCCCGCAGATCCGTCGGCCCGAGATCGAGGTGGAAGGACTTGGTATCCGGGCCGGGCGCACCGACCGCCTCGTCCGTGATGGGCACCAACCCACCCAATGCCGGGTTCGGGTCGTCCGACTGCCCGGCCTCCTCACCCATGAGACGCAGCCCGTCGGACCGCGCGAGGTGTCCGTACGCGAGCTCATCGTTGGGCCACGGCGGGTTGACCGGCTGCGGTCCGGGCGTCGGCGTCACGACCCGATCGCTCTGTGCAGCCCGCCCCCGGGAAACCGGCGGCCGTCGTCCGGTACCGCTGGTCTCGCTGCGCTGCAACGCATCTGCCATGCCATTGAGAGCAACCGAAACCTCAGCGACCTCCCGCGGGCCGGTGATCGGGATCCGCACCTCGCGATCACCGACGCTCATCGACGTGGCCAGTGCTGCGGTGCGGCGGAGCGAAGCGGACAGCGAGCGCGCGGCGAACAGGCCCGCCACGATGGCCACGGCAGTGCCGATCAGCAACGCGGCAAGCAGGCGACGTTGCAGAGAATCCTGCAGCGGCACCGTCCCGTTCGCGAGAGTGACGAGGGCGAACCCACCGGACGCGGTCGAGCGCGCCTCGACCAGCCGAATGTCCCCACCGACCGACGAGGTCCCTGACACGGAGGCTCCGTCGACCGCATTGCCGGCGGCGGCATCGCGTGCGGCCTGGACTGCCAGCCGGTCGGAGGCCGGCAGCGCACCGTCGGCGCCGATCGACACGACCACGATGCCCTGACGATCCAGGGCCGTCGACATCGATTCCAGTGCAGCGTCTCTCGCCGTCGGATCGGCGGGCAACCCGGCCGCGACGAGGTTCGCCTGATCGGCAAGGACGACGCTGCCCGCGTCGGTCAGCTTGCCGCGCACCAGGAACACGGCAGCGACGGTGAAGACGAGCGCCAGCAGCACCGCCACCGCGACGACCAGCACCATCAACCGGGCACGCAGGCCGCTGGCAGAGCCCCCACTGCGGTGCCGGGCAACGACGGACGGGCTGTCGCCGTCGGGCGACGGGCCGGCGGGCGCGGTGTCGGCGGGCGCAGAGCCGCGCGCGGTGTCGCCCGTGGGGCGGCCACCGGCGGTGGGATCGGTTGCGCCATGGGAGTCCGGCGGGATCTGGCCGCCGCTCGCCGCCGCGATCGCCGGGTTCGCGCCAAGGGCGGGTCCGGTGGCCGTCATTGGTCCGACCCCTCGGTGGTGGGCGGCTGGGTCATGACGAACCGGCCGACAGCCAGGTCCAGCGGTCGACCCCAGCGGTTCGCTGGTCACGCGAACGCAGGCCGGAACCTCGGTATCGAACGTTCGCGTGCGCGCGCCGCGCACCACTCCACCCCATGAAACCCCGGTGATTCATGCTTACAGCCTTGACCAACTCCCGCTAATGGGCCACCTTCCGCGCAATGCCTCACCCGGTCGAGTCAGCATGGGCGGGAAGATTCACCCGCTGTTGCCACCTATTGCGTGGGATCAACCGGCCGAGCAGCCGCTGACGACGGCCCCGCACAGCGGGCCACACACTTCCCCGGCGGTAATCCGGTCGGTCACCGTCGTGCGTCGTTGGCCCGGTTGCCGGACGCGGATGGACCATCACCCTTCAATGGCAGCCGGATCGTCATGGCGAGACCGCCCTCGGGGGCACCCGAGGCGACCACCAAACCACCCAACCGCCGCACCAGACTGTGCACGAGCGCGAGGCCCAAACCGGCGCCACCTGGCCGCAGCCCCCGGTAGCGCTCGTGCAGCACGCCCGGCTCGAAGGCCACCGGGTAGTCCTCCGGAGCCAGGCCGGGCCCGCCGTCGCGGACCTGCAGCACGGCGCTTCCGTCGCCCGCAGCCGATTCCCAGCCGACCTGGAGCACCAACGACTGACCTGGCTGCAACACCCGCAGCGCGTTCTCGGCCAGCCCGTCAAGCACCTGACGCACCCGGCGGGAGTCGGTCGTCACCACGACACCGCCGGCCGGGACATCGACGACCAACGGCACACCCTTCGCCGCACACCGCACCTGCCAGACCCGGGCCATCTCGGTGACGAGCGCAGCGAGGTCGGTCGGCCCGAGGTCGAGATGGAACCCGTCGGCGCCGAGCCTGGCCAGGTCGAGCAGATCGGAGATCAGCCTTTCCAGGCGGGCGGACTCCCCCAGGATCGCGAGGCCGACATCGCGCTGCTCGCCGTCGGGAATCATGCCGTCGGCCAGCGCCTGGGCCTGTCCGCTGATGCCGGCCAGCGGGGTGCGCAGCTCGTGGGAGACCGAGGTGAGGAACTTTCGCTGCCGAGATTCGCTGTACTGCAATGCATCCGCCAAGTCGTTCACGGCAGCCGAGACAGCGGCGACCTCCCGCGGCCCGGTCACCGGGGCGCGGAGACCGCGGCTGCCCTGGCTCATCGCCCTGGCCAAACTCGCGGTCCGCCGCAGCGGCGCCGACACCACCCGCGCGGCCAGCAGTCCGATCAGCACGGCCGCGACCGTCCCGGCCAGCACGGCGGCCAGCAGCCGACGCTCCAGCGCCTGGCGGGTCGCGCCCGCCACGTCGGCCGGCGTCACCAGTGCAAAGCCGGCGGCGGCCGTCGACCGCGCCTGCACCAGTTGCAGTTGCCCGCCCACCGTGGCGGTCCCTGACACTGACGCGCCGTCGACGGCGGCGCTCGCGCCGGCCTGCCGAGCGGCGCGAACCGAGCGCCGATCCGTTCCCGTCACAGCCCCTTTCGGTCCGATCGAGACGACCGTGATGCCCTGATCACCGAGGATCGCCGCGGTCGAGGCCAGCTCGGTTGCCATGGAGGACGGCTCGGCGGCGAGCTGAGCGGCCACCAGGTCGGCGCGGTCGGCGAGCGCCTCCGTCGCCGCGTCGAGCAGCGTCCGGCGGACCACCAGAATGCCCACCACGCTGGAGATCACCGCCACCAGCACGGCAACCGCAATGACCAGCAGCGTGACCCTGACCGCGAGGCTGGTCCGCGCAGTCCTGGCCGGACGCGACGACGCGGGTTCGTCCGCGGTCGTCACCGCGGATCCGCCGAATACCCGACGCCCCGCACGGTCCGGATCGGGCTGGCGTCGCCGAGCTTGGCGCGCAGGGCCGCGACGTGCACGTCGACGGTCCGCGGGCCGGCACCGGCGCTGTATCCCCACACCGAACTGAGCAGCCCGGCTCGTTCGAAAACCCTGCCGGGATGCCGGACCAGGAACTCCAGCAGATCGAATTCGGTTGCCGTCAGGTCGATCTCGCGGGTCTCGGCGGCCATACGTTGGTCGGGTGCGGTGTCGCCGGCGTCGGCGTCGGCGTCGGCGTCGGCGTCGGCGTCGGCGTCGGCGTCGGCGTCGGCGTCAGCGTCAGCGTCAGCGTCAGCGTCAGCGTCAGCGTCAGCGTCAGCGTCAGGGTCAGCCTCCACCCAGACCCGGCGTTGCGCCGGGTCGACCCGCACCCGCCCGGCCCGCAGCGCGGGCGCGTTCGCCGGCCCGGACGACCGCCGTAGCACCGCCTTGATCCTGGCGACCAGCTCCCGCGGGTTGAACGGTTTGACCAGGTAGTCGTCGCCACCCATCTCCAGCCCGAGGATCCGGTCGACGTCCTCGTCCCGGGCGGTCGCGAACAACACCGGAGTCCAGTCGCCGGACGATCGCAGCTGCCGGCACAGCTCCACGCCGTCGGCGTCGGGCAGGCCGATGTCCATCACGATCGCGACCGGGCGGTCCCGGGCGATCGCAGCCATCCCGTCCCGGCCGGTCGCGGCGATCGTCACTCCGAAGCCGGCAGCGACCAGGTAGCGGCGCACGCCGTCGGCGATGACCGCTTCGTCCTCGATCACCAGCACCAGACCGCGCGCGGGTGTGTCATTCATGGGCACCAGCCTCGCCCGGGGCCAGGTCGCCCGGCCAGTGCCGCGCCGAGGATCGGCCGCATCGGGATCTCAGGACCGGAGCTCAGGAACAATGCGCCTTGACCAACGCCGCCAGGTCAGGGCCGATGGCGTTCAGGGTGTCCAGGACTTGGCTGCGCCTGGTCGCGCGATCGGTGTACATGGCCGCCAATTCGGTCTCGCCGGCCTGTGTCGCGGCGTCCGCCTTCGCCTTCAACCAGGCGATGGAGCCTCTCGTGTTCGCGTCCGCGCCGAGGCGGGCAACAAGCCTGCTCTCCCGCTGAGAGATCTTGTCCAGATGCTGGCAGATCGCAGGCTTGGCACCGTCCAGCGCGGCAATTCTCCCCGCTGTCGTGGCGTCCGCGGCCGCAGCGGGGCTCGCCAGCACCACCGCCGCGCCCAGACCGGTGACCAGCACGCCACCGGTCAGCACCGTCCAGATGGTTCTCTTCGACGTCATCGATGCTCCTTCGCCATGCGAGCCGGCACGTCACCGGCCGTTGATCGTCAGACTGCCGGGACTCGCTTCGGAGAATGTCCGCGCCGTGTTCGGATCGGGTAAAGAAGCGGGGAGATCGGCCGACACGACGGCGTCAGGCGAATGCCGGGACGGCCGGTCGTTCGCGATGAACAGCTGCGTGAGCGGCATCACGGTCGGGTCAGATCGCGCGAACAACCGGTCCTGCGCTCGTGGGTGTCGCTCGGCCCTGATCGCTTTCGTCCATCCTGCAGGAATGCTGAGCTGCGCCGGCGTCACCGCGATTTCATCGGGCGCATCCAATGGCGTTCTGACGTCGAGCGCCGCCGCCGTGTTGTTGAGCAGCGTGGCGGAGACGCTGGCGCCGGGCGTGGCGTCGATCTCCAGGGCCTTGGTGTTGTCCCACGACATCGACGGGGCAGTGTCACCGAGCCCGGCCGAGTCACCGAGCCCGGCCGATGCCAGCGCTGCACCTGCGCCGGCCATGAACAAGCCGGATGCTCCGACGATCAGCAGGGCCCGGGCAAGCACCCGCCGCAGCGGTCCGGGCACACTCGATCGACCCGTCGCAGGGTGCGAGCCGACCTGTACAGCTACGGCAGATCGCACCACGGTTGACCCCCCGTGCGCGCCACCAGCACGTCCTCATCCGAACGAGTTCAGGCGCAGATCGTCCCATTCCGGCGCGAACAGGGCATCTCGGGGTCGCTCAGTCTATGACTCGGCCACGCCAACACCGACTCCCTCGCTGTGCAGCACCGGCCGCCCGGTGACCGCCAGTCGCTCCATCAGGTCGGCGCCCTCCCGGCCGGCGTCGTGCTCGGCCATCTCATCCCGGAGACGGCCGGCCGCCGCCGCGAAACCCGGCTCGGTCAGCACCCGCCGGACCCCGTCGGCGATCGCACGCGACGTCGGGCGTGTCGTGCCAAGGGCGAGACCGACACCGGAATACCTGATTCTGGCTGCGATCTCGACCTTTTCCTCGGTGGTGCCGGCCTGCACCAGGGGCACGCCGTTGGCCAATGCCAGCGTCACGCCGGTGTACCCGCCGTTGGTGACGAAGGCCCGGGCGTGCGAGAGTGCCAGGTCGTACGGGACGAACCGGGTGACCCTGACGTTCGCGGGCAGCTCGCCGCCAAAGTGCCGGGTGAGCTCATCGGGATCGGACTGCCCGGTTGTCACGACCACCAGCACGTTCTCCTCGGCCAGGGCACGCACCGTCGGCACCAGCAACTTGACGTCGGGCCGGATGCTGCCCTGGCTGGCCAGCACCACAGGCCGAGCCGACCCGACGACCTCGCTCCACCACGACGGCGGATTCCAGTCCAGCGGAACGTCGGGCCGCACTGGGTTTGCCGCCGGCGACGCGCCCGGTGCTCGAGGTGACGGACTCGGGTCCAGGTCGCTAGACTGATAGTAGAGTCATTTGAACAGGAGTCCAATGGAATTCACCCGTTCGTACGTCAGCCCGGTCCGGGACGAAGCGGCCCGGGCCACCGGAGGCCGGATTCTCGATGCGGCCGAACGCCTTTTCGTCGAGCTGGGGTACGGACCGACCACCATCGCGTCGATCGCAGGGGCGGCCGGCGTCTCCAAACAGACCGTCTACAACTCCTGCGGATCCAAGGCGGAGCTGCTCAAGCGGCTCTACGACGTTCGGCTTGTGGGCGACGAGGAGCCTGTTCCGTTCGCCGAACGCGAGGACGTCAGGGATGTCGGAAGCCGGTCCGACCCGAGGGCCCTGCTCGACGGGTACGGCCAGCTCGCCGGGGCGATCCTCGAGCGGCTCGGCCCGGTGATGTCGGTGGTGGTGGCCGGTGCCGCGGCCGGCGATCCGGACCTGCGGCACCACCTGGACGTCGCCGATTCCGAACGGCTGACCGGGGCGCAGAGCTGGGCGGGCAAGCTCTCCTCACTCGGTGCGCTGCGTCCCGGGCTGACCGTCGACCGGGCGCGGGACATCATCTGGGCGATCAACAGCGTGCAGACCTGGGACCTCTTGGTCCGGCGCCGCGGCTGGAGCACCCAGGACTACGCCGCCTGGCTGGGTGAGGCGCTGGCCGAGGTGTTGCTGGCCCCGGGCTGAGCTCCGTCTTGTCGGACGTCTTGTGGTGCCCCTGGTGGTGGTGCTCTGCTGGTGGTGCTCTAGTGGTGGATGAAGAACTGGGAGAACACGTCCACCGTCTGATCGAGCCAGCCGACGATGTCCAACGTGGAGTTGACGTTCTGCGGTGGCGCGTTGACCAGCGTGTCCCTTCCGATCAACCGGTCGAAATCCACGGTGACGGGTTGCGGACGCGGGGCGCCGTTCGGGGAGGCGAACCCGACCCCGGCGAGTTGCATGATGTCGATGAGCTCCTGGGCAACGATGCCGTACGCCACCGTCGTCGGGTGGATGCCGTCCAGCGAGATCAACCCGCCCTTGCGCCGTCCCCCCTGACCGTTCGCGGTGAGGAACTGGGTGTCGGGTTCCGGCGTCAAGGCCGCCAGCGCCGGCGGCAGCGGGTACTTCGACCACCACGGCGGCGCCGCCGACGGATCGTTGATGTAGCGCCGCCAGGCCAGCCGATCCAGCACCCCGGCAATGTCGAACAGGTACCAGTTCCGGCCGGCGTCGCGGGCGGATTTCACGGCGGCCTCGATGTGCTCGTTGTACAGATCGATGGCGTAATCGACGGCGCGCGCCTCCGCTGCGGTGATGTTCGGGTCGTGCATTGGGTCGAAATCGGCGTCGCTGATCCACGGCCGGGTGTAATAGTCGAAATAGCGTGAGCCGGGCGCGCTCTTGGTCCCCACCCCCCTGGCGACCGGGATGATCGTGACGTGCGGGACGGTGCACAGGATCACGTTCCTGGCATTGATCTTCTCGAGCTCGCCGACTACCAGGTCGAATTCCTTGCGGAAATGCTCCGGATCCCAGACCGTGTAATTGCGCTTGGTCGCACTGTCGGCGTATCCCGGATCCTGACTCCATTTCACCTTCAGGCTGACGACGCTGCCCAGCGCATTGTTCGCGCCGAGGAAGACCACCAGCGTCTCGATACCCTCCTGCTGGATCGTGGGATCCCGGTCGTCACCCAGGATCTTGGCCACGTCGAACAGCGTCTGCTGCTTGACATCGTCCGACCAGCCCGGGTAGACGCGCAGGGCGGATCGGTCGGCGGCGTTGTCGACCATCGGGACGAGCAGGTTGTTCGTTGGATTGGCGGCGGCGGTGGTGCAGATCGCCGCGGTCTTCTCCAGCGCGTCACGAAGATCCCAGCTGAACACCGCCAGCGCGTGGTTGTAGGCGCCGATATTCGGCGGCACCGCTCCGGGTCCGCGTTCCCAGTACTCCTCGATGTCGT
>Ga0208478_1000352_pt1 | contig 16604 bp, 17 predicted proteins | sample NGESurdeep072012_5_FD_184462 | JGI IMG/M metagenome (GOLD analysis project Ga0208478, IMG submission 184462) | Arctic peat soil microbial communities from Barrow, Alaska - NGEE Surface sample 415-2 deep-072012 (SPAdes) | ecosystem: Environmental > Terrestrial > Soil > Wetlands > Peat ...
CGAGAGTCACATGGGCGCCGCAGGCATAAGGCCCGGGCGCGATCATCGCCTCGATCGCATTGAAGCCCTCGATCACCCAATGGTGGTACCAGGCGTCGATCTCGGGCTGCTCGTGCTTGAGCTGGCGTTTGATGTACTGCAACGCGACCAGATTGTTAAGCGGGTGAATGTCGCAGGCGACCATTTGCGCGATGGCGCGCACCTTGGCGCGTTCGAGCGCGTCGGTCGGCAACAGCGGCGGCTCGGGATGGATTTCGTCGAGATATTCGATGATCGCCAGCGATTGGGTCAGCACCTCGCCGCTGGCGAGTTCGAGCGCCGGTACCCGCATTTGCGGATTGATGGCGCGGAATTCGGGCGTGCGTTGCCGGCCGCCATCCTTGGTCAAATGGATGGACACCATCTCATAGGGCAGGCCCTTGAGATTGAGCGCGATGCGCACCCGGTAGGCGGCGGAGGAGCGGAAATACGTGTAGAGTTTCATGTTCACTACCCGCCCGGCAAAGCCAACGTCACAGGCAATTTACCTGCAGTTGGGGCGGTTGGCGATATCGTCGTGATGGCCGCGGCTGCCGCGTCGCCGTGGTACGCTATTTGCGCTCATGAGCGAAGCGAGTGGGGACGACCATGCAACAACAGTCGCGTCTGCTCATTCCGGCTCTCGGCGCCATCTATCGCACCTTCGCGCCGATCACCGAGCCGTTGATCCGCGTGGCGGCGGGCGGTTCGCTCGCCCTGCACGGCTATCCGATCTTGTTCGGCGATATCGGCGCCGCCGCCAAATTCCTCGAGAGCACCGGTTTCCAAAATGGCCTGTTCTGGGCCTATGTGGTCGGCGCGGTGGAGTTCGTGTGCGGTTCGTTTTTGGCGTTCGGTTTGCTTACCCGTGTGGTCGCCGTGCCGATCATCGGCTTCCTCGTCATCGCCATCGTCACCTATCATTGGCAATTCGGATTCGCATGGGAAAACCGCGGTATCGAATATCCGTTGTTCTGGTCGATCGTAGTATTTCATTTCCTTGCGCGGGGCGGCGGTCCATGGTCGATTGACGCGCTGATTGGCCGGGAGTTGTGATGACCGCCAAAAGTTTTGCCTCCACCGAAGATACGGCCGAAAAGAAGGTCTCGTTCGATCAGATCGGCTCCGGGCTTTACGCCTACACCGCCGAGGGCGATCCCAATTCCGGCATCATCGTCGGCGACGACGGCGTCATGGTCATCGATGCGCAGGCGACGCCGGCGATGGCCAATGAGTTGATCGCGCGCGTCGCCAAGGTCACCGACAAGCCGATCAGATATGTTCTGCTCACCCACTATCACGCGGTGCGGACGCTCGGCGCCTCGGCTTACAAGGGCGCCGAGATCTTAGCGTCCGACACGACGCGCGGGCTGATCGCCGAGCGCGGCAAGCAGGACATGGATTCAGAGATCGGCCGCTTCCCGCGTCTGTTCAGTGCCGTGGAAAGCATTCCCGGCTTGATTTGGCCCACCGTCACGTTCCCCGATCAGATTTCGGTCTGGCTCGGCCGGCGCGAGGTGCGCATCATGCATATTGGCCGCGGCCACACCGCCGGCGACGTGATCGCGGTGGTGCCTGACGCGGGCGTGGTGTTTGCCGGCGATTTGGTCGAATACAAATCCGCCTGTTATTGCGGCGACGCGTATTTCACCGATTGGCTAGCGACGCTCGATAATCTCGCCGAAATGCAGGCCGTTGCCCTGGTGCCTGGGCGGGGTGCCGCGCTCACCACGCCGGAGATGGTGGCGGAAGGCATCGCGTTCACCAGCGACTTCATCGCGATGCTGTATGGGTCGGTGAGCGAGAGCGTCGCCAAGGGCCGTTCGCTGAAAGACGCCTTCGATTTCGTACGCCTGGCCATGGCTCCGAAGTTCAAGACTTTCGGGCTCTACGAGCACTGCCTGCCGTTCAACGTCGCGCGCGCCTATGACGAGGCGCGCGGCATCGAATGGCCGGTGATCTGGACCGCCGAGCGCGACCGTGAAATGTGGGCGGCGCTGCAGGGGTGACGTTGAACGCTAGCGCGTGCAGACGATGGCGACGACGTCGCAGGTGTTGCCGCGGCAGCCGCCGGAGCCGCCGGTCGGGATCGCGCCGGTGATGTCGTCGCGGTCGACCTTGCGGTAGGACGCGGCCGAGGCGAATTGGTGCGACTTGCAATAGGCGTTGGCCGCCGCCGCGCCGCATTTGTCGCCCGTTGCGAGGCAGTGGTCGATCCCATAGCCGTCGCTGTCATTGGCGATGATGAACATGCGCCGCTCCGCCTGCGCGGAGCCAATGAGACCGATGCACAAAATGGCGGCGAGTCCGACCAGGAGTGTACGCATGACAAAGCCCGCTTGCTTGATGGCGCCCCGTTCGGCACCGATGACAAGAATGCGAGCAAAATCGTTAAGAGCTGCTTAACCCTGGCGGCGCTCGTGCGGCGGGCCTTGACGGTATCGGCGCGAGGCATCATTGTGCGCCGGTCATGAACGGCCTTAACCATATCTGTGGCATTTGCCGCGAGATTATTAGCTAGCGCACCACGCTGGCTGCGGCCGTCTTTTCTCCATCGAGATAAAGCAACGCCCGGGGCCAGCAGGCGCCAGAGGAACGCTGCGGCATGGAGCTCAGGCTCTACGATACACTGACGCGCGCGAAGCGAGAGTTCGTCCCGCTCGATCCCGCGCGCGTGCGCATGTATGTGTGCGGGCCGACGGTCTACGACTTCGCTCATATCGGCAACGCGCGCCCGGTCATCGTGTTCGACGTGCTGTTCCGCCTGCTGCGGCATCTTTACGGGCCGGATCACGTCACTTACGTGCGCAACGTCACCGACGTGGACGACAAGATCAATGCGCGCGCGGCCGAGCGCGGCGTTTCCATCCGCGATCTGACGGAAGAGACCTACAAGAATTTCAAAGCCGACGTGGCGGCGCTCGGCTGCCTCGCCCCGACGGTCGAGCCGCGCGCGACCGAGCACATCGAGCCGATGAAGGTGCTGATCGACCGGCTGGTGAAAAGCGGCCACGCCTATGTGGCGGAAGACAACGTGCTGTTCCACGTGCAATCGATGTCGGACTACGGTCAGCTCTCGAAACGGCCGCTTGACGAGATGATCGCAGGCAGCCGCGTCGAGGTCGCGCCCTACAAGAAGGACCCGCAGGATTTCGTGCTGTGGAAGCCGTCGAAGCCGGGCGAGCCAAGCTGGCCGTCGCCGGCCGGCATCAAGGCGCCGGGCCGGCCGGGCTGGCACATCGAGTGCTCGGCCATGGCCTGGAAGCATCTCGGCGAGACCTTCGACATCCACGGCGGCGGCATCGATCTTGTTTTTCCGCATCACGAGAACGAAATCGCGCAATCGCGTTGCGCGTTTCATACTGGCGTGATGGCGAATTACTGGATGCACAACGGCTTCCTGCAGGTGGAAGGCGAGAAGATGTCGAAGAGCCTCGGCAACTTCGTGACCATCCATGAGTTGCTGAAGGATTGGCCCGGCGAAGTTGTGCGTTTCACCATGCTGCAAACGCATTATCGGCAACCGATCAATTGGACGGTCGCGGGCCTGCGCGAAGCTCAGAAGAACCTCGATCATTGGGTCGCGCTGACCGCCGATGCGCAGCCGGGTTATCTGTGCGCCGATGCGCTGGACGCGCTGCTCGATGATCTCAATACGCCGAAGGCCTTCGCCGCGTTGCACGAGTTGCGCGGCGAAGCGGTCAAGGGCGCCAAGCCGGCGGCCGCCTGCTTGAAGGCGAGCGCGCAATTGATCGGCCTGTTGCACACGCCGGCTGTTGCTTGGGCGGCGTTCCGGCCGGCTTCGCTGGCGATCGACGAGAGCAAGATCGTGAACCTGATCGACGCACGCAACGCAGCGCGCAAGGTGAAAAATTTCGCTGAAGCCGACCGTATCCGCGACGAACTCGCCGCCATGGGGGTCGTGCTGAAAGATTCCAAGGACGGCACCACTTGGGAGATCGCGCGATGATGGCGCAGGCGCATCCCAAGTTGGCGCTGCGGCCCTTCCTGCCGGCCGATGCCGCGTTGCTGCGCGAAATCTTCCGTGCCAGCATCGAGGAATTGACCGGCGACGACTACAGCGAGGCGCAGCAGCAGGCCTGGGCCTCCGCCGCCGATGACGAAGCCGCCTTCGGCAAGGATCTCGGCAGCCAATTGACATTGGTCGCCACTATGGCCGGGTCTCCGGTCGGCTTCGCCGCGCTCGCTAGCGGCAACAGGATCGAGATGCTCTATGTGCATCCGGGGGCCGCCGGGCAGGGCGTCGGCGCCATACTGATCGACGCGCTGGAAAAGCTTGCTGGCTCGCGCGGCGCGGCGCTGCTCGCGGTCGATGCCAGCGACAGCGCGCGCGGATTCTTTGAGAAGCGCGGCTATACCGCCCAGCAGCGCAACTCGGTTCTGGTGGGCGGCGAATGGCTCGCCAATACCACGCTGCACAAGCAACTCGCTGCCAAACGGGAGGCCTCATGACCAAGCCCGACACGCCGTTTCCGCGCCACTGGCTCTATTACATCGTGCTCAAATACGCGGTGATCGCCGCCGCGGTGCTGCTCGCCTTCTATGTCGTGTACCGGTTGACGTGAGTTCGGCCATGGCCCGCGAACGCCTCTATCTTTTCGACACCACGCTGCGCGACGGCGCGCAGACCAATGGCGTCGATTTCACGCTGGCCGATAAGCTGGCGATCGCCGGCATGCTCGACGGGCTCGGCATCGACTATGTCGAGGGCGGCTACCCGGGCGCCAATCCGACCGATACCGAACTGTTCGGCCAAGACCGCAAATTCGACACCATCTTCACGGCTTTCGGCATGACGCGCCGGCCGGGCCGCTCGGCCTCGAACGACCCGGGCTTGGCGTTGCTGCTCGATGCCAAGGCCGATGCCATCTGCTTTGTTGCCAAGGCCTGGGACTATCACGTGCGCGTGGCGCTGCAGACGACGGAGGAGGAAAATCTCGCCTCGATCCGCGACAGCGTGCGCGCGGCCAAGGGCAAGGGCCGCGAGGTGCTGGTCGACTGCGAGCATTTCTTCGACGGCTACAAGGCCAATCCCAAATATGCGCTGGCCTGCGCCAAGGCGGCCTATGACGAGGGCGCGCGCTGGGTGGTGCTGTGCGACACCAATGGCGGCACGCTACCGCATGAAATCGAAACGATCGTAGCTGATGTCTGCAAGGTCATCCCCGGCGATCATGTCGGCATCCATGCCCATAACGACACCGAGCAGGCGGTGGCCAATTCATTAGCCGCCGTGCGCGCCGGCGCGCGGCAAATCCAGGGCACGCTCAATGGGCTGGGCGAGCGCTGCGGCAACGCCAATCTGGTGTCGATCATCCCGACGCTCAAGCTCAAGCCGGAATTTTCGGAAACGTTCGACATCGGCGTCTCCGACGTCGCGCTGAAGAAACTGGCGCAGGTCTCGCACGCGCTCGACGAGCGGCTCAATCGCGGTTCCAACCGGCACGCGCCCTATGTGGGCGAGAGTGCCTTCGCCACCAAGGCCGGCATCCATGCCTCCGCGATTGCCAAGGACCCGGCAACCTACGAGCATGTGTTGCCGGAGACCGTTGGCAACAAGCGCAAGGTGCTGGTGTCGGAGCAGGCCGGTAAATCCAACATTCTGGCCGAGCTCGAACGCATCGGTATCAAGGCCGACAAGGACGATCCGCGCATCGGTCGACTGCTGGAGATCGTCAAGGAGCGCGAGACCATCGGCTACGCCTACGAGGCGGCGGATGCGTCGTTCGAAATGCTGGCGCGCCGCACACTCGGCACGGTGCCGAATTATTTCGACGTCACCCAGTTCGACGTCAATGTCGAGCAGCGCAACAACGCCAAGGGTGAGCGCGTCACCGTCTCCATGGCGGTGGTGAAGGTGAGGGTCGGCGACGATAACATGATTTCGGCCGCGGAAGGCAACGGCCCGGTCAATGCGCTCGATCGTGCACTGCGCAAGGATCTTGGCAAGTACCAGAAATACATCGACGGCCTGAAGCTCACCGACTACCGCGTGCGCATCCTCAATGGCGGCACCGAGGCGGTGACGCGCGTGCTGATCGAGAGCGAGGACGAGAACGGCGATCACTGGACCACCATCGGCGTGTCGCCCAATATCATCGACGCCTCATTCCAGGCGTTGATGGATTCTATCATTTATAAGCTCGTGAAATCCGGCGCCCCGGCGTAGTACGGTCGCAAGACAATGATCGACCACGTCTCTATCGCGGTGCGCGATCTCAAAGCGGCGGCGCGGTTCTATGAGCCGCTGCTGGCCACGCTCGGCATGACCAAGTTGCGCGACTGGCCGGACGCCACGATCGGCTATGGCAAGAAATATCCCGAGTTCTGGATCAACCGGCGCAAGGATATGGCGACGGTGGCCGCCGACAGCGGCGTGCATATCTGCTTGCGTGCGCCGTCAATCCAAGCGGTCGATGCTTTTCATGCCGCCGCGCTTGCCGCCGGCGGCATATCCGACGGCGCGCCAGGCCTGCGCGCGCACTATCATAAGAATTATTACGCCGCCTTCATCCGCGACCCCGACGGCAACCGCATCGAGGCGGTGACGTTCGTCGCTGCGAAGTAGCCGCTACAGTTTGTCGGCGGTTTCGGGGCTCATAACCTTGGCCGCCTCCGGCACCGCGTCCGCCGCCTTTTGCAGCATCGGCAGAATGTCGGCCACCTTGGCCGCGACCAGTAGATCGAAATCGAGATCGCTGCGGATGAATTCGAGCGCCTTCATGTGATCGAGCAGCGCGCAGAGCGGGTCCCAAAATCCGTTGATGTTGGCTAGCAGGATTGGCTTTTTATGGCGGCCGAGCTGCACCCAGGTGATCTGCTCGACCAATTCTTCCAAAGTGCCGATGCCGCCTGGCAGCGCCACGAAGGCGTCCGCCCTCTCAAACATCTTCAGCTTGCGCTCATGCATATCGCCGGTGACGATCAATTCATGGGTGCCGTGCAGCGCCCGTTCCCGAGACATCAGAAATTTGGGGATGATGCCGGTGACCTCGCCGCCATGCTCGTGTACCGAGCGCGCAATCGCGCCCATGATGCCGACGGCGCCGCCGCCATAAACCAGGCCGATGCCGTTCTTGGCCAGAATGGCGCCGAAGGTGTGGGCGGCTTCCACAAAGGCCGGGTCGGTGCCCGGGCCGGAGCCGCAGTAGACGCAGATTCTTCGAATTTTGCTGGGGTTTTCTCGTTCGTTCATGGCCATGCATGTGCATCGTGTCTGCGGCAGCGTCAAGGCGGCGGCCCGGCATAGGCGCAATACCGCCCGAAGGGTGATTACCGTCGAGAATCCGCCTATATGAAGGCCCTGAATGAGCGACCACCACCACCACCGAGCAGCCGAAAGCGAATCGCGCGTCTCCGCCGACCGCGGCGCGCTGCTCAAGACCGTGATTCACCTGTGGCCTTATATCTGGCCGTCCGACCGCCGCGACCTGAAGCGGCGGGTGATCGGCGCCATGGTGCTACTGCTGGCCGCCAAGCTGGCGACGATTGCGGTGCCCTTCACCTTCAAATGGGCAATCGATGCGCTCGCCGGCCAGGGCAGCGCGCCGGTGGCGGCGTCCGAATGGCTGGTCTGGGCGCTGGCCGTACCGGTCGCCATGACAATTGCGTATGGCGGCATGCGCATCCTGATGGCGGTGCTCACGCAATTGCGAGACGGGCTGTTCGCCAAGGTGGCGATGCACGCCGTGCGCCGGCTCGCCTATCGAACCTTCGTGCACATGCACGAGCTGTCGCTGCGTTTCCATCTCGAGCGCAAGACCGGCGGGCTCACCCGCGTGCTGGAGCGCGGCCGCAACGGGATCGAGACCATCGTGCGGATGGTGATCCTGCAGCTCTCGCCCACGATCATTGAGCTGGCGCTGATCGTCGGCGTGCTGATGTGGAAATTCGACTGGCGCTATGTGTTGGCGATCATGATCACCGTCGCCATCTACATGACCTACACCTATCACGCCACCGAATGGCGCATCGGCATCCGCCGCCGCATGAACGAAAGCGACACCGACGCCAACGTGAAGGCGATCGACTCGCTGCTCAATTACGAGACGGTGAAATATTTCAGCGCCGAGCAGCGCGAGGCCGAGCGCTATGACAAGTCGATGGCGCGCTACGAGGAAGCCAGTGTCCGGGCCTATACCTCGCTTGCGGTGCTCAATGCCGGGCAGGCGGTCATCTTCACCTTCGGGCTCGCCGCCGCCATGGTGATGTGCGCCTACGAGATCCAGGCCGGCACCAAGACAGTCGGCGATTTCGTGCTGATCAACGCCATGATGATCCAGCTCTACCAGCCGCTCAATTTCATGGGCATGGTCTACCGCGAGATCAAGCAGGCGGTGACCGACATCGAACTGATGTTCTCGATTTTGAGCCGCGAGCCGGAAATCAAGGATGCGGCCGGCGCGGCACCGCTCAATGTGACGAGCGGCACCATCCGCTTCGAGAATGTGCGCTTCGCCTATGAGCCTGAGCGGGGCATCCTCAAAGGCATCAGCTTCGACGTGCCGGCCGGCAAGACGGTGGCGGTGGTGGGCCCGTCCGGCGCCGGCAAGTCGACGATATCGCGGCTGCTGTTCCGCTTCTACGATCTAGCCGGCGGCCGCATCCTGATCGACGGCCAGGACATCGCCAGGGTCACGCAAGCCTCGCTGCGCCAGGCCATCGGCATGGTGCCGCAGGACACCGTGCTGTTCAACGATACCATCCGCTACAACATCCGCTACGGTCGCTGGGAAGCGAGCAACAATGAGGTGGAGGAGGCTGCGCGCCTCGCGCAGATTGACGGTTTGATCCGGCTCGCGCCGAAAGGCTACGAAACCGAGGTCGGCGAGCGCGGCCTGAAGCTATCGGGCGGCGAGAAGCAGCGCGTGGCGATCGCCCGCACCATCATGAAGGCGCCGCCGATCCTGGTGCTGGACGAGGCGACCTCGGCGCTCGACAGCCACACCGAAAAGGAAATCCAGGACGCGCTGGAGCGGGTGTCCAAGGGCCGCACCACGCTGGTGATCGCGCACCGGCTCTCCACCATCGTCGGCGCCGACGAGATCATCGTGCTCGATCAGGGCGAGATCGTCGAGCGCGGCACGCATTTTGCGCTGCTCGATGCCAACGGGCTCTATGCCAGCATGTGGAGCCGCCAGCGCGAGGCAGAAGAGGCTCGCGAGAAGCTCGCTCGCGTGGCCGAGCCCGAGGTCGCGCCCAACCGCAATCCGCCGCCGGTGGAGGATGTCATTTCGGCCGCAGCTAGCGCGCCGATCGAAGCGTCGGCCGACGCCGCGGAGTAGGATAGGACATGTCGATCTACGATTCGATTCGCGTGCAAATCGTTCCGGTCACGCCGGAAGGCTACCCCTTTATCGGCGCCTTCGCGCTCGCCAGCCTGGTGCTGTTCTGGCTGTGGAGCCCGCTCGGCTGGCTCGGCACGCTGGCGACGATCTGGTGCGCCTATTTCTTTCGCGATCCGCCGCGCGTGACCCCGGTGCGCGAGGGCCTGGTGGTGGCGCCTGCCGATGGCCGCGTCAGCCAGATCACAACGGCGCCGCCGCCGCACGAGCTCGGGCTGGGCGACAAGCCGCTGCCGCGCATCTCGATCTTCATGAGCGTGTTCGACTGCCATGTGAACCGCAGCCCGGTGGCCGGCCGCATCGAAAAAATCGTCTACCAGCCTGGCAAGTTCTTCAACGCCGACCTCGACAAGGCGAGCGCCGACAACGAGCGCAATTCGTTGGTGATCGCCACCGCCGGCACGCGCGTGGCGGTGGTGCAGATCGCCGGCCTGGTGGCGCGCCGCATCGTCTGCTTCGTGCGCGAGGGCCAGCCGCTCGGCGCGGGCGAGCGCTTCGGCATGATCCGCTTCGGCTCGCGCCTCGACGTCTATCTCCCCGACGGCACGCCGCCGATGGTTGCGGTCGGGCAGATATCGATTGCCGGCGAAACCGTGCTCGCCGACCTGCGCACCGGCGACGGCGGACGCGCCTTTCGAAGCGGCTAGCGCATGATCCCGAAAAGTGGGAACCGGTTTTCGGACAAGATCATGCGCAAGAAAATTAGTTAACAAGGACGCAAAACCGTATCCGCGCGACGTGGCGCGCACGCCCGCAAGCGTCTATATTGGCGCCATGGTGTTTCCGCCGTTCGATCCCGCTCCGCCGCCCCGCCGCCGCTTCAAGGCGATCCCGGTGCGCACGCTGCTCCCTAATCTAATCACGCTCTTGGCGCTCTGCGCAGGGCTGACCGCGATCCGCATGGCGGTCGAAAACAGGCTCGACATGGCGCTGGCGGCGATCGTGCTGGCGGTGCTGCTCGACGGCATCGACGGGCGGCTCGCGCGCATGCTCAAGGGCACTTCGCGCTTCGGCGCCGAACTCGACAGCCTCGCAGACTTCGTGAATTTCGGCGTGGCGCCGGCGTTGATCCTTTATTTCTGGGGCCTGCACGAGCTCAAATCGGCGGGCTGGATCGCGGCGCTGGTGTTCGCGATCTGCGCTGCGCTGCGGCTCGCGCGCTTCAACGTGATGATCGACGACCCCAACCAGCCGGCCTGGGCGGGAAATTTCTTCACCGGGATCCCGGCGCCGGCCGGCGCCATCACCGTGCTGCTGCCGATCTACCTCAATTTCCTCGGCGTCTCCAACGGGCTCGTGACGGTGTGGCTGACGTTTTTTTACACGCTTGCGATCGCGCTATTGATGGTCTCGCGCCTGCCGGTGTTCTCCGGCAAACGGGTGGGCAAGCGCGTGCCACCAGAACTGGTGCTGCCGGTGTTCGTGGTGGTGGTGTTGTTCTTCGCGTTGCTGATCAGCTATCCGTGGGAAGTGCTCACCATCGGCACGCTCGCCTATCTCGGCTGCCTCCCACTCGGCTGGCTGTCCTATCGCGAACATCAGCGCAAGGATGAGGCGACTACCGCCGCTGCGTCCGCCGCCGATGCGCCAATGGCGCCAGGCCCTGTTCCGGCAAGCGATTCCGATCACGAGCGCCCAGCGCGCTTGAACTAATCGACGGCTCCCCCAAGCACATGCCGCGCGCCACCAGCGTCCTTGCCGCCGCCGACCGACACGGTCGGCCGGTCATCGATACCGTAATCCTCGATTACGCCCAGCGCAGCGCGCAGAAAATCACGGTCACCGGCGTCAAGGGCGGCGCCTTTGAGATCGATCTGCAGCAGCCGGCGCGCTTGCGGACCGACGATCTGCTGCTGCTCGACGACGGCGGACTGGTGGAAGTCGTCGCCGCCCCCGAGCCGCTGATCGAAGCGCGCGCGGCGGACGTGGCCGCGCTGTCGCGGCTCGCCTGGCATCTCGGCGACCGCCACGTGCCGGTACAAGTGCTGCCCAATCGCATCCGCGCGCGGCTCGATGCGGCGATCGAAGCCTTGCTCAAATCGCTCGGCGCGAAAGTGGCGATGATCGAAGCGCCTTTCGAACCAGAAGGCGGCGCTTACGCGTCATCGCATGGGCACGATCATGATCATGCGCACGATCATCACCGCCATCATCACGATCATTGATTTCGATACCCTTGCGTGCCGAGCGGATAGCCGGGCATCAAGTCATAAGGATGCTTCCAGCCAGGCAAGGCTTTCATGCGCTCGAGCCAGGCGCCGATCGCCGGATGATCCTTGGCGATGTCGAAGCCGAACTCCTCCGCCGGATAGTAGAGATAGGCGGTCATCGAAACGTCCGCGATGGTCGGCTTGTCGCTCACCAGGTATTGCCGCCCGGTCAACCGCTTGTTGACGATGCCAAGCGCGCTGTCGAAGCGCCCTTTCATGAACGCCAGCACCGCCGGATCGCCGGCCGGCTTGGCGAAATTCTTCTGGAAGCGGAACGGTCCGAGGAAGCCGTTGACCTTCTGATTGTCGAAGATGATCCAACGCAGCGCTTCCAGCTTCTCGTCCTCGCCCTGCGGCTTGAACTTGCCGGTGAGGTCGGAGAGGTAGGTCAGGATCACGCCCGACTGGGTGAGCTTTTTCTTGCCATGCACCAGCACCGGCACCTCGCCCATCTCATTGACGTCCTCGCGATAACCGGGCGTGCGCTGGACACCTGAACCGAAAAAATCGATCCAGATCGGCTCCCACTTGGCGCCGATCAGATTGAGCATCAGCGCGGCGCGGTACGCATTGCCGGACTGGGCGAAGCAGTAGAGCTGAAAGTCGGACATGGGGCTCCTAATTTGCAGGAATGGCTTGGCGCGCCAGCGTTACCGGTGTGCCGGCGGTGGATTGTCCGTCAAATCGGCCGTTGGCGAAATTGAGCTTCACCAGCGGCTGGCCGCTGTCATCTTTGATCACCAGCGAGTTCTGGTCGAGCGTCCAGCTGCGGCTCAGGAAGAATTTTTCCGGGCAGCCGCCCTCCGGCACCACGGTGCCTTCCTGCACGCCGAGGGCGCCGCCGAAATTCATGCCGCAGGACGGCGCGTTCGGCGCCGTCAACATCCAGCGGCCGGCCATGATCTCCGTCGTTTGCGGCGCAGCGGTCTGATCGCCAAGAGAACCGCAAGCCGCCAGCGCCAGCACGCATACCGCGACGCCTGCGATCCGTGGCATGCTCACGAAGCGGGCCTCACTTCATGGTCGGGATCACGAATTCGGCGCCTTCCTTGGTGCCGGTCGGCCAGCGCGAAGTGACGGTCTTGGTTTTGGTGTAGAAGCGGATCGAATCCGGCCCGTGCTGGTTGAGATCGCCGAAGCCGGAGCGCTTCCAGCCGCCGAAGGTGTGATAGGCGAGCGGCACCGGAATGGCGAAGTTGACGCCCACCATGCCGACCTGCACGCGGTTGACGAAATCGCGCGCGGTGTCGCCGTCGCGGGTGAAGATGGCGACGCCATTGCCGTAGTCGTGGTCGGAGGGCAGCCGCACCGCTTCCTCGTAATCCTTCGCGCGCACCACCGAGAGCACCGGTCCGAAGATTTCCTCCTTGTAGATTTTCATGTTCGGCTTCACCTCGTCGAACAGGCAGCCGCCGATGAAATTGCCGTGCTCGTAGCCCTGCAATTTGAACCCGCGCCCGTCCACCACGAGCTTGGCGCCTTCCTTGATGCCGCTATCGATATAGCCACGCACCTTGCCGAGCAGTTCCTTGGTGACCATCGGGCCGTAGTCGGCCTGGGGGTCGCTGGAGGGACCAATCTTCAGGTTCTCCACGCGCGGGATCAGCTTCCCGAGCAGGATATCGGCGGTCTTCTTGCCGACCGGCACCGCCACCGAAATCGCCATGCAGCGTTCGCCGGCCGAACCATAGCCGGCGCCGATCAGCGCATCGACCGCCTGGTCCATGTCGGCGTCGGGCATCACGATCATGTGGTTTTTGGCGCCGCCGAAGCATTGCACGCGCTTTCCGTTGGCGCAGCCGGTCGAATAAATGTATTCCGCGATCGCCGACGAGCCGACGAAGCCGATCGCCTTGATGCGGTCGTCGGTGAGTAAGGTGTCCACGGCTTCCTTGTCGCCATTGACCACGTTGAGCACGCCTTCCGGCAAGCCGGCCTCGATGAACAGTTCGGCAATCCGCATCGGCACCGACGGATCGCGCTCCGACGGCTTGAGGATGAAGGCGTTGCCGCAGGCGATCGCGGGCGCCGCCTTCCACAGCGGAATCATTGCCGGAAAATTAAACGGGGTGATGCCGGCGACCACGCCGAGGGGTTGCCGCACCGAATAAAGGTCAATGCCGGGGCCGGCGCCTTCGGTGTAATCGCCCTTCAGCAAATGCGGAATGCCGCAGGCGAACTCCACCACCTCGAGTCCGCGCTGGAGGTCTCCGCGCGCGTCGGGCAGGGTCTTTCCGTGCTCGGAGGACAGCAGCTTGGCGAGGCTGTCGTATTCCTTCGCCACCAGCTCGAGAAACTTGAACATCACGCGGGCGCGCCGCTGCGGATTGGTCGCCCCCCAGGCCGGCTGCGCGGCTTGCGCATTGGCGATGGCATGCTCGACCTCGGAATGCTTGGCCAGCGCTACCTTGGCTTGCACCTCGCCGGTGTTGGGATCGAAGACGTCGCCGAAGCGTCCGGAGGTCCCTTTAACCGCCTTGCCGCCGATGAAATGGCCGATCTCACGCATGGCTTGCTCCTCCGGTTCTTAAGGGGTCCTGGGACGGGACCTTAGGGCTTCGGCGCCCATTTGCCGTGATTTTTGCAGCTTTTTGCCGGCCGGTCACGGGTGGACCCAGCGAAGGCAGGCGTTTTTCTTTCACGAACGGTTAGCCTTTACCGCCTCTTAACAGCGCCAGTCTAGGGTCGTTTGCAGCGGCCGCCATACCGTTTTGTGCTGCATTTCGTGCGCGTTGGGTGGGAAGTCATGGATATCGCAACGAGTTTAGGCCTGCTGTGCGGCGTCGGTGTCGTGGGCCTCGTGATTATGATGGGCGGCGACCTGCACATGTTCGTTAGCGAACATGCGTTTATCGTTATTTTCGGCGGGTCTTTTGCCGCCACGCTGATCCGGTTTCCATTCTCTTCAATCATGCATGGCCTGCCACTCGGCGCCAAATTTGCGTTTTCGATGCGCCGTATGACCCAGCGCGAACTGGTCGATGAACTGGCGGGGCTTGCCGAAGTCGCCCGCAAGTCCGGACCGGTCGGACTCGAAAAAGTCGAGATCGAAGACCCGTTCCTGGCCAAAGGCATCCGTTTCGTCGCCGACGGCTATGACACCAACTTCATCCGCGACAATCTCGAGCGCGACCGCGACAACTTCCTCACCCATCTCGACGAAGGCCAGAAGATCTACCGTGCGGTCGGCGACTGTGCGCCGGCCTTCGGCATGATCGGCACCCTGATCGGCATGGTGCAGATGTTCGCCAACATGACCGATCCATCGAAACTCGGACCGTTCATGGCGGGCGCGTTGCTGGCGACCTTCTACGGAGCGGCACTGGCCAATCTATTCTGTCTGCCGATCGCCGACAAATTGCATCTCAAGCTGGTGGACGAAGAAATCAACCGCACCTTGATGATCGACGGCATCCTGATGATCCGTGAAGCCAAGAGCCCCACTCTGGTGCGCGAGATGCTGCTCGCCTACCTGCCCGAGAAGCATCGTCACAGCGAAGCCGAGGAAGGCAAAGCGGCAGAGGCGGTGGCCGCTTAAAGCGGCGCATCCGGAACAGCGACAATGGCCAGACGCAAGGAAGCGCACGGCGGCGGTCACGGCTGGTTCGTGACCTTCGCCGACCTTATGGGGCTGCTGGTCAGCTTCTTCGTGATGCTGGTCGCGTTTTCCACCCAAGATCAGCAGAAGCTGAAAATTGTCGCCGGCTCGATGCGCGACGCTTTCGGCGTGCAGGACAACGTGCGCTATTCCGGCATCATCGAAGTGCTGGGCTTGCCGACGCGGCCGAAACTCAAGAATGCCGCCAACATCGATCCCTCCGAGGCGTCCGCGACGCCGACGCCCGATGACGAGGATAAGGAGCGCAGTTACGGCGCGCGCTTGAAGAGAGATCAGAAATTCGCCCTGGCTTCAGCCTCGCTACGCCAGGCGTTGCAGGAAATGCCGGAGATCACCGAGGCCTCCAAGCACATCATGGTCGAGGAGACCAAGCAGGGCCTCAATATCGAGATCATCGACCAAGACGGCCGCTCGATGTTCCCGGACGGCGCCAAGGCGCCCCATGAGCGCACCCGCAAGCTGATCCAGAAGATCGCGCCGGCGCTCAAAGCGATGCCGTATCGCGTCTCCATCACCGGCCATACCGCATCGAGTAAGGTGCCGGATAAGCCGGGCTATGGTCCTTGGGAACTTTCCGCCGACCGCGCCAATGCGGTGCGCGAAATTCTCACCGGCGAGGGACTGCCGCCCGGGCACGTCTATATGGTGGCCGGCAAAGCCGATACCGATCCGCTGTTCCCGGACAACCCGTACATGTCGCCGAACCGCCGCGTCACCATTACCCTGATGCGGGAAGAGCCGCCGATTCCGGTCGATTTGACCCCGTAATAGCCCGCAAAACCGCTTCCGCGCCATGGCGGAAGGCTCCTGTGAACGACGCATGGCTCGTTTCCCCACGATGCGCAAACGGCTATGCAGACCAGGGGCTGCGGCGTTATAAGCCGCGTCCCACAGTTTTTGCATTGCAATAATCGATCCAGGCCAACATCGCATGTCACCCAGTAAGGCCGCTCACGGCGGCTCGGTTGCGGCCAATGGCGGCAGCGACGTGCCGGTGAAGGCCGGCTTCTGGGCGCTTACCCTTGGCTGCATCGGCGTCGTGTACGGCGACATCGGCACCAGTCCCCTCTACGCGATGCGCGAGTCGGTGCTTGCTGCGGTCGGGCCCGGCCATGCGGTAAGCGAGCCAGTGGTGCTCGGCATCCTGTCGCTGATCATCTGGGCGCTGCTGCTGGTGGTGACCGCCAAATACGTGCTCATTTTGCTGCGCGCCGACAACCACGGCGAGGGCGGCACGCTGGCGCTGATGGCGCTTGCTTCGCGCGCGCTCGGCGGCAGCCGCGGCGGCGGGATCGTGATCCTGCTCGGCATTATCAGCGGCGCGCTGTTTTATGGCGACGCCATCATCACGCCGGCGCTGTCGGTGCTCTCGGCGATCGAAGGCTTGAAGGT